>WUUC01059434.1_pt1 | contig 23349 bp, 35 predicted proteins | sample 6278441 | NCBI WGS metagenome assembly WUUC01 (sample SAMN13675441, study PRJNA597444) | soil metagenome | isolation source: soil | place: USA: Washington | collected 2017-10
CGTACGGTCCAGGAGGCGACTATCGATCTCACCCTGAAGCATCCCCACCCCATGTCCTTCACGCGGGACCACATCGTCCCCCGGTCGCGCGGCGGCAATGATCACATCAACAACCAGCGACCGGCCCACAACTTGTGCAACCAGCAGCGCGGGGCCACCCCACTTCACCATGCCAGGAGGCACTGATGACCATCCCGACCCTGATCAGCACCCCGGCGGACCTCCGTCCCGGGGACATCATGCTGGGCCCGATCGGCGGAGCCGTGGGCCTGGGAGTGAAGCTCGGGCAACTCTGGCTGGGCGAGCGTTTCCGGGTCGGCCGGGTCTCCATCGACCACGCGGCGATCGTGACCGGGGTGGACACGGACGGCGTGAGGTCCCCCGTGGTCCACATGGTGGAGGCCATGCCGACCGGGGCCCGCCAGGTCTCCGTGATCGCTCCGGAGCGCTGGACCGATCGCCACGCCTACGTCCGGCTCCCGGAGGATTACCCCGGCCAGGCGAAGGACGCGGCTACCATCGCTCGCCTGATGGTCCAGGAGGAGGTCCCCTACTCCTTCGCCAGCTACGCCGCGCTGGGTGCCTGGCGCTGGGGCCTGAAGGTGGACCGGCTGGAGCGCTGGATCAACCGGCGGCGGCCGGAGATCCGCTACTTCGGGGCGGACGGCCTGGGGAAGGGTGTGCAGCTCCCGTGTGAGGCTATCTGCTCCGTCCTGGTGGAGCAGTGCTGGACCCTGGCCGGAAAGAAGGTGATGGAGGACGTGCGGCCTCAGGCAGTCACCCCCGGTGCCCTGGCCGGCCAGCTCCTGTCCCGGCCCGGTGTGGTCTGGTCGCTGCCTCGCTTCTCGCCCCAGCTCCCGGCCAGGAGCTGGGAAGTCTGACCCCGTGCACGACGGCCCCGCCAGTTGACATCACGACTGGCGGGGCCTCATACTGTAGGTGGACGGCCCGCACGGGGCCGCGAACCCTGGAGGTCCTAATGACCGCGAAGAAGCTTCCCGGCACCGGCTACGCGCTCCTGATGTGCGCGCTCCTGGCGCTGGCCTTCATCCTGAACGGCGTGGAGTCCCTGCCGGCTCGCATCCTGGCGTACGCCGTGGTCCTGGCTCCGATCAGCTACCTGATCTCTTGGCTCCGTGCCGGTGCCCGATGATCTACGCCGGCAGCAACGCGAAGCGCAAGCCAGGTAGCCGCCGCGCGGCTCCCCGACTGATCCCTAACGCCGTGATGCACCTAGTGCTCTGGCTGGGTGTCCTGAGCCTCTTCCTCCCCCGCCCGTGGAGCCTCCTTCTGGCCGCCCCGGCGGTGGTCATCGGGGCCGCGTACTTCGTCCAGAAGTGGCGGCGGGCCGGCCACGACATGATCACTGGTGCCCAGCAGGAGCTGAAGCGATGATCACGATCCGGCACTACATGACGGACGGCCGCTACGTGGACGAGGACACGTCCACCCTCGACCCGGGGACCACGGTAGACCAGATCCAGGACGGTCTGGAAGATGTCATGATCAACAAGGGGACCGGCCAGCTTCACACCCTGATCAGGGTGATTGACTCGGAGGGTCGCCGTCACCTGATCAACACGGCCAACCTGGTTCGGACCACGGTGGTCGGGACCACGGACGAAGAGCTGAGGTCTGAGGCGGAAGCTCACCTCCGGCTGGTCCGGGACCGGCACCCGGGACCCATCTCCCGGGTGCCGGTGGGCGGGACCGCCGGAGCAGGACCCCGGGACCCAGCGGGACACGGACCCCACCGCCCCCGGCGGTGGCCTGAGTGACCGGCCCTGGAATCGGCCCAGTGTCCCGGCGGGACCGGACCGCTTCGCCTGACGTTTCCCCAGCTCTGGCCCCGGGTCCACATTAGGACCCGGGGCCATCTATGCATGTGGCCAGTTGTGATGTAAACTGGCCACGGGTCCCGTTGGGACCTGAGTCCCCCCGGGGTCCGTGAGATCAGCTCCGGGCCCTGAGGGGGACCCCCAGCCCCCCGCGAAGGACAGAGACCATGACCGCACAGACCGCGAAGGCCCCCGGACGGAGCTGGGCCTACTTCGGACTCATCCTGGGCCTGGCCGCCTCCGTCACGGGCAACGTGGCAAATACCGTCTTGACCACCTCCACGGTCCACCTGGGACTCCGGGTCCCGTTCGCCGTGGTGTGGCCCCTCTTCACCTGGATCGGGATCGAAGTCCTGACCCGCATCGAGTGGGAGCGGTCCTTCTCCCACGTGGCCACCCGGGTCTTCCTGGCCGGTCCTGTTGCCCTGGTGGCCGCCTTCGTGTCCTACCTCCACCTTCACCACCTGATGGTGATGGCCGGAGAGCCTGGCCCCGCTCAGGCGGTGGGCCCGATCGCCGTGGACGCCACTCTCTTCGGTTGCACGGTGGCTCTCCTGGTCACCCGAGCACGGGAGCGCAACGTCACGCGGGCCCCCCGCCAGACCTTGGCCCAGCGTGTGTCCGCCGTCCGGTCCAGCCTGGACGCTACCTTGGTCGCCGTGACCACGGCGACCCCGAAGGTGGACCCGATCGGCGCGGTCCCGGCACCGGTCCTATCCGCGAAGGACCTGGGTCCTGAGCGTCCCCCGGTCCAGGTCCCGGACCCGGAGCCGAAGGTCCCGACCCAGCGGACCCCCCGCCGGACGGAGTGGGATGTGGCGAAGGCCGTTCAGATGATCCTGGACGGGGAGAAGGACCCGGCCGTGGCGGAGACCGTGGGGATCGGGGTCAAGATGATCCAGCGGACCCGGCGCGCGGTCCTGGCCATCCGGCAGGACCCCCACGCGGACATCCCCCAGGCATGGAAGGTCCCGGCCCCGGTCGTTCAGGTCATCCGCGCTGAGGTCCCGCGATGAGCCGGAGGATTGGTCCGGTCCAGGTGCGACTCCTGGGCCGGGCCGCCCGGACCCAGTCCGGGAACGTCATGCCGGCTGGCTACCTGGAGCGCCGCGCGCTCCGCCGCCTGGAGCGCCGTGGCATCGTGGCCCCGCTCCCCAGCTTCCCCGATGTCTGGACCTTGAAGGAGGATGACCATGGGACGCCAGCCTGAAGCCCGGGTGATCCGGAAACATGGCTTCATCCGGTACGCGTTCCGCTTCTTCACGGGCCGGCCGCTGGATGGTATCCGCCGGACGGATGCGATCTTCCATAAGCGGGGCCGGACCAGTATGGACCCCAGCGGGTACGCCACGGCGTGGAGCCTTCTTGCCGGCTACCAGCGCCTCCTGGTGAGGCTGTTCGGGCTCTACCTGGTCGCCTGGGGGTTCGTCCTCCTGGCCGCCGGAGCGCTCCGCTACGTAGCCGGGTCCGGTGCTCCCCAGTGGGCCCAGACCTGGACCCCGGGTCACGCCGTGACCGTGCATGTCCTGGGTCTGGTCCTCATCGGAGGTCCGCCGTTCGCGGTCTGGGGGGTCCGCTACTGGGGCCTGAGCTTCCGGGTCCCGGCCCTGAGCGTCGAGAGGGACCCGCTGCGCGTGGTCCTGGACGGCTGGGTCCCCGTGGAGGTCCACGGTCGAAGGACCTGGGAGCGCCGGTATGTCCGCCCGGTGGCCGCCGCCGCCCAGGCAGTCCTGGGGACCTCCCGGCACCCGAAGGAGGCCAGGAAGTGGGTTCAGGTCCCCAGGACCTTCCGTGCCATGGATGGGTCCCCGGTGGTCCTGGCCCTGCCCCAGGGCTTCACGGCGGACCTCGGGACCCAGAAGCGACTCATTACCGCCGTGTCCTCCCGGCTGGGTATGAGGTCCCCCAGTGTGACCTGGGACCTGGAGGGGGACCGGCCCCGGGTCCTGATCTCGGCCCCCCCGGCTCCTCCCTCGCACGTGACCTTCGCTGAGGTCCGGGAGGCCCTGGAGGCCATGACGGAGTATCAGGTCTTCCTGGGGCTGGCGGCTAGGCGGGAATGGCTGTCCGCTCACCTGGCGGGGGACTCTCCGCACATCGCGGTGTCCGCCGGGTCCGGTGCCGGCAAGTCCGAAATGATCAAGGTCCTGGTGATGCTGGCGCTCCGCTGGGGCTGGGGCGTGATCATCCTGGACTGGAAGGAGGTCAGCCACGAGTGGGCGGAGGGCCTGCCCGGGGTCCGGATCGTGACGGACGTAGAGGCCATCCACGACACGTGCGTCAGCCTGGGCCACGAAGTGGACAGCCGCAAGAAGCTGCACAAGAAGGACAAGACCATGCCTGGGAAGGCAAAGGTCCTGGTCGTAGCGGAGGAAATGAACCAGACGGCCCCGCTCTTGAAGGGCTACTGGGACAATCTCCGCTCCACGGCGGAGCCGGACGAGAAGCGGACCATGCCGGTCCGGAGCCCCGCTATGGAGGGTCTGTCCGCCGTCAACTTCGGGGGCCGCCAATTCGGAATGTTCCTGGTATTCGTCGCCCAGCGATTCTCCGCACGGGTCACGAATGGCAATGCGGATCTGCGAGAGTCCTTCCAGATTCGCCTGATGTGCCGGACCAGCATTCAGACAATCAAGATGCTGGCCGGCCACGTGAAACCGCTTCCGGTGGTGTCCGGTACTCCCGGTCGATTCACGGCGGTAATTGGTCAGGAGGTGGTGGAGTATCAGGCCCCACTCATCACGGACGAAGAAGCTCGGGAATTCGCGCTGGGTGGCAAGGAGAATCCCTCTCACCCCCTCACGAGCAACCACCGCCCAGCCATGCCCAACCAGACGTATATGGATGTTGAGCAGGGAGATCAGTTGGGCGACCGCCTAGCCCTGCCCAGCCAGCGTCACCCGGTCCTGGAGGGTGAGGTGGTGGAGGAAATGCGCGCGCCGGACCTCCGGAAACTGTCGGCAATGGTGGAGGGACTGACTCACCTCGGTATCACCTTGAACGTTCTTCAGCATGCGGCAAAGGACCCGGACTCCGGCTTCCCGCCGGTCATGGGAGGTAGCCCGAACAGGGGCTATACGTACGACTACTCGGCAGTGACGGAATGGGCACGGAAGCGTCAGGCGTCCCGTGTCGCAAAAGGGGAGGTAGGCAAGTGAGTAGCTGGATTGGTGACTGGGAGAAGGCCCTCATTCCACGCGTGAATGGGGTCAAGGCGAAGATGCGTACCAACTGCAAGATCGGCCGGGAGTTGATCCTGGACGGCGTGCCCATGGTCTGGCTCCAGGCCCCCATGGGTCTGTCGTGTCTGGAGTGCGCCCGGCCCGTCGCGCCGGAGGCCGTGGCACGGGAGGAGGCCAGGCTGAAGCGGGCAGCGGCCCCGGCCCCGAAGGAGAAGGAGGTCCGGCACGGCACCTCGTACGCGTACAACCGGTTGAAGTGCCGGTGCCCTGAGTGCCGCGCGGCGAACACGGAAGCCAACGCCCGGTGGCGCGCGAACCGACCGAAGAAGGTGGCGGCGTGAGCGCGCGCTGGAGGATGCCCGGGGCTGTGTACGTCTATCGGACCCGGAAGCCCAACGCGCTTATTGGACTGCCGATCGTCGGACGGCACTTCGGGTACGTCGGGCAGTCCCGCAACTTGAAGGCCCGCCACGGGGAGCACCTGTACGGCGGAGGTCGGTACGGAAAGCCCCCGGCGTCCTGGTCGGACCTGAAGCCGAAGCGGTACGTCCTGTTCAAGCTCCCGCATTGCCCTCAGTGGCTGCTGGACCTGATGGAGTTTCTGTTCATCCGGATCTTGTTCCCGGTCTACAACGACAAGCTCAACAGGGGGAACCCCCGCCGGATCGACCGGAAGCGGGCGGCCAGGATGAGGGTCCGGCGGGACGTGACGCGCTGGTCCTTCTACCTGGGGTGGCAGCATCTCTTCCTGGCCGCCGCACTGGTGATCGTGGCCTGGCGGGTTGTACAGTCATAGATCCGACTGATGGGAGGAGGCCCCCATGTCCCAGGAGATAGCTCGGCTGCATGCCACCTACCGGCCCCGGCTCCAGCCCGGTCAGGAGTGGTGGACCGCCAATCCACACATGCTGTCCGCCCGGCTCCGGAAGTCCGTGGACGCCGGCCGCGTCCAGGTGATCCGCCGGGTAGAGCTTGCTCCTGGGGTCCACGGGGTCCTAGTGTGGAGGGTTAAGCCTGAGCCGCGCGTGGCGACCGGCCAGGCCCTGGTGATCGCTGGGTGTTCCCTGGTGGTCCTGGCGGGACTCGCGCTGGCGAAGCTGGCCCTGGACGCGCTGATCCTCGTCTGGCCGATCCTCCTCCTGGTCGCCGTGCTCTACGGGGGGCTCCGGCTGACCACCGGTCACAAGCCGGCGTGCGTGGGGCTCCACTGCCCGGGGTGCAAGGGGTAGGCTGAAGAAGCTGCGGGTGCTCCTGTCGGAAGGGCCTCCCCACGAACGGCCCGGACCTTCACGGTCCGGGCCGTTCGTTTTGCCTGCTCAGGATCAGTTGACATCAGGACTGATGGTGTCGCATAATGGAGTGGCACCGGGGAACGGCCCCGGCACCCGCGAAGGGACACCCCATGCCTCAGCTCACCACCACCCTCCCAGGCCGCCCCGGTACCGGGATTGCCCTGATCCTCCCGGTGGTCCTGGCCAGCTACCGAGTGACCTCCCCGATCTACGGGACCTCTGTTGTGGACTACTGCGTGGGCTCCACGGCGGACCCGGCACTCACGGGTCAGGCCCGGATGGAGCGGGAGATCCTGGAGCACCGGGCCAACCCGTTCCGCGCGTCGGACGAGTGCACCCACCCCCACCTCCACATCATGTACAGCAACGGAAAGAAGTACATGGTCTGCACTCCCTGTGGGATGCAGTGGGAAGTCTGACCCCAGACACGAAGGAGCCCCGGACCAACGGTCCGGGGCTCCAGTGCGTGACGGGTCAGGAGACCCGGCGGAGCGGGATCGCTCGCTTTCGGTTCTTCGTGGCCCACGCGGACAAGAGGCCGATCGCCACGCCGGCAGCCGCCACGGCGATCGGCTCCAGCGCGTCCGGCAGGGGAGTGAAGTCGAAGTCCCCGATGGCGTCCGCTCCGTAGAGCGCCACGGTCACCACCAGTCCGTTGATGACCTGGCCGATCTTGCTCTCTCGGGCCAGGCTCTGCGAGCCGTCGTTGTTCGGGCCGGCCGTGGCCGGGTTACCGCTCGTGAAGTCGCTCATGGTGCGTGTCCTCCTCAGTGGACGGGGCCTCCTCCTGGGCCATCAGGAGCAGACGGTAGGGGATGAATGTCTGGATGGCAAAGGCCCAGAGCAGGATGGCCAGAGCCGCACCGTATCCAGGAAAGCTCTCCGGGACCTCCCGGAAGACCCGGCCGCTGGCGACCCGACCGGCCAGGAGGAGCGCGAAGAGGAGCGCCAGTGTCAACTTCCTCTCCATCATGAATCGGCCGAAGTAGTTCGGGGTGCCATCATCCATGCGCCACCACGATCGGCCGACCATGGCCTGATAACGGATGACAAAGGTCAAGCTGGCCACTAGCCCCACCGGAAGCGCCAGGAACGCCAGGTGGTCCCACCATGCACTAGTGATCAGATCCAACATCAGGCCCTCTTTCCCTCCATAGCCCTCCAGAAGCTGGGCCCCAGGTTGTTCCGCTGATGGATGGACGCGGCCTTCTGGGCCCGCTCCACCACCTCCGGCTCCTGGCTAAGGACGCCGGCCAGGATGATCTCCGCTTTCTGTGCCGCGCGCTGGGCCTCCACGACGCGCTCCGGCGGTGGCCCCGGTGGGGGCCGAAGGTGGGGCCGGCGGCGGATGACGCGCCGGGTCAACCTACGCATCCACATCACGCTTCCGGGCCTCCCTCAGAATGTCCTCCAGCGCGTGGGTCCCGACTGCCGTATAGGACATCAGTTTCTGTAGCTGTTCCGCCTGGGCCTGGATCGTGGCGTCCTTGCTCACGGCCGCCGCGCGCCAGAAGTCCAGCTCCTTCTCCAACCGGGTGTTGCTCTCCACGTACCCAGTCATGGCCTTGTCCACTACTGGACCTGGGATGAGTACGCCACGCCAGACCAGGAAGGATACGGCGGCCAGCACAGTGAAGAGGAGGGCCCAGGGGCCCCCCTCTTTCACCAGTGCCAGGGAGATGAAGTCCACTGGGTCAGTTGGCCATCCGGCGCGCCAGCTCGTCCGCTACCTGAGCTGCCATGGTGGCTGGGATGGCCGCCGCGATCTTCTCCGGGGTCAGCCCCTCCAGGACGATCCGCGCTACCTCCGGCGCGTCGACCGCCGACCCCGGCTGGCTGCTGAGGACGGATTCGACAACCCGGGCCAGTGCCGTCCAGGGCTCCATTTGCGGAGCCCAGCCCAGCGCACCCAGCCGCTGGGCGATGGCAGGAGGCAGGGCGAGAGGCGTGACGAGGGCCCTCTGAACGGCCCTGATCACTTCAGCTTCAGTCATGTCGTCATCCTCCAGAAGTCCGATGGTGGTCAGGTAGCGCCGGAAGAGTGGCCGCTGGTCGCGGCCAGCCTTGATGGCGTCGCGGAAGAACGAGAAGTGAGTGTGCCAGCGGTGCGAGCTATCACCCGTGGAGCGCCGGCCCAGCGCGTCCCAGCGCTTCACCGTGCTGCCGTCCGGGGAATAGATGATCTCCCGGATATCCCGGGTGTCCGCCGCGCCAGCCGCGCACTGCTGGACACACCAGGTTGAGAAGGTCGCCAGGGTGTGGGTCTTGTTGTTCACCGTGACGGAGAAGTCCCCCACATCCAGGCCGGCCGCGAAGTCGCTCAGGCCGTTGCGGTCGCGGCTGGACTCCACTACCGAGTAATCGTTGGTGACCACCCGGTCCGAACCACAGTGGTAACCGCCACGGTGGTTCGGGTCGCCAACGATGCCGACCTCCGCCGGCTCCAGGTCGTTCGCGCCGGGCGCGTTGTCCAGGTGCGTCAGGAGCAAGCTCCGGACGGCCAACAGGTTTGCGGGCGCGCTGGTCACTCGCCGCCTCCTTCTGCGGGGGCTGGGGTCTCCGGGACCTGGGGGATACCGGCGGCCTCCAGCCGGTCCTCCACCTCCTGGAGCTTCCGGCGCATCGGGGGCCGCCGTGCGTTGACGGCGTCCAGGGCCCGACCCAGGTCCTCAAGACCCTTCACCATCCGCTCCTCCAGGAGCGTGTGCCGGTCCCGGAGCGCGCCGGCCTGCTGGACCAGGTCCTGGACCACTGTGGCCAGTTGCTGGACCTGAGCCTCCAGGACAGAGACCCGCTGCTCCACGGTCGGTGTAGGTGCAGTCACATCCGTAATCCTCTCACGTCAGGTGGAACTTCCAGGGGTCAGAAGGACGCCGGCATGGCCAGCGCCACCCAGTGCACGGAGAAGTTCTCCCCGCTGGCGAAGTTAGCCCTGGCCGCATCGGACTTCAGCACGATGGGAACGAAGTTGGTATTGGTGACCCCTTGCACCCGGGCGTAGGCGTAAGCCGTGCCAGCCGGCGCTCCTGCGATGTTCGCCAGCACGATGGGGGAAGTCCCTGCCGGCCAGGGCACGGGGTAGGTGACCGTGGTGGATATAGAGGTCCCGGCCCCGGGGCCGCTGAGGGTCAGCGACCCCATCTGGATCTCCGGGACCCGGAGGTTACGTGCGGCATGCAAGAAGCGCGCCCCCTGGAGATCCCCCGCCACCGTGGCGTCCGTCTCCAGGTACAGGCCATCCGTGGTGTCGAAGTAGTTTCCGCCACCCAGCTCCACCCCGGAATCCGTGCCGTCTGGGTCCTGCCAGAACCCCTGGGGGGTCTGAGTGTTGACGGAGCCACCAATCACGTAGGAATTGCCCTGGGGCAGGAGATAGACCCGCTGGCCTGGCCGGGGGATGAAGTCTCCGGCCAGGGGGTAGGCCCGCGCGGTAAGAGTCGTCTCCCCCTCAAAGGTCACCCTGGCCGCCGGAGTCTGGGACGGATACATGACGAACGGGTCGTAAGCCGGGTCCACCGTGGCCAGGCGAATCGGCCGGTCGGCGCTGGAGGTCCGGCCTCCCTCCACGTGACCGGTGAGCGCGTCCAGGAATTCCATGGGCCCTGGGATCGTCATACGTTAATCACCCTTCGCGCGTAGTGCTCCATCGGGGCCCCGGCCCTGAGTGGCATCTTCCAGGAGGTCTCCCCGTACTTGGCGTTGATCGCCAGCCGGTCCAGCCGGAGTCGGTATACGTCGCTGCCCGAGTGCACAGGCATCAGCCCGGTCTTGAAGGGGACCGCCTCATACACCTGAGATGCTTCGAAGGCCAGCCGCGCGGCCTTCGCGGTCAAGGTGGTGAGGTCTACTGCCTCTTGCTCTGTGCGGTAGTCCGTGATCACCCGCTGCCGGCGCACCGTGGAGGTAGGGCTGGACGGGTTGGAGTTGGTGTAACTGGCCACCAGGGGTGGCTGGTCCACTTCGGACACTACGAGTACCCACCGGTTGGGCACGGAGAAGAGGTCCAGCCCCTGGGTCACGTCCGGCACCACCAGGCCCGACTGATCATCGGCATACACATACTCCTCCGCCCGCTCCGCCGGAGAGCGGTACGGCTGGACTATGGCCATGCCATCCTCGTCAAAAGAAAGGGAGTCGTAGTTGATCATGCCCAGCAAGTCATTGATCATCCGCAGCTTAGAGGTCCCGGGCTCCCACTCCTTCGTGGTGGCCAGGGTCCCCGCGTGCGGAGTGAGCCGAATGGACGGCGGAACGAGCACAGAGTCGAGCAACGTCCGGACAGCCGTAGTTACCACGGTCCCCGATGTCACGGCGTACCTGTTCACCAGGAGGTCATCGGAGTAGACCTGAAGCTGGTCAAAGCCCTCCACCTGTCGGGTCAGGACGCCGGCCATAGACGCCTTACGCTCCGGAGAGCTGAGGAGGAAGACCCCCTGAGGCCACTCCACCCAGTCCTGATCTCCGTATGGCGGGAGGTGGAGTCGGACCCACGGCTGGATGCGGTCGCTCAGGAAGTCGATCCCTCCGCGCTCGCGCATGGTGAAGGACGCCGTGCGCTTGATGTCTGCCAGCCAGTTCTGGGAGACGGTCCCCTCCGTCACGTTGTCCAGGTCCATCACATACCGATTGGCCGCGTTCAGGAGCACGTAGCGGAAGGAGAAGCGCCGGACTCCATCGCGACCCTGGAGGGCCGCCCGAACCTCCGCCTCTGTATGACCATTCGGGTTGCGGGCGGCCAGGGAGGGGGCCAGAGGCATCACAGCGTGATCACCTCCACCGGGTAGCCCCGGCGCTCCACGGTGAAGGTGACCTGAGACCCCCAGGTCTGGTCCGTGATCCTGAAGCCCTCCAGGGTCCCGTAGAGCGCGCGGCTCCGGTTGTCCCGGACGTGCATGATCCGCTTCCCCAGCGCGAAGGCCCGAAGGTCCTCCAGGTCCGCCTTCCAGGTGGGGCCGTGTGGCACGTCCAGGGTGACAGCCATGGAAACGTACTCATGCTCCCCGTAGTCCGTCACGGGGTCTACGCGGCCGGCATAGTAGGTGGCCTCCCCCATCGGGTCCACCCGCTCCTCCCGCTGGGCAGCTCCGTACGGGTATCCCCGCGCGCTCCCCTGGCCGCCGGTCGCCGGGTCCATAATCCAGACCCCCTGAAGCTCCAGCGTCGTGGACTCCACCAGACTGTCTCGGTACACCATCAGACCGTCTCCCCCCTCACCAGGTACTCCAGCGGAATGCCGCTGGGAGCTGTGTAGTCCCGGAAGTCTCCGTCCGGTCCACACTCACCCAGGACGTCCCAGGGCCCCGCAGCACCCAGCCGACGACGGAAGACCCGGTTACGCACCACGTCTGGCCGATCGGACGCCGGGGCCAGACGGAGATCATCAGCCCAGACCGTAACGCCGACGGCCGGGGTGGCCAGGATTCCCCAGCCGTAAATAGCCTTCGTGGCTCCCGCCGGGCAGTTGCCGGCAGCCTCCACGGCTGTCCAGGTGTTCGCGGCCAGGGTGACCGTCGTCGTGCTGTCAGTGACGTAGACCCCACCGGCGTCCTGCCAGTCAATGGCCAGGGACACATCTCGAGCCGTCTCCGAGTACATCCAGGCACGAATGGCGTACCGCTGGCCAGTGGTCACGTTCACCGCTGGCGCACGGCAGAAGACATGGGCGACTCCAGCCCCGGTGGACACCAGGGCGGCGGCCTGGGCACCCCGGTACACGTGCGCCGTGGAGGTCCCCAGAGTCCCGCCGCTCTTATGCCAGGACGCCAGGTCCGGGGTCCCTTCCATGTCCCAGAAGGTGGCCCCGATGCCGGACTCCCCGGGGATCGGGTTGTCCACGTCCACCAGGACGTAACCCCCCTCTGTGACTGGGGTCAGGACCACCAGGGGGGCTTCCGGGGTCCCGTAGCTGGGGGTGATCAACCGGGTCCCGATACCGGACACCACGGCGGAGGCGTTGCGGACCTGGACCCGGACCGTGTGCTCCACATCGGACACCATGCCGGTCACCATGGCGGCCGTGGCCGTGGAGGTCACCCAGCCTGAGTCATACACGGTGGCGGCCGTGTCGTTGCGCGCGACCCAGATCCGGTACGCGGCCTGGGTGGTGCCAGTGGCGGTCCAGGCGATCAGGAAGTCATCTGTGATCACGCCGGCTGGGTTGTCCGCCGCCGGGGCCGTGATGTTGACCGACCCGGCGGCGGACGTGGAGAAGGTCCCATAGTTGGACCACGGGCTGGCCACGTCCAGGAGGTCCCAGGTCATGACGCGCCAGCGGTAGTCCACCCCGTTGGCCAGGGTCCCCGCCGTGACCGTGTACGTCTGCGCCGTGGAGGCTGCCTTCGTGGTGTCCACCACGGCGACCCCATCGGAGACCCGCTCGATCACGAAGCGTCGCGCGGACTGACCATCCCCCGTGTTCGGGTCATTGAAGGTCCAGGTGAAGACTCCGGCCATGGTCGCGTCGTAGTTTGCCTTCGCGACCAGGGTCGGTGCCAGCGGTGCGAGGTTGAAAACGTCCACCGTGTGAGCGAAGCCCCCGGCGCTCCGGGACGCCGTCACCAGGGACCGCTGGGTCACCTGGGCGTTACGGGGGACCCGGATCGCCACCACGTTACTGGTGGCCGTGTGCACGGGCATGACCACCCGCGTGGCCTGATACGTGTTCAGGCTGACGGATGTACGCCGGACGAGGGTCGGTGAGCCAGTGGGCACGTAGTAGACCCAGACGGCGTTTTCGGCCAGAGAGTAGACCGCATCCCATGCCGAGCTGGCTGCCACGGCCGGACCGTCCGGCATGTTCGGGATCGACTCCTCCGCCAGCATCACGTAGCCCAGGCTCACCAGTCCCGCGCTCAGGCCGGACGCCTGAAGAATCTCTACGCAGAGGCCGTATCCGGTGTCAGTGTCCGCCGCCACCAGGGCCACCTGGCCGGAGCCCACGGACAGGAGTCGGACCTTCGCGGCTGCATCCTTCGTCCCGAAGGCCGTGGCGTCCACATAGCTGGCGTGGAGGAATCCGGCCCCGGTGGGGAGTAGGACGTAGCGACTCACGAACAGGGCCCCATTCTCGCCCAGCCTCTGCGCGCGCCGGAAGCTCGTCAGGTACCCCCAGTCCCCCTGATGAGGGTCCGCCAGGACCTCCAGTCCGGTCCCCGTCTCATTCATGTAGCCGGAGAAGTCCCCGGACGCCACGGAGGACGGGACCAGACCCAGCGGGTCCACCCGGTCCACAGCGCGGACGTGAGTCCCGGACCCCGTCAGAAGATACTGGGTGGACACCAAGGCATAGGCCAGGTCATTCGAGTTGCCGCCGGACACGCCGTCCCCCGCCGCGTGGGCCGCGAAGATCACCAGGGTCCCCCCGGCCGTGGGGTGCCACGCGGCCGTGATGTTGTTGACCGCCGCGTCGTGGGTCGGCAGGGACACGGTCCGGATGTCCTTCCCCGTCCAGGTCCAACTCCCCGCGTTCTTCTGAAAGGCCCGCTCCCGGAGCGCATTGGGTGCGTCCCCAGCGGGACCCACCACGTAGAAGTTGTCCGCCGCGTCCACCACCAGGGCCCACCCCTGCGCGCCAGCAGCCTGTCCCCAGGTGGTGGAGGTGGTCCCGTAGAGCGCTTCCGCCACCTGAGTGTCCCCGCCAGCCGGGTCCCGCCGGTAGAAGCGGATGGCCGCCGGGGGACCGATGGGGTCCGCCCAGATCCAGGACCCATCGGAGAGCTGGGCGGACATCCCCATGAGGCCACTCAGGGAGTGCGTGGGATGGGTGGTGAAGATCAGGCACGGGTCCAGGAGGGTCCCGTCCGCGTCCGCCGTGGCGATGGCTCCCCCCTCATCGGAGGTGGGAGTGTTCCCCGCGCGCTGGCGGGAGGTTGTCAGGACGAACTCGGCGGCAGTGGTGCCACCCTGGACGAAGGAGCGCAGCGTCTCGCTGCCGGCGTAGGTGTGTTTCCCCGCGCTGGCTTGGACGTTGCGCACCACCCCGTAGAGGGTGGAGGCCGCCACGGTCGCGGGGTTCCGCCAGTCCGCCACGGTGAGGCCGCCAGCGCTCCAGGTGTAGGCACGGAATTCCAGATCCCTGGCCACCCCCGTGGAGAGCTGGGAAAGCTGGGACACGCGGAAGTAAGCGGAGGTCACCAGGCCGGAGGCCGCCGGGTACGCGAAGCGGAGGAAGGTCTGGAAGGTGGTGAAGGTTCCGCCGTTGTTGTTCTGGCCGTGATACGCGGCCGTGCCGGCATTCACTCCGTCCGCCGGGCCGTTACGCGCCCCTGCGTACGTAGCGTCGAAAGAGTGGAGGTAGCCGTCCGCCGAATCACCAAATGCCAGTGTGGTGGTCATCGACCGTGCCTCCGCTTCTGGGACTGGGCCCCACCGTTACTCGCCACTACCTCCGCCAGCGCGGCCAGAGGGTCAACCCGCCAGCGCTCGCCATGCGCCACGTGCTCCCCCTGCGGGTCCTGGATCAGGGTCGGGGGGTTCACCACGATGAAGTGCGGGTCCCCACCCTCTGGGTCTCCGCCCACGCTCACGTCCAGGTAGCTCACGCCGGAGACCTCATCGGTCCGGAACTCCACGCGCTCCAGGACCACCTCCTGGCCGCGCCGGGTCCGGATCACGGGCACGCCCTCGTCCCGGTCGGACCACGCTGCAAGGGTGCGTTCCGCCCGCTTAGCGGCCCGCTGCCGGGCCTCCTGCGTTCGCTGGTCTCTCACTGCTACCTCCCAGGCATAGCGGCTACACGGGCTCGCTGAGAGCGTGCCGTGGTCCGCAGATTGCTCACCAGATCCACCACGTCCTGAATGGACTTCATGCCGCTGGCGTCCAGCGTCACCGTATCGATGTTGACCACCGATCCGGAGCCACCCCACGGGCCGGATGGTCGGCCAGGGGGGGAGCCGATCGGGGCAGTGGAGCCACCCTCCTGGCCGCGCTCGGGCATGAAGCCTTCCCAGCCACCCCACCAGTTTTCAATGGCGTAGCCGACCATGGCCTTGATCCGGCGCATGTCGCCCCGGCGCGGCGCGAACAGCTCTCCACCGGTCTCCGGTTCGGCCACCAGGTAGTGACCGGGGGAGCGTGGCCCGAACATGGCCGCATCCTTGACCACACCGTCCCGCGCGCGCGTCAGTCCATCTTCGTGCACGCCACCCCAGCGGTCCCGTAGCTGCGTGCCCTGGCCGATGATGTGCTCGCCCGGCGCGCGGCCCCGGGTCTCATACTTCACGGCCACCGTGACGGTCTTGCCGTGAATCGTGCTGATCTGATACTTGATCGCCTGGGCCTTCTTGGAGGCCATGTCCGTCAAGTTGACCGTGGTCCCCCATGACTTCGGGATGGACATGATCTGGTCCGCCATCTTCCGGGCGGCGGCGGAGTTGCCCAGGATCTGCGTCAGGTTCTTCACGAGCTGGGCACGGCCCTGCTCGTACACGCCGCGCGCGGCCGTCTCCGCCGCCGCCGCGCCTTTGGTTGCCAGGATTTCGTCATACGTGGCCTGGGCCTTCCGGTCCGTCGTGCCGATCAGGTCCCGGATCGCCTGATCGTTGGCGCGGCCCTTCGCGGTATGGAGGTCCAACGTCTTGCCGTTGGTCTTGATTGACTCGCTGACGGCGTCGATCGCCGCCTGATAGGCGGACTCAGCCTCACGCGCGCTGAGGGCCCCACCGTTCAGGAGCTTGAACGCAGCGGACAGGCCGCCAGCGGACTTGATCGCCGCACCCATCGAGAGGCTGAGGAACTTCGTTCGTTCGTCCAGAGCCTTCGTCTCGGCGGCGGCCTCCTTCGCGGCATCCGTGCCGGCGGCCCGGTACCTCTCCCAGTCCTCAACACCTGACCCGATCAGGCCACCCACTGTCGTGAGCCGGTCCCCGATGTCCCCCAGCGGACCGGGCATGTCCGCCATAGCGGCCCCGGCGTCGCGCAGCCAGCCCCCCAGCGCGGAGGCCGTGTTCATCATCCAGCCCAGGGCCTCAGTCAGGGCGTTCACGGTCCAGGCCACGTTATCGATCGTGGAGTTGACCAGGAAGAAGGCCGCGTCCAGGGCCAGGGCCGCCTCCGGCCCGTTGTCCGACAGCTTGTCAAACATGTCCCCCAGGGCCTTACCAGTCCCGGACAGGCCGTTGGCAATCGACTTAATCGGCAGCTCCGCCGCCTTCACGGCCTTCACGAACCCTGGCATCAGGTTGTCCACCATGCGGATCACCCCGTTGACCAGGGGATTGAGCATGGTGGAGGACGTGGCCATGATCGTACGGATTTGAGGCGTCCACCGGTCGAAGGCCAGGCCACCGGAGCGAATCGCGGTCAGCATCTCCGCCCGGAACGGCTCCGCCGCACTCTTGAGCGTGTCCCCGATGTCCTCGCCAACCTGGCCGGCCGCGTGCTGGATCTGCGGGTCTTTGATCATGAGCGCCACGCCGGCACCGATACCGACCGTGCCAGCACCCGCAAGGAGGCCACCGGCCAGGAGACTCCCGGCGATCGGTCCAGCCACGATCGCCGCCGCCGCCACGGTGCCGGCCAGGTATGGGCCGATCGGTCCGCCGAAGCCACCCTTGACCGACGCCAGCATGCCTCCGGCGAGCTCCTTGCCGGCCTTCGGTCCAGCCTTGATCAGCCCGAGAAACATGCTGAAGCCGGAGCGGTCGAAGTCGTCAGCACCACCCTTGCGAACATCCTCGCTGATCTTGACGCCAGCGCTGACGAAACGGCCCTGAGCGCTACGCATCCGGCCGTCGATCTTCCCGACCAGCGCCACCCCGGCATCGTTACCGGCACGCTCCAGGACCGTGGTCAGGCTGGCACCGGCACGCCGGCCACCATCAACCAGCGTCCGATCCATGCCGCTGGCGGCCCGCCGGGCGGCAGCGGTGACTTTGCTGTCGTCAAGGCGTGCCGTGACCTCTACGAACGCCTCTGCCGCCCGGAATCCGCCAGCCATGTTTCCTACCCTTCGATCAGCTCTGACAGGTCCCCCATGACCGCGCCCGGTGGCAGCGGGGGGAACACATCCTCGGTCGGTGCGGACTCTGGCTCGCGTTGCCGGATGATCCGATCGGTCATGACTCCCCCGTACGCGCTCACGCGTTGCGCGCGGGTCATCAGTCGCGGACCACTGAGCGATTCCCAGTCACACCGGTAGAACCTGGCAAAGTCTGCGTCCAGGTCATCCAGGTGATAGGGCACCCACGCCAACTCAGCCATCCGGTCCGTCATTTTCCCAGGGCGTCCAGCGTCTGCCCGAAGTAGAGATCCGTGATCTTCTGGACCATGTCCCGGACTTGCTCCAGCGTCAGGTGCTCACAGTTGGTGAGATCGTCGTACGCCTCCTGGCCGATGCAGTCGATCAGGACCATGTACGCGGCGTACTGCGCGCCCTGCTGCGCCAGCCATTGCAGAGCTTTGAGCGCGGTTGGCCCGGAGACCTCAGCGGGCGCAGTGTAGGGACGGTCATCGATCCAGAACAGATCGATTCGCTCCGCCTCCACCGGGGGCTTGGAGGTGTCGATCCGGAACGGGGTATAGGTGTCGGTCATGGTGGGCCTCCTGCGAAGTGGTCACGAACGTACGGGGAATGCGCCCGGGGCCGCCGACTGGGGCGGCCCCGGGGCTGGGTCACTCGGTGTCGGTCTCGTCCACCTTCTTGACCGGCAGGATGGAGGCCGAGACGTAGAAGGCGGAGAAGGTCACGGGATATACCGTCTGGCCGGCCTTCTCCTGGCCAGCCTCCACGCTGGCCGTGGAGAGCACCTTCCGCACGATCACCCGGCGCTTGAATCCCGCCGGGGCCGTGCCGTCGATGATCAGCGCCCGGTAGTTCGGAGAGGTGCCCGGGAGCGCCCCGCCCAGCTCCAGGGTCTTCGTGCCGGTGGCTACGACAACGGCGTCATCCGGCTTGTTGAGCGCCACGGAGTAGTTCTCCAGGGTGGCCTCCGCGAGGGAGGTCGCCACGGAGAAATTCTCCTGCGTGGGGACGGCACCGACGCGACCGATGATCTGATCCACGTCCAGGAAGAAGAACTCCCGGTCCGCCATCAGCCGGACGCCACCGGAGGTGCCGCCCATGTCACGCCAGCCCACGCCCGGCGCGGCGAAGCCGATCGGTTCGGTCGCGCCGAAGTCGCCAACCCAGAGGGTCTGGGCTGGGCCGGCCAGGAGGTTGGTTACGGTCACGGTCACGGCTTCACGTCCTTCTTCGCAGGGGTCTTCTCCGGGGTCTCCGCCGGGGTCTCCGGTGCGATCAGCCCCTGGCGCTTCAGGTCCAGCGCCTCCTGGTCTGTGACCGTCATGGTCGTGTGGGGATGGAGGGTGGTTCTTACCTCGGGCATGCTGTCTCCTTGATCATCCGAGTGGCACCCAGGCCAACCCGATTTCCTGGACGTAGTGAACGAACGACGGGTCCGGGTCTGGGATCTCCCGTGGCTCTGGGCTCTCCAGCCACGCATCAGTGATCAGGGCCGGCGCGTAACCAGTCCCAGGCTCCACCCTGGCCGGCAGGCTGAAGTTCTCCACCGCGCGCCGGATCAGCTCCAGGGTCCCGGCCGTCTGGTTCTTCGGGGGCTTCCCGGAGGACGTGTTCGCGCCGGAGCCCCAGGAGTCCAGGGAGAGGATGGGCTTCCGCTGCTGGGGGAGGTCCCGACCCATGGCGGACCCCACGGTGGAGACCACCACGAAGCCAGCAGCGGCCCAGTCGGCAACCTTGACCGGGCGGCCCGTACCGACTCCGGCGGCCAGGGAGAGCGACCGCACCCACGCCGTGGCGACCAGCGCCGAGCTTGCCGGGTTCACAGGTCACGCACCTTGTACGCAGCGGGACGCAGATACGGCTGGGCGTCCATCTTGGAGGTGCCGGCCTCCTGATAGACCGCGCGCCCGTCCGGGAGATCGTCCCCGTAGCGGACCTCACGGGTCCGGTGGTCTACCGTCTCAATCCGGCCCGACCTCAGAAGGTCACCGGAGAGCACAGGGACGAAGCGTTGCGAGTCGTCAAAGATGGCGTCCGCCAGGGGCTCCACCGCGTTGCCCTCCGCTTCGATCCGGAGGGAGGTCAGCCCCGACTGGTCTGTGCGAAATTCCATGGCCCCTCCTTTTCGTCGGGTCCGTCCTGGTGACCGGGCCCTCTTCGGGTCCTGATTGGTCGCTCAGGTGCTGATGATCAGGTTACGCGCTTCAGGTCCAGGCGAACATCCTGGGGCAGCGCCGGATTGGCCGGCCGCGCCACGTAGTCCACCTGATAGATGAGCCCGTCCGCGCGGTCCCGAATGCGGTCCGCTGAGGTGACCACCGTGCCGTGCGGAAGCCGCGCCACGTAGTAGTGCACGGTGACCGGCTCGCGGCTGCCTTCGGTGACCACGCGCGCCGGTCGCTCCACGATCCTCGCGGGCACGCCGGCACCCAGGGTGTCATCCTCCTCCAGCTCATCCCCCCACTCGTTGGTCGGCGGCGGGCCCTCCGGGTCGGCATCCCCCAGGATGTCCACGGTGGTGGTATACACGCCGGCCGTCATAGCGGCATTGGCTTCCAGCCGTGGCTCCGGTCCACCGCTTCGTTGAGCGCACCTACGGCCGGACCGAACGGCATCGGTCCCTGGTAGGTGGTGCGGTTGCCGACCCAGGAGAGGTTACGCAGGCACCGCGCAGCCATCGGGGCCAGCATGATCTGGGAGTCAGACTCGCGGCTGATCTGCACACCGTCAGCGGAGCTGGACTTGTGCGACTCCCGGTACTCCAGGAGCCCCGGCTTCCCCCGCAGCCAGGCAGCCTGATAGGCCGTGGCCATGGCGAGCCAGCGCCGGTCCACGGCCAGGATGGAAGTCTCCGGCTCCTCTTCCGACCGGCCCACATAGGACGTGATCATGCCGGAGGCCAGCGACAGCTCCTCAGGCGTTACCTCCAGGCCCGTGTAAAGCAGGGCCTGAGCTTCATCGACCCAGCTCACGCGTCATCCCTTCATGGTCCGGGGACCCGGTCGGTGGCGGAGGAGGCCCAACCACCACCGACCGGGGGTCTCACTTCCGGCGGACGCTGCCCTTGGCGTTGGCCGGGGGGTTCGGGTCCGCGTCCTGGACCTCGGTCGTGTAGCCCGGGTCCTCCGCCAACCGCTTCACGTTCGGGTCCGGCAGGGGAGCGCCGTACGTGCCGTCCGGGAGGATGGTCCCGGAGCCGGTCAACGCCGGGTTGTAGAAGCTGGAGCCCTGCTCCGTGGTCTGCGAAGCCGGGGCCGCCTCCAGGTCGGACGCCTTCACGGCCTCCAGCTTGGCCTCATCGCCCGTACGGGCCCCATCGATGGTCTGGTCCTTCGTGTCCGCCATGACGGACTCCCTCCTGAGAATTCTCGAGAATGTGGATCTTGGAGGAGTCGGCGGCCAGGGGTCTCTCCTGGCCGCCGCTACCGTCAGGCCGGCTTCGCGCCAGCGTTGTACTCCAGGACGGCCGCGCCGCGCGGCTCACCCAGGACGAAGCCCCGCTTCATGGCCGCCTTAAAGATGGCCTCGTCCGAGGTGAAGCCGACGCCGTCACGCGCGCGCTGGAGCGCCGTGCCCGGGTTGGCGTTGACCATGGATGGAGTCAGCTTCGCCATGCCCTTGATCAGAAGTTCCCGGTTGGCGACCACCATCAGGGGGTTGCCAGTCGGGTTCTTCGTGGTGGTCGCGTGCTTGCGCGCGCCCGTGGTCCAGCGGACCTGGTGGCCGAAGAGATTGTCCTGTCCGTCCTGCCAGTATGGCCGGCCGTTCGCGTCCATAACCTCACGGAGAACCCGTTTCCACATCGGGGAGGCCAGAATGACCGTGTTCCCCTCGTCGTAGAAGGGGCCCTCTTCGTAGAGCGCGAGGAAGCTGGAGATGGCCCGGTAGCCCACGGCACCCGAGGTCACCACGTCTGCGTTGTACCACTGTGCGATGTTGGCGTTTGCCGTGTAGCTACCCAGGGGGAGCGCACTCGCGGTCTGGGTCAGCGTGTAGTAGATCGACGGCCACAGGACCGTGGTCCCGTTCCGCGCGGCCGTGGTACCGATGCACCCCTGATCGAAGGTGACGGCCATGGCGTTGGCCGCCTGGCGCTCCGTCTCCTCCAGGATCTGCTCTCCACCCTCGACTTCGCCGCCCAGGTCCTCCTCCGCGATCTTGCGGAGACCGCCGACCTTCTGAGCGATGACCTCCACGTAGTCGTTCGTGTTGGAGTCGAAGCCGTACTCGGCACCCTTCGCCACGCCGGCCACGTCGAAGTCACCGGAGCGCCGGACGCGCTTCGTGTCGCTGGCCATGGGGACCGGCCGCGCCACGGCTTCGATTGCGGAGACCCGGTTCATCTCCTTGATGACGGTGCCGTCGAATTCAACGGCCTTCCAGATGTCGTAATCCTGCCTGTTGGTAGTCACAGTCAGGGGCTCCCTTCGTGAGGTTTACGGATGAGTGGTCCTGTCCGTGCCTTCGTCCGAAGGAGCGGGACTGCGTCGGCTGTCCAGCCGGGTGTCCCCCTGGCCGCGCCATCCAGCGCGATCATGGGTCCTGGTGCGCACCGTACATGAAGGAGCCCCGGACCTCCAAGGTCCGGGGCTCCTGATCAGTGGGTCAGAGTGAGTCATCCCGGCCGTTGCGGAGTCCGGCGGCCAGGGCCTTCTCCAGACCCGGCAGCCCCCCACTTACGACCGCAACCATGCCGGCGTGCGCGCTGCCCTTCACGCCGTAGTAATAGGCGAAACCTCGGATCAGGTTGCAGGTGCCGATCCGGTTGCCCGTATTGCCGTCCAGCACAACGACATTGCCGGCCAGGCGCTCGGTGCGGATGTGGGCGGCGGTGGCGGAGACGATGCGCATGGGAGGGCTCCTTCGCGGTGAGCGTTGCTGACAGGAGCAACGCTACGCCTCATCAGTCCAGATGTCAACTGGTCCTGAGCAGCAAAGAGAGCCCCGGACCTTGGAGGTCCGGGGCTCCTATGTCCTGGATCAGCGACCAGCGAGCATGTCCCGCCGACGCTTGCTGGCGGGGTCCATTGGCTTCGCCTTCTCGCCACCCTTGTCCCGCGTGTCCAGTCGGGGCCCCCGGGACCGGCCGCCACTGCCGGAGAGCTTCCCGAAGATCCGCCCCAGGGTGTCCAGTCGCTCCTGGATCATGTCCGCGTCCACCTCCCCGTCCCCGTCCACCGGCACGGAGTCCAGGTCCAGGAAGCTGGCCAGGTCCTTCAAGTCCTCATCCGCCACGCCGGCCTTCGCGGCGACCACCTTGAACTCCGCGCGGACCAGCTTCCGGTTGGCCTTCGTCTCCGGGTCCTGGTCCTTCGGTTCGTACTTGTCCCGGAGGGCCTTCTCCCGCTCCTCCGCCTGTTGCGCGCGGCGCAGAGCCGCGTCCCGGCGGCGGATCAGCTTCTCCTTTTCCGGGTCCTTGTCCTTCTCCTGGTCCTGGTCCTGGGTCCCGGTGTCCTCAGTCTCCGTGTCCTGGGTCCCGGTGTCCTCAGTCTCCGTGTCTTGGGTCCCGGTGTCCTCAGTCTTGTCGGTGTCCTCTGCCATCAGGGCCTCCTGGTATTCGGGGTCGGTTGGGTCTTGCCTCTGCGAGCCAACTCTCGAGCCCTTCGCTCCACACTGGGGGCGAGGTTCGCGCCGGCACGCAAGAGCCGATCCATGGCCCGTACCGTAGCAGCGTGCGACGCGTGTGCGGTCCAGCCGTAGACCACGCTCCGGCGCGCCTCCGCTGCCAGCCTGGCCGCCTGGTTCGGGGAGGTCCTGTCCGCTGGGGGAGCACCGATCGGCCCATCCCAGATCCGGACCTGACAGCGGCACCCCGGGTGCAGCGGCGGATACGGGACCCCGTCCTCCCTGATCGGCTTGTCTCCGTACGTCAGCCCAGCCGGGAAGGTCTCACCCGGTGCCACGCTCCAGCCGGCGTGGGCCAGGCACGCCAGACACGCGTCCCGCTCCGCCACCCAGATCAGCGCGGACCCCAGTCGGTCCGCCACGGCGGACGTGCCGGCGTTGATCCCCTCGTTCGCGGTCCAGCGGACCTGACCCTCCGCGTAGGACTTCGCGGCGGAGACCTTCCCCACCAC
>WUUC01133557.1_pt1 | contig 23339 bp, 20 predicted proteins | sample 6278441 | NCBI WGS metagenome assembly WUUC01 (sample SAMN13675441, study PRJNA597444) | soil metagenome | isolation source: soil | place: USA: Washington | collected 2017-10
CGACCACTGTCGGTAGAGGGTAACGGCGCGCGATACCGTGAGAGGGACCTTGAACGACGTCGTCTGGACCCATCGGCCCGCTTTGCGCCGCCCTGTCCTGGTTGCCGCGTTCGGCGGCTGGAACGACGCGGGCGACGCGGCATCGGCCGCGGTCGAGTTCATCCGTGCCCGTTTCGAGCCGGCCGAGGTCGCGCGGATCGAGCTCGAGGACTACCTCGACTTCACCGAGACGCGACCGACAGCGCGCCTGGTCGACAGCCACACGCGCGAGATCGACTGGCCGGTGACCACGATCGCCGCCGCGAAGGTGCCCGGCGCCGACAACGACCTCGTCGTCATCCAGGGCCCTGAGCCGGCACTGCGCTGGCGGCGCTACTGCGAGACCGTAATTACGATCGCGCAGGAACTCGACGTCCGGCGCGTGGTGACGCTGGGCTCGCTGCTCGCCGACGTCCCGCACTCGCGCCCGGTGCACGTGACCGGGATCGGCTCCGACACCGCCATGCTCGACCGGCTCGGCTTCGCGCCGACCAGCTACGAGGGTCCGACAGGGATCACCGGCGTGCTCAACTACGAGGCCGGCCTAGCGGGCCTCCCGAGCGTCAGCCTGTGGGCGTCGGTCCCCCACTACGTCGCCGCGGCGCCGAACCCAAAGGTCGCGCTGGCGCTCGTCCGCGCCTTCGAGGGCGCCGCCGGGCTCGCCGTCGACGCAACCGACCTCGAGACCGCCGCCGAGGCCTACGACCGCCAGGTCAACGCGGCCGTCGCGAGCGACCCTGAGGTCAAGGCGTTCGTCGAGCGGCTCGAGTCGGCAATGGACGAGGTGTCGGAGGACGACGGCATCGAGCCGAACATCCCGTCGGCCGACATGATCGCGTCCGACTTCCAGCGGTTCCTGCGGCAGCGGCGAGGCTAGTCGCTGCCGCGGTAGGGCGAGGGCCCGAGCGGGCCGGTGGTGTGGGTGCCCTCAAAGACGCGACCCCAGCCGCCGGCGAAGCCGTACCAGGGCTGGCGACGTAGGGGAAGGAGCGACTCCCAGGTGCACCATTGGGGCAGCGGGCACATTCCGCCACGCGGTCGACGAACTCGAAACCGCTGGCCGTCGGCACGCACCCTGTGGACGTACTCGCCGGACCCCGGATAGGCGTAGGCTGGAACGTCGGGTAGCACGACCTGGCCCCGCTCCTTGGTCACACGGCGCTTCCCGAGGAGCAGTCGCAAGGTCGAGGTAGAAGCCGGAAGCGCCCGTCAAGCCGCGTGGGCGCCCCCGGTCTCTGGGTCTGGTGTGCTCGTTCGTCGCGAAGCTTCTCGCGGCTCTGCCGTCGCAGCCGGGGCGCGGAGGCCGGACGCGGTAAATGGAGTCGCCACGACCAGTCGTGCGGGATCGGTCACCGAAAGTCCCGGACCGTCGAGCCCCGCGCGATGGCGTGGCAAGCGGACGGCGAGCGTGGTTTGCGGACACCCCTCCTGGTCCCAAGTCAGAGTCGCCCAGTCGATGAAGTGGTGCGCGCTCACCGGAAACGCCCGCTCGCGCTCGTGCAGCGAGACGGCGGGGGCGAACTCGCGACTCCGCCGGTATCGACCAGCGCCCAACCGCGGATCCCCGGCTCCACCACCGCCCGCGGCGGCTCGCCGGCAGCGATTGCGATCAACCCGTGCCAGTCGCGCCGCGCATCGAACGCGACCTCACCCCGTCGGAACGGTCGGACCGCGGGGGCTACACGGTGCACCGTGTACGCGCTGACTGCATGACACCGCGCCGCGCGGTCTACTCGACCGTTCAGCGCACCCGCCCGTTCGACACCGAGGACCGCCCCGCCGGACTGCCGGTGAATGAAGGCTTCAACCTGGAGGGCGAGCGCCGGCTCGGGCCGGACGGATCGCTGGTCGCGTCCCCGCCGATTACGCACTGGACGAGACCACAGTCGACGGGCGACGCGGTATCCGCCTGAGCTACTAGATCGCCTTCGGTCTTCAGCTCGCGCCTCCCGGCTACGAGATCACGAGTCGCGAGCGACTGGGAGAGGCATGCACACTCCCAGGCCCGATCGAAATCGGACACCTTTAGACCCAGCGTCAGGGGAGGGCCCCGCGCGGGGCCCTCTTCAGGCGATCTCCCAACACCGGCTCCCCACCGCCTACACGCACCCTCACAGGCGCCTTGAAGGGCTCGAGCCGCCGGCGGCAGTGGCGCTTCACCCGGCGGGCGATCTCGGAGGCGTCGGCCGGCTCGGAGACGGTCACCTCGGCAACCACAACCTGCCCCATCAAACGGTTGGGCTCGCCGCTGACGACGACGTCATCGACACCCTCGAGCTCCCGGATCACCTCCTCGACCTCGGCCGGATGGACCTTCTCCCCACCCACGTTGATCACATCCGACTGGCGCCCCAGAAAGCGCAGATACTCGCCGTCCCGCTCCACGGCGTCGCCGGTGATCAGCCAGCCGTCGCGGGTCATCGACACCTCAGCGTTGAGGTAACCGAGGATCATCGACTGGGCGCGGATCTGGAGGATCCCGTCGACGACTCGGGTCTCGAAGCCCTCGCCGCCGACCTTGACCCAGAGCGAGCCGTCGTCGCGCGAGCGGGTGCGCAGCGCGCCGACCTCGACCATGCCATAGGTCTGCTGGAACCGCACGCCGGCGGGCAGCTCGGCTCGCAGGCGGTCGAGCGTGGTCTGGGGCATCGGCTCGGCGCCGTAGCTCACGAGGCGAAGGCTCGACAGGTCGTGGCGGCGGTGAAGGCCGCTGAGCAGCATGAGGTTGAAGAACGTGGGCGTGGCGGCGAGCAGCTCGACACGGTGGCGCTCGACCAGCTCGCACACCGTCGCCGGCGCGCGGTCGGCGGGACAGACGAGCGTCGCGCCGTTCGACAGCGTGTGGAGCATCGTGTTCACGCCGCCGAGATGGTCGAAGAGCAGGAACGCGATCGTCGAGAGCGGGGGCCGGCGCACGCGGAACTTCTCGAGCAGCGACGCGAGGTCGTGGACGGCAGCCTTCGGCTCACCCAACGTGCCAGAGGTGAACTGGACGAGCCCGGGGTGACCGCGCGCGGACAGCTCGTCGAAGAGCGCATGCGAAGCCACGTGGCCGGTGCGCTCGAAGTGCACTCCGTCCTCACGGTCGACGCTGAAGCGGGCCTCCACCTGTGCGAGCTCGGAGCGGCGTTCGCCACCACTCGGGACGCCGGCCCGCTCGGGCACGATGATCGCTCCGCGCTCGGCGAGCGCGAGGAACAGGGCGATCGCGCTCGGGGAGAAGTCGCCCTCGAGCGCTACGACGGCCCCTGAGTCCAAGCGCGCGCGCTCGAGGTCGTGACGCCAGCGGGCGACGGCATCGGCCAGCTCCCGAAACGAACAGCTACCCGCGGGCGCCACAACGGCTCGGGACTCGTCCCGCTCCTCGAACCGCTCGAGGAGGAAGCCGGTGCTCACGCCCGCTCCATCACGGCGCCGAGTCGCACCAGCTGCTCGGCGAAGGCCGCATCGGCGATTCGCAGCGCCTCGTCGGCCCCTCCGCACCTCGTCGCCAGGATCGCCTCGTAGACGAGCCGGTCCACAGCCGTGCGCCGATCGATCAGGTCCAGCACCACTCTCATATCGAAGGAAGGGAGCGGCGGCTGGCCATCGGGCGAATCGAAGCTCCCGCTGACGTTCCTGCGCAACGGATCGAGCTTCAGGCCGAAGAAGCGCGACAGATCACGCCAGACGTCGTCGAACTCGAGGATGCCCACGTAGCCGAGATCGCCGAGCCGCTCGAGCGTCGCCCCAGCCAGGTCGTCGACGTCGGCCGTGGTGACGAACTCCCCGTCCGGCATTCGCGGATCGTCGTGCAGGACGAGACGGCACGCCTGGTTGTCGGTGACGCGCGCCACGCTCGGGTCGGACAGCCAGGACTCGAGCGCGCGCGACGGCGGCGCGAGCACCTCCCTGCCATATACGCCCATCGCGTCGAGGATCGGCGTGAAGCGCAGGAACATGTAGGTCGACAGCAACCGGCTGCGGGGCTCGCGAAGGACCGTGGCGACGTTGCGTGCCGGGCCAAGCCGCTCAAGCGTCGGCAGCGCGAAGTGTCCGCTCACCACTCGATAGCGCGCGAGCGGATCGACCTCGGAGTCGTCGGCCGCGACCATCGACCTCAACGGCTCCTCGAGCCGCTCGAAGTCCGAGAAGCCGCAGAAGAAGGACTCGTCCATGTGACGCGTGGCGATCGCGCCGTCCGGGAGCGCAGCCTTGAGGGCAAAGTGGATGCTCTGTCCCGCGGACTTCGGTACGTGCAGGAAGCAGAGCGGAGGTCGGCTCATACCGCGGTGAGCCGTCCGAAGCGGATCAGTTGCGAGGCGAAGGCCGCGTCGGCGATGCGCGGCGGGTCGCGCGGGTCCTCGCAGCGGCGCTCGAGGAGCACGTCGTAGACCAATCGATCCGCCGCTGTCCGCTGCTCGATCAGCTCCAGGACGGTGGCCATGTCGAACCCAGGGATCGGGAGGGCGCCTTCGGGGGCCTGGCTGACATCCGTCACGTTCGCCCGGGCCGGTGCGAGAAGGACGCCAAAGAAGCGCGAGAGGTCGGGCCAGAGGCTCCCCCGCTCGAGGACCTGAACGCAACCGAGCTGATCGAGGCGCATCGTCGCGGCCTTGGCGACATCCTCGACGTCGTGCGGCGCCAAGAACCCGCCGTCCTCGAGCCGCGGGTCGCCATGGAGGACAAGCCGGCACACCTGGTTGTCGGTGGCCCGGGCGTAGCGCGGGTCCGACAGGCAGCCTTCCAGAGATCTCGCCGCGTCCGCCAGCACCCCGCTGCCGTAAGGACCCCAGAACTCGACAAGGGGGCTCAGGCGCAGGAACAGGAACGCCGAGAGCAGCCGCGCGCGCGGCTCACGCAGGACGGTGGCGATGTTCGACGCCGGCGCCACGCGCAGCAGCGTCGGGAGCGAGAAGTGACCGCTGACGTAGGGGAATGCCCCCAGCGCCTTGATCTCCGAGTCGCCCACCGCGACCAGAGACCTGGCCGGTTCGTCGAGGCGGTCGAACGCATCGAAGTCGCAGAACGGCGAGCTGTCAGCTCGCCGAGGCGCGAGCGCGCCGTCGGGCAGCGTCGCCTCGAGCGCGGCGCGCACACAGGTTCCGGCGCTCTTCGGCAGGTGGAGGAAGCAGAGCGGTGCGTCGTTTCGATTCAACCTGGCCTCCTCGAGAGCAGGTGCTCCGCCAGCTCGGCGGGTGACGGGTAGGCGAAGACGACCGAGGCGTCGAGACGCAAGCCGGTCGCCGCCCCGAGGCGGTTGCGCAGCTCGACGGCGGCGAGTGAGTCGAAGCCGAGGTCCTTGAAGGGCTTGTCGGCGGGGATCGCGACGGTCGTGCGGTGGCCAAGCACGCCGGCGGCCTCGCTACGGACGAGGTCGAGCATGGAGCGGTCGCGGCCGTTCGGGCTTGACTCGGCGACCACCATGGGTACGCGCGAAGCCGCCAGCGCGACGGGCGCGTCGGAGCGGAGCGCGGCGTCGAAGAGCTCCAGCGCCCGCTCGTCGGAGAGCGGCTCGGCGCCCATCCGGCGCGTGCGGGCGCGGTCAGCCTCGTCCATGCGGGACGTCATGCCGGTCGGCCGCTCCCACAAGCCCCAGGCGATTGAAGTCGCAGGCAGACCGGCGGCGTGACGCTGCTGGGCGAGCGCGTCGAGGAAGGCGTTCGCGGCGGCGTAGCTCGCCTGGCCGGCGCTGCCGAGGGTGCCGGCGATCGAGGAGAACATGACGAAGTGGGACAGCGGTAGATCCTTGGTGAGCTCGTGCAGGTGCCAGGCGCCGTCGACCTTCGGGGCGAAGACGCGGTCGACCTGCTCGGGGCCGATCGACTCGACGAGGTGGTCGTCGAGCACTCCCGCGGCGTGAATCACCATGCCGAGCGGGCGGTCGTCCGGAATCGAGCTGAGCAGGGCCACCAGCTGGTCGCGCGCCGCGACGTCGCACTCGACGACGTCGACCTCGGCGCCGAGCCGCTCGAGCTCGGGGCGCAGGCCGGCGGCGCCGTCTGCCTCGCCGCCACGGCGACTAACGAGCAGGAGCCGGCGCGCGCCGTGCTGCTCGACGAGGTGGCGGGCGAGGACCGCGCCAAGCCCCCCGGTCCCGCCGGTGATCAGCACCGTGGCGTCGGGGTCGAACGCGGCTGGGACGTCGAGCACGACCTTGCCGACGTTGCGGCCCTCGCGCAGGTGTCGGAACGCCTCGGGGGCACGAGCAATGCTCCAACAAGTGCGCGGTAGGTGACGTAATCCGCCGCTGTCGAATCCCTCCAAGGTCTGGCGCAGGAGCTCGCCAAGCCGGTCGGGCCCGACCTCGCCAAGCTCGAAGGCGCGGTAGAAGACGTCCTGGTTTCCTGCGGCAACCTGCTCGGGATCGCGGACGTCGGTCTTGCCCATCTCGACGAAGCGACCACCGCGCGGCAGCAGCTCCAGCGAGGCGTCGACGAACTCGTTTGCGAGGGAGTTCAGGACGACATCGACGCCCTCGCCGCCGGTGCTGGCGAGGAACTTGTCGCGGAAACCGAGGTCACGCGAGGAAGCCATGCGGTCGTCAGCCACGCCCGCGGCGCGCAGCGCGTCCCACTTCGCAGGGCTCGCGGTGGCGAAGACCTCGGCGCCCAGGCAGTGAGCGACTTGGATCGCGGCCAGACCGACGCCGCCGGCCCCGGCGTGGATCAGCACCCGCTCGCCCGACTGGAGCCCGGCGAGGTCGATCAGCGCATAGTGAGCCGTCAGGAATGCACCGGGGACTGCGGCCGCCGCGCGGAAACTCCACCCCTCGGGGATCGGCGCTAGCAGCCGCCGGTCGGCGATCACCGACGATCTGAACGCGTCGCCGGCGAGCCCCATGACGCGATCGCCTGGAGCTAGTCCGGTCACTTCCGACCCAACATCGATGACGATACCGGCGCCCTCGCCGCCGAGTCGCGCGTCGGCGAGGGCCCCGATTCCGAGCGCGATCAGGACGTCGCGGAAGTTCAGTCCCGCGGCGCGCATCGAGACCCTGGTGTCCATCGGCTCCAGCGGTGGCTCGACAGGCCGCGCGGGCATGATCGACAGCGACGCGAGCGCGCCGCGCTGAGACGTGTCGAGCCGCCATGGATCCGACAGCGGAATGGCAAGGTTCTGGAGCGGATGGAGCCGCGGCACGAGCGGTGCCCCGGCGCGCAGCGCGAGTTGCGTCTCGCCCGTGGCGAGCGCGGCGGGCAAAGCGTCGAGCGACGGCTCGGTGCCGTCCACGTCGACGATGACGAAGCGGCCGGGATGCTCACGCTGGACAGAGCGCAGTAGCCCCCAGAGTGGGGCGCTCGCAACGTCGACCGCCTCGCCGTCGACCGACACGGCGTTCCGGGTGACGATGACGAGCCGGGTGCTGTCGGCGCGCCTGTCGCCGAGCCAACCCTGGACCGCGGCAAGCGCTTGGCCCACCGTCGCACGCACGGCGGCGAGCGGGTCGTCCGCGACGTCGGGCTCGATGGTGGCCAGGTGGAAGGGGTCGTCGTCCTCGCGCGGACGCGGCGCGGGCTCGACCCACTCGATAGCCACCAGCGACCCTCCTGAGCCGGTGGGGCTGTGCACATCTGCCTCGAGCAGACGGGTACGCAACGACGCGATCTCGGCGACCGGCGCGCCCGTCTGGTCATGCACGCCCAAGGAGACGGCACCGTCTCCTTGCGAACGGATCACGACCCGCAGCGCGCCGGCGCCCGGACCCTTGAGGGTGACTCCCTCCCAGCTGAAGGGCAGCTCGATGCCCTGGTCCGGGCCGCCGCCGGGCGCTGTCGCCAAGATGGCATGGAGGGCGGCGTCGAGCAACGCGGGATGGATGCCAAAGCGCGGTGCCTGGGCCGCGAGCCCCTGTTCGAGACCCACCTCGGCGAAGATCTCCTCCCCCCTCCGCCAGACCGCGGCAAGACCCTGGAACGCGGGGCCGTAGCGATATCCAAGCTCGGCAAGACGGTCGTAGAGCCCGTCGAGCGCAACCGCGCTGGCTCCCTTCGGCGGCCAGACCTCCGGCGGGATAAGAGCCCGCGCCGTGGAGCCGGCGAGCGTGCCGGTGGCGTGGCGGGTCCAGTCGCCCTCCGGGTCCGTGCGGGAGGAGATAGCGATCGGCCGCCGGCTGTCGACGTCTGGCCCGCCTACTTGCGCCCGCAGCTCGGCCGCGCCGGACGCTGTGAGGGTCAGCGGCGCGTGCATCACCAGCTCCTCGACCGCCTCCAGACCGGCGGTCGCGGCCGCGTGCAGGGCGAGCTCGAGGAAGGCCGTCCCTGGCAGCAGCACGGCCCCGTCGACGGCATGGTCCGCGAGCCAGGGATGCGCTAACAGCGAGAGACGGCCGGCAAGCAGCCAGCCTTCGTCATCGGGCAGCTCGATCGCGGCGTCCAACAGCGGATGGCCGGCCGCGGCCGGTCCCTCCACCCAGTAGCGTCGGCGTTGGAAGGGGTAGCTGGGCAGCCGAACGCGCTTGGCCCCACCGCTCGCGAAGACCCCTCCCCAGTCGACCTCGATGCCCGCCGTCCATGCGCTGGCCAGCGAACGGGCGAAGCGCTGCGGCCCGCCCTCGCCGCGCCGTAGCGTCGAGATGACCGCGGCCGCTTGGCCACCAAGAAGAGCGTCGGCGCTCTCCTCAACGGCGAAGGCGAGCACCGGGTGAGCACCGACCTCGACGAAGCCGCGCTGGCCGCTGTCCAGCAAGGAGCGGAGGACCGGCTCCAGGCGGACCGGCTCGCGCAGGTTGCGGTACCAGTACTCGGTGTCCAACTCGGCCGTATCGAGCCGCCCAGACGTGACCGTCGAATGAAAAGGAAGCTCACCCGAGCGCGGCTCGATCGGACCGAATCCTTCGAGGAGCTCATCTTTGAGCTTCTCGATCTGGGCCGAGTGGGCGGCGTAGTCGACAGCGATACGGTGCGCGCGCACCCCCGCCGACGCGCACTCCGCCACGAACTCGTCGAGGGCCTCGGGATCCCCGGAAACGACCTGCGACGCCGAGCCGTTGGTGGCCGCTAACGAGATCCGCCCGCCGAAGCCACCAAGGCGCTCCTGCAGCTCCGAGACCGACAGTGCGACGGCGGCCATCCCGCCCTGACCCGCGATGCGGGCGACCGCCTTGCCACGGACAGCGACCGCACGCGCCGCGTCCTGGAGCGAGAGACCGCCCGCGATGTGAGCGGCGGCGATCTCACCCTGGGAGTGCCCGACCACCACCGACGGCTCGACGCCAAGCTCGCGCCAGAGCTTGGCGAGCGAGACGCTCACCGCGAAGAGCGCGGGCTGCACGACGTCGAGACGCCTGAGCCAGCCTCCGCTTGCGTCGCGCAGCGCGACCTTCAGGCTCCAGTCCACGAAGGGCGCGAGCGCCTGCTCGCAGTCGTCGATGTGGCGCGCGAACGCGGGTGAGGTGTCGAGTAGCTCGAGCGCCATCGTCGGCCACTGGCCGCCCTGCCCCGGGAAGAGGAAGACCGGCCGTTGCGCCGCGCGCGCCTGGCCGCGCACGAGACCCGGCGAATCGCCTCCCACCGCCAGCGCGGCGAGCGCCGACAGCAGCTCCCCGCGATCGGCGCCGACCGCGACGGCCCGGTGGTCGAACGCGGCGCGCGCCGTGGCGAGCGAGAACGCGACGTCGGCCGGGTCGAGGGCCGGGTCCCTCTCCATGCTGTCGCGCAGGCGCCGGGCGACCTCGCGCAGAGCGGGCTCGGACTTGGCCGACAGCGGCAGCAGGATCTGGCCGGGCAGCGGCGGCGCGGCGGCCTGCTCGGTCACGGCGGCGGGCGCCCCGGGCACCTCCTCCAGGACGAGGTGCGCGTTGGTGCCGCTGATCCCGAACGACGACACGCCGGCCCGGCGCGGCCGCTTGCCGCGCGGCCACTCGCGCGCCTCGGCGAGCAGCTCCACGCCACCGGCCGCCCAGTCGGCGTGCGGCGTCGGCGCGTCGATGTGGAGCGTGCGCGGCAGCTGCCCGTGGCGCATCGCCATCGCCATCTTGATCACGCCCGCCACGCCCGCCGCCGCCGAGCTGTGTCCGATATTCGACTTGATCGACCCGAGCGGCAGCGGAGCCGCGCGGTCAGATCCCCCATATGCCGCCAGCAGCGCCTGCGCCTCGATCGGGTCGCCGAGCGTCGTGCCGGTCCCGTGCGCCTCGACCGCGTCCACGTCGCGTGCCGACACGCCCGCGTCCGCGAGCGCCTGGGCGATCAACCGCTCCTGCGCCGGCCCGCTCGGGGCGGTCAGCCCGTTGCTCGCGCCATCCTGGTTGATCGCACTGCCGCGGACCAGCGCCAGCACCTCGTGCCCGGCCCGCCGCGCGTCGGAGAGCCGCTCGAGCACCAGCAGCCCGACGCCCTCGGACCACGCGGTGCCGTTCGCCGCGGCGGCGAACGACTTGCAACGGCCGTCGGGCGCCAACCCGCCCTGGCGGCTGAACTCCAGGAACAGCTCGGGGGTGGCCATCACCGCCGCGCCGCCGGCCAGCGCGAGCGTGCACTCGCCGGCGCGCAGCGCCTGGCAGGCCAGGTGGATCGCGACCAGCGACGACGAGCAGGCCGTGTCGACCGTCAGCGCCGGTCCCTCGAGCCCGAGCGTGTAGGCGAGCCGGCCCGCCGCGACGCTCGTCGTCGTCCCGGTCAGCCGGTAGCCCTCGAGCTCCGGCGGACCGGCCGCCCCCGCGCCGTAGCCGTTGGCGATCACGCCGGCGAACACCCCAGCTCGGTCGCCCCGCAGGGACGTCGGGTCGATGCCGGCGTCCTCCAACGCCTCCCACGCCGTCTCGAGCAGCAGGCGCTGCTGCGGATCCATGGCGAGCGCCTCGCGGGGACCGATCCCGAAGAACTCCGCGTCGAAGTCGCCGGCGTCGTGGATGAAGCCGCCCTCGCCGACCGGGAGACCGTCGAGCTCCCAGCCGCGGTCGTCCGGGAAGCGCGAGATCGCGTCGGTCTCGGAGGCGACGAGATCCCACAGCTCCGACGCCGACCGCACCCCACCCGGGTAGCGACAGCCGATCCCGACGATCGCCATCGGCTCGTCCACCGTCCGGCCGGCGGCGGGTCGCGCAGCTCGCGGACGCGGACGCGGCCTGCCGAGCGCCTCGGCGAGCACCCGCTCGGCCACCGACTCCGGCGTCGGATGGTCGAAGAGCAGCGTCGAGGGCAGGCGCAGGCCGGTGGCCCGTGCCAGCCGGTTGCGCAGCTCGACGGCCATCCGCGAGTCGAACCCGAGATCCTTGAAGGCACGGCGCGGATCGAGCGGCGGCGCTCCCTCGTCGATCAGCGCCGCGGCGTGGCCGAGGACCAGCTCGAGGACGGCTTGTGGGCGCTCCTGCTCGCCGAGCGCGGCCAACCGCTCGCCGAGCGCCGACCCAGGGGGCGGATCGTGGCCCTCGGGCTGCTGGACGAGCTCGGCGAAGCGCAGCAGGAACGCGCTCGCTTGGAAACCGTCGACCGCGCGATGGTCGAACGTGCACGAGACGTTGCCGATGCGGCGGATCACGACCTCGCCGTCGCGGGCGACCGGCCGCTCGCCGACGCGATGGATCCCCAGCACGCCCACCTCGGGCGCATTGACGAGCGGCGTTGCGAACAGGCCGCCGAGCTGGCCCGCCTCGGTGACGGTGAAGGTCGATCCCTTGAGCTCTGTCGGGGCGAGCGCGTTCTCCCGCGCGCCGTCGGTGAGTCGCCGGACCTCGTCGGCGAGAACGCCCAGGTCGCGCCCGTCGTCGACGCCGCGGACGACCGGCACGATCAGTCCATTGGCGGTCTGGACGGCGAGGCCGACGTCGTGTCGATCGTGGACCGCGAGGCCGACGTCGACGAACGTGGCGTTCAGCTCCGGCACGTCCTCGAGCGCGGTGGACACGGCCTTGAGCAGGAACGCCGTCCGCTCGAAGCCCTCGAGCAGCGCGTCGAGCGCGGTGAAGTCGCACTCCTCGACCACCGTGACCGCCGGCACCTCCTGCTGGACGCGCGTCAGGTGGCGGACGAGCCGACCGCGCACGCCGCGCACCGGGACGTGCTCGTCCCGCGCCGCCTTCAGCGCGCCGACGTCGACGCCAAGCTCACGCGCCACCCTGCGCGCGCGTGGCGACACCTTGCCCTCCGTCTCGATGGCGACCAGCTCCGTGCCGACCGCGACGACGACACCGGGCTCGACCAGCAGCGGGCCTACGCGCCCCGTCGCCGGCGACGGAATCTCGACGACCGCCTTCTCGGTCTCGACGTCGAGCAGCCGATCGCCCTCGTCGACCCACTGGCCCGGCTCGACGTGCCACTGCACGACCTCGCCCTCCGCGATGCCCTCGCCGAGATCGGGGAGCGTGAAGCGGTAGGCCGCCACTACTCGAACTCCATCGTGTGACGAGCCGCCGCGACCACGCGCTCGGCGGACGGGAGGTAGGCGTCCTCGACGCTGAAGCACGGGTAGGGGATGTCGTAGCCGGTGACCCGCAGCACGGGACCGCGCAGGTCGAAGATCGCCTTGTCGGCCAGGACGGCGGCGACCTCGGCGGCGAACCCGCTCGTCCGCGGCGCCTCCTGAATCACGACCGCCCGTCCCGTCCGACCGACGGAGCCGAGCACCGTGTCCTCGTCGAGCGGCTTCAGGGTGCGCAGGTCGACGACCTCCGCGCTCGTCCCCTCCGCGAGCAGGCTCTCGCGCGCCTCGAGCGCGACGCCGACCATCGCCCCGTAGGCGATCAGCGTGACGTCGTCGCCGGGCGCGGCTATGCGCGCCTTGCCGAGCGGGACGGTCCAATCGCCCTCCGGCACCTCGCCGCGCGGCGCCCGGTAGAGGCGCTTGGGCTCGAGCACGACGACCGGATCGGGGTCGCGGATGGCGGCGCTCAGCAGGCCCTTGGCGTCGGCCGGCGTCGACGGGATCGCCAGTTTTACCCCGGCGGCGTGGGCGTAGTAGGCCTCGGGCGAGTCCTGGTGCAGCTCCGGGGCCCGAACCCCGCCGCCGTAGGGCATCCGCACGACGATGCTCATCTGCGCGTGTCCACCGCTGCGCGCTCGGTAACGGCCGATATGGGTGATGACCTGGTCGAGGGCGGGGTAGCTGAAGGCGTCGAACTGCATCTCGCAGACCGGACGCCAGCCGGCCAGCGCCAGTCCCACGGCCGTGCCGACGATCCCCGCCTCGGCAAGCGGGGTGTCGAAGCAGCGGTCGGGACCGAAGCGCTCGCGCAGTCCCGCGGTCGCGCGAAAGACCCCGCCGAGCACACCGACGTCCTGACCCATGACGAAGACGCGGGAGTCGCGCTCGAGCTCCTGGTGCAGCGCGTCGTTGACCGCCTCGACGACCGTCTTCACGACGTCCGCTCCTCGCGCTCGACCGCGGCGCGATCGCGCAGGACACCGGCCGGCGGATCGGCGAAGGCGACGTCGAACATGACGCTCGCCGGCGCGGGAGCACGCTGCTCGACCACGGCCATGGCGGCACGGACGTCGTCGGTGCAGCGCCGGCGCACCCGCTCGGCCTCACCCTCCGTCAGCAGGCCAAGGTCTTGAAGCTGTCGCTCGTAACGCGCCAGGCACTCGTGCTGGCGCTCCTCGGCCACGCGCTGCTCGTCCCAGTAGCGCGCCGGCTCGTCGGCGGTGGCGTGCGGCGCCATCCGCTGGGTGATCGCCTCGACGAACGTCGGCCCCTCGCCGGCGCGCGCCCGCTCGATCGCGGCGCGGGTCGCCTCATAGACCGCCAGCACGTCGCCGCCGTCGACGCTGACCGCCGGTATCCCGTAGCCGGCCGCCTTGTCGCTCAGCCGTTCGGCGCCGGTCTGGGCGGACAGCGGCGTTGAGAGCGCCCAGCCGTTGTTGTTGCAAAACAGGACGACCGGTGCCTTCACCACGCCAGCGAACGTCAGCCCCTCGTGGAACGCGCCCTCCGAGGTCGCCCCGTCACCGAAGAACGCGAGCGCACAGGTGTCCTCGCCCTTCATCCGCGCGCCCCAACCGAAGCCGACGGCATGCGGGACGTGGGTGCCGATCGGGACGCAGACGTTCGCCACCGCGTGCTCGTAGGGGTTCCACGAGCCGGCGGGCTCGCCGCGCCACCACGACAGCACCGTCTCGATCGGCATCCCGCGCAGCAGACCGACCGCGGACTCGCGGTAGGACGGGAACACCCAGTCGGTGTCCGCCAGCGCGCGCAGCGCACCCACCTGCATCGCCTCGTGGCCCCAGTGGAGCGCGTAGGTGCCGAGCCGGCCCTGGCGGTTGTAGGCGACGGCCTGCTCGTCGAACGCACGCAGCAGGGCCATGTCGCGGTGCAATTCGAGCAGCTCCACGCAGTAAATTAGCGTACCCATCGGCGTCCGGTCAAGGCTTAACCGCGGTCAGGGGACGGCGATGGCGGTCAGGATGATCCCGTCCTCCACGGCCCACCGTCCCGCCATCTGCTCGAGCCGCTGATTCGGCAGCTTCAGCCCCGCCGCAAGCAGGTTGACCGAGAAGGCGCCTGCGTCGGGATCGATCGTCACGGTGGCGTCCTCGAAGCCGAGCCAGCGGCGCGCGAGCGGATACCACGCCTTGTAGGCCGCCTCCTTCGCGCTGAAGAGCAAGCGATCCCAGCGGACGCCCGGCAGGTCGCCGAGCAGGTCCCGAACCGCCGCCGGCTCGTCGCCGAACGCCACGTCGGCGAGCAGGCCGGCCGCGAGCGGCTCGTTCGGCTCGGCGTCGATGCCGAGCGTCAGGAGGTCGGCCGCGCGCGCCGCCGCGCAAGCGCGGTAGCCATCGCAGTGCGTGATGCTTCCCACGATCCCCTCCGGCCACAGGGGCTCACCGCCCGACCCGGCGGGAATCGCCTTCCCCGCCAGGCCCCACGGCTCGAGCGCCGCTCGAGCGCACGCGCGGCCGGTCGCGAACTCGCGCCGGCGCCGTTCGACTGCCTGGCGCACCGCGTCGCTCTCCTCGGGCAGCAGAACCGCGTCGTGGATGTCCGTCCGCGTCGCGGCCACCGACACGCTCGCCGGCAAGATCGCCGCGAGTGCGCCGCCACTCAACGGCGCGGCCGCCGCGTCAGAACTCAACGATCGCGCTTCCATAGGAGATGCCGACCCCGAACGCCGAGAGCAGCACACGGTCGCCGGCCTTGATCGCGCCCCGGTCGAGCGCCGCCTGGAGGGCGACCGGGATCGACGCCGAGGCGAGATTGCCGACGTCGTCCATGTAGGTGAAGACCTTCTCCTCCGGAATCGCGAGCGCCCGCGCGAGCGAGGTGAGGATCAGCCGGCTCGCCTGGTGGAAGACGAACATGTCGATGTCGTCGAGCGTCAGCGACCGCTCGGCGAGGAACGTCTCGATGTGGCCCGGGATCGTGGAGCTGACGAACCCCCAGAGCTCGGTGCCGTCCATGTGCATGTCCTCGGCGGTGCGGACGTTCCCGCTCAAATCGGTCGTCTCGCGCTTCGTCTCCGCGCTGGAAGGAGTCCGGGCTCCGCCGGCCGGTACGTAGCCGTGCCGGTAGCCGCTGCCCTGGGTGCACAGCTCGCACGAGACGATCCTGCCGCCGCCGTTGTCCTGACTAGACAGGTAGGTGACGGCGGCGCCGTCACCGAGCAGCGCCCGAACCGAACGATCCCCGGCGTGCATGCGCTTCGACTGGGTCACCGCCGTGACGAGCAGCAGCTCGGATGCCAGCCCGCCGCGCGCCAGGCCATCGGCGATCGCGAGGCCATAGACGTAACCCGAGCAGGCGAGGCTGTAGTCGAACGCGAGCACACGATCGCCGAGGCCGAGGTAGTCGTGCAGCAGATGGGCGTTGCCCGGGATCGGATAGTCCGGGTCCTGGGTGCAGTAGAGAATCGCGTCGATGCCGGCGGCGTTGAAGCCGGGCCGGGCGAACAGCTCGTCGCATGCCTGGACCGACAGGTCGAACGCGGTCTCGTCCTCAGCGGCGACACGACGCGAGCTGACGCCCGCGATCTCGGCCACCAGCTCCATGCTCCAGCCGGGATTCTCACGATCGAGGTCGGCGTTGGTGACCGCCTTGGCCGGCAGCGCGCTGGCGATCGCCCGGATGCGGGTCACGCCGTCAGGCCACCGTCGACTGTGAGCACCGAGCCAGTTACGTAGCTCGCCCGCTCAGAGGCGAGAAAGCGGACACAGGCGGCGACCTCTTCTGCCGTGCCCTCGCGACGAGCGGGAATCAGAGTTCGCATCGCCTCGCCCGTGCCTTCCGAGCCCTCGGTGGCGATGAGCCCAGGCGCGACAGCATTCACGGTGACCGATTGACGAGCAACCTCGACGGCGACCGTCTTCGTGAAGGCAACCAAACCCGCCTTCGACGCCGCATAAGCGGACTGTCCAGGCCCGGCACGTTGCGGTCCGACAATCGATGCGACGTTGACGATCCGCCCAAAGCCCTCGCGCAGCATCGGTCGCAACGCACGTCGCGTCAGGCGAAACGCGGCCGTCAGGTTGGTATCTATCACCGCCTGCCAACTGTCGTCGTCGAGTAGAGGCACCAGCCTGTCTGCCGCAATCGCGGCGTTGTTGACCAGCACGAGGACCGGCCGGCCGAACTCCTCCTCGGCGCGCGAGCAAAGCTCGTCGGCAGCTTCAGCTGTGCTGACATCCGCCTGCAGTGCGACAGCTTGTCCGCCACCGTCACAGATTCCCGCAACGACCTCGTCAGCCGCAGCCTCGCTGAAGCGATAGTTGACGCCCATCGACCAGCCATCGGCGGCAAGAGCATGCGCGATGGCGGCGCCGATCCCGCGCGAGGCGCCTGTGACGAGGGCGCACCCTCGATCACGCGGACCGCTCACGCGCCTAATCCCGTTGGGAAGCGACCGACTCCGACTCGTTTACGAGCAGCTCGATGTAGTCCGCAAGAGCCGCGAGCGATCGGAATGGGCTGGGATCTTGGGAGAGCGCGCGCTCGTCGCCGAGCACGATTACCACGTCGAGTGATCGCTCAACCTCCTCCTCGACCGCCACGAGGAAGTTGATCAGGCCGAGCGAATCGAGCCCATCCGCCGTCCCGTGGATCGGAGTGTTCGGAGACTTCTCCAACGGTGGCTCGCCGTCGCGATCCTCGTTCGCCTCGTCAATGGCAACGTAGAGGCACCCCATGATCTTGTCTTTCACACCACTCCCCATCCCATAGCCGCCGCGAACACCATGACAAGATAACGCGATGTTCCGCACAGCTAGGCGAAAGCGCCGCCAAGAGCACGCCATGACAGGGCTGGAGCAGCCCGAGCAGGCATATCTGATCCTAACTCTCGAGCGCACCGGCAGCGGCCTCCTCTGCGACGCGCTTGAGCGGACTGGGCAACTTGGTACGCCTTACGAGCTGTTCGGCGCGGACATTCACCACCGTGCTATGGAGCTGGGGGTAGCCGCCGCCGACTCGCCCCCAGGCTCGCCATTGCCGGTCTTGCTGCCGGCATACGTCGATGTGATCGCGCGACAGACGATGAGCGGCGGCGTGTTCGGTGCCAAGGTCCATCGCAACCAGTACCGCGAGCTCGAACGAAGCGGGTCTGTGACCAGCCCGCTCGATCTAGTACCGGGCGACTGCCGCTCCACGGCGCGCATGGTCCTTCTCACACGCGATGACCGAGAGCGTCAGGCGATTTCCGTTCTCCTCGCCAGAGGTACGGGAGTATGGGGCCAAGTCGAGGACGATGACGCCCCAGAAATGGTCGTGGCCGCCGACCCTCATTGGGTGGCCCGCCTTAATGCCCCCCCGGAGCGCCTGTGCGCAACGCTGGACGAAATCTTGGAGACGATTGTGGACGAGGAGCTGGGCTGGTCGCAATGGCTGGCGACGGCTGGCGTGGACACCCTGGGCATCACCTATGAGGACCTTTGCGAGGACTATGTCGGCACGGTTGCCCGTGTGGCGCTCCATGTCGCGGGAGTGGTCTTGGATCCGGCTGACGTCCCGCGCGTCCGATCCGTCAAGCAAGCTGACGAGAGAACAGAGAACCTGCTGCGCCTTTGGCGCTAACCGCCTGCAGCAACGAACGCGCTTACTTGTCCCGCCGCGGTGGGCCCGCGACCCACTGCCGCGAGCGCTCATCCCAGGAGCGCACAACTCGCGCCGGGTTGCCGAAGGCGATCGAGCGAGCGGGAATGTCGCGGGTTACCACCGACCCAGCGGCGACGATGGCACGCTCGCCGATAGTAACGCCGGGCAAAATGGCCGAACCCGTGCCCACGAATGCCCCATCGCATATCCGGATCGGAATTGGCTCCGCGATCGGCATGTCTCTGGGTGCGACGTATGGATCTCCGTAGTCCCTGAAGGAGTCGCCGATGTAGACACGCGCCGCTATCGCCACGCGCTCCCCGATATCGATCCCTCCGGTGCAGTGGAGAAGCAGGTCGCTGCCAATGACGGTCCAGTCCCCGATGCGCAACGCCGGATCGAACTTCACACCCTCGTGGTCCTCGACCACGGACAGGAACGAATTCTGCTCGATCCGAACGTTGCTTCCCACGTGAACCCGATGCGGCGACCGGATGACATACGGCTCCGCAAAGAGCGAGTCGCTGCCCAGCTGCGCTAGACCGACAGGCCGCGAGAACGCGACTGGATCGCGAGCCATGACGATGTCCACGAATTGGTCCAAGTACGTGACCCTACCTCTCCAGCTCGAGATCCACTGACCACTTGCGCCACACCGCGACCTTTCCCCGGACTAACCGCCCACGGTCGCCCAACCGTCTACAAAGAGCAGCGCGTCCCAGATCGAACTTGCCCGTCGCTACGAGGCGATCGCGCGCTTGCGCTTGGTGGCAAAGATCAGCTACGCCACAGTCGAACGGCACGGCAAGGGCGTCGTCAAAACGCAGCTCGCGCAGCGCCCACGGCGAGAACACGACCGCGCACCCGTCGAGCAAATCGACCTTGTCTAGGTCCAGCCCACCTGCGGCCCCTATCAATGCCACGTCCGAGCTAGGCACGAGCAATCGCCTGAGCTCAGCAAGAAAAGCGCTCCCCCATCCAGCCGCCGTGGCATTCGGAGGGGTCGTCACATCCTCCGCGAGCAAGACGAATGCCTCCAGATCATCCCATTCCGCTGCCACGTCGAGCATCTCGTTGCATAGGGGTCCAACCGGCGCCTTCCCGTGGCGGCGCATCAAGAGCGAGTCGGGTTCAGCCGCAAGCTCGATCACTTCTGCCGCTCCCGCCCTGAATTCCGGCTCGCTCGTCGTAACACAGCCGAAGCCGATCATGACCATAGCCTAGACAACGCCCAGTGATAACTTGCGGTTGTGACCGCCGCCGAGGAAGATGACGGACCGTCACTCGTCTGTGAGATCCCTCTCGGGCGTCCGGGGTGGACCGCTCACAACGAGCTCGCTCTCACGGGCTGGGCAACTTCGCCGCTCGGTGTATCAGGTGTGGCTGTCCAGATTGGTGAGCGTCTATGGAACGCCGCCTACGGTCTCGACTCGCCGGCAATAGCACGTCTGCAGCCGGAGGCCCCAGGAGCAAACCGGGCAGGTTATGAGCTCCGGATCGACACATCGAGCTGGGACTCCGGACGCCACTATGTGACAGTCGCGGCGTTTGATCTGAAAGGCCAGCGCACGGCAGTCGAGGGCTGGATCGAGGTCCTGCCGTTCAAGTCTCCACCAGAGACGGTCAGAGCCAATCGTTCGGCACTCGTCGACGGCGGCGTCGTCCTCATGCTCGACAAGCCGGCGATCGCAAACCGCACAGAGACAATCGATGGCATGGTCGAGGTCTCCGGCTGGGCATACGCCGAAGACGGTATCGAGACCGTAATGGTCACCATCGACGGACGTCACCAGCACGAGGCGGTCAGAGCCATCAACTGTCCGGGCCTGTTCCGCGACTACGGGCAGGAAGTGGCTGCGGAGGCCGGTTTTGCATCATGCATCGATCGCGTCTTGATCCCTCCGGGCCGACATTCCATCAGTGTCGTGGCGGTCAGCGCGGGCGGGCAAACAGCGGGCATCGAGCGCACGATCGACGTTCCCCGCAACTCGGAGGACACAGAGGACAAGCCTGACTTGGAGAGCCCCGGCGCCGATCTCGAATCGGAAGGTGTCGGGTTGCACTGGCGAGACCGGGCACTATTGGCCGAGGCGGATGCCGCGATCTCGCGCACAGAGTGCAACATAGCCCGGACGCAATATGAGCACGCAGCACAGGAGCTGCGACGAATGCAAGCGCAGCTTGCGGAGGCGATGGGACGAGTAGCCGTACTGCAGAAGGAGCATGCGATAGATAGGGCGTCGACCGACCGGGACGCACGGTCCAGCAAGAGCTGAGCGTGCACCGGTTCTGGGAGCACATCGTCGGGCCACTGCTCGACGCCGCCAAGGCTTCGACGGTCGTGGAGATCGGCGTCGACAAGGGCGACAACACACGTCTGCTGCTCGAGCGTGCAAAGCAGACGCACGGCGTCGTCCACGCGATCGACCCCCTGCCCGCCATCGATGTCGCGGAGTGGCAGGCTGAGTACCACTCGCTGCTGCATTTCCACCGCGAGCGCAGCCACGACGCCCTGCCAAGACTTGGCCCGGTCGACGCGGCACTGATCGACGGCGACCACAACTGGTACACAGTCAGGAGCGAGCTGGACCTGTTGACGTCGCCGTCAGATGCCGGGAGCGCGCCGCCGCCACTCGTGATCGCCCACGACGTCGGCTGGCCATATGGCAGGCGGGACATGTACTACGACCCCAACGCGATTCCGGAGCAGCACCGCCGCGATCCGGTCCAGGAGGGGATCCTGCCCGGCGAGCCCAAGAGCGTCCCATGGGGCTTCAACTACTGGCTCTGGAACGCACGCAACGAGGGCGGACCGTGCAACGGCGTGTTAACGGCGATCGAAGACTTCGTAGCGGCGTCGCCGGAGTCGTGGGAGCTGGTCGTCGTCGAGGGCTTCCACGGCCTCGGGGTGCTAGCGCCGGACCGTCGCCTCAGCGCCACGCCCACGCTGCGCGACGCGTTCGCCCACCTGCGCTCGCATGAGTTCGCGCGTGAGTGGAACGGCGTGCTCGAGCTGGCGCGGCTCCGTGCCGAGATCGAGACCTGGCGCCTGATGGGTAGCCCGCGCGGCTGATAGAGAGGGTCCGCGTGCGATCGAGCCCCGGTTCGAAGGCCATTGCAAGATGCGATGTGGCTCGACCAGCGTTCCCGCAATTGCGAAGCTGTCAGAAGGCCGTACTAGCGCTCGCGTGATGCACAACGTGAGGGTCCTTGAAGCCCCAATGAGTTTCCGCAACAAAGCGCTTGTGTCGGCGCACGCTGTCGAAGCCGGCCCCCCAAATCATCTGTTTCCAAGTGCGAGCACTTGGCTTCCAGTGATAGACCCAGTGAAATCGCCCCGCCCGGTTGAGGCGATTGGCTTCGAAGCGACTCACTGGAAACGGAAATACTCCTGATACGCGGTCATAGGGCTCAGCGGAGACGAGCGTTCCCCGACACACCTCCGCGATTCGTTCGAGTGCCAAACATTGATCGCGAACATGGATCAGCACCGACCCAGCAAACACAAAATCAAATGTGCCCACGTCGTCGCGTCGTAGCTGACACACATCAAGGCCAACGTACTCTACTCTTGACCCTAGGATCTCTTTCGCAACGTGAAAGCATGAACTTAGTCCAGCGCCAGAATCAAGGTGACGCCATCGAGGGGGATGGTCCATGTTTCTGAGTGGGTGGTTGATCGCCAGAACTTCTGCTCCGCGACTCTCCATCTCGAACGCCCAGAATCCATCTTGAGTTCCGATGTCGAGAGCCCTTAGTCCCGCCATATTGTCCGGCAGTCCATAGTGGCGAACGTACTTTCGGGTGTCCACCAGCCCAGGCGTAACGACACCTGGAGCAAGCTCTATCGTGTGATACCAGTTCATGCGCATCGCGTGCTCGATTAGGTCCATCTCATACGCCTCTCCAAGTGGGTACGGACGTCCGGCGACCTCCGGCCAACTGTCAGCCGCCCAAGTCGCCCAGTCGGGTCACGGTCCCAGCCTACTGCGACATCGGCGGCTTTGAGCGAGTGTCGCTGCCGTTGTCGCGACGCGATCCAACCTCGCTAGTGGAGTCGCCCGCCAACCAGTCATCACGTGACTGCCGGGGGAAGGCAGCCACGCTCACCTCGGCACGGATGCCCGTGTTGTCGGGCCAGGACACGACGTCGTCAGTTGCCGACCCGGCCGGCCGACGCGCGAGCCCGGCGGCGTCAGAGATCCTCGACCGTGTCGGCCGCCCAGCGGGCGAACAGCCAGCAGCCGCCGACGGCGATCGCGAGCGTGATCCCGAGCGGAATCAGCAGTCGAACGGTCCCGCCGATCGCCTCGGCGGCGGTGGGCTGACTCGATCCGACGATCGCGTGGCGGGCCTGCTGGACGATCGCGGCCAGCGGGTTGATCATCAGCAGGTTGGCGGCGTTCTCGCCCGCACGGTCGACGACCAGCTGGATCGGGTAGATGATCGGCGTCAGGTAGAAGAGCGCCTGAGTCGTGACGTCCCAGATCGGGTTGAGATCGCGCGCACGCACGTAGAGCGCCGCGAGACCGGCCGACGTGCCCAGCGCGAGCACGATCAGCGGCACGAGGATCAGCGGCAGCTCGAGCCACGTCAAGCGGGGCTCGACGCCGTTGACGAGCACGAAGAAGGCCAGCACGATCATGTTGAGCGCCAGGCCGAAGACCGCGATCAGCAACGCCGAAGCGGGAATTGCCATCAGCGGGAAATGGACCTTGCGCACGAGGTTCTCGCTATCCACCATCGAGGTCAGCGCACGGCTCGTCGCCTCGACGAAGAAGAGGTAGAGGACCATCCCGGTGAGCAGCAGCGCCGGGTAATGGGGGACGCCCGCGTCGATGTCGATGATCACGCTGAAGACGACGTAGAGGACGCCGAAGAACAGGAGCGGCCGAACGAGCGTCCACAGGTAGCCGAGCAGCGAGTCGAAGAAGCGCAGCTTCCACTCGGTCCTCGCCATCAGATAGCTCAGGGAGACGAACCGGCGCCAACCACCGACGAATGATCGTGGACCGGTGACGTCGACGAGCGCGGCGAGCTCGGGCGTTGGCGACTCCCTGACGCTCACGCCGCCTCCTCCCCAGGGAAGTTGAGCTCGTTGTATGAGCGGACCACGTCGGCCGGGTCGCCGGTCTCCACGACGCGCCCGCGCTCCAGCAGGATGGCCCGGTCGCAGGTGCGCACGACCGCGTCGGTGTCGTGGGTTACGAACACGACGCCGCAACCCTGCGCCCGCTTGCCCTCCAGCGTCTCGAGGCACTTGCGCTGGAACGCCGCGTCGCCGACGGCGAGCACCTCGTCGATCAGCAGCACGTCGGCGTCGACCTGGATCATCACCGCGAACGCCAGCCGCACCT
>WUUC01001114.1_pt1 | contig 23312 bp, 20 predicted proteins | sample 6278441 | NCBI WGS metagenome assembly WUUC01 (sample SAMN13675441, study PRJNA597444) | soil metagenome | isolation source: soil | place: USA: Washington | collected 2017-10
ACAAAGAACATTTATCACTTAATTTCAAAAACACAAATGAACATTTATGTAGCCAACATTCCCTGGAAGGCTTCCGAGGACCAATTGAAACAGCTCTTTGCAGAGTATGGGGAAGTAAATTCTGCAAAAATCATCATGGACAAAGTCACTCAACGCAGCCGTGGTTTCGGTTTCATTGAGATGACAGACGACAGCGCTGGCCGTAATGCTATCAACAGCCTTAACGGTGCGGATTTTTTGGGAAAGAACCTGGTTGTAAACGAGGCGCGCCCACGCGAAGAAAGACCTAACAGCTTCCGCAGTAATGGTGGTGGCGGTGGTTTCCGTAAGAACAACTACAGAGACGATAACTAAGTTTACCTTCGTATATACTGAAATGTCCTGGTAACACCGGGACATTTTTTTTTGCCCTACTGATACCGCGCCGGGTCAAACATATTTAATGACACCGATGGTCGCTCTTCATCAATCAACTCGGCAACTAATTTACCTGTAGCCGGCCCAAGGCTCACGCCCATCATGCTATGACCCGTGGCCAACACAAGATTAGTAAAGCGATCACTTCTTCCTATATACGGCAATCCATCGGGAGAACAAGGCCGCAAACCATGCCATACCTGCTCAACATCTGGTAGTGCAACATTCATCGATGGATAGTACTTCGGAATCGATTCAACAATTCCGCTCACCCTGTTCATGTTCACATCGTGATTTACTCCTGCGATCTCCATCGTTCCACCAAAACGCAGATCATTACCCATCGGGGTAACCGCCACGCGCGCTTCCAGGAATATTGATGGAATGCGAATATTTTTTACAACATTCTTTAACAGAAAACTATATCCTTTGCCCGCTTGCATCGGGAGGTTGAGTTGAAGTTTCCCCGCTACATCGCCGGACCATGAACCGGCAGCAAGCACCACCTGGTCGAACAAGTGGTCGCCAGAAGATGTTACCAATTCACCCACCTGGTTCCCGTTCCGGCGAAAAGAAAGCACCTGTGTGTTCAGCAAAAATCTAGTCTTCTGATCACGTAGGTGAGATATTAAATTTTTCAACAGTAACGGGGGCGTCAGATGCGCGTCGCCAGGGAAATACACACCACCACGCGTACGTACTTCAACATCCGGCTCGAGTTGCTGCACTTCAGCTGCAGTCAACACACGGGCTTCAATACCGATACTGTTAGCGATCCGTGCTGTGTGCATTTCTTCTTTCTCCGTTTCCTTATCATGGTATAGCATCATTAGCCCGCGCTCCTGGAAACCAAAGTCAAACGGCAAAGATTGCGCAAGTTGCTGATACAAATGCTTACTTAAAAAACTCAGGTCGCGCAACGCGGGTATCGAACGCTCAACATGTTCCGCGTTCGCATGACGGTAGAAATGGAAACCCCATTTCAACAATGAAGCGCTTAATCGCGGTCGCACATAGAAAGGACTCTTCGAATCAAACATCCATCGAATTCCCTTGCTGATCATGCCCGGCGCCGCTAATGGAACAAAGTGACTTGGAACGATCATTCCAGCATTGCCAGTCGAGCAACCGTCCTCCAGGTTACCGCAGTCGATGATCGTTACGTCATGACCTGCGCGGCGTAAGTAGTAGGCAGAACAAAGCCCGATAATTCCACCTCCTATGATCCCAATTCTGCTCACCTCGTCGACTTAAATCACCTGGAAACCGTGGGCATACGGATCATCATCCGGATCAATCGAGATCGTATTGTAGCCGTAGAGCCTCGCCCACCCTTCGATGCTTGGTATGATCGCCCGTTTGCCATCCAGCGTGGTTTCTTCTTCCACCCGCCCAATGAACTTCGAACCGATTATACTTTCGTGAATGAACTCATCCCCTTTTTTCAATTTTCCTTTCGCATACCATTGCGCGAGCCGGGCCGATGTTCCCGTTCCGCACGGAGAGCGATCGATAGCTTTGTCGCCATAGAACACCGCGTTACGCGCAGTCGACTTCGCGTCAATGGTCTTCCCCGCCCACAGTATATGACTGCACGAGTTGATCGTCGGATTCTCGGGGTGAACGAACTGGTATCGCGTATTAATGTCTTTGCGAAGCAAACGGCCCCATGCGATCAACTGATCGGCAGTATGATGCTCGAGGCCTTTAAAGTTTTCTTGCGGATCGACAATGGCATAGAAATTTCCACCGTATGAAACATCTACCGTTACATCACCAAGTCCCGCACAATGCGCCACAAGTTGCTCTGCGGCGAGATAAGATTTTACATTGGTGATCTTCACCGATGAGACCTTTTTGCCGTTCCGTTTGTACTCGGCAACCACCAGGCCAGCAGGAACCTCAAGTCTAAGAACACCTTCTTTCTTTGGGGTTACCAGTCCTTCTTCGATCGCAATTGTTACAGTACCGATAGTACCATGACCGCACATGGGCAGGCAACCGCTGGTCTCTATAAATAATACGCCAATATCGTTGGCCGGATCTGTCGGCGGGTAAAGTATACTTCCACTCATCATGTCGTGCCCGCGCGGTTCGAACATCAGCCCTTTCCTTATCCAATCAAACTCTTTCAGGAAATGCTGCCGCTTTTCACTCATGTTCTTTCCTTCCAGTATAGGGCCACCGCCTGCTACAAGCCGAACCGGATTACCGCAGGTGTGAGCGTCAATACAAAAGAAGCGTTTCATACTTAAAGTTTAAGGCAGGGGTTTGAAGCTTGCATTGATCCTCAAACTTTCAAACCTTCAAATCTTATAACGGTGACTTTCCCCATCCACCGTTTGTCAATCTCCATATCCCCAACGGGTTTCCATTTTTCAACTCATCCGGCAACAGACCATCGGGAAAATTCTGGAAAGAAACAGGGCGCACAAATCTTTTAATGGCGTCGGCGCCAACGGATGTAAACCGGGAATCCGTCGTTGATGGAAACGGACCACCATGTTGCATTGCCGGGCAAACTTCAACCCCCGTAGGCACCCCATTGAGAACTAAACGTCCGGCTTTTTCCATCAATGCCAGGAGCACAGCGTAGTGGTTCTTTATTTCAGCTTCCGTGCCAACCACCGTTGCAGTCAATTGACCGGGGCTATGATTGATCACAGCCACCAGTTCATTAAGATCCTTACATTTCACGATCAGCGAAAACGGTCCAAACACTTCATCAGATAACGAGGGGTTTTTCAGGAACTCCGAAGCAGCAACCGACGCGACCACGGGCTGACCTTGCGAAGTACTGCCGTTCGTACCTGACTGTCCTTCCACTTTAACGCCTTTTTGCGCCAGCGCCTGCGATAATTTCTTTGCGTAGTTGTCGGCAATTCCCTGGTGTAACATAGTTCCAGGTATCGCCTTTTGAATCTCGTTTGACAATACCGTAGTGAACTGCCGCAGTCCATCATCTTCTATCGCAAAGATTAACCCTGGATTCGTGCAAAATTGCCCAACACCCAGCGTAACCGACGCAGCAAGTTTCTCAGCGGTGGACGCAAAATCTTTCGCCAGTGTTTCCGGCAACAGGACCACAGGGTTTATGCTGCTCATTTCAGCAAAAACCGGAATAGGCTCCTTTCGTTGGTTGGCGGCATCGAATAAGGCACGACCACCTGTGTACGACCCGGTAAATCCAACAGCTTTCGTGAACGCATGCGTCACCAACGCCTGGCCAGCTTGAAAACCGGAACTATGAACGTGCTGGAATACACCGGCCGGCATGCCCGTTTTTGTTACCGCCTTTTTTATTGCGCTTGCGACCAGCTCAGATGTATCGGCATGAGCGGGATGGGCCTTCACAATCACCGGGCAACCAGCCGCCAGTGCAGATGCTGTATCGCCACCGGCAGTTGAATAAGCCAACGGAAAATTCGACGCACCAAAAACAACGACAGGCCCGAGCGCTACAGACATCTTTCTAATGTCGGGCCTCGGCGCCGGCATCCGTTCAGGCAGGGCAGTATCAATGCGCGCGTCAACCCACGATCCTTCTTCTACTAATGCAGCGAACATCCGCAAATGACCCGTTGTGCGGCCGCGCTCGCCGATGATCCGTGCTTCAGGTAACGCCGTCTCTCTCATCGCCGTTGCCACCAATTCCTCGCCCAACGCTTCCATTTCATCGGCAATGGCACGAAGGAAAGCGCCTTTCTTCTTACCGTCGAACTTCCGGTAGGAAAGGAACGCCAGCTGCGCCTCGTTCATTACCTGGTTGATATCCTGTCCGCTCGAGTCTTTGTGTTTCATAATTGCACAGTTGTATAGTTGTATAGGACTGGAAAATAACTAATCTGGTGCAAGTCTCAACTTGAAGTTTCAAGTTTCAGCTCTGAAGTTCACGTATGTGGTCACACCTAACCTATTACTCAAACTTGGAACTTGAGACTTGAATCTATATTCTGACTACAACTTTGGTCGGGACTTAATTCCATCCCGGATTACTTTCAACACCCTTTCCCTTTCTTCTCCAGCAAGTATAAGGCGTGGCGCACGAACCGTTTCTGATCCAATGCCAGTCTCCTGCTCTGCGAGTTTAATGTACTGAACGAGCTTGGGATGGATGTCCAGTTCAAGCAACGGCAGGAACCATCGGTAGATCTTCAGGGCATCATCGATCCTGCGCGCTTTCACCAGGTTGTAAACGGCAACAGTTTCTGCCGGAAAAGCACACACAAGACCCGCCACCCATCCATCGGCACCCATCAGCAATTCTTCCATCGCTAAAGGATCCACACCACAAAGGATCTTGAACCTGTCGCCGAAACGGTTGATCAGTCTCGTAACGTTCGATACATCACGTGTTGACTCTTTTACGGCCTGAATATTTCTGTGCTCCTGTAGCTCGTCGAACATCTCCAGCGTGACTTCGATCTTGTAGTCTATTGGATTGTTGTAGATCATGATCGGCAAGTCTGTTGAGTTTGCCACATCCTTAAAATACGTAACCGTTTCGCGATGATCGGATTTGTATCGCATTGGCGGTAAAAGCATAAGGCCTTTTGCACCGAGGTCTTTCGCCTGCTGAGCGATCTTCACCGCATCACGGGTCCTGCCTTCTGCAATATTTAAGACTACAGGAACTCTGCTATTCACCTGATTCACCGCAAACTTTACCAGGTCGGCCTTCTCATCGTTGCTTAGAACGCTGGCCTCGCCAAGGCTTCCGCCAAGGATGATGCCGTGAACGCCAGCATTGAGCTGGGCGTCGAGATTTTTTGCAAAAAGTGGGAGATCCAGCTTATCGTCCTTTGTAAACTTGGTAGTGAGGGCAGGGAATACACCCTTCCATTGAATGCTCATGTTCGGTGGAGTTAGTTGAATATTCAAAGATAACCACCCGCACGAAGCACGATTTCGCTGGAAATAGTGAAAAATGGTATTATTTTGACATGATTTACTCCGTCAGAAGTTGATTTATATCAAATTAAGCAATGAACGTTGATCTCCCGGCACTTCAACACTTCAACAGTTTTAATGAAAGTCATCCCTTTCCACGTTCCTCAAACCACACAGGAAGCTTTCCGCATCCAGACAGACCGGTTACCGCATTTTTATGACAAGCTGCATGAGCATGACGAAACGCAGATCATGTTGATCCAGAAAAGTCAGGGCACATTGATCGCAGGCGATCACGTTGGCAGGTTTAAGGAGGGCGACATGTTCCTCATCGGCGGAGGGCAACCCCATGTGTTCCGCAACGACGAATCCTACTATAAGCACACATCAAGCAAACAAAGTATATCAAGCGGCAGGCAGGCCCATTCAGTTTCGCTATACTTTGATGAGAACTATGCAGGAGAATCATTCTGGCAACTCGCGGAGATGTCGGCCGTACGAAAGTTCCTTGCGGGTGCCGGCACTGGTTACAAGATCCTGGGCAACACCCGCACCGCGATCGCGGAGATGATCGGCACAATAAGTAAGTCACGCGGTATCGATAAGCTCATGACTTTTCTTACGATCCTGAAAAAGCTCAGTGAATCATCGGAGGTCGTGAGGCTCTCAGTTTCCAATACAACGTTTAGCATTCACGCATCAGAAGGCAAACGCATGAATGACATACTTGAATTCACCTTTGGTCAGAGCGCACGCAAAATTTACCTCGACGAGATCGCGGCCATTGCCAGTCTTTCTCCCGAAGCTTTCTGCAGATATTTTAAATTAAGAACTGGCAAGACCTATACGTCCTTCCTGAATGAAGTGCGGATCAGTAATGCGTGTCAGATGTTGATCAGGTCGGGGAAGTCAATTCAGGAAGTTTGCTTTCAAAGTGGTTTCCGAAACCTTTCTCACTTCAACAGGGTTTTCCGCAAGATCACTGGCCAGACACCGAAAAAGTATTCGCGTTTACCAGCTTAGGTCTTTGCGCTCAAGAAAAGATGCCACTCCTTTTTTAAAATCTTCGGTGCCACGCGATTTCGCATTCATCTCCGCAGCCAACTGCAATGCGTCGCGTAACGACATGCCCTGTACCTCTGCCATCATTCGTTTGGTCATCGCCAACGATTCAGCAGAATTGTTTTTGATCAATTGAAGTGCAAAGGTTTCTACCTCGCTCACCAACGCGCCGGCTTCGACCACACGCGTAATAATACCAACGTCCAGTGCTTGTTGTGCAGTGATCAGCTCACCTGACAAAAGTAGTTGGCGTGCCTTCTGGTCACCGATTTTTCTGATAAGAAAAACCATGACTATCGCAGGCATAAATCCTAGTCGTACTTCAGTATATCCAAATTTTGCTTCCGGAACTGCGAATGAGTAATCGCAGGCATTGGTCAATCCGGTTCCGCCGGCAATGGCATGCCCATGTACCTGCGCGATCACTACCTTGGATAACGTGTAAATTTTCAGAAGCAAGTCCCGAAGTTTTCCAGAGTCGACGAGGTTTTCCTCATATGAGTTGCTTTGAAGTTGCTGGAGATACGCGAGGTCGGCGCCGGCACAGAAGGCCGGGCCATTTGCTCTTAAGACGATCACCTTTACAGTGTTGTCCTCCTCAGCGCGGTCAAACGCATCCGTCAGTTCGGAGATCAATCCGGCATTGAGGGCATTTCTTTTTTCAGGCCGGTTCATAGTGATGAACGCTATCCTGTCGCGAACGTCGTATTGCAGATTGCTCATTCCTTGATGGTACGGATCAGGGCGCCTGAATGAGGAACCGACCAAACGTTGATTCCCAGTGCGCGTGCCTGTCGTGTTAATTCCTCTGCAAAATAAAAGGAATTACTGCTATCGATCACCACCAGGTCACATTTCACACGATTGACAACGGGCTGCAGGGATTTCACGCTATTATTACTCACGATCACGCAATTGACCTTGGCACTCCGGGGCAACCTGGCATTCCGGCGATGGATGTTCATTACCGAGAATCCGTCAACAACGACCAGCATCAGTCCATCGAATGCCTTTGACGGCGCACAACCACGGACGATCGTCTCACCTCCCGCAATCAACCGGTAAGGGGTCTGGTGAAAATTAACCAGCGACGATTGTGATTGTAGCGCACTGTCGCGTAGAGGAATAATGACTCCCGACCTGATCCAGTCAATTGCGGTGTGCTTCCTGACATCGTAAACGACAAATTCATTTCTGTTGACGGTTTGCATGTACCGTTGCCATTGCAATACCACAAACATTGAAGTACTTACTGCGGTAATCACCAGGAAGTAAAATTTTTTTTGCAGGAATACCAGACAAAAAGCTACGATCATTACGATCAGGATGAGTGCCTGGATGCCATCGATGAAAATCCCGTCAATCTTACTGAACGGGAGACCTTCCGTGATAAAAATTGCCTCATTCATTACTCTTACCATCCATTCCATTACAATACCGAAGTACTTTGCCGCAATTGGTATGAAGCTCATCGGTAACAATGCTAATCCTCCAACCAAAACCACGAACGACGCCGGGATAACCGCGAGATTGGCGATCAAAAAATAAACCGGGAATTGATGAAAACTAAAAAGTGTGAGTGGCAACGTAGTCACCTGAGCAGCAATCGATACGCTGGTTACTTTCCAGCATTCGTCCGTAAACCTACCGCGGGGCTCCCATAAAGCGTAAAGAGGTCGTTGCAACCATACAATTCCTAACACGGCGAGATACGACAATTGGAACCCAACCGACATGATAAAGTAAGGTTCGTAGAGTAACAGGCAAAATGCAGAAGCAGCAAGGGTGTTATAAATCATCGTACTCTGTTTCCACGGCCTGGACAGTGCCACAAAGGTGAACATCATCACGGCCCGCAATACCGATGGGGACCAACCTGTAACAAATGCATATGCCCAAAGAAGGATGATGCTCCCGATAGCAAGTATCCATTTTCCCGATGCTGTTTTATCCAAGGGTTTGAACATTAACAGTATCAGCCAATAGATAATGCTTACATGTAATCCGGATACAGCCAGCACATGCATGGCCCCTGTGGCCGAATATGCTTTCAAAAGTTCATCATCCAAGCCGTCGGTTACCCCTAGCACCAAAGCAGTGATGGTCGCCTGCTCGCGTGGTGTTGTTACTGCTTCCTTGAGTTTCGCAGTAGCCCATGCCCGCATGTTGATTGCCAGCGCGATGAAATTGCTCGGCGGATCGTGCTGCAGAAACTTTATGGATGAAGATTGGACAAAACTGCGATGATAGATCTTCCGGTACCGCTGGTATGTTTTCAAATCGAACTCACCGGGATTTGAGGGTGACGGAATGACCTCGGGCGACCGGTCAATTAACAACACGTCACCATACTTCAACGTATTTGTCATACCGGTCTTCGACACATAAAGCAGGATCCTTCCTTTCACTGTCTGCCAGCCAGAATCCGTTTTTACCCTGGTCACGTCGGCTTCGTAGCGCCACGACTGGTCTTTTTCTTCGCCGTAACGAACAACAACAGCCGCGAATGCGCGAATTGGTGCTTTCACATGAAGCAAGTGATCTTCCCTTGTTGAATCAGTACTCCGGTGAACTGCGAATAGCCCGATCACGAGTACTGCACTCAACCCGGTAAATCCGCGCAGTGCCTTTGCCCACCTTGTCCGGATGAACCACAAACCAAAATAGATCGCAGACAGAGAGGCGGCGATATAAATTGCGCAGGTGGCACTCAATAGCTCCGGTAAAAAAATTCCGGAGAGGATCCCGACGATGAAAAAGAAACTGACGCGGACCATAGCATATGGTATCCACGCAGACACGCGGGAAAATAAAAAGAAACTTAATTAAGCAAGGCGAATTTGAACGTTACTCGCCTTTTTGATCAGGATTTCCTGACATGAAGTTGTAAGCTTCGATGATATCTCTTACTAGTTTATGACGTACAACGTCGCGCTCACTCAGTTCAACGAAGCCGATCCCTTTCACATTACGGAGAATTCGCACAGAATCCTTCAGGCCCGAATGTTGATTTCTCGGAAGGTCGATCTGGGTTACGTCACCGGTTACGATCATTTTTGAGTCAGGTCCCATCCTGGTGAGAAACATTTTCATCTGCATGGGCGTCGTATTCTGGGCTTCATCGAGGAGAATGAAAGCATTGTGAAGTGTACGACCACGCATATATGCCAGGGGTGCTATTTCGATGATCTCACGCTCCATATAATATTTGAGCTTCTCGAATGGGATCATATCATTAAGTGCATCGTAGATCGGACGGAGATAGGGATCGATCTTTTCCTTAAGGTCTCCCGGAAGGAAACCCAGGTTCTCCCCTGCTTCAACAGCGGGGCGCGTAATGATGATCTTGCGCACCTGTTTATTCTTCAACGCACGCACGGCCATCGCTACCGAAATGTATGTCTTGCCCGTACCCGCTGGGCCTAGTGCAAACACCAGGTCATTGTCTTTCACCGAACTAACCAGTCGTTGCTGATTAACCGTTTTAGGTTTGATCGGGTTGCCTTTTATTCCGTAAATAAGGATTTCATCCGAATTGCCGTCAGGAAGAAACTCCTGTTTTTCCTGGGAGATATAGCCCCGCACGTTTTCCTGCGTCACACGTCCGAACTGATGAAAATGATCGATCAGTGAGTTCAGTATGTCTGATATCTGGATCACGTCCTGATCTTCCCCGCGCACAATGATCTCATTGCCCCGTGAAATGATCTTGCTTTTTGGAAATGCTGCGGAAAGCTCGTTGATGTTGCGGTCTTCGACACCCAGGAAATCGAGTGGTGAAACGTTGTCGAGCGTGATGGTTTTTTCTATCAATGAATTAAAATGGTTGAAATGAACTATTTTTGAACAAAGCTAATGAAAGTCCTGCTCACGTAAAACGTCCGAAGGCAGTTCAAAGTTCACGATGGCGATCGTTACCTTACTAACAGATTCGGGAGAAAGCGACCACTACATTGCTGCCATCAAAGCACGCATCCTTAGTGTGAATCCAGGCCTGACCCTTATTGATATCAGTCATCATATTGCATCGTGCGACATTGCCCATGGCGCATTCGTACTCCGTTCAGTATTTCGCGACTTTCCGAAGGGCACCGTTCATCTCGTTGGTGTAGACGCGATGGGAAACCGCAGCGATCTGATGGTGGCATCGCAAGTCGAAGATCACTTTTTTGTTGGGATGGACAACGGTCTCTTCGGTTTAGTGACAGAAAAGGCGCCGCAATCGTCGGTCGAACTCAACAAGATCAGCACCATTGCCACGACTTTTCCGGAACGCGATGTCTTTGCAGCAGCGGCCGCCAAACTTGCCAGTGGTGTAAGTCTTACCAGTCTCGGGCCACCGTTATTGCAACTGAAAAGGATGACCGACCGGTATGTGAAAGCAACGAAGCGAATGATCGCCGGTCACGTGATCCGGGTAGACGCGACAGGTAATCTCATTACCAACATTCCCCGCGACGCTTTTGAAACACTGAGCAAAGGAAAAAATTACGTGATTCAGTTTAGCGGCGAAAAGATCAGGAAGGTGATGACGGCATACAATCACGCGGAGCAGGGCGATTGCTTTGTGCTCTTCAACAGTCTCAATCTGCTGGAGATCGGGATCTACCGCGGTAATGCAAGCGCACTTCTGGGGATGCATTATGATAGTCCGGTGAGTATTTTGTTTGAGGAATAGTGCTTAGTCTTAGTCTTAGTCCTAGTCTTGGTCTTGGTCTTAGTCCTGGTTACTAGTCCGCTATAGCCCCGATCGAGGACCAGGACTAGTAACTTTTTATTCCGGTACCGTGAAATAAAACGCCGCTCCTTCATTCACCTTACCTTCCGCCCATATTTTTCCACCGTGCCTGGTGACAATGCGGTGAACAATAGCCAGTCCAACACCCGTGCCTTCAAATTCGGTTGCCTTATGAAGCCGTTGAAAGACTCCGAAAAGTTTGTGGGCATAATCCATATTAAAGCCCGCGCCATTGTCTTTCACATAAAACACGACTTGGCCATTATCCGCAGATGCCCCAATTTCCACCGACGGCTTTTCCTTCTTTGAAGAATATTTAAGACCATTTGAGATCAGGTTGATCCAAACCTGGGAGATCAGGTTGTAATCTGCTTTCACAGCGGGCAGGCTGCCTATCGTGACACCTACCTTTGAATAACCATTCTCTGATGTTAGCTCGGCAACCATATTGGTAACTAACTTTGCTGTGTTCACATCCGACTTCACCAACTCCTTTCGTCCCAACTTCGAAAACTCAAGAAGGTCGTCGATCAGGCGTCCCATCCTTTGCGCATTGTTGGACACAACGGTTAGCAACCGCTTTCCCTCTTCGTCCAGGACCGCGTCGTAATCTTCGGCGAGGATAGTAACATACCCGTTGATTGATCGTAGCGGAGCACGAAGGTCATGAGAAACTGAATACGAGAATGATTCCATCTCCTTGTTGGCCACCTTCAACTCTTCGGTTCGTTCGTTCACCATCACTTCGAGTTGCTGATTGAACTCCTTGATTTTTTCTTCCGCTTTTTTTCTTTCGGTGATGTCGGTGGCAAATCCGCAGAACGCTATGTTGCCGTGATTCATGATAACGCTTACCGAAAGTTCTACAGGGAATTCGTGGCCGTCTTTGTGCAGGGCGATCGCTTCAAGGAACTTGCCAATGATCGGCGAGCTACCTGTGTTGATGTATTGCTGGAAACCACTCCAGTGCCTGATGCGATACCGCTCAGGTACGATTGTCCCGATGAGTTGCCCAACTGCTTCAGAGGCAGACCACCCGAATATCTTTTCGGCCTGTTGATTCCATTCAGTGATCCTGCCCTGGTCGTCAATGACGAGCACGGCCGTCAATGACGAGTTAAGCACAGCTCTCATCCTCCCTTCCGCTTCACGCAATTCGTCGTTTTGTTCTTCGATACGCATCAACATACTGTTGAATGCATCGGTAAGCTTGCCTACCTCGTCATTCCCATGCTTCGCCGCCCGCACTGAATAGTCGTTATCAGTGGACACGATCCTGGCCGTGTCGGCGAGCGCCATAATAGGTCCCGATATCTGTCCTTGGAAAGATTTTGAAATGAAATAGGCGATCACGAACGAAACAATGACAACGGTAAAAGCGATGAAAGCGTACAACCTGAACCTGTCGTAGATCGCCCCAAGGTCCGACCGGAGGTACAACGTACCCAGCTTGCGTTCCTTCAAATACACCGGGTGAAAGCCTTCTACAAATGCGTTCGTAAAGAGAAAACCATCGTCGCCCGGCGTTGACGGCATAGCCTCCTTAAACGTTTCACGAATATATTGGGCGAAAGGCTTTCCGGTTTCATCGAAAAGTATCGCGCCAATAATGTGCTTCTCTGCTTTTAACGCCCCCAATATTTCGATTCCTTCATCTTCACTGTCGAAGGCAAGCGCGGCAGTGGAGTTTGTAGCAATGATCTCCGCCAGTGTCGCCAGCTGTCTCAGTGTAGTTTGCCTGAAAGTGATGAACTCATAAGCAAAGAATGCCGTACAGGTGACGAGCAACACCACGCCGCTGGTTTGAAGCATCACCTTCATCAACTTCTGCCTGATCGGTGTGTCGTTCGCGCTCATTGCACTTTACCGTTCTGTATCACCTCAGCAAGCTTCAATAATTTAGAACTGATCGTCAGATCAGCGTCCTTCACTTCATCGAGATTTACCCTGATCCGTATCTTACTGTTGTCCATAAAAAAACGGATCATCCCTCCGGACTTGGCAAAGTTGGGCGTGTCGCCAACGGTAAGCGTATTTTGACCCTCGAGATCTCCTAATGCTTTTTCCAGTTTATCCGCCTTTGGCAAATTGATAAACAGGATGTGGGTGCCTTTAGCGTCCGTGGCGTCCTTAAATCGCCTTACCTCAAGGGGGTGGCCATTTACCTTTTCGTTTCGAACGGTTTTATCGAGGTAAGTGCCGAATGGATCGTCGCCCAGGATGCCAATGACCAGGGGGGCATTGGCACTGGTGAAAGCGGATTCCGGCCAGCTCACAAATTGAGCAAAGTTGAAAAGGAAAACCGCCTTCACATTGTACTCCGTGGCCGAAGACTGTTGCGGCAATCCAAACCCGGAAAGGGCGAGCAATGCGCCAACCATCATCAAACGGTACATTGCCTGCATTCGTGCTCCAGAGATTACTAGTTGTTTTTGACGCGCCGGGTACATTGCGTATTTTAAATGTAGTCAATACGCGTCGTACTTCGCAATGAAATAGCAGACGATGTAAGACCGGTGTAAGGTAAAAGCTTCAACCACCAATTCATCGGAACCCGCTGGTGAAGCCAAAATAAGTTCAAGGATACCTGTGCCCGGGTCATTCCGTTTAAACTACTAATTTCGTGAAAATCAATCATCTTCATGCTGATCCGGATAGTCAGAATGCACTTTACAGAACCTGGAGTTGATGAGTTCCTCAGCATCTTCAGTCGCAACCAGTCGAGCATCAGAAATTTTCCCGGATGCACCCACCTGCAATTACTAAAGGACCAGGACGATCCGCTTTGTTTTACGACGCTAAGTCACTGGAACAGTGACGACGATCTCGAGAAGTATCGTAAGAGCGAACTTTTTGGAGCAGTTTGGGGTCAGGTCAAAACACTTTTCTCCGAACGCTCACAGGCTTTCTCCCTGGTGAAATTTATCGAAGTATAAAACCATACAAAAAAGGTTCGATCTCCATCTACTGAATTTTCCCTCCATCCAGTAATTCTTCGCCGATTCATTGAATTAATTTATATTCTCTTTCAGACCGCAATCTTAGGCTACAAGTTTTGCTATTTTTTTGATTCTTCGTCTAATAATTACCTCATGGACAAACAAAATTCGATTTCCCGAAAGAAATTCTTATACCAGGCTGGGTTGCTTGGTGCCGCTACCATGTCCGGAATGATTGCCGAAGCGCGGGGTTTCATACAGAATGGAAAAAAAATTCGCGTAGGGATAATCGGTTGCGGCAGCGTGTCGGGGGTATATCTCCCGCACCTCACGAAGTCACCTTTCGTTGAAGTGGTGAGTGCTTGCGACATCATTCCTGATAGAGCAACGAAACGCGCGGAGGAATTCAGGATACCGAACACGTATCCATCGATCGAAAAAATGCTTGCCGGTGTTCCCTTCGAGTTGCTCGTGAACACCACCGATATGCAGGAACATGGGCGCCTGAATAAGATGGCGTTGCAGGCTGGCAAAAATGTATGGAGTGAGAAGCCGATGGCCAACACATATAAGGAAGGCAAAGAATTATTGGACATGTCGCAACAGAAAGGTCTTCGTATCTGGGGCGCACCTGCCGTGGTCAACAGTCCGCAATTTGCTTTTATGGCGAAAGTGATCAATGAAGGCAAGCTGGGCAAAGTGGCATCGGCTCATGCGCACTATGGGCATCTCGGTCCGCATTGGTCTGCATTTTTTTACGAGAAGAATGGCGGCAGTATGCCCGATCTGGCGGTTTACAATATGGCGAGTCTCACCGGTCTGCTAGGCCCTGTAAAATCAGTTGTTGCGATGTTGAACATCATTACCCCGACACGCAGAGTAGAGAACCGGCCGAACGAAATTAAAGTAGAAGCGGAAGATAACTCCATGGTGTTGATGGAACATGCCAGCGGAGCCTTGTCGCATGTGCAAAGTGGGTTCAACTTTTTCGATCCATACGGACATGAAGGCACTGGCCAGGATAAACCTACGATCTCGATCTGGGGAACAAAAGGCAACATGCATCTCATTGGCTACGACTGGGCACCATTCCGGGTCGACATGGCGACCACAGAAAACGATGAGAAGACGATGCGTTATGCTGAAGACACAGGCAAGTATGTTTGGCAGGAAGGAGCGTCAGTAATTTCCGAAAGCATGTCAACTGGCGAGGAACCATTGATCGCTGCGGAGCACTCTCTTCATGTGCTGGAGATCATCGAGGCGGCACGAAAGTCGCAGGCGGAGGGAAAGCGGATTCCGTTGGTGTCGACATTTAAATGGCCGGTGGTGAGTTGAATTAAAAATTGCATCGATTTTACAGAATATTATATCCTTGAGCCCCGTTTAGCGAAAGTTGGTGGGGAAGGCATGCAAGTCGTCCGAAGACTTGCGACCACAATGCCTGAGTGGCGGAGCCGATAGCTATCGGGGTGGTAGACACGCACGACTCAACCCCGGCTGCTGTCGAGACGTACGCCGATTTGATTTAGATAGCATCGAGCGCAGGCTTTATTTTTTAATGTCTGCTTTTTCTTTTTAGCTGAAACAAGTCTCCCGGGTTCATTGAGCATGGCTGGCGTTTATATTCTTTATTCGGCCAAGCTTGATCGCTTCTATACCGGAAGTTGCAAAAACTTTCAGTTCCGATTGGAGGAACATATGCACAGGGTTTATCCGGATAGTTTTACATCTAACTCCGATGATTGGAAACTGTTCCTGCTTGTTGCGGAATTAAAGTACATTCAGGCTCGTTCAATCGAAGCCCATATCAAGAAGATGAAGAGTAAAAAGTACATTCAGAATTTGGCGAAATACCCTGATATTCTCGCCAGGTTAAAGGTGCGTTATAACGGGATCTAACAGAGTCATTGATGTGCTTAAAACCGGGTTGCCGTCAAAAATTATTGCTCCAAAATAACAGAAAAGTATATCTTTGAGCCCCATTTGAGAGTAATCTCCAATGGCTCAGCGGGTATCCAATAAAACCTGCGACCACAATGCCTGAGTGGCGGAATTGGTAGACGCGCACGACTCAAAATCGTGTGCCGCAAGGCGTGCCGGTTCGATTCCGGCCTTAGGTACAAATTTACCCAAGTTAACTCTTGGGTATTTTTTTGCCTTCTACAGTTCCCTTATTGGGAACTGGCTTATCTTTGGCGAAAGCTTCAGAGTTTTGATAGTAATAGCGAAGAAAATACTCAGAGACTTTTGGCAAAAGCACTCAGACTGTGAGCAACAACTTAAATCATGGTACGGCGAAGCTGAAAAAGGAGAATGGAAGACTCTAAACGAGATAAAAAAAGAGTACCCGTCCGCAGGCATACTTAAGGACAATACCGTATAGTCTTTAATATAAAAGGGAACAACTATTCTATAGGCTAATTGTTAAAGTCAATTTGCACTATCAAATGATCTGGATCCGGTTTATTGGAACTCATAAGGACGGCGCGAACAAAATTTAAAGGGCCACTTTCAATCTCCCCGACGAATTTACGGCCCTGCTCAAAGGCAACCTTTCATGGATTGCATCCTCTGGTGTCTTAAAGCCCAGGCTTTGTGCCAATGCTTCGTTGATCATAATCCGGTTCGACGCCCCTGATAAAAGGTATCCATCATCGGTAATGATCTTTGGTTGACCCGGATCTACATCCCTTGGAACATAGATAAACTTGTCCTGTTCTGTCAGTTTCTTCCAGCGAGGATCTTCATTCCACACTTCTGGAAGCCCGGCTTTCATAGCTGGACCAAGTTGAAGCTCTTTTTTTTATTAAATGGCTTTTTTTATATTAGATATACATTTAATGATAAGATGTGCCAAATGAAAGGAACGAATATTGGCGAATTCGAAGAATTGGTGCTTCTCGCAGTTGGTATACTTGAAGACGATGCGTACAGCATCTCTGTAGCTAATGAGATCAAGAGAGTGACCAGGCGAAAGATCATATTTACTGTTGTACATGCCGCCCTTATCCGACTCGAACAAAAGGGTCTGTTAGACTCAACGTTAGGGGGCGCTACAAGTGAACGGGGAGGAAGGAGCAAACGCTTTTTCAAAATATCGGCAGCGGGTAAGAAGTTACTCCTCAAAGCGAAATCTCAAAGAGATCAAATGTGGCAACTATTGCCGAAGGTAATATTTAAGAACACATGAAAGTACCACCCCGTTGGGCCGACAAATTTCTCGAGTGGTACTGCAATAAGGAACTGCTTGAGGACCTGCAGGGAGATTTACACGAAAGATTCAACGATCGTGCTAAACGCCGTGGGGCAACTATCGCAAAAATTCTGTTTGTTATTGACGTCATTGTTTTTTTTAGGCCATATACCCTGAAACGCCGAACCCGAAATCAAAAACCCGGATCAATGCCATCATCTATAACCAAACTCAAAAAAGATCAGCTTCTCCTCGCCGATTCGATCGCACACTTTTTTAAAATATCGTTACGAAGCCTGGCCAGGAATAAGCTCACAACAATTCTTAATCTCGCGGGACTGACCATAGGCCTTTGCAGTTTTCTCCTCATCGCGTTCTATGTGCTCGACGAACTCACATACGATAGACATCATCCGAATTCAAACAACATTTATCGGATCAGCTATTCCTTTTCTAACAGGGAGGGAAAGAAGATCATGGATTCGAGGGCTGCCGGGCTCTGGGGAGCGACATTGAAAGAAAAGAATGGTAATGTTCTTGAACTCGTGCGATTCTCGCGCTTCGGATACCCGGGCCAGGTACAACTTGAAGATAACTCCAGGATATTTCTTGAATCGGCATTCTATTGGACTGATTCAACATATTCGAAGATATTTCCAGTGACGATGATCGCCGGAGGTGAACCAGTGAAGATCCTCCGCGATCCGAACGCGGTCATTGTCACTGAAGCTGTTGCGCGCAAGTATTTTGGCAACGGGGACCCGATGAACAAAACATTGATCTACCAACGGGAAGAAATGGAGATACCGCTCACCGTCCGCGGTGTCATGAAGAATGCTCCTTCCAATACACACGCTAAACCCGACTTCCTGGCGTCCCACGAAGCCCTCGTCCCTCTCTGGAAGAGAAATGACGAAGACCGGATCTCTACATGGTCAGATTCCTTTTCTTACACTTTCATCGAGCTAAGACCTGGAACTGACCCGAACCAATTGGTGGCTGGCTTAAAGCAAATGTTTCTTGAAAACCTGGACGAACGTGGAAAGACTACCGACGCGATTCTCGTTCCGATTGCCGATATCCATTACAGTAAGGATATGCGATTTGAATTAGAACCGAGCGGCGACAAATCGACCATTTATATTCTTGGTTCGATCGGTCTTCTGATCATCCTGATTGCCGCTATAAACTATATGAATCTCTCCACGGCCAGGTCCATGCAACGTTCGAAAGAGGTCGGGTTGAAGAAGGCGTTCGGTTCCTTGCGTTATTCGCTCGCAATACAATTTATATGTGAGTCGCTTATTGTCACTTTCTTCGCGCTGATACTTGCGATTGGTACATTGATTGTCATGATACCGTCTATTAATACGTTGACCGGAAAGACCTTTACATTGGCAACATTTTATACCAATGAATACACGTCTCTTTTTATCCTCTCGTTTGTATTACTGGGAATGCTAGCGGGCAGTTACCCGGCATTTTATCTGTCGAGCTTCAAACCAATTGCCGCCTTGCGCGGTCAAACTGCCGGGCATGGCGCTGGTCAAATGTTTCGCAAGGTGCTGGTCGTGGTGCAATTCACGATGGCATTGTTCCTTTTAGCATGCACATTTGTATTCAATGCACAGATGGCGATCATTAACAACGACAAGTTGGGCGCGAACCAGAACAACATGTTGACGTTATGGATCGAATCCGTAAAGAAGGATGTGAAGATGACTGAGTTCAGGAATGCGATCAACAGCCAATCAGGTGTCGGGAAAGTCGCAGTCGGAAATCATCTGCCGCGTCTTGAAAACTATGGGGTGATTGAACGAACCTATGTTGTCCCGGAGCTTGGGGATTCGCGTCACAGTTGGCAACAAATTGATGCTGATCCGGATTTCCGCGACATGTTCAATATTGAAATGGTTACGGGGCGGTGGTTCTCTGACAGCACGCCGGCTGACACAGGAACGATGGTCATTAACGAAACCACGTTAAAGGAATTAAATCTTACTGCCGAACAGGCGATCGGCCTAACGATCGAAGATGTTTCATATACCAGTCAAAGGAGTAAAGTGATCGGTGTTATGCGCGACTTCAGTTATGAGTCTCTTCACAAGCAAGTAAGACCTTTATTAATTAGTGGACGTGCTACCGATGCAGAAACTATGTATATAAAAATCACAGGCGACCTTTCTGCCACCATTAGCTTTCTTGAAAAGACCTGGCTTAATACATTTCCGGGTCAACCTTTCCGTCATTGGTTTATGTCTGAAGAATTTGACAAGCTTTATAAAAGCGAAATGCAAATGCAGTCAATGTTTCGTTATTTATCAGGGCTGGCAATTCTCATCTGTTGCCTCGGTCTTCTGGGTCTGACGTTATTCACGATTGAACGAAAAACGAAAGAGATCGGTATCAGGAAGATACTTGGTGCTTCGACTACGCAGATCATCTTTAATATACAGTCGAGATTTATTGGACTTGTCGCACTGTCACTGGTCTTCGGGACCACGCTTTCATATCTTGCTGCCCGCCAATGGTTAGATGGATTCGTTTACCAGGCCAGCCTTGAGATATGGACATTTGCGTTGCCTTGTGCAATAGTTCTCTTTCTCGCGTCACTAACGATGACGCTTCAGTCGATTCGTGCCGCATTGGCTAACCCTGCAACGTCAATCAGGCACGAGTAGGTTATTCAACTTCGAACGCGAAATCCCGGAATGCAACCAAACGGCGGCTGCAAGCTGACACTAAAAGAGCAATAATTAGAGTTGAATAAAAGAATGATGTCCGGTTCCTCAAAAGTTTCATAAGCCGGGCTGTTACGTTCAATAGTTCAAGCCTACGCATCCCGTTGCATCTCCTACCCGTGCTCGCCAGTAAAGAAAACCTTACCTTTATCAATGCCCGAACCTGCCCCAAAAGATAACACGCCCGGCCACCGCTGGTGGGTTCGCCTTTCGCATTGGGCGATCACGCTCAGCTTCTTCGGGCTGGTATTTACTGGTATTGAGATCCTGATGGTGCACCCGCGTCTGTACTGGGGCGAAGTCGGTAATGACCTTACACCTGCACTGCTCGAATTGCCGATCAGCCGCAATTATAAACATGGCGGATGGAACAACACTGTACCGTTCGACAATGGTACTTCAGCCGTGAGTGCTAGTCGTACCTACGATATTTTTAACCAGAATGGCTGGGGCCGCAGCCTTCATTTTCTTTTAGCATGGATCCTTGTCACTATCGGAACTTTATACCTGATCACCGGCTTGTTCACCGGACATTTTCGCCAACGCATTCTTCCTGCTTTAAGAGAACTTTCTCCCGTTGTTCTATATAAAGATGTGAAGGCCCACCTGCGATTCAGAGGATTATCAAGTACACCATCGCAATACAATGTCTCGCAAAAACTTATTTATGCTTTTGTGATTTTCCTGATGTTTCCGTTGATGCTGATCACCGGCGTAACAATGTCACCTGCCGTGACTGCCTCATTCCCGTTTTTGTTAGACCTGTTTGGCGGATTGCAATCGGCACGAACAATTCACTTCTTTACATCTGTATTACTCGAGCTATTCCTGATAGTACATTTTAGCATGGTGATCATTTCAGGATTCAGGAAGCAAATAATTGCAATGACAACGGCCAGGTAACATGAGGCGAAAAAAAATAATATCCAGAAGACAAGCTCTCGTTACCGGACTCTCGGCTATGGGTGCTGCATTGATGCTTCCAGGTTGTACCAAACCTTTGCCACCTACGTATGGAAGTATCCTTCGCATGGGCGACAATCTTACATACGTTGCACACCGTGCGCTTCTGCAGGGTCAGTCCCTTGCCAGAGAATATCGTCACGCCGATATTTCATCTTTCCCGGCCACCGGAACAACCAACCCAGCCGCGGTCAATGAAGAGTACGCAAGACTCCTGAGCAATTCATTTGAAGACTACAAACTTGAAGTTGGTGGCAAAGTTTCAAATCCTGGCAGCTATTCCCTGCCGGACCTGATGAAGCTTATGTCACGTAATCAAATCACGAAACACACATGTGAAGAAGGCTGGACTGCAATTGCCGAATGGACGGGAGTTCCCTTGAGCACATTGCTCCAGCATGCAGGCATTTTACCGTCCGCACGATTTATAGTCTTTCATTCCTTTGATAATTGGATCGATTCTATCGATTTGATGGATGCCCTTCATCCGCAAACAATTGTCGCTTATGGAATGAATGGCAAGACGTTGCCTGTTCAACATGGCGCGCCTGTTCGACTTCGTCTCGAAACTCAGATTGGTTACAAAAGCATCAAGTACATAAAGAAGATCGAAGCGTCAGACACATTCGTCGACTATGGAGAAGATCCTGGTTGGGCGTGGTATACCGGGATTTGAACCGACAGGCCCAGGGCAACTTTAATCTCCATAACTTCCATTATTCACAATGCCTTCCTTCCTCGTTGCAGCGTTATCGATTCGCGTGATGGTTTGGTGAAGCCTGAAACCTATCGGGGCTTTTGTTTGTACGCTATTGTTGACATCCAGGAACCTGCTCCAGCCCCGCAAGACCCAGGAAAAACTGTTCAATACCGTCCACAACGACACTTGTTTCTGAACAAAAGGCCTGACGAAATCATCTCATTCGACACTATTTGGTGTTGGCCGAACTTTTGCCTCTCAAGTTGTTTATAGTAAATCTTAAACTATGGTCGGGAGTTATTTAAAAATGGCCAGGCGAAGCCTTATGGCCAACAAGGGCACAACAATCATCAACGTTGTTGGCCTCGTTATCGGGATTGCATCCGCATTGACCATTTGGAGTGTCGTTCGATTCGAACAAAGCTTCGATGCCTTTCATTCAAAGAAAGACGACATCTACCGCATCGTCAGGATAACCGGAAGCGAAGATCTCGAGTACCGGTCGGGCATCGTTTATCCATTAGCGGATGCCATGAGATCAGAGATCCCAGGCGTTGAAATTACTGAGGTAGAATATCTCGGCGGGTCCACTGTTGATATCGTGGGAGACGACGGTCAGACCTTGAATAAGTTCGTTGAAGCAGGCGGTGTCGCTGCGATCGAACCGGGCTTTTTTAAAATGTTCGACTTCGCGGGCAAGCCATTGCAATGGATCGCAGGAAACCCGCAAAGCTCATTAACCGATCCGGCAAGCCTCGTGATCACGAAATCGATCGCCAAAAAATATTTCGGCAATGAAGACCCGATCGGTCGCACATTGCGCTTTATGAAAATGCTCGATGCAAAGGTTACCGGGGTTATCGACGACTTTCCATCCAACACCGACTTCCCGTTCAAGATCATGATGTCGTATTCCAGTATGCAACTGATATTCGGCCAGAAAAAAATGCAGGAGGAATGGGTTAGCGTAAACGATTCGCATACGGTGTTTGTATATGCACCCAATATGTCGCAGGTTGAACTTCACGAGCGCCTCGATAAGATCCATGCGGCACACACCGGCGAAGACATCTCAGGCAACCGTCACTATCGCACACAGGCTTTCAGCGAACTTCATTATGATCCGCGTTTCGGGAATTTCAGTGGCCGCACTATCACTCACGAGACCCTGCTCGCCCTGCAGATCATCATCTTGTTTCTTCTGTTTACCGGATGTATCAATTACATTAATCTATCTACCGCTCAATCAACGCTCCGTTCAAAAGAGATTGGACTTCGCAAGGTCATGGGCAGCCAACCTGTTCACCTGATCACGCAATTCCTCACTGAGACGCTTATTGTAGTTGGCGTCGCAGCTATTACCGCAGTGGTTTTGGTAACCGCATTGATGCCTTCGATCCAGAATTTGTTGGAGCTTCAGATCAGTTACGATCTGTCCGATCCGGTAATTCTAATGTCTCTCGCGGTGGTCGTTGCCGGGGTTACGCTATGTTCCGGTTTATATCCCGCTTTCATCATTTCGAGGTTCAATCCAATCAACGCACTGCGCGCGAAATTCAACAACGACAAGGTCGGTGGCATTAATCTCAGGAAGGTTCTTGTGGTCACTCAGTTCACCATCACGCAAATACTGGCTGTCGGTACATTCATCGTGATCAGCCAGATG
>WUUC01018492.1_pt1 | contig 23304 bp, 31 predicted proteins | sample 6278441 | NCBI WGS metagenome assembly WUUC01 (sample SAMN13675441, study PRJNA597444) | soil metagenome | isolation source: soil | place: USA: Washington | collected 2017-10
ACAGGTGCTAGGCGAGGCCGCGAAGCTTGACGGCTACGATGTCAGCGACAAAGAGATCAATCTTTTCGTGATCTCGCCGGACCCCAAGCATTCGTTTCGCCGCATCAAGAAAGTGCTCGAAGCCCGGAGCGGTTTGGAAGGTGTTTCGGCGGCGTCCCGTTTGGTAGGCGGTGCACATTTCACGTCAATTTGGCCATTGCGAGCGACCCGGAAGTTCAAGCTTCCTTAGACACTCGTGGCAATACTAAACGGTGACCTAATCGGCAGCCGTAGTCGACTTACAGTCCGCCATGCGCAAATCAATACGCGATGAAGTTGCTCAGATCGAACCCTTCGATGCGCTTGAGCACGCGCATCAAGCCGATGTACTTGCTTGGATAGATTCCGGAGCCGATCTATTTCGACTTGAGAAGCCTGCGACGCCCGCAAAACATCTGGTGTCGTACTTCGTGGTGTTGGATGGCGAGCACGTATTGCTGGTAGATCATCGCAGTGCCGAACTGTGGCTGCCAAGCGGTGGCCACGTTGAACCCGGTGAACATCCGCGAGCGACAGTCGCTCGGGAGTTACGGGAGGAACTTGCGCTCACTCTCGCCGACGATCCAGGTGCGCCGCTTATGATCACGGTGTCCGAAACCGTCGGGGCTGCGCAGCGCCATACCGATGTGTCGCTTTGGTATGGAGTCCACGTGGATAGGAGTCTGGCACTCGATTTCGATGTCGGCGAGTTCCATTCCGTTCGATGGTTTCAGTTCAGCGAAGCGCCGTTGTCGCGCAGCGATCCGCATCTGGGTCGCTTCTTGGCAAAAATTGGGGCTACGAAGCGGTCGCCAGGTGCTCAAGCGACTCCAGTGACGAAGACTTAGTTTTGGCTGCCAGTCATGTCGAATAATCAATCGAAGTGTGATGCGTTTTGGACGGACTTTGTCCAATCGCTGGACAGATCTGACCCAAGACGAACTGCCAGGCCGGATGCCTTCGGCTTTGGCGGCGAAGGCGAACTGGCCGATGAATTGGCTGCTCTGGTGCTTGCAGGCAAGAAACGGGCGACCGCGAGCCTGCCGCTCGAATACACAGCCTTGAATGAACCGCTCCCGAAGACGGGCGATCTCAGCATTATCCTCGACGGCGCCGGCAATCCCGTTGGCATCATCGAACGCACTGCGGTCGATCTGCTACCCTTCTCGGCGGTCGATGCAGAGTTCGCCGCAGTTGAGGGCGAAGGCGATGGCAGCCTTTCCTTCTGGCGCGAGGCGCACACGTGGTACTTCAAGCGTGTATGTGAACAACTGGGCGGTGAATGGACTGACAGCACACCGGTGCTGTGTCAACGCTTCGGGTTGGTCTGGCCGCACGCGAAGTCCGACACCGTTTAATTCCATGTCTTGAACCGAAGAAGAGGGAGTCATGAGAAATCCACTCGTCCGCGCTTTCGTACTTTCCGCGTCAGCAATCGTTTTCGCGCAGTTTTTTGCCTCGCGCGCGGACGCGCAACTCTCTCCTCCTAACGCTGCCGGGATAACCTACGGGCATACTCATCTCAGCGTTGCCGACTTGGCTGCTCATAAGAAGCTATTCGTCGATGCTCTGGGCGGGGAGCTGCTGCAGCGTGGCACTCGTTCGTTAGTGAAGTTTCCGAACATGATCATCGTGTTTTACGAGCGTGCGCCGAGCGGGCCCTCGAAAGGCTCGGTGATGGATCACTTCGGATTCAAAGTGAAGAATCTAGAGCAGATGCGGGCGACGCTGACGCAATTGGGCTTCAAAGTGCAGGACTCCTTCAAAGGCGGTGAAGGCTTTCAGAACGCCTATGTCGATGCGCCGGATGGTCTGCGGCTTGAAATGCAGGAAGACCCCACTCTCAGCGCCAAGGCACTCCCCAATCACATTCACTTCTTTACGCCGGACTACGAAAAGTTGCTGGATTGGTATGTCGATGTGTTTTCCCTTACGAAACGCGCCCGCGGGACGATCAAGACGACAGCTGATGCCGGCAGCGTCAATCTGTCGTTCGGGACCTCACGCGAGCCGACCGCGCCCACAAAGGGACGAACCATCGATCACATTGGGTTTGAAGTGGAAGATCTGCAGGCGTTTACAGAGAAACTGCAGGCCAAAGGCATCAAGCTCGACGTGCCGCTTCGCGCGCTGGCCGACACGGAGCTGAAGTACGCATTCATCACTGATCCAAATGGCACCTATATCGAGTTAACGCAGGGACTGGATAAATACTGAGACGAAGCAACTTAAGCTGCGTTTACAGGCCGCTCACTTGATCAGATTGCCGCTCGTCACGAGACTCCAGGCGAAGCTTCTCATTCCGTTCAATATGTGAAACAGTCGACGCGTAAGAGCGTGAACGGATCAGAGACGCCCAATACTGCAAGGAGAAAACGGTGAGCATTTGGACACTATGGTTGGATTCGATTCGCGCTCTAGTGGAGTTTCTGTCCACCGGTCTGGGCGTGGGCATGGCAGTGATCGTTGCCACGCTTGTGCTTCGAATTGTTGTTCTCCCGGTGTCGTGGTCGGTAGCCTATCGCGGCTGCATACGACAAAAGAAGCTGCTTCGGCTGCAACCGGAGCTCGATCGACTCAAAGCAAAGTACGCAGGCAAGCCGGACCAATACTTTGAGCACTTGCAGTCGTTGTACAAGAAGAACGGACTCTCGCTCGTTGACAACAAGAGCCTCCTTGGATCTGCGGCACAGATGCCGCTAATGCTCGGTATGTTTCAGGTCTTGCGCGACGTGGGCGATGGCGCCCGCTTTCTATGGGTGTCCAACCTCATTAAGCCCGATCTCATATTCTCGATCGTCGCGGGCGCTACCACAGCACTCATGATGTCCGTCAATCCAGATCTGCCGGAACAGATGCGTGTAGTCATGATCATCGTGCCCAGCATCATCGCGTTTTTGTTCGCATTGAAATTTTGTTCCGCTCTAGCTCTCTATTGGGCGACTTCGAATTGTTTCTCCGCAATGCAAACAGTCGTTCTGCACCGTATAGTTGGCCGAAGAATCCGCGCGGGTGAGATCACGCTCTAACACTTCGACAGGCGGCGAGCCCCGGTTCAAAGGATGACGATACTGCTCATTATCGTAACCACGCTAGCCGCGATGGCCATCGCGCACTACGCTGTGCTTTTCTTGGAACCTCCCAAGGCGTCGTGGTGGCGGGCCGTCGCGCTCGTCGTCGTGTTTGCGATCGGCAATAATCTCATTCGCCGGTTGAGTCTCGACATTCCGGTGCTATTGCACTGGGCGCTTTACATCGCTGCAGTGGCGGGCGTCGTGTGGTTTTTTTATCGACTGAAGCCGCTGCACAACTTTACTGTGGCCGGATGCTATGTCGTCGGTCGATTCGCGCTTGTTTATTTCGTCAGTCTGCTGCCGCTGGAGAAGTTTGTCGGATAAAGATCGAAAAGCAGTCCTGATCGAAGCGGAGTCGCTCGTCCTTCGAGCACCATCGCGCTCGCTGCGCTCCAGCCGACCGGCCTCCAGCCAGTCGGCTTCGCTCATAGCTTCGCCTCTCACTCCGGGGTCGTTCCAAACTTCCCGGCGTGGAGATCACCGATCGCCTTCGCTATTTCCTGCGAAGAGTTCATTACGAACGGACCATGGCCCACGATAGGTTCGTCGATGGGCTCGCCGCTCATGACGAAGATCGTAGCGTCTGCAATCGCTTTCAGCCTCAGACCGTTGCCCTCGCGTCCTAGGATCACCAACTCGGTTTCGTGCGCCTGCTCGCCATCATTCACGGCAATCTCGCCTTTCATGACCAGCAACGCGCCCGTGTGGCCGTTCTGCAAATCGACCGAGACACTTTTGCCAGCACGCAATCGAATCTCGAACAAACTGACAGGCGTGAATGTTTGGGCCGGTCCCTTCGAACCCGCGAACTCACCTGCGATTACACGCACCGACCCAGCATCCTCGGGCAGCCTTACGTTCGCGATATCTTCCGCAAGCAGCGCCTGATAGCGAGGCTCCACCATCTTTAGCTTCGCCGGGAGGTTCACCCACAACTGCAACATTTCAAAGGTGCCACCCTGCTTCGTGAACGCACGACTGTGCATTTCTTTGTGCAACACCCCCGAACCGGCCGTCATCCACTGCACATCGCCCGGGCGAATAGTGCCGCGGTTACCCGCCGTGTCTTCGTGATCCACTTCGCCTTGAAAGCTGATGGTCACCGTCTCAAAGCCACGATGTGGATGCCAATCGACACCGCGAGGAGCGGTTGCGGGGGCGAACTGCGCAGGTCCTGCATGATCGAGCAGCAAAAACGGCGTGACCTCTCGGCCCAGATCGCGATAGTTGAACAGGGTATGCACGGGAAAGCCGTCGCCCACCCAATGACCGGCGCCGCGTCGATGAATGCTCAACACCTGTTTGGTCCCAGGCGCAGCGTTCGCACCGAACGTGACTTGGTTCGCTCGTTCGTCGTTCAGCTTTTGAGCAGTTTTCATGAAATCTCCCTCTCATCGATAGATGAGTGTCTTGGAGATCATTAGACGATGGACGGATTCGATAAAACAGTTCAATCTTTTGCTCACATCTATCAGTCCCTTCGATATATCAGACGCATGGCATCGAGATCGAACGCAAATTTCTGGTCCGTGGCGACGATTGGCGCCAAGCGGAGGGTTTCCGCATCTGCCAGGGCTACCTAAGCCGCGACAAGGAGCGAACGGTGCGGGTCCGTCTGGCTGGCGATGCAGCGTTCCTTACAATCAAAGGCGTGAATAATGGGGCATCCCGCGCGGAGTTCGAGTACGCCGTCCCTTTCTCCGACGGCGAGGAACTCATGAAGCTATGCGACGGCCCGATTGTCGACAAGATCCGTCGAGTTGTCTCTCACGATGGCAATGCTTGGGAAGTTGACGAGTTCTTAGGGGAGAATAGTGGCCTCGTCGTTGCTGAGATCGAACTTGAATCTGAAGATCAGGTTTTTTTGCGGCCCGCGTGGCTCGGCGAGGAAGTGACCGGCGACGTCCGTTACTTGAATTCCAATCTTGCCATCCTTCCCTTTCGCACCTGGCAAAACTCGAAGTAATGGCGATGCAATCGATCGACTCGCAAGCTCGTTCATTCGCGATGACAGCACACGGCGATCAGATGTACGGCGATCAGCCCTATGTCTATCACCTGGATCAAGTCGCACAGCTGGTAGCGGCTTTCGGCGCTGACACGATGGCTATCGCGTACCTGCACGACACAGCGGAAGACACCGACGCCAGTCTCGAGGACATTCAGAAGACGTTCGGCCAACGCATTGCCGCTTGCGTCCATTTACTTACTGACGAACCCGGAGCGAATCGCAAGGAACGCAAAGCGAAAACGTACGCCAAGCTCGCAAAGGTGAATGGCCCGCTGGAAACGGCTCTCATCGTGAAGACCGCGGACCGGCTCGCGAATGTTCGCGCATGTCTCGCCGGCCGAAAGCAGGATCTCTGGGAAATGTATCGCGAGGAACACCCCGTGTTCCGGTCATCGGCTTACCGTCAAGGGCTGTGCGAGTCACTGTGGACTGAACTCGATTCCCTGCTAACGCCCGACGCATGGCCGGGTACGCCGTAATTTAGAACTGTCAACAATTCAACAGCGCGTCGGATCGATGGTTGTCCTTGCGTGCGTTGCGGTTGCTTTCGCCTCAGGCACTGCGTAAGTTACTCCGATTGCGCGTTGTCAATTCGCGGCTGCGATCCAGCGCAACACAAACGATGCAACTTACTGTAGGTCTCGGAGATAGCATGCGCCGTTTTGTGCCGTTGATCCTGTTGCTGCTGGCCGCGGATGCGTGGGCGGAGAAAACCGTTCTATCGATACCGGGCAAAGGACAGATATCATTTGAAGCTCCGCCCCTGATCAAACTAAAGGAAGTGTCGGGCTCGAGCCGCTATGAATATCAGGCGTCTTCTGCCGGTACGGACAAGGAGCGCGTCCGCGTTTCTGTGCTGGTCGAACCGACCGAGTGCGGCTACGGCCAAACAACGAAGGACATTACACGCTGTTTTCTCGAGCAGTCGGATCAGATTCCGGGCTTGGTAAAGGAATCGCGGAATACAGAGTGCTCCGAGCAGTCGTGCACTGTGGTGTATATGGTGGCGGCACGAGAGGCAGAGAAGGATTTTCGGCAACTGCACATTAACTTGGTGTTTTCGTATCGAAAAGGATGGGGACATGTCCATCTATCTGTGGTCAATCCTACCGAAGCGGATGTCGTGCAATTGCTGACGTTTCCCTCTTCCGTTTCTTACAAAGAGTAGTTGGCTGACGGCGCAGGATGACATTTTCTGGATTGAGCTTCTCTATGCCTGAAGCCTTCCAATTTGTGGCGACTTTTTGCGCTGCGCTATTTGCCGGTGCGGCACTTTATATCAATGTCGCGGAGCATCCTGCCCGCATGGTGCTAGACACGCGCGCAGCGGCAACACAATGGGCACCTAGTTATCGGCGCGCAACTTTGCTGCAGGCTCCGCTCGCGCTGACTAGTCTCGTGACAGGCATTGTGGCGTGGATCATGGGCGCCGGTCTCTGGTGGTTGATCGCGGCATTGCTAATCGGTAGCGTCGTACCCTTCACGTTCCTTGTGGTCTTGCCGGTCAATCAGAAACTGCTCGATCCGACGCGCGACCTTTCCACCGCCGAAACTCGATCGCTGCTGGTGAAGTGGAACCGATTGCACGCGGTCCGCACCCTTGTCAGCTTGATCGCAGCGGCTTTGTATCTTGCCGCGTAACTCATTGACACCGATGAACGTTCGTCATGCGGTGTCAGCCGATCTCGAAGCTTGGCTGGATTTGCGCCATGCGCTTTGGCCCGACGTTTCGCACGATGAGCACCGCCAGGAAGTTGACGAGTTTCTGCAAGGCCGCGCGCGCGAGCCGTTGGCTGTGCTGCTTGCCGAACAGGATTCGAAGATCGTCGGATTCGCAGAGCTCTCAATCCGAGCCCACGCGGAGGGCTGTGAAACGGATCGCGTCGCCTTTCTGGAAGGTTGGTTTGTCACACCTGCAATGCGGCGTGGGGGCGTAGCTAGGGCGCTAGTTGCCGCAGCCGAGCAATGGTCCCTCGCTCAAGGCTGCACTGAGTTTGCATCGGACACGTTAGCCGATAATGAAGTCAGCCGTGCGGCCCATCGAAACTGTGGATTCGAGGAAGCCGCCTTAATTCGGTGCTTTAGAAAAGTACTCTCTAAAAGTGAATTCGGCGCAACCGGAGGTGACAGATGGCGATGAAGAAAACTCCACCCGCCGCGAATCCCGACGCCTATGTCGCTGCTCTTGGCGGTTGGCGACGGGATGTGGTTGAAAGCCTTCGTAACGCCGTTCGTGGAGCGGCTGCACTGGATGAGCAAATCAAGTGGGGCCACCTTGTTTATTTCTCGACTGGCCCTGCTCTCTTGATCAGAGCCGAAGACGAGCGGGTGCTGTTCGGCTTCTGGCGCGGTCAGCGCCTGCAAACGATCGAACCTCGATTGAAAGCCGGCGGCATGTACGAAATGGCCACACTGGATCTTCGCGAAGGAATGACCGTCCGTTCTGCAACTGTTCGGCGGCTGACCAAGGAAGCGGTAGCACTCAATCAAGCAGTCGGCGATCCGACTCACGACGCGAAACCGAAGAAGAAGGCGACGAAGAACCGCAGCACGAAGCTCGCGGCATCGAAATCCACGCCAAGGTCAAAGAAGGGCGGCAGGGCCGGGTAGCAAGTTTTAAACGGGCCAGGCTCCCCTGCTGGCTGTGCGTGAGAACCTGCGGCGCCCGGTGTAGACTCGCAGCACAGTCGTGACGATCGACGAGGAGCCAACGTGAGAAAGATCGCCGGCCTTGGCATTGCCAAAATTCTTTTTGCGCTAGCGCTGCTCTGTTCCGGGCAAGCCCATGCAGAGCCCGCAACGATTGAGCAGGCGCGCGCTCTGGTCGAGGCGATGAAGCTCAGTCACGTGGCGATCATCGGCATGCAGCTGTCTTCCCGGCAGGCAGTCAATAAGGGCTTTGCCAACAAAGAAGAAACGGACTGCCTCGTTCAATTGCCGGCTTCCGACTTGACGGAAATCTTCACGGCCGCTGCGCTCAAAGGACTAGACAAGGAAGAAACTCGCGTTGCGACGGAATTCTACCAAACCGATGCCGGGAGAAAATCCGTCGATCTTGCCATCCACCTCATGCACGCGCAGTTGGGCGCAATCTCGCCTGTAACAGAGCCCAAGATTTCGGCTGAAGACATGAAAGCGATGACAGCGTTCTCGAATACTCCGGTCAGCAACAAGATCAACACGAAGCAATTGTTCAACGGTCCCGATGTTGCGGAGCCGCTCAGGGCGCGACTGGTCACGTTAATGGAGACGTGCCGCGGCAAGAAGTAGCGCCTGCGCAAAGGCGGAATGGAGCGTCGATGATTCATCACATCGATTTCGCTGTCAGTCAGTTCGATCGTAGCCGCGATTTCTACGTTTGGGCTTTGGCGCCGCTTGGCATGTCGCCGATCATGACCTTCACCAATCAGTCCGGGCAGCGACTCGCTGGTTTCGGTTTGCAGCCCAATCCTGAATTCTGGACGCGAAGGCGATCCTTTGGTGGGACGCTTGCACGTAGCATTTGAGGCGGCGTCGCGTGCTGCAGTCGACGATTTCTACGTTGCAGCGATTCAAGCGGGCGGAGTGGATCGTGGAGCGCCAGGTTTGCGCCAGCGCTACGCCGACAATTGGTATGCGGCCTTCGTGCTCGATCCGGACGGGCACAACATCGAATCGGTGTGCCAGCGTTGAAGGCAGTGTTTAGACTGTCATCACCATCCGGAGCGATTTCTCCGGGCGGCCACAATGTACGACCGATCCGAAGCGCCGTTCAATCGAGCTCTACTTCAAATGCTTGTCGAACCATTCGCAGGCCAACTTGTGCGCCTGCGGCCATGCCTCCCGATAAATGCCGTAGTGTTTGATGCCGGGTACGACCACCAATTGCTTCGGGCCCCTATAGCGCTCATAGGCCAGCAACCCATGCTGTTTGTTATCGAACAGCTCTTCGTTCTCCGCGACGACAATCATCATCGGCTTTTGCCCCGCGTCATTGATGTGATCGACCGGTGCATAGTTCGCAAACGCGGCTAGGATCGGTGCGCCGCGCAGGTTGCCTACCACACGCGCGCCTGGTTCCGGATAGCCAAGTTCGCCGCGCGCACGCTTCGTCGCTTCGGCGCGCGCTTCAGGCGTGTCGCCCATGCCATGCCCGCTGAACGCGCCTACCTGGCTATAGATAACCTTGACTCTTGGATCGCGCGTCGCGATCTCGGCAACATAGCCGCCCGACTGGCTGCTACCCCAGATCCCGATTCGGGACGTATCGACCTGCGCTTCGCCGTGTAACCAGTGCAACGCATTTTCCCAATCGCGCAGCATGTCGACGGGGTCGACCACTTCACGTACTTCTTGCACTTGCGCCGTGAATCTTCCGCTTTGCTTCTCCGTAGGCGCGGCTTGCGTCAAGACTACTCGCGAATCGCTCTTGCCCCAGCCTCGATAGTCGAACGTCACGACCAAATAGCCGCCTTGCGCAAAGCCGACAGCATCTCGCGTCAACTGAGCGGCAGCGCCGCCCCAGCCATGCGCCATCAGAATCGTCGCCAACTTGCCGTCGCCTGCCCCTTTCCGCGTGTACACGGTACCGGCCATGCGAGTGCCTTCACTCATGATGTTGACCGGCCGCGCCGTCACATCATCAGGCACTCTGAAGTTCACCGGGCCATCTTGCTGTGCGAACGCAGTAGACACGAAACTGGATAAGGCAAAGCACAGTCCAAGGATCGGCAGTTTCATACGCATTGGCACATGCATCGGTGTCTCCGGGTAATGTCTATTGCTGAGCTTACAACAGGAATGGAGCTCGATATCGCGGTTGCAGCTACGATTAACGAATCTCGTCGCCACGTGGCCATTCCTTGGTGTTGCTGTTTCGCGGAGCGAAGTTTAACTTGCGCTGGGAACCTGGCTTTTGCGTTAAGACTTCATTTCTTCCTACGGTTGTGGAGCGAGCATGGGGTTGTTCGCTTGATCGGCGCTGAATCGACAAAGAGGACGCATGAATCGAATTCGGGTGTGGCTGGCCATTACCGTCGCGTCATTCACTGGCTCCGGCAGCCTTGCGGCCGATACAAGTTTCACTGTCGTTCGGGTCGATACCCGGACTGAGCGTCTGGAACTGTTCCTGAACGATGAGCAGGGCAAGCCCTTTCACCGGCTTGAAAAGCTCGCTTTGTGGTTGAGCCGGCAAAACAAGAAACTCCGGTTCGGCATGAACGCCGGCATGTACGAGCCGGATTTCACGCCGGTCGGTCTGTTCGTCGTGAACGGCACAGAACTCGCGCCGCTCAATCTTGCGAATGCGAGTGGCAATTTTTATCTGAAGCCCAACGGCGTGTTCTACCTGACGGCTGCTGGCCCGGCGGTTGTTGAATCATCGAAGTTCAATGTCGCAACCACTGACCTCCTGCTCGCCACTCAGTCAGGCCCCATGCTGGTAGAGCACGGAGCAATCCATCCCGCGTTTCAGCCGCAGTCCAAATCTAAACTTATTCGCAATGGGGTCGGCGTGTCAGGCACGGACGCGTTGTTTGTCATCAGCAACGAACCTGTGTCGTTGTACGAGCTGGCCGTGCACTTCCGAGATGTGCTCGGTTGCCGGGATGCTCTCTATTTCGACGGCGTTGTATCGGCGCTCTACCTGCCCGATGCCGGACGACGTGACTCGAGGACCAACCTAGGTCCATTGATAGGCGTCATCGAGTAGTGCGCGCCGCTTAAACAGGAACAGTGTCGAGCAAACCCGATTGATCCTAGGTCCCAGCACCCAGGGATCTGATCTATAGTCTGGGTCATGAGCGCCTTCTATCAATACGGCGATATTTGCAATCTACTCCGCTCAGCCTATGACGGCAGCGCGACAGCGCGGAATGAGGAAATCAAACCGCAGTGGAAGCTCGATGAACGGAGCGCGTTTCTCGGCCGCCTACATGACGAAGGCAGACGACTGCTAATTGAGGTGGGCGCCGGCGCCGGTCAGGACAGCGCTTTCTTCAAGGACAATCGCATCGACGTTGTTGCGACCGATCTGTCGCCGAAGATGGTCGAGCTGTGCAAGGCGAAAGGAGTGGACGCTCATGTCATGGATTTTCTCGGCCTGACATTTGCGATCGCGTCTTTTGACGCGGCGTATTCGATGAATAGCCTGCTGCACGTGCCAAGTGCCGACATCGCTGCCGCACTAAACGCGATCCATGCAGTTTTAAAGCCTGGAGCCCTGTTCTTTCTGGGCACTTATGGCGGGATCTCTTTCGAAGGGGTTCGCTCCAACGATTGGCATGTGCCACCGCGCTTTTTTTCATTCAGAACGGATGAACAGCTGTTGCATCATGTGCAGCCGTTGTTCGATGTTGTGGACTTTCATCGACGGGAACAGGAGGACGGGATGCACTTTCAGTCGATGACGCTACGCGCATGAGCAACAACAGAATAGTCGGTGCTTCGATGAGGGCAGTGACGCAACCAACGCCCCGTGCCAGCGATTCCATTGTTGGCGGGAACCGACGCACATGCCAGATTCTTTATAGAGCATGAGCCCCTTCCTTCGAATCCCATTGCTGGCTGTCCTTGCGTTTGCAGCCTGCGACAGCACAACGCCACCCGCTGTGTTGACGGCTTCGAGCTATGCGGCGATCAAATTTGGGATGCCGCTGAGCGATGCGGAATCGGCGGCAAAAGAAGCGCTCGCGCCTTCGCCGGCTACCCTCGACTGCACGTACGTGACGTTCAAAACCTACCCCGGCATTCGCTTCATGGTCGAACGCGGAATCGTCGTCCGAGCTGACCTCATCGATCCCTTGGAGAATGGCGCGGGCGTAAAGGTCGGCGCAACGATTGAGCAGGTCCGGACTGCGCATCCAACCGCCGAAGTGCAGCCGCACAAGTACGAGGACGATGGCCACTACTTGATCTTGCCCGGCGCGGAACCCAACTCCGCCTACGTCTTCGAGGCAAAGGCTGGACGAGTGACGGCGATCCGTGCGGGTATCAAGCCCGCGGTTCTGTATGTCGAAGGCTGCGGCTGACTCTGGCGACTGGCCGCTGGTAAGCTGGTCAGAGCCAGAGGCATTCAGTCGGCGGACATCACGCAACGCAGCATTCAAGGCCCGTTGATATGAGGTTCGATTTGCCTACGGCAACGTAAACTGGAACGAGCCTAAAGGTCATCAGTGAAAGTTACTGGTCAAGAGCTAGCTCGAAAAGGATGAGCAGATAGAGGAAAGCGATGCATGAGCGCAGTGACTGGATTTCCTCCTATCGCGACCGTGGCAGCAACCACACTCATCCTTGGCAGCATGCCCGGCGCCGCGTCGCTGGCTGCCGGCGAGTACTACGCGCACCCACGCAACCATTTCTGGCGAATTGCCGCTGAAATTTTCGACTTCGATCCGTTGAGTGCATACGAGTGCCGTGTCGACGCGTTGAATGCATCGGGTGTCGCCCTGTGGGATGTTTTGCAATCCTGTGTGAGGCCCGGCAGTTTGGACAGCCGGATCGAAAGCAGTTCGCTAGTCACGAACAACTTCGAAGCATTCTTTGAGTCGCATCCGGACATTTCGCTTGTTGGCTTTAATGGCGCTAAGGCGGAGAAGCTGTACAGTCAGCGAGTGCTGCGAGCATCTGAGCATCGCGGCATCCGGCGTGTCCTGCTTCCATCCACCAGCCCCGCTCATGCGGCCATGACGTTTGACCGCAAATTGCTTGCCTGGCGTCAGGCTTTATCCGAGCATCGGCAGGTCTTGTCGGTCTGATTGACACTCCGTCGGATTGATGCGCGACGATGCCGGCGTGCGTACAGGATGACGGCGAGTGCGCGATTCGCTAAAGTGAATTGCGAACTTTGTGGAAGCAACCGTCCGCTTCCGAATTGGCGGCCCAACTGGTTAATCAGGAATTGATTGTCTATGGCATTGCACCTGCCGAACACAGCGACCCTGACCTTGTTCGCACTTGTTCCTCTCGTTGCGTGGCGTTCTTACGCAAGATTCAAGCGCAATGTAGGGCGGCAGAAGTTGTCGAAGTATCGGCCTTGGATCACGCTGATCGTCATCCCTGCCATCCTATTGTTGTTCGTGTTCGCTATTTGGACGCATCCGGAGCGATTACCTTTGTTGCTGGGAGGTCTGGTCGGCGGCTCATTGCTTGCACGGTTCGGTCTCAGAAAAACGAAATTCGATTCGTCTGCACCTGAGCTGTACTACACACCGAATGCGCGCATAGGGATTGCCTTGTCAAGTTTATTTGTGGTTCGCATCCTATACAGAATTGTGGAGGTCTATTCGCTCAACCCAACCATGCCGCGCGGCCTAGACGACTTTGCGCGCAGCCCCATGACGTTGGTGGTCTTTGGATTAGTGGCCGGCTATTACGTCGTGTACGCCTTAGGTTTGCTGCGATGGCGATCGGAAGTACGGCGTTCGCGGAACCTTGACGCATCTTCCCATGACGATTCAATTTAGACGCCTTCTTAGTTCCGATCGCGACCTCGCGAGCCGAACATTTGCCGTGATGGCCGATGTATTCGAGGAGCCGCATGAAGCATTGTCTGGTGACTATGTCGATGCTCTGCTCGCCAAGTCGGGTTTCTGGTCGGTCTGCGCATTGGTAGACGACAGAATCGTCGGCGGAGTTACCGCGCATACCATTCCAATGACTCGTGCGCAGGCTTCGGAGTTGTTCATTTACGATGTCGCCGTCCATGCCAATGCGCGACGTCAGGGCGTGGGCCGCGGGTTGTTGGCAGAGCTGCGTGCTTGGGCTGCGGAGGAAGCCGTTCATTTCGCATTCGTGCCGGTCGACAACGAAGACGACGAGGCATTGGATTTTTATCGCGCCTTGGATGGCAGCGCTTCGCCCGTGACGATATTTAATTTTTTGAGGTGACGGTGCAGCAACTCTCCGGGGCATTCATCATCCAGTTTCCCTCCCCATCCTGACCTTGACCCGCCAGGGGGAAGCTGAGAGTTTCCTCAGTAGAAATTCCGGTGTTCCTTCGGGCAGTTGAACTGAAACACTTATTGGAGGTTTCATGATTCTTGTCATCGGCAGCTTCACTTCCGCGGCAAAGCACTTGGATCAGGCACTGTCCTTGAGCCAAGCGCATGTCGCGCGCTCGCGCAAGGAGCCGGGTTGCATTTCGCATGACGTGCATGTGGATGTGGAGAATCGGTATCGCTTCGTATTCATCGAGCAATGGAGCGACGCCAGTAGTCTGCAAGCCCACTTCAAGGTGCCGGAGGCGCGGGCGTTCGTTCGATCGATTGCAGCACTAGCAGCAGTCGCACCTTCGATGAGCATTTTTGACGCCGCACCGGTCAGCCTCTAGTGTATCGACTTTATTTTCGCTCAAAGGATAAGGACTATGATCATCGACCACTTAGGTTTGGCGGTTAGCAACTACTCGGCCAGCAAGGTTTTTTTCACACAGGCGCTCGCACCGCTTGGCATCGTGCCAATCATGGAAGTTCAAGGGTGGGCTGGCTTCGGCAAAAGCGGCAAACCGGAGCTTTGGTTCGGCGAACATACGGCGCCGCAGCGCCCAATGCACATCGCGTTTCTCGCGGACAGCCGGACGCAGGTGCGCGCATTCTATGAAGCGGCATTGAAGGCCGGCGCTACGGACAACGGACCACCCGGAATCCGAGAGATCTATCACCCCAACTACTACGGCGCGTTCGTCATCGGCCCTGACGGCCACAATATCGAGGCAGTCTGTCACCAACCCGAAGCGTGAACGAATCCGTGCTCACCTTGAGAGTCGCGAGGCCGGTTCAGGATTTGGCTCGAACGGTCGCGATGTATCGCGATGGGCTGGGACTGACCGTGCTAGGCGGCTTCGACAATCATCAGGGTTTCGATGGCGTAATGCTCGGCATGCCCGCTAGCCCTTACCATTTCGAGTTCACAGTTTGCCGCACGCACCCCGTCAAAGCGACGCCAACCAGCGAAGACCTGTGCGTGTTCTACGTACCGGACCCCAAGCAATGGCTGGCTCGATGCGAAGCGATGCTGAGTGCTGGCTTCAAACCGGTATCGTCGTTCAATCCGTACTGGGATCAACGCGGCCGCACATTCGAGGATGCGGATGGCTATCGCATCGTCATCGAGCAATCGGAATGGACAGCGGCCTAATCCAGACGGCGTGCTCGATCATGCGATTCATCACGATTCGGAGCGATGTTCTTCTGCCGTCAAAGTGCGGAATGAATCAGGGTGCTTCAGATTAAAGCCCGATACGTGCCGGCGTAGTTCTGGATCGAACCCTTCTTTACGAATCGTATCGACTAGATCCGTGAACGCCTGGCTGTGCTTGACGTGGGTGGAGCTGGCCGCGCGCGGCAACTGATAGTCGGCGATGATCTTCGCGCCGCGGCGAGCATCCTGCTGTCGATCGTCTGCGTAGTACTGCGACAGCACCAACACTCGAGTGCCTAAGTAGATGGCTTCTTCCAGGTCGTGTGTCACGAAGAAGATCGTCATGTGTTCTGCTTCCCAGAGTTCCAGCAGCAGCACTTGCATGGCTTCGCGCGTATCCGGATCCAGCGCACCGAACGGTTCGTCCATCATGAGAATGTTCGGTTTCATGATCAGCGACTGCGCAATGGCGACGCGCTGCTGCATGCCACCCGATAATTCGAATGGATACTTTGGAGCGTGCTCCGCCAAGCGCATGCGCTCGAGGTAACCCATCGCCTCCTTTCGAATCTCCTGTTTACGCTTGCTGGCAACGCGCCACCAACCGGCACATAGCAGCGGCCCCGACATGACGTTGTCGAGAACGCTTAGGTGCGGAAATAGGGAATAGCGCTGGAATACGATGCCGCGTCGTGTATCCGGATGACAAACATCCTGGCCTTCGATCAACACTTGGCCTGAGTCCGGCATCTCCTCGCCTAGCACTTGCCGAAGCAACGTCGACTTGCCGCAGCCGCTTGGGCCTACGACAGTGCACAGCTCGCCTTTGCGAACCGACAAATCGACATTGTCCAAAACCAGCCGCGTGCCGTACGACTTGTACAAATCTTCGATGTGTAAGAATTGCTGGCTCATGTCTTTTCTCCCGCCACATACCACGGGAAGGCCTTGCGCAGCAGCACGCGCAAGCCGAGATCGATCAAGTAGCCAAGCAGCGTGATCCAGAGAACGTACGGCAGGATCACATCCATCGCTAAGTAACGCCGCACCAGGAAAATGCGATACCCCAATCCATCTGTGGCAGCAATCGCTTCGGCCGCGATCAGGAACAACCACGCGGACCCTAGGGACAACCTCAGCGCTTCGATCAACCGCGGCAGGACTTGCGGCAGCACAATACGGTAGGTCAACGACAGGTGGGATGCACCCAACGTCAACGCTTTGGTGATTTGCTCCCGAGGAATGCGCCGCACGGCCAGAAAAATATCGCGGGTCAGCACCGGAAACAGCCCGATAAAGATCAGCATCACTTTTGCCAGCTCATCGACGCCGAAAGTAATGAAGAGAATAGGCAGAATCGCCAAAGGCGGAATCATCGAGACGAAGGTGACAAACGAAGATGCAGTCTCTCGCAGGCCCGGAAACATACCCATATTGAGACCGAGCAAGAGACCCACCGTGGCCGCCAATGCAACACCTAGAGCGAGGCGCTTCAGACTCGACAAGGTATCGCGCACCATCAAATAGGAACCCGTTCGAGCATCTTCCGTAAACGCCATGCGATCGATGGCACTAGCCATACCTGATACGGTTGGTAATAGCTTGTCGTTCGGATTGTCCTGGTGGCGAGCATGCGACGCGAACAGATAGAGCAGCACACCCAGCACGAATGGCAGCAGCACCAGCAATGGACGCACCGCTCCACGTGGCGTTGCATGGATGCCAAACAGCTGTGGGAAACTCGCACGCCTGCGCGCGGCGCTGTCGTTGGAAGCTTTCATTGCGATTCCTGCAAGGTCAGAGAAAATCCCCTGACCTCTATTGTGCGCACGTCGAGCGACGCGCCGAATTTAGCGAACCTTACAGCTTGCCGTCCGCAGCCATCTGCATGTACTGCGCCGTGAAGCGCAGCTTGACGTTGTCCTTATTGCCCAAAGTGCCTTCGGCTAGCGCGATGCCAACATCATCCACAGATTTGGCGTTCTGCCCAAACAACCCTTTGCTGAACGAGAACTGGCGCACTTGCTCCATGGTTTTGCCCACGTCCGGCGAGGCCGCAAACGCCGCACCTTTCGATGCGTCGTAGAACATCGCAGTGGTGCCCAGCTGCGCCTTGAACTCATCCACGGTTGCGCCCGAGGCGTCTGCCATGAACTTGATTGCCTCATCAGCCTTTGCGCCAGGCGCTGCGATGAGGGCCATCGTCTCATACCAGGCGCCGGTCAACGCTTTCTTCAGCGTGTCGGGCGCAGCAGTCTTCACCACCATCAGATCCATAATTTCACCAGGAATCTTGGACGAATCGAAAATCAACTTGGCGCCGGGCGCGGCCAGCGCTTTCATCAGCGGCGGATTCCAAGTGACGGCTGCGCCATTTTTGTCGGAAGTGAACATCGCGGCAATATCGGCATCGGACGTGTTGACTAGCTTCACATCGCGCTCCGTCAACCCGTTCAAATCCAGCGCACGCGCCAGCAGATAGTGCGAAACGGAAAGCTCGACGAGATTGATGGTCTTGCCCTTCAAGTCCTTCACCGACGAACCGGACTTCACCACGATGCCGTCATTGCCATTCGAAAAATCGCCGACGATGATCGCTTCGCTGTCGATGCCACCTACCGCTGGAATGGTCAACGCATCCATGTTTGTCATCACGCAGGCATCGAAGCGGCCGGTTGTATATAGATTGATCGATTCAACGTAGTCGTTGACCAGCGTGAGTTCGATCTTGATGCCGTACTTGTCGCCCCACTTCTTTAGGATGCCGGCGTGATCGGCATATCCCCACGGCTCCCAACCCGTGTAGTGCGACCAGGCAACGCGATACGTGGGCGCTTCAGGTGCGGGCGGCGGCGTTTGGGTCTCTCCTGACTCGGGTGCTTTGCCGCCGCAAGCGGCGAGAGTCAGTAACGATGTGAGCAGGATCAACAGACGTTTCATTGTGCTCTCCGGGTAATTTGCAAAACCATCTTCAAGTCCCCCCTCCCTTGAGAGAAGAGAGCCGGGGAGAGAGTGATGAAGCAAAGCTTCAAACCTCTGAGTTCCCTCTTCCGCCGCGTTCGCTTGCGACCTCCCCCAGAGCTGCGGGGGAGGTTCGCGCTTAGCCCACGATCTCGATTGGAAAATCCTTCGCCGCCTTTTCCGCATGTTCGACCTTGCGGATCTGGTCATCGGCCTCTTTCGACATTTTGTCCATGTCGACGATGCTCTGCGCCATCTTCGGCAGTGCTTCCTGACGGTAACGCGAGATATCGTCGAGCGCGGCGCGAATATCGCCGAAGGCCTGTTTCAGCACATCCAGATTCAACTGGGTGCTGGACGCTTGCTTGTGAATCTCAGCGCCTTGGGTCTTCAAACGCTCTGCCGTTCCGGCAATCAACTTCTCAGTGGTGCTGGTGATCGCCTGTACCTTCTCGAGCACGATCTTCTGATTCGCCAAGGCCAATGCCAGTGTAACGGCCACTTGGAGCGCGCTCACGGTAACGTTTAGCGCTCGATTGACGCCGCGGATCAACTCCTTGTTATTGCGAATGATCATTTCCATGGTCAGGAATCCCTGCTGATTCACCAGCAACTGCTGCTGCAGATCCTGAATGCGCTGACGCAATGGAAAGAGCAGTTCTTCGCTGATGAATTTATGACGTGGGTCGTCCGTCAGCACTTCAGTATTGAGGGCGTCTTGCAATTTTTGGTCGATGAGTTGTCCAAGCTTGATACCCTGTTCCAACTTGAAGGTCAGCGCGCGCATCGCTTTCTGATCGTCGGCCAACGTAATGTTGTCCCGCTTTAGTTGTTCCTGGCCGGCCTTCAGCGAGTTGATGATCGCGTCGATGCTGGTGGATGCGCTTTCATACTTTGAGAAATAACGTTTGATGGGCGTGCCGATACCGGGCAAGTAGCCGGCCACGCGGCTTGCCCAACCCGCGTTAAGATCGAAATGCGCTGGGTCGAGATCCTCGACCTGGAGCTTAAGGTCGATCAACGAATTGGCGACTGCGCTGCCTTCGGCGCCGCTCTTCAGCATCGCCGTCAGCGGCTGCTTCAGCATTGCGCTGCGGCGAGCAGCTTCTTTCTGCAGATTGATTCCCATGCCTTCGATGGCCGCTTTGACCGTTTCCTGCGCGTCATGATTCGATAGGTCGGTCTTCATCACGCGAGCGACCACGTCTTCCGCTTGCTTGGCTAGTTGCCCGTCTGCTCTAGCGTCCGCATGCACGCTTGCGGGATCCGGCAAATTGAGTTCAGTGCGCAGCTTGTCCTGATCTGCGATGACCAACGCCTGCCCGCCTTGAACCTGAGTGGACGATTCCTGTGCCATACCGCCTCCGCTGACGATCGATTCGACTAGTTATTCGTTGCTGCTGACATCAATGACCGGCGCCGGTGCTGTAATGGCCCGCGCGCTTGGCCAACACTTCCAATTCCTGCATCGCGTCCTGCATCTTCATGGATGCGGACTGCGTGGTATTCATTTCTGCGATCCCCGCCATGACGCGGTCGAAGGCCGTCATGGCGGACTCGTTCTCCGCCAGCCAGCTGAAGATCTTCTCTCGCTGCTGCTCCATCAGAGTGAGCCTTGCGTTGAGCGCCGCTTCCTCCTGATCCTGAGCGCGCGACTCGATACCGTCGCCGCGCAGCTCGCCAATGCGATCGCGAATTTCCTTTACGTCGTTCGTCGAAAAACTCTTCAGCGCGTCCGAAATGCGCGCCAGATTGTCGAGCCCGCCTAAGAACACCTGCTCGCCCATCCCGAGATATCGGGTGAAGGTCATCTCATTCGGATCCAACTTGCGACGCAGCAACTCGGCATACGCTTGATACTTGTCATGCAGCCGGTCGATTTGGGCGGTGCCGGCATCGAAATCCAATTCGCGTAGCTCCGCTCCTAGGACGCGCATGTTTTCTTCGACACGACCGGCGAGCAGCTCGTGCATATTTTGCATGTAACGGCGCGCATGCTGATCGCGCTTGAAGAGATACTCGAAGGCCCAGGCGCCTGCGCCCAATGCGCCGCCGACCAAGGCCGGGGCGATAAACAGCGTGCTCGGTCCCAGCAACAGCGTTGCGACGCCGCCTAAAATGCCGATCGCCGTTGGATACAGAACGTGCGGCTTCTGCAACGTTTGTCCAAGCACCGCGCGCGAGACGGCGCGCGGAGAGAAGTCCGGCGCGCTCGTCGGTCGTCGCGTGGGTTTGTTCGTGTGCTGGCCTGCCATCAATACGACTCGGCCAATAGCGCGACTTCGACTCGCGGCAATCGATAGCCATAGGCGCGATCCGATTCGCCGGCTAGTCGAGGGAGCGGCTGCGAGGAGCCATAGCCGACGGCGCGAACGCGATTCGCGTCGATGTTGAAAGTTGTCAGCAGGTGACTGGCCACAGCTTCCGCGCGCAGTTTCGACAGTTCCAGGTTGGCGTCGGCATCGCCGCCGACGCTGGTATGACCCTTCACGAGAATGCGATATTTCGGGTAATGCCGCAATCGTTCGGCCATGCGGGCGAGCACCGCCTCGTCTTCCGTTTCCAAAGTGGCCGCACCGCGCTGAAAGCTGATTGGCTCCACTTTCAACGTTCCGACTTCTTGCAGTCGAGACCAACCCTTTTCGTCCAACGTACCGAATGACTTCTGCAGCGACGCCGATGTATCGCCGGTCTGTCCGATCTGCGATTTATACAGGCTGGCAACGAACTGACCGTTGGTGAGGCGATAGGGGTCGCGATCCGGCAACGGACTGCGATCGAAGTCGCCGGCGGCTACCAGGATTTGTGTCGACGCGTTGATGGTATCGATCAGCTGTTGCTCGCCAGTGGCCGCGCCCGGCGCTGCGACCCCAAGCCAGTAAGTACCGTTGTCGGTGAGCGTGGCCCATGCGACGCCGGCCAGCATGGCCTTGGCCTGTGAATCGTCCACTCGCGCATACGATCGCAGTTGATCGTGCAGCTGGTCTTCGTCGTCGCGGAACTGCCGCAACGTTTTGAAGTATTCATCCAATAGCACTCCGATCGCTTCGGGTTTGTCCCGCACCAGCGTTCGCGATGCAATCAAGACATCGACAATCAGCTTATCGGTGTCGTCGGTGCCGATTAACTTCACGAAGGCGTCGTCGGCCAGCGCTCGCGAAACATCCGGCTCCCAAAGTACGGCCAAGTCGCTTTCGCCCTTCTGCAGCTTGGTCAGCGCATCGTTAGAACCATTGGCCGGCACGCGCCACGCGCCTTTGCGATCTCGAAACTGCGGCACATCGAAATGCACACCCACTGCTTTGAGCAAGTGCTCGCTCGGCGAATTCGGCGTAAAGGCAACTCGCAGGGTGCTCTTCTTCTTGAGCGCGTCGAGATTCGCCGCAACTGAGCGGCGCGCGACAATCGCATCGCCGCCTTTGGACTGATCCAACACCGCAACGATGGCGCCTGGGTACTGACTCTGCACACCGTTCAGCACGTACGCATCCACGGTTGCAACCGCGAATTGCAGTTCCCCTTCGTTCAGACGACGAAAGCGCTCGCTGTAGTCGGCCTTGTCGTCCTCGCATCGAAGCGCATAGCCTGCGGCGCGCATGCGCTTGGTCATCGCCGGCGAACACAACGGAAAGTAGCCTACCCAGCTGTCGATACCGATGGCCACCGTTCCATGCTCGCCTGCCGCATCGGAGGTTTCGCGTTGGGCGCGGTCCTGCCAGATGGGCAAAAAATACTTGTAGCCGACGATGCCCGCGATGCCGAGCACGATGACGCCGACGAATACTTTCAGATGAGAAGTCATGCGATGACGATCAGCCGGTGGTCGGACGATTAATACGCATTGGCAACTTGGAAGGTTACAGGAGTCTTACTTGCCCGCGGCAAAGGTCGCCGCGTCGAATGTCGGCGCTTCAGCCAGCACCGACTTAAGGCCGCTCTGCAATTCTTCTGGATTCGATGCCGAGGCGTAGTACGCGCGGCCGGGTTGATTCAGCACGTGATCCGGATCGATGCAGAACCCGATTGTGTGCAACACCACCGGCGAGTCCGCCAGAATCTTGTTGACCTCTTCTGTCGGGTCTTCTTCGCGTGGGTCAGGCTTGCCGTCGGTGACAACGACCAGATGATACTCGCCGTATCCGAGCTGCTTGCTCGCTTGCTTGGTAAGCCGATCGTAAGCGAGATGGACTGCCGATCGCAGCGGCGTGCCTTCACCGGCTCGCACGCGTCCCAGCGCTTGCGAAATCGCATCGCGATTGTCGGCGCCGATCGGTACGCGCTCGGAAAGATCGCGGAGATCAAACACTGCCAAACCAACGTTGGCTTCCACCGGAATTTCCTTCACGAAGTTTCTGACCGCTTCGATGGCGACTTCAATCTTGCGCCCGCCTTCGCCTGCGCACTCGCGCCGTGCCATGCTGCCCGAGCCATCGAGCACAACGTAGTAATTGACCGCGCTCGACACACTGCCGCTATCGCCCACGGGAGGCCAGGCATCGACATCGGGTTCGCCGAGTGTCGGTGGCTGCGCGACTTCGTCTTTATCTTCGTCATCGGGCGCCTGCTCGGTACTCACGCTCATCGGCGTACCGACGAGCGGTTCCGGGCGAGTCATTTTCTTGGCCACGCCGTATACGAATACGGCTGCCATCAAGACCAGAATCCACTTCGGGTTCATTCCTCTCGTCCTGCCGGATTACAGCGGCTTGAACACCGATGACTCGGCTTCCACTTGGATAATGCGGAACTCAACGCGCATATTGTCGCGCCACTCTCGTTCGGTTTTTGGCGGGCAAGGATCGGGGCCGCACACCCCTGAGCGCGGCTTTGTGATGCCATGCCCCAAGACAGCAAATTGCGTTGCATCGAGGGTGATGCCCTTTTGCTGTGCAAACGACATGACGTTGTCGCGAACCGCAACGGCGCGTGACAGACTTAAGTTCTTAGCTGCCTGTTTCACTTGATTGAGCACAACGTCGGGCTTGCCGTCTTTGCGATCGCGCAGAAATCCCATCGGGTCGCTGTGGCCTTCAATCGTGATCAAAGCGCCGCCGTAAGTCGACGACAAGTCGATCACCTTCGCAAACGCATCCTTATAGAGATCGGCGCTAAACGTGTTCTGGT
>WUUC01200475.1_pt1 | contig 23295 bp, 24 predicted proteins | sample 6278441 | NCBI WGS metagenome assembly WUUC01 (sample SAMN13675441, study PRJNA597444) | soil metagenome | isolation source: soil | place: USA: Washington | collected 2017-10
CGCCTCGTCCCAGTTGCGAGGCACTCTCATGCGACCGACGTAACCCATGATTCGCGCGAGGCCGGTCGTTTCGATCACGGGTCCGATGTCGTTCAGAACCACAGCACCGATGGCCGTCGGGCGGAACACCGCCATCAGCATGGCGATCATTCCGCCGCGCGACGTTCCGATGATCGCCGCCCGGTGCAGCTCTTGAACCGTCATGAAGTCGAGAATGTCGAGAAGTTCGATGTAGGGCGTGTAATTGCGCCAGCGGCGGTCGCGCTGAGAGCCTCCCCGGCCGCGATAGTCGATGCAGTAGACGTCGCGCGGCCTTTCGGGATGATGCGAGAGATAGCTGGCGAGGTGGTGGAAGTCCCTGGCGTTGCGGGTCAGGCCCGGGAGGCAAACGGCGGGCCTCGCTCCGCGCCCAAGCGCAGGATAGTGGCGGACGTGCAGGCGAAGATCGTCGAATGACGAGAAGGTCATGTCTCGCCACAGCTCGCCCGAAAGCTCAGCAATTGCCGGGGTCATGCTCTGGAAACGATCCGCAACTCGCGTGGGGCTTTCCGTTCCTTCACACAGAGTAGGGATTGGAGCAAGCCGTGTCTCGGCTAGTCGGTCACAGATATCTGCGCCGAGACTGGTTCCTTGGGTGCCCTTCGGCCGCGATTGAGATCCTGAACGAGCTGAAGGGCATGCTCGCTGCCCTCCAGCCTGGAGCGGTACAGCTGCAGCGTCTCCATGATCTTCTTCACGTAGTCCCGGGTCTCGGTGAAGGGGATGCGCTCAATCCAGTCGATCGGGTCGACGTCAGGTTTGCGAGGATCGCCGAACGCCTTAACCCATTCCTGCACCCGCCCGCCGCCGGCATTGTACGCCGCCAGCGTCATTATGTAGGAGCCTGAGTAACTGCTGATGAGATCGCGCAGATGCGCCTCGCCAAGCTGCGCGTTGTATGAGGCATCGGTGAGTTGCTTCGGCAGGTACTTGACCTTGTAGGCCTTGGCGACGGCCTTGGCGGTGCCCGGCATTAGCTGCATCAAGCCGCTTGCCCCCACGGGACTCTTGGCGGCGGCATTGAATTCGCTTTCTTGCCGGGACAAGGCATGGACGAGGGCCCTTTCGACCTTCTCGTCGTGCAGGCTCTTGAAGTTTGGAATGACGCCGAGGGGCAGTGCGTAGTCCCCGACGGCCAGATCGCGGTTGAACGCGATCTTCGCGACCCTGAGAGCGATCTGCGAGTGGCCAGAAATTTTGGCCATTTCGGTCAGCAGCACGACCTCTGCGGCGCTGTTCAGCCGGCGCGCGAGTGCAATGAAGAATTGCGGCGCGAGGCGCTCCATATCAGTGGCAAGCGCGATGCCAAGCGCGCGCACGGCATGGTTGTCATAGAAGTTCTTGATATCCGCTTCGCTTGGACGCGGTGTCGGCGTCACCGATAGCCGCGCAGGCGCGGGATCGAGCGCCTGCCTGCCGAGCTGGCCATATAGATATTGCGGGTATTTCGCGGCGGCATGGAAGTGCACGACGGCCGAGGCGCTATCGCCGAGGGCAAGCGCCGTGCGGCCGAGCCAATATTCGGCCAGCGCGATGTTCTTCGAACCCGCGGCGGCGGCGCGCAAAGCCACGAAATGCGCAAGAGCGGTCTTGGAATCGCCGAGGAACCGCAACGCGATCCAGCCCGCCAGGAAGTTTGCCTCGGTATAGGCATCGCCTGAGATGGGGCCATGCCTTGCAGCAATATCGTAGGCGATGCGAGGCTGACCGGAATTGAGAGCAATGCGGCAGTTCAGGCGCCGCTCCGACCACCATCCGTCGGGGTCGATCAGCTGGGCGGGCTCGTTCGGAACGTCGAGAAGCATCTTCCACGCTTCCTGGTCCCGGTCTTTTCGCCTGAGCCATTGGATCTTGTTGTAGAGGAGCCCAAGGTCCCCCTGTGTTGCAGTCGCCGGGATGGCCTCGAGAAGCTTGCCCGCATTCGCACCGCGTTTGACGACGGCGATGCGCGCGGCGACCTTTTTCTGGTCCGCGGGCGGGAGCAGCTTGGAGACACGAAGTGCAGCCTCTGCGGTTTGCTCACTATCTGGGAAGAGCAGCTTATCGACCCGGGCCTGATGGTCCTCCTTGCTCAGCATCGAGCCGAAGCGGTCGAGGATCTTCTTTTCGACCGTGGCGCTCAGCTGATATTCGCGCCAAGCCGAGGCGACGAGTTCGCGGGCGGCGGCTTGATTTCCCTCTTTGAGAAAGGCGCTGGCCATCGCCGCCTTGCCGGCCCCGGTGATGGGCGAGGCGCCGATGAAGAAGGCTCTCACGCGCTCCGGCGTTGGATCGGCAAGAAAAAGGGCGATCTCCGCCCGCTCCCGCAGCTCGTCTTGACCCGGCCAGTCGGGATTGGCGAGGCGGAACGCCTCGATGTCCTCGGCCTTAGAGTCGAGATCGCCGCTCCGATATTCGAACCAGACGGCAAGCTTCCGCGCGGCGGGATCCTTGATCCGAGCCGCCGCAGTGTGCGCTCCAGGATCGTCGCCCCGATAGGTCGCGCCGAAGGCTTCCTTCAGATTTGCGGCATCGGCGGCGCTCATTTGATAAGAAAGGAGCGGCTTCAGGATGCCGGCGAAATCGACTTTGGCTCCGCTTGCTGAAGAGTCGGATAAGGAGGGGAGCGGCGCAGAGGCATGAGGCGTCCGCAGAATAATCGTGGTGTTCGGCGCACCCTGCGTCGGCGGCGAACCAAGCATCATCGGCGGCTTCAGAGCGCCGCCGGCCGCGTGATGCGCTACCGGGTGCGGGTGGCTGGCCGGCGCGGCTGCGTCGATCGGAATTTGCGGAGCAGCGGGAGCTGGTGCGGCGGGCGCGGCAATTGTCGTGGCTTCGCTCGGTTGCGCCAGCGCAACGTTTCGCTTCGGATTGCGATCGGGCAGGGGTGCAGCAGCCGTTTCCACCTCTTTCGCGGGCGCTTTTTTCGCCGGCTTCCTGACGACACGCTTTCTCGTCGCCGGAGCCTTGGCGGCGGTGTTCTTGCTGGAGGCCTTTGCGGTTGTGGACTTGGCGGTTGTGGACTTGGCGGCCGTGGACTTTGCGGCGCGCGGCTTCGCGTCGATCGGCGCCACCATTAAGGCGGGGACGACGAACGACGCACCAACAAGAAAAACAGCAGCGGCCGCGCCCAAACGTTTCATTCGTCGATCGGTCCGGTTTTTCGCGATCCTGTCTATCTGCAGGACTTGACCCCCCAAATGTGCCGGGGCCCGCGACGATGAGAGCGAGTATAACTCGCCAAACTCAACAATGTCTGAAAAAATCCGGCGGAAAAATGGCTTGGGTCGCCCTAGGATTTCCGGTTCAAAATCAATGGTTACTGGTCTCGATCAACCCGTGGTATTCACAACTTTTTTGCCTTCATTGGAGATTCGGCGCAACTAAGGCACCATTGTCTCGGCGGGGAGGCTCTGCTTGCCGGGCTTGGATTCAAACCCTATTGTCCGCCGCTCCTTCATCGATGACGCATAATTGCCAAGCGGTATCGCCCTGTGCCCACGCCTATCTTCCATGGTTCGATCACGGCGCTGATCACCCCCTTCAAGGATGGGAAGGTCGACGAACGCGCGTTTCAGCGGCATGTCGAATGGCAGATCGGGCAGGGGACGCACGGCCTCGTCCCGGTCGGCACCACGGGAGAGTCGCCGACTCTTTCGCATGACGAGCACCGCCGCGTCATCGAGCTTTGCATCGAGGTCGCCGCCGGCAGGGTCCCAGTTATTGCGGGGACGGGATCGAATTCGACCGCTGAGGCGGTCGCGCTTACACGCTTCGCAAAGCAAGCGGGAGCAGACGGCGCGCTCGTGGTCACGCCCTATTACAACAAGCCGACGCAGGAGGGCCTCTACCTTCATTTCAAGGCCGTCAACAACAGCGCCGACATTCCGATCGTGATCTACAATATCCCCGGCCGAAGCGTCGTCGACATGTCGGTTGAGACCATGGCGCGGCTGGCCCAACTTCCGAATATCGTCGGTGTCAAGGATGCGACGGCAAACCTGGCGCGGGTCAGCCAGCAGCGGGCAGCGATCGGGCACGAATTCATCCAGCTCTCGGGCGAGGACGCGACCGCCCTCGGCTTCATGGCCCATGGCGGCCAGGGTTGCATTTCCGTGACAGCGAATATTGCGCCTGCCCTTTGCTCAGAGTTCCAGCTCGCTTGCCTAGGAGGCAATTTCGAACGCGCTCTCGAGCTGCAAGACCGGCTGATGCCATTGCATGACGCTCTCTTCGTCGAGTCGAACCCCGGACCGGTAAAGTATGCTGCGCAGAAGCTGGGGCTCTGTTCCGGCGAGACGCGCCTTCCGCTCGCGCCGATCTCCGCCGCGTCGAAAGCGAAGGTTGATGCCGCACTCGACCGCGTCGGCCTTGTCCTTGTCTAGGCTCGGAAGGTCACGCCGATGGCGCCGAAGCCAAATGGCGGCAAGCTTGTCGCCGAGAACCGCAAGGCCCGATTCAACTACGAGATTGAGGAAAAGCTCGAAGCCGGCCTCGCGCTGACCGGTTCGGAGGTGAAGTCCTTGCGCACCGGCAAGGCGAATATCGGCGACGCCTACGCGGCGGAAGAGGGCGGCGAGCTTTACCTTATCAACGCGCACATCTCCGAATATTCCCAGGCCGGCCGGGAAAACCACGAGCCGAAACGAGCGCGCAAGCTGCTTCTGCATCGCCGCGAGATCGACCGGCTCATTGGGGCCATCCAGCGTCAAGGAATGACGGTTATTCCACTGAGGCTTTTTTTCAACCGGCGGGGCATCGCCAAAATGGAACTCGGCCTCGCCCGCGGCAAGAAACTCCACGACAAACGGGAGACGGAAAAGCGCCGCGATTGGGACCGCCAGAAGGGGCGGCTCATGCGTGAACGGGGCTGAGCCTCGGATGCACGACAATCGGTCCTCTCCGCCGGCGGTCGAGGATGGCGGCGCCGACCATCTTCGGTCCGGCATGAAACTGCCGCACATCACCTTGCCGACCACGAGCGGGTCGAATGTTTCTCCCGCGGATTTGTCCGGCTGGGCGGTTCTATTCGTCTATCCCTGGACCGGGCGGCCGGGCCAACCCAATCCGCCGAACTGGGACGACATCCCTGGCGCCCATGGCTCGACGCCGGAGATCGAGCGGTTCCGCGATCTTGCTCCCGGGTTCCACGAGCTCGGCGTCGCCTTGGTCGGCTTGAGCCGGCAAGAGACGGCGTATCAGTGCGAAATGGCGGCGCGCTTGCGCGTTCCCTTTCCCATTCTGAGCGACGCCGAAGGGCATTTTGCGCAGACGTTACAGCTTCCGACCTTCGCGACCGGCGGGGAAGTTTACGTGAAGCGGCTCACACTGGTGCTGAAGGCCGGCACCATCGAACACGCGTTCTATCCCGTGCCGAAGCCGGAGGCGCATGCCGACGAGGTGCTCAGCTGGCTCAGGCTGAGATTGGGCTAGAGCACATCGTCTTCGACTTCCGCGACAGAATAGCCGAGACGGTCGAGCCCCTCCTCCAGATAGTCGGCGAGGAGGGGGAGGCCGAGGAGATATTCCTCGGTGCGATTTACGCGTTCACGGCGGGCGGTCCCGATCGCCTCATCGAATTCCTCCGCCGCGAATGATCCTCTGCCGATCCAGGCAAGTGCCACCAGCGTCGCTTGCTCATCCTCATTCATGTCGCGAATGAACGCGGCGAGCTCGTCGCGCGTCGCGTCGTCGTTGAACGCTTCGAGGATGGAATCGGCATCATGGTCGGAAGTCGACGCGTCGTCCCAAGCAGCGACCTTGGCCGCGCATTCGCGCGCCTTGATGATCACATAGCCGATTTTGGTGGGCGAGATCTCGAGCGCCGTAGCCATACGACCTCCAAGCGCCTGCGCCCCCGCGACCGGCAGCATGCCCGAGAAGGCACGCGCCAGCAACTCTCAAGCACGAGTCCGCGCGGAGGCGGCAGCCGCAAGGACCTGCATGAACATGGCTGTGGTGAGACGTCCCGTGTTCGTGTTCTGGCGCGAGCAGTGATAGCTGTCGAACAGAGTAAGCCCGCAATCCAGCTTGTGCCGGGCGCTATGCGCGAAAATGTGGAAACGGCGCTTCAGCGCGAGCGCTTCGAGCGTTGCGTCATGCGCAATGCGTCCGAGCGCGAGGATAACACGCAGATTCGGGAGCGCCGCGATCCGGCCGGCGAGGAAGCGGCGGCAGGTGGAAACTTCTTCAGGGATCGGCTTGTTGGCGGGTGGAACGCAACGAACCGCATTGGTGATCATGCAATCGACAAGCTCGAGCGCCTCCGGCGCGGCAAGATCATGCCGGCCGCGCGCCAGTCCGACTTCCAATAGCGAGCGATAAAGAAGCTCTCCGGCGTAGTCACCGAGGAAGGGCCGGCCCGTTCGGTTTGCGCCTTTGAGCCCAGGCGCAAGCCCGACGATCAGGAGCCGCGCGTTTTCCGGACCGAAAGACGGGACGGCCCCATTGAACCAGTCCGGATGCCCGGCCTGATTGCACATGCGGAACTCGACGAGGCGCGGGCAAAGCGGGCAATCGGGAACGGGCTCCGCCGGGCCCGTCGCGAGGATTTGGACGCCTTCCATGAGGTTCGGTTAGCGCGCGGGTGCAAGAGACGCGCCTTCGCCGGCGTCGCGCGCGGCGAGCTTGGCGATCGCCGCCCAATCGAGATCGCCGCCACCTTGGGCGAGCAGCGAGAGGAAACGAGTGGCGACGAGGCTTGCCAGCGGCATCGGGACTTTCAACGCTTCGGCCGCGGCAAGCACGAGGCGAATGTCTTTATGGCCGAGCGAAGCCTTGAAGCCGGCCGGCTGATAGCGCTCTTCGGCGATGATGCCGCCATAGGTCTTGTAGACCGGCGCATCGAACAGAGTGCTCGTGAGCAGCGTCAGAAACTCCTTCCGGTCGATGCCGGCCTTGGCGGTGAGCGCGAAGGCTTCGCCGAGCGCTTCGAGAACCGAGGTGATCAGGAAATTGCCTGCAAGTTTCACAATGTTGGCTTTGTACGGCTCCCGACCGATAACGAAGCACCGCTGACCAAGAGCCTCAAGAACGGGCAATGAGCGTTGCACATGGCCGTCGTCGCCGGCCACAACGATGAACAACTTTGCCTGAGCTGCGGCCTCGGGTCTGCCAAAGACCGGGGCCGAAATGAAGCCTTGGCCCTTTGCGGCGTGCGCGGCTTCGAGCCGCTCGGCAAGGGCCATGCTGATCGTGCTCATGGAGACGTGGATGGCGCCGGCGGGAAGTGCCTCAAGCAAACCTTTTGGTCCGAAGACAACGTCCTCGAGTGCGCGGTCGTCGGCGAGCATTGTGATGACAATCTCGCCTTCCGCCGCGTCGGACGGCGAGGCGGCGTGGCGTGCGCCTTGCGCGACAAGCGGTGCGGTTCGCTCGGGCGTGCGATTGTGAACGGCGAGGGCATGGCCCGCCTTCAAAAGGTTCGCAGCCATGGCGCTTCCCATGGCGCCGAGTCCCACAAAACCGACTTCTATGGATGCGCTACGATCGCCGCGTGACGCCGTTTCGACACTCATCGTAAGGGCTCGACAGTGTCGTCTTCGACGGCAAACTCCTCAAGCGGCTCGGCCCTCCGCCGCTGCTCCCTCAAGGCGCGCTCTGCGGGATCGCGGCCTATCTCGGCTTGCAGCAGCGAGAGATCGATGAATTGGTCGGCCTGGCGCCTCAATTCATCGGCGACCATCGGCGGCGTCGTCGCCAAGGTCGAGACGACGCTCACCCGCTTTCCCTTATGCTGGAGCGCCTCGACCAGAGAGCGAAAATCGCCGTCGCCTGAGAAGAGCACGATGTGGTCGAGATATTCGGAGAGTTCCATGGCATCGACGGCGAGTTCGATGTCCATATTGCCCTTGATTTTGCGGCGGCCGGCGGCGTCGGTGAACTCCTTGGTCGGCTTCGTCACCATGGTATAGCCGTTATAATCAAGCCAATCGATCAGCGGCCGGATCGAGGAATATTCCTGCTCCTCGGCAAGCGCCGTGTAGTAGAGCGCTCGGACGAGCTGACCCTTCGCTCCGAAGAGAGCAAGCAGGCGCTTATAGTCGATGTCGAAGCCGAGAGCCTTCGCCGTTGCGTAGAGATTGGCACCGTCGACAAAAAGTGCGATGCGCTCCGTCGGATAGAAATGCATTTGCGACCTTACCGACTTCAATAAGCGTCAATAGAACAGCGATCCCCGGCAACAGGTTCAGGGGTGCTCTTTGCTAGATAGTTATAGGAGCGTCGCCCCGCAATTGTTCGCGCGCAGCAAAGTCCTGCTGGGGCTTGGAGCAAACAGTCCCGGCCCTTGGGGTCCCCCGGCGGAGACATTTCGCCGCGCTCTCTTGGAACTCAAGCGAAGTGGGGTGAGGGTTGAGGCCGTCTCGGGGCTCTATCGAACGGTCGCCTTGGGCGCAGCTCGCCAGCCCCCCTACCTCAATGCCGTCGCGGAAGTGACGACCTCGCTTCCCCCGCCAACCCTGCTTCGCCTCCTCAAGCAGATCGAGGCGCATGCCGGGCGCAGGGGCGGGCGGCCCTGGGGAGCGCGCACGCTCGATCTCGATATCCTCGATTACAAGGGGTTTGTCTGGAATTGGAAGGAGCGACGAAGCGGGGCGGTGTTCTCGCGGCGAAGGCCGCTCATTCTGCCGCATCCGGAGATAGAGAAGCGGCCCTTCGTACTCCGGCCGCTCATGGACATCGCCCCGGGCTGGCGCCACCCGGTGCTGAAGACCGGCATCAAGGCGCTGTGGCGGCTCCTGCCGCAGCACGGGCAGGGGACGGTGTTGGAGCGCACGAACACCGCGCTCTAATGCCATGCATTGCCTTGCCAGTTCGAAGCGTACGGCCTAAATAGGGCGGAACCCCCTCGCAGAAAAAGGATTCGCTTATGGCTCGCGTCACCGTCGAGGATTGCGTCGACAAGGTTCCGAACCGTTTCGAGCTGGTACTGCTCGCAAGCCACCGCGCCCGGACCATTTCCGGCGGAGCGCAAATCTCAGTCGATCGCGACAACGACAAGAACCCGGTGGTCGCCTTGCGTGAAATCGCGGAGGAGACGGTCGCCTGCGACGACCTGCGCGAGGACTTCATCCATTCCATGCAGAAATATGTGGAGGTGGACGAGCCTGAAGCAGAAGCCGTACCGATGCTCTCCGCCGAGACTCGCCTGCCGATCCTCGGTCAGGACGACCAATCCAGCGACACCGCCATCGACAGGATGACGGAAGAAGAGCTTCTGCGCCGGATGGCGAGCCAGGCGCCGTCAGATGGCTCCAATGCGGGACCCCGCTCGCGCTGACCAGGTTCATCTCGGACGCCGTGTGATCCGCGGCGTGGTCACGCGGCTCCTTCCGCATGAGTTAGACGCTCTGTCATCTCTGCCCATCTCTCACTTGAGTGGATGGCGTTTTCTCGAGCGCGCAATCTCCCTTCGGGGACGAACGCCATGACGACCCGCCAATACGAGCTCGTCGAGCGCGTAAAGAGCTACGAACCGGACGCTAACGAGGCACTGCTCAACCGCGCCTACGTCTATGCCATGAAGGCCCATGGCAACCAGAAGCGCGCTTCCGGTGCCCCGTTCTTCTCGCACCCCCTCGAAGTCGCGGCGATCCTTGCCGACATGCGTCTCGACGACGCGACCATCGCCACGGCTCTTCTTCACGACACGATCGAGGATACGGGCGCAACACGGAGCGACATCGACGCTCTGTTCGGGCCCGAGATCGGCTCGTTGGTCGAAGGCCTCACAAAGATAAAGAAGCTCGACCTCGTCACCAAGAAGGCCGAGCAGGCGGAAAATTTCCGGAAACTGCTGCTCGCGATCTCGAGCGACATCCGCGTGCTTCTCGTCAAGCTCGCCGATCGCCTGCACAACATGCGCACCCTTGGGGCGATGAAGCCGGCGAAGCGGCGGGTGATCGCCGAGGAGACGATGGAGATTTATGCCCCGCTCGCCGGGCGGATGGGCATGCAGTGGCTGCGGGACGAACTGGAGGACCACGCATTCCGCTGGCTGAAGCCCGAAGGTTATGCCGCCGTCGTGGAGCGGTTGCGGGTGCTCCGCGAACGTAATCAGGGCCTCATCGAGGAGATCGAAGGCGCGGTCACGAAAAGGCTTGAGGAAGCGAAAGTCGACGCGGTTGTCTCGGGGCGCGAGAAAAAACCCTACGCCATCTGGAGCAAGATGGAGCGAAAACAAATTTCGCTCGAGCAGCTCTCGGACATCTACGCCTTCCGCATCATCGTCAAGGATCTGATCGATTGCTACCGTGCGCTCGCCGTGGTGCACACCACGTGGCATGCGGTGCCCGGCCGCTTCAAGGATTACATCTCAAGCCCGAAGCAGAACGACTACCAATCGATTCATACGACCATCATCGGCCCCCGCCACCAGCGCGCCGAACTTCAGATCCGAACCGACCGGATGCACCAGGTCGCCGAATATGGCGTGGCCGCGCATGCGCTATACAAAGATGTCGCAAACGGGTCGGAGGTTCTGCCGCAGCAGGAGAGCAACGCCTATCGATGGCTGCGGCACCTCGTCGATATCCTGCTGGAAGGCGACAACCCCGAGGAGTTTCTCGAGCACACGAAGCTCGAACTCTTCCAAGACCAGGTGTTTTGCTTCACGCCGAAGGGAAGACTCATCGCGCTTCCGCGCGGTGCCAAACCCATCGACTTTGCTTATGCGGTGCACACCGACGTCGGCAACACTTGCGTGGGCTGCAAGATCAACGGGCGGCCGATGCCTCTCATCACCGAGCTTCGCAATGGCGACGAGGTGGAGATCATCTGCTCGGCGGTGAAGGCGCCGCCGGCGGCATGGCAAAGTCTCGCGGTTACCGGCAAAGCGCGCTCGGCCATTCGAAAAGCCACGCGCGACGCAGTCCGGGCGCAATATGGAAAGCTCGGCCGCGAGATCCTGGCGCGCGCCTTTGCCCGGCACGGAAAGACGCTGAACGACGAAGTCATGAGCGTGGCGCTGAAGCGGCTATCGCAAAAAACGGTGGAGGATGTCATCGCCGCGGTGGGACGTGGCGAGCTCAGCTCGGCGGATGTGTTGCGGGCCATCTGGCCCGAGGACAAGGCGCCCGAGCCCCCGAAGAAGCGCCGCAAGGTAAAGCGGACGGAAGAGGGATGGTTCGGCCTCGGCAAGGTGATGGGGCTCAAATTCCGGTGGCCGGGATCGGGCGGCAAAAGCGCGACGCCCGCCCCGAGAGGAATCGGTATTCCCATCCGCGGGCTCCAAGGAGATTTGCCGGTGAAGTTTGCCGAAGGGGGGGCGGTGCCGGGAGACCGCATTGTCGGGATCCTCACGCCCGCTCAGGGCATCACCATCTATCCGATCCATGCGGAGGCGCTGAAGGCCTTCGACGAGGAACCGGAACGCTGGATCGACGTCACCTGGGACATCGACGAGGATAATCCGCAGCGCTTCCCAGCGCGGATCTCGGTAGTGGTGATGAACGAGCCCGGTAGTCTCGCGCAAATCGCGACCGTGATCGGCGAGGCCGACGGTAACATCGACAATATCAAGATGACCAATCGCGTGCCCGACTTCACCGAGATGATGATCGACCTCGAAGTCTGGGATCTCAAGCATTTGAACGACATATTGGCGGGATTGCGCGCCAAGGACGTCGTCAGCGCCGCCGAGCGGATCAGCGGCTAGCCTTCCCTAGGACATAGCACCGCCCCGATTGGATGAACAAACGCGCTCGCACTATGTTAGAGGCCTTGATCGGCGGCAGGCGTTCTGCCGGAAGAGGTGGTGATGCTGTTTCGGCGCCGTGAAGCAGAAAGTCTTCTTGAGCGCATCCGCGTCTCTCTCTGGCCGCGGCGGAGTTGGTCGCGCTCGAGCCGTTACGTGCTCTATCGGCTGCAGCGCCTGCGCGCCTCCCCTCATGCCGTCGCGCTTGGTTTCAGCGCCGGCGCGTTTGCGGCCGTGACGCCTTATGTCGGGACGCACATGATCCTGGGAAGCCTTCTTGCCTGGGCCTTCGGCGGGAGCATTCTCGGGGCTCTGCTCGGCACTTTCGTCGGCAATCCGCTGACCTATCCGGTGTTCTGGTTTCTGAGCTACAAGCTCGGCAATCTCATGCTCGGCTCGGAAGCAACCCACGTCGACATCGATCTGCGGCAGGGGATATTCCATTCCTCGTTCGAGCAGATTTGGCCGATCCTGAAACCGATGACGCTCGGCTCCTTACCCTTGGGTATCGCGATTGCGGCGCTCTGCTATTTCTCGGTCCGCCCGATGGTCGATGCCTATCAGCACCGTCGCCGCGCGCTTCGCGAGCCCGAAGACCACGAGGCGGTTCGCGCCTGAGAGCCGTGATGAACCAACTCGACACGGCCCGTTCGATCCGCCTCGGCATGAACGTCGATCACGTAGCGACGTTACGCAATGCGCGGGGAGGACAGCACCCCGACCTTTTGCGCGCTGCCAAGACCGCAATTGAGGCTGGAGCAGACAATATCACCGCGCATCTCCGGGAAGATCGTCGCCACATCCGCGATGAGGATGTGACGCGGCTCATGACGCTCGACGCGCCGCTCAATCTGGAGATGGCCGTTACGGAGGAGATGCTCGGGATCGGCCTCAAGTATCGTCCGCATGCGTGCTGCCTCGTGCCGGAACGGCGTCAGGAACTGACGACCGAGGGAGGTCTGAACGTGGCGGCGCAGGTGGAGACGCTTCGGCCCTTCGTCGCCAGTCTTCGTAAAGCAGGGATCCACGTCTCGCTCTTCATCGATCCGGATCCGGAGCAGATCGAGGCCTCTAAGGTTGTAGAGAGCGACGCGATCGAATTGCACACGGGCACATATTGCGCCGCTGCGCCTGCCGGCGGCCAGGCGCTTTTACGAGAACTTGACCGGCTCGAGAACGGCGCGCGCCTTGCTTCCTCGCTTGGCATTGAGGTGCACGCCGGCCATGGACTCGATCTCGATAATGTCGGCGCGGTTGCAGCCATCCCCGAGATCGTCGAGCTCAATATCGGACATTTTCTCGTCGGCGAGGCGATCTTCATCGGCCTCGGCGAGAGCGTTCGCCGCATGCGCTCGGTCATGGACCAGGCAAGAGTGGGTCGGACGCACGAGTCCACGGCCGCGGCCGGGAGCGGCCGATGATCATCGGCATCGGCAACGACATCATCGATATCCGCCGGGTGGAGAAAACGATCGATCGTTACGGCCAGCGTTTCCTCGCGCGCGTCTTCACCGACATCGAACGCCGTAAATCCGATGCTCGTGCCGCTCGCGCAGCGTCCTATGCGAAGCGGTTTGCGGCGAAGGAAGCCTGCGCCAAGGCGCTCGGCACCGGTTTTCGGAATGGCGTCTTCTGGCGCGACATGGGGGTGGTCAACCTTGCCTCAGGACGCCCGACGCTCGAACTCACCGGCGGTGCTGCACGAGCCCTCGCACGCATCACGCCGGAAGGGCACTCCGCACGCATCGATCTCACCATTACCGACGATTTCCCGCTCGCTCAGGCCATCGTCATCATCTCTGCGGTGCGCATGGAGCCGGAGCGTTGAGCGTTTGCCTCGCTTCCGGGGAAGGGCTATACGGCGCCCCCGGGGGCTTCCTGAAAATTCGATCAACGGAGCGATCGCATGAGCGTCGAGGTGGATGACACGCAGGAAAAAGGCGGTGTGAAGGACACAATCCGCGTCGTCATCCATGCGCTGATCCTTGCGCTTATCGTCCGCATCTTTCTCTTTCAGCCCTTTAACATTCCGTCCGGTTCAATGATCCCGACACTGCTTGTGGGCGACTACCTCTTCGTCGCGAAATACAGCTACGGCTATAGCCGCTACTCCTTTCCCTTCGGGCCGAACATCTTCTCGGGACGCGTCTGGGCGAGCGAGCCGCAACGCGGCGATGTGGTGGTATTCAAGCTGCCGCGAGACAACGAGACGGACTACATTAAGCGCGTGATCGGCCTGCCCGGCGACCAGATCCAAATGATCCACGGCGTCCTGCACATCAATGGCGTTGCGGTGAAAAAGGAGAAGGTCTCGGACTTCGTCATGCCGGATCCTTCGGGGGAGGGCCGGCCGATGGCGCGTTACATCGAGACGCTTCCGAACGGCGTGAGCTATCCCGTCCTCGATCTCGTGAATGAAAGCATCGGCGACAACACGGAAGTTTATAAAGTCCCCGAGGGTCACTTCTTCATGATGGGGGACAACCGCGACAACTCGACCGACAGTCGCTTCCTCACCGAGGTTGGATTCGTCCCATTCCAGAACCTGCTCGGCAAGGCCAAGATCATCTTCTTCTCGATCGACGAGGATGCGAGGTTCTGGGAGCTCTGGAAGTGGCCGACAGACGTTCGCTGGTCACGCATCCTGCAAATGGTGCATTGATTGCGGAAAGAGCGTGACAAGGCCCTCGCTCACCTTTCCGAACGAGTGGGTCACGCGTTCAAGGACGCCTCGCTGCTCGACCTTGCTTTGACGCATGCGAGCGCCCGTCCCGTATTGAGCCCCCAAGACGACAATGAGCGGCTTGAATTTCTCGGCGATCGCGTGCTTGGCCTTGCGATCGCCGAACTCTTGGCCGTGAGCTTCCCGTCTGCAAGCGAAGGGGAACTCGCCCGCCGCTACAACAAGCTCGTGCGGTCCGAGACGTGCGCGGAGATTGCCCAGAGGTGGAGCCTCGGCGAGCTCATCCTGATGAGCGGCGGAGAGGCGGATAGCGGGGGCAGGACGAAGAAAACGATCCTTGCCAATGCCTGCGAAGCTGTTCTCGGCGCCGTGTTTATGGATGGCGGGTACGAGGCGGCGCGCGGGATCGTGCAGCGCTTTTGGGCGGACGAGGTCGGCGGCATCGAGTCTGCCGGCGACGCCAAATCGGTGTTGCAGGAATGGGCCCAAGGAAGGCGGCTGCCGCTGCCGCGTTATGTCGAGGTGGCGCGGGAAGGGCCGGATCACGCCCCGCTCTTCACCGCCGAGGTGCATATCGACGGCATCGCGCCGGAACGTGGTCAGGGCGCAAGCAAACGAACGGCGGAACAGGCAGCGGCGCTCGCCATCCTGCTGCGCGAAGGCATCTGGCCAACAACGCAAAATGACTGAGACCGGCAGCGGTTCCAGCGGAGAGGAGAGGCGCTGCGGCTTCGTGGCGCTGATCGGAGCCCCGAATAGCGGAAAGTCGACGCTGACCAATGCGCTTGTCGGCGCCAAGGTCGCCATTGTCACTCACAAGCCGCAAACCACGCGCGGCCCAGTGCTCGGAATTGCTCTCGATTGCCCGAGTCAGATCATCCTGATCGACACGCCGGGACTTTTTCAGCCGAAACGGCGGCTCGACCGGGCGATGTCACAAGCTGCGTGGGCGCGCGCCGGTGAAGCCGATCTCGTGGCTCTTGTCGTCGACGCTGAGCGCGGGCTTGGAGAGAATCTCGAGGCCGTAATCGAGCAGCTTCCCGAGCTTCGGCACCCGGTTGTCGCCATTCTCAACAAAATCGATCTCGTGGCGAAGCCGGAGCTGCTTGCGCTCGCCTCCAACCTCAATACGCGGCACGCCTTCGCGCACACTTTCATGATCTCGGCTTTGACCGGGAGCGGCGTTTCCGACGTGAAGAGCTATTTCGCCAAAGCCGTTCCGCCGGGCCCTTGGCTTTATCCCGAAGATCAGCTCACCGATGCGCCGCTCCGGCAGGCCGCCGCTGAGATCACGCGCGAGAAGCTCTTCCTGCGGCTGCATGACGAACTCCCTTACAGCCTCACCGTGGAGACGGCGGATTGGAAGGGGCTGAAGGACGGGAGCGTCCGGATCGAGCAGACCGTCTATGTGATGCGAGACAGCCAGAAAAAAATCGTCCTCGGTGCCAATGGCGCGACGATCAAGGAAATCTCGATGGCCGCTCGCAAAGAGATTGGCGAGATGATCGACGCGCCCGTGCATCTGTTCCTGTTCGTCAAGGTGCGTGAACGGTGGGGAGAGGATCCGGAGCGCTATCGCGAGATGGGGCTGGATTTTCCGAAGAAGTAATCCCGCTTTGAGAGTGGGATCGGAACCCTCGCAAGCGGGGCACGTTGAGCCTGACTAGCCAACAACAGACGAGGCTTGACGATGAAAACCACCTTCGCAGCCCTTGCCGCGGCCGGACTGCTGTTCGCCGGAACCGCCTTCGCCGCAGAGAATGCGTCTCAGGGAGCCTCGGAATCCGCTCCCGGCCACCAATCGGGAGCTGCGTCCGAAGCAGCTCCGGGCCACCAGACGAAGGAGGGCGGCGCCCCCGGAGCCTCGGAGCACGCGCCCGGTCACCAGAAATCGGAATCGAGTTCCGGCGAGGAGAGCAAAAAGGGCAGCTCGAAGTACTAGCCAGAACGACAACTCGGTTTTTTGAAAAGGCCCCGGCTCAGCCCCGGGGCCTTTCTTTGCTCACGGCACTTGAGGGCGGTTTGTTCGAGCGCGTAGGTTTGATGCCAAATGGATTGGCAAGACGAAGGCATCCTCATCGTCGCGCGCCCGTTGGGGGAAGCGAACGCCGTGGCGGAGATTTTCACGGCGAGCCATGGCAGGCACCTCGGCCTCGTCAGGGGAGGGCGGTCCCGCCGCTTAAGGCCGCTGCTCCAGGCCGGAAACGTGCTGTCGTTGAGCTGGCGCGCCCGCCTTTCCGACTATCTCGGCAGTTATACGGTCGAGCTTCTGGATGCGCGTGCCGCGCGCATCCTCGACGATGAGATGGCCCTCGCTGCGATCGGATCGTTCTCCGCTCTAGCCAAGCTCCTTCCCGAACGGGATCCGCACCCCGAACTCTATCGCGGCGCGATGGAGGTGCTGTTGGCCTTGGAGCACCGCACGCTCTGGCCCGGTCTTCTCGTTCGCTGGGAGCTTGCACTGCTGCAGGATCTCGGTTTCGGGCTCGACCTTAGCGAATGCGCAGCAACCGGAATCGCCGACGAGCTTGTTTTTGTCTCTCCGAAATCGGGCCGTGCGGTTTCGCGCGAGGCCGGCAAGCCTTATTGCGACCGGCTATTGAAGCTGCCCGCCTTTCTGCTCGAGGAGGACACCGCGCCGCCGCCAGAGGATGTCCTCGCTGGCTTTGCGCTCACGGGGCACTTCCTCGAGCGTCATGCGCTCGCGCCGCATGGCCTTAGCCTTCCGCAGTCGCGCGAGCGCTTGCTCAGTCTCCTCGCGCGGCCTGTCCGCGCCGCTTGAGGCGACTCAGTCGATGCGCTAAGCGCGGGAGACATGGGAAAGAGAGTCCCCCCGCCCGAATCCGCCGGTCCAATCGAGCCCGTCAATCTGCGCGAGGCGCTCGAGGAGCGCTATCTCGCCTACGCGCTCTCCACCATCATGCACCGCGCCTTGCCGGATGTGCGTGATGGGCTGAAGCCTGTGCACCGGCGGCTCCTTTACGCCATGCAGCAGCTGCGACTCGATCCCGAGGGCGGCTTCAAGAAATGCGCGCGCGTCGTCGGCGACGTCATCGGCAAATATCATCCACATGGCGATCGCGCCGTTTACGACGCGCTCGTCCGCCTCGCGCAGGACTTCGCCGTGCGTTACCCGCTCATCGACGGGCAGGGCAATTTCGGCAATGTCGACGGCGATAATGCCGCTGCCATGCGCTACACCGAGGCGCGGCTCACCCTCGTCGCCGCGGCACTGCTCGACGGCATCGACGAGGACGCGATCGACTTCCGCCCGACCTATGACGGGGAAGAAGCGGAGCCGGCGGTTCTTCCCGGCAATTTCCCGAATCTCCTCGCCAACGGCTCCTCCGGAATCGCCGTCGGCATGGCTACCAACATTCCGCCGCACAATGTCGGGGAGCTGTGCGACGCTGCGCTCCACCTCATCAAATTTCCAAATGCCACGGCCGACAAGCTCGTCGATTTCGTGCCGGGGCCGGACCTGCCGACGGGCGGCGTTCTCGTCGAGCCACGCGATTCCATCGTGCAGAGCTACAAGACGGGGCGGGGCAGCTTCCGCCTGCGCGCACGCTGGGCACGCGAGGAGACGGGCCGGGGCACCTACCAGATTGTGGTCACGGAGATTCCGTATCAGGTGCAGAAGGCCCGGCTTGTCGAGCGCATTGCGGAGCTGCTGCAGACGAAGAAGCTGCCGCTTCTCGCCGACGTCCGCGACGAATCGACGGAAGAAGTGAGGCTCGTGCTCGAGCCGAAGAGCCGCACCGTCGATCCCGTCCTGCTCATGGAGCAGATGTTCAAGCTGACCGAGCTCGAGACGAGGCTGCCGCTCAATATGAACGTCTTGAGCCGCGGGCTCGTGCCGAATGTCATTGGCCTCCGGCAAGTGCTTCGCGAATGGCTCGATCACCGCAAGACCGTTCTCGTGCGCCGGTCGAAGTTCCGGCTTGCGAAGATCGATCACCGGCTCGAGGTGCTCGACGGCTATCTCATTGTCTACCTGAACCTCGACAAGGTCATCAAAATCATCCGCGAGAAGGACGAGCCAAAGCCGGCGCTGATAAAGGCCTTCAAGCTCACCGACGTTCAGGCCGAGGCTATCCTCAACATGCGGCTGCGCGCTTTGCGCAAGCTGGAGGAGATGGAGCTCCGGCGCGAGCATGAAAATCTGACGAAGGAGCGGAAGGAGCTGAAAGCGCTGCTCGCCTCCGACGACAAGCAATGGAGGCGCATTGGCGACGAGATCAAGGATCTGAAGGAGCGCTTCGGTCAAGAGACGGAGCTCGGCCGCCGGCGCACAAGCTTCGGCGAAGCGCCGGAAGGCATTGCCGAAGACCTCGCGCAAGTGTTGATCGAGAAGGAGCCGGTGACGGTCATCCTCTCGGAGAAGGGCTGGATCCGCGCGGTGCGCGGTCATCAGGCCGATCTCGGCTCACTTTCCTTCAAGGAAGGAGACCAGCTGAACCGCGCGGTTCACGCGCAAACGACGGATCAGATCCTTCTCTTCGCCACCAATGGCCGGTTCTACACGCTCTCTCCCGACAAGCTTCCGAGCGGCAGGGGCCATGGCGAGCCGTTCCGCTTGATGATCGACATCGAGGAAACGGCGGATGCGGTCGAGCTGTTCGTCCATCAAGGCGGGCGAAAACTGCTCGTTGCGAGCACCAGCGGGCACGGCTTCGTTGTGCCGGAGGACGAGGTTCTGGCTTCAACCCGCAAAGGCAAGCAGGTGCTGAATGTGACACCCCCCGACGAGGCGGCCGTCTGCGCTTCGATCGAGGGGGACAGCGTCGCCGTGATCGGGGCGAACCGAAAGCTTCTCCTGTTCGCCCTGAAGGAGCTCCCGGAAATGCCACGCGGCAAGGGTGTCCGGCTTCAGCGCTACAAGGATGGAGGCCTCTCCGATGCGAAGACCTTCGCCAAGAAGGAGGGACTCTCTTACGTCGATTCCGCCGGCCGCAGCTTTGTGCTCTCGGATCTTCGCGATTGGTGGGGAACGCGCGCCCAGGCCGGGCGCTTGCCGCCAAAAGGCTTTCCCAAGTCGGGGCGGTTCGGACCGAAGTTCAGAAACCAGTAATCAGCAAAATCACGGATTGCCGCAAGCTGACCTCACCCATCCCTTCGCGGTGAGGTGCTCCTGTGGCTGGAAGCGGTTCTTGTAGCGCATCTTGCGCGAACCGTTGATCCAATAGCCGAGATAGACGAAGGGCAGGCCGAGCTTTCGCGCAAACTCCACTTGCTCGAGGATCATGAAGGTTCCGAGGCTGCGCGCCGACTGATCCGGGTCGTAAAAACTGTAAACCATCGATATGCCGTCGCTGAGACGGTCGCAAAGCGAAACACCGATGAGCTGGGTTTCGCCACTCTCGTCGGCATGCTGCCGGTATTCTGTGACGCTCGTCTCGACGACACTGTCCTCGATCATGAGCGAATAATCGAGCACGCTCATTTCCGCCATGCCGCCGTCGGCATGACGCGCATCGATATAGCGGCGGAAGAGGGCGTATTGCTCCGCGCTCGGGGCAGGGTCCATGCGCTCCGCGACCAGATCGGCATTCACCCGCCGGATTCGCTTCAGCGACCTGCGCGGACGAAACTCGTTGACGAGGATGCGGACCGGCACGCAAGCGGAGCAAGAATCGCAATAGGGCATGTAGGCGATGTTCTGGCTGCGCCGAAAACCGCCTTTCAGAAGATTGTCGATTAGGAAGTTGGGCTTTTCGCGCGTGAGATGCGTGAAGAGCTTCCGCTCGAGCTTCCCAGGCAAATAGGGGCAGGGCTGCGGCGCGGTGATGTAGAATTCTGGAAAGTTGCTCTTGTGCTCCGTCACGGCCCGTCTACCCGGCGCGAATCCTGCGCCTGAACCGGAAGATTAGTGGATGTGAGGCGGGAAGCGCAAATGCTCGCCGCGCAACAATGTCCTTGCGCGAAGGCGAATCCGCGGGGGCCCCCGCTCATGAAATCAGGGCCGGTTGATCACGACGACCCCTGCGAGGATGTCGTGGGGACAGCGTTTCTGAGAATCAAACAGGCACCAAAGAAGGATCGGCGCGAAGATCACGAGAGAGAACCAGAACAGAAGCGCGTGAAAGGCCGCAATAAGTGGCGAAACCTTGCCGCCATTCCACATGCGAACCTCAAGCCCCATCATGCGCTGGCCGATGGTCGCAGAATTGGGACCGCCGATGGTGATCGCGTTGTAGCCAAGGCCGACCGCGGGAAAGGCAAGGCCGAACAGGAGCCAGGCGAGGCCGAACGTTACAATCCCGAGAACCAGAATCACTGCCCAGGCGAGAAGGGTGAAAAGGGCCATGATGATGGCGTCGACGATGAAGGCGACGAAGCGTTTGCCGATGACGCCGTCAAAGAGTTGCGGCTGGGCCACAGGATCGAAGGCCGATCGCGTCTCGTACTCGGCGGCCGAGCGGGGAGGAATGGTTGTAGGCTCAGACATCTCTTTCACTCCAGGCTCCAGCATATTGCAAAGTCTACATGGTGCTGGGTTCCGCGCCGCGCAAGCCGACACCGCTATGCCAAAACGCAAATCTGCTCCCGCGGTTGCGGCGCCAACTCGGCCACGCTACCGTTATCGCAACAAAACTGGACCAACAGGGGATGCGGGGGATGCGGAGAACAGTAGCGCTGGTCGCGGCCACTCTCATTGGAGTGGCCTTTTTTCCGGGTGAAGGGTCAGCCTGCGACGCAAGAGAGATGATCTTTCAGGATGCCTTCAAGGACGACGCCGGAGGGTGGTCGCTGAGTGATTCCGTCGAGGTGAAGGACGAAAGCTTTGTGATCAAGCTCGGGCCGGACGCGATGGAAACCTCGCTCAACCTGACCCACACCGTGAAAAATGCCGACATCTGCGCCGACGCCGTCTGGCCGGAGGAGAGGAATAAGGTGGTGGGAGCCGGCGTTCTCTTCTGGGGCGAGGACAATCGGTCTTATTTCCAGTTCGGCATTCTGAACACCGGCAAGTACTGGATCGCCAGGCGGCAGAATGGCAGATGGTCAACGGTGGTTGAGAATATTCGCTCGGAAGCCATCAAGACCGAGCCGGGTGAGAGCAACGCGCTGCGGGTTGCCGCGAGTGGGAATACCCTTTCCTTTTACGTCAACGGTGAGAAAGTGCGCGAACTACGCGGGCAGGCGCCGAAAGAGGGCTGGCTGTTCGGTCTGTCGGGCGACAATTTCGACAAATCGCAGGAGGCCCGCGTGCTCTTCAAGGGCGTCAGAGTGGCGGAGTGACGACGCTCGCTCGCCGTTTCAGCGGGTCTGTTTGAGGAGCCGCGCAGCGTCAAGCGCAAAATAGGTGAGGACGGCATCGGCGCCGGCGCGTTTGCAGGCCGTCAGCGTTTCCATGATGACGCGATCGCGGTCGAGCCAACCGCGTTCGGCCGCGGCGACCATCATCGAATATTCGCCGGAGGTCTGGTAGACGAAGGTCGGCACGTGGAAGGCGTCTTTCACCCGGCGCACCACGTCGAGATAAGGGAGGCCGGGTTTCACCATCACCATGTCGGCCCCTTCGGCGATGTCTTGGCCGACTTCGCGGATCGCTTCTTCGGCATTGGCCGGGTCCATCTGATAGCTGCCTTTGTTCCCGCGCAAGAGGGCCCCTGAACCGACTGCATCGCGGAATGGCCCATAGAAGGCCGAGGCATATTTGGCGGCGTAAGCGAGGATCTGCGTCGAGACAAAGCCGTTCGTTTCGAGCGCCGAACGGATGGCGCCGATGCGCCCATCCATCATGTCGGAAGGGGCGAGGATATCGCAGCCGGCTTCGGCTTGAACGAGGGCTTGGCGGATCAGCACCTCAATCGTGCGATCGTTGTCGACCTCTCCGTGAATCAACAGCCCATCATGGCCGTGGCTCGTATAGGGATCGAGCGCCACGTCGCAGATGACGCCGATATCGCCAACTTCGCGCTTGATCGCCCGCACGGCGCGGCAAACAAGGTTGTCCGGATTGAGGGCCTCGCTTGCCTGCTCATCCCTAAGGGCGGGATCCGTGTAGGGAAACAGCGCCACCGCCGGAAGTCCGAGTTCGGCAGCGCCCTCGGCGGCCTTCACGGCCAGGTCGATGGTCAGGCGCTCGACCCCGGGCATGGCTTCGACCTGCGAACGCTCGCTTCGTCCTTCGATGAGGAAGATCGGCCAGATGAGGTCGTCGGTTGAAAGGTTCGTTTCCCGGACGAGGCGGCGCGACCAGTCTGAGCGGCGATTTCGCCTGAGCCGCGTGGCTGGAAATCCGGACCGCGGCATCGTGGGCGCCTTCGCAACCTGAGGCTTGGGACGGCCCGTGCGGAGCGCCACGGTCTTGTCTTTGGACGACGACATGAGCCGAAGCTAGCACCTGGCGGAAAACCCTTCCACCCGCGCCAAGGCTTTTGTAGCGCCTATGCTTACTCGCAGAAATTCTTCCGGCGTCTCGCTTTTTCGTCGAGGTGGAAATGGTTTTTATGCGCGTCGTTGGACTCCGGCCCGAGCACCGTTCCGAATTGCTCACAAGCCGTGTCATGCAGAAGCTGCAAGAAGCCCGACTTTGCGACGAGCGATGGTTTCGGAGGCGGGGGAGGCTTGCCGCGCCTTCTCTTGGGCACCTCTGTCGTTCTCGTGGGGGCCACCTTAATGGCCGAGGTCTTTATGAGTGGCGACTTCGCCGGAGCAGGCTTTCGGAGCGGCAAAGGCGGCGTGCTAGCTGTCACGAGCTTCGGCCAATGATCCAGAACCGTGAGAGTTTCGCCCGAGGCAAGAACGAACTCGGAAAGATCAAGCGCGTTGGCAAGCGCATGCTCGCTCAGCGGTGTGCTTGTTCCGTTGTATCGATTCCGGCAGACATAGGAGGCCGCATTTTTGAGCCTTGCGACCGGAGAACCAAGCAGCTCCTTGGCGAGCGGTT
>WUUC01129897.1_pt1 | contig 23292 bp, 21 predicted proteins | sample 6278441 | NCBI WGS metagenome assembly WUUC01 (sample SAMN13675441, study PRJNA597444) | soil metagenome | isolation source: soil | place: USA: Washington | collected 2017-10
ACGCCTACGTGCAACAGCTCCGCGAAGGCGTGAACAACTTCTTCGTCACCTTCATCGAGGTCCTCAAAGACCGCTCCGGCAAATCCCTGGAAGTCGAACCCGGCGTCACCGCCGGCGACTATCTCCAGGGCTTCTACCTCGGCACCCGCGACGCCCTCTCCGAAAAAGACCGCAGCTCCGTCACGATTACGCTGCCCGACGTCTCCGCGTACACGCTCGGCATTTTGATCGGCCTCTACGAACGCGTCGTCGGTTTTTACGCCTCGCTCGTCGGCATCAACGCCTACCACCAGCCCGGCGTCGAAGCCGGCAAGAAAGCCGCCGGCGGCGTCATCGCCCTCAAACTCAAACTCGACGCCGCGCTCAAATCCTCTGCCGGCAAAGCCCAGACCGCCGAAGCCCTCGCGACGCAGGTCGGCGGCAACCCCGAGCTCGCCTTCAAAATCCTCGAACACCTCGCCGCCAACGGCTCCGTCAAAAAGACCCCCGCCGCCAACGTCTTCGAGTCCACCTACAGCGCCTAAACACTCCGATGGAGGCGCGACGCCCTCGTCGCGCATTCCGAGTACCCGTCTCAGGCGGCGCCCACCCAGCGCCGCCTTTTTCGTAGGCCAGCGTGCTCGCACGCGCCCCGCCCCCCAATCAACTTCGTTCTCTTCCTTCCCTCCTCCGAAACTCCCCTCCGGCATCTGTGCCCATCCGTGCAATCTGTGGTTAAAAAACCGTCCCCGTCCCCAAACCGCGTGGGCGCAGCCTCTACGCGGCGCGGCCCCTGCCCCAAAAAAATCCGCAACCTTGCCACCTCCAGCCCTGTCCCTTCAGCTCGACCCATCCATGAAGCTGCAAAAGTTCCTGCTCGCCCTCCTTACCCTAGCCCTCGGCGCGATCCTGACCGGTTGCACCACCAAGACCGCCAAGGACTCCTCCATCCCCTGGAGCCGTCCCGCCAGCTGGGAAGGCGGCATCCCCGGCATGGGCAATCCCGAAGGCGGCCGCTAAGCGCCTGTTCATTTCATCCTCTCCCAATCCGGCCGCATTTCTCGCAGCCGGATTTTTTGCGCCTCGCTCCTTGTCCTACACAGAAAACAAAGCCTCGGAGCTTCGACTCAACCGCCCGCACTTCGTTACGTTCTGTAACGCTCCATTTCGAAAATCCTCCTCCGTCATCCGTGCCCATCCGAGCGATCTTTGGTTAAAATTCCTCACCTTCGCCTCCACACTTCCCATCCTCTTCATCCTGTAAATTTTGTTCCCATTTCGAACTCTGTCCCCTCTGTGTCCGCGCTCCGTGTCCTCTGTGACCCACTCCGAAACTCCGCCTCCCACGCACCGATGACCGCCTCAACTCTAGCCTCAATACCCGCGCCAGCGCCCACGCCCACTAACGCCTCGCTCACGCCCCTGCCCGGTCACCTCTACGTCGTCGCCACACCCATCGGGAATCTCGCCGACCTCACCGAACGCGCCCGCGCCATCCTCGCCGCCGTCGACCTCGTCGCCTGCGAAGACACCCGCACGACCGGCGGACTCCTCACCCGCCTCGGCCTCCACAAGCCGCTCATCGCTTACCACGATCACAACGAGACCGACGCCGCCGAACACCTCTCCGCCCAACTCGCCGCCGGCAAATCCGTCGCCCTGGTCTCCGACGCGGGTACTCCGGCGATCAGCGACCCTGGCTTCCGACTCGTCCGCGCCTGTCGCCGCAAAAACCTCCCCGTCGTCCCCGTCCCCGGTCCCTGCGCCCTCGCCGCCATCCTCAGCGCCTCCGGCCTGCCGACCAACGGCTTCCTCTTCGCCGGTTTCCTCCCCGCCAAAACCGCCGCCCGCACCGCCTTCCTCGAGAAGTACCGGGATTTCGACTACACGCTCGCGCTCTACGAAAGCTGCCACCGCATCGACAAATTCGTAGACGAGATCCTCGCCACCCTCGGCCCCGACCGCGTCCTGTGCATCGCGAAGGAAATCACCAAACTTCACGAAACTTTCCTCGTCGGCCGCTCCGCCGACGTCCACGCCCGCCTCGCCAAAACCAGCCTCAAAGGCGAATTCGCCCTCCTCATCGCCCCCGAGAATTTCGTTCTCTGATTCGGGAGTGAGCCACAGAGCACACAGAGACCCTCCAGTCCGCGACGTCGCACAGTCTTCCACGCCTCAAATTTTTCGCGCTCCCCATACTGAATTTCACAGAGCAACGAAGCCCTGACTACGCACCCTATACGCTCTTCGTTTCCTTCGTTTTTTTCTGTAAATATTCCGAAAGAACCACTCGAAATTCTCCCTCGATCACGCACACCTTCGACTCTCCTGTGCTCTCTGTGTCTGAGCTCTGTGCCCTCTGTGGCTAAATCCGAAACTCCGAACTCATGTCCACCGTCGCCATCCTCGATATCGGCAGCAACTCGATCAAGATCCTGATCGCCCGCCGCGACGCCGCCACGCGCCAGCTCACCGCCGAGAAATATAAAACTCTCGACGTCCGCATCAGCGCCGGCCTCAGCAAGGCCGAACCACATCTCAGCGAAGACGGCATGACCCACGGCCTCGCCGCCATCCAGGAACTCCTCGCCGACGCCGCGCCGTATTCGCCCATCAAAACCATCCTCGTCGCGACCAGCGCCGTCCGCGACGCCGCCAACGGCGCCGACTTCCACCAGCGCGTCCTCGCCGCCACCGGCCACGCCATCCGCATCCTCACCGGCGACGAAGAAGCCAGCCTCATCGGCCGTGGCCTCACCTGCGACCCTGCGCTCGTCCACCTCCGCGACTTCTACGTCTTCGATCTCGGCGGCGGCTCCCTCGAATGCCTCGCCTTCCGCGGTCGCCGCATCGAACAAGCCCTCAGTCTCCCGCTCGGCTGCGTCCGCCTTACCGAACGTTTCATCGCCGATCCTGCGCAGCCGCTCTCCCCCGAAGCCCTAGCCCGCATCGCCGCCCACACGCGCGAGGTTTTCGCTCAACACAGTTTCCGCTTTGACCTCTCGCCCGCCGCCGCCATCGGCACCGGCGGCACTGTTACCACCGCCCGCACCATCCTGGGCGCGTGCAACGGCAAACCGCTAGCCGACACCGGCACCTTCGTATCCACCCTCCAACTCCGCGAACTCCTCGGCATCACCGCGTCTCAGCCGCTCGCCGCTCGCCGCCAGATTCCAGGCCTCCCGTCCGCCCGCGCCGACGTTTTCCCCGCCGCGCTCATGACGCTCCTCACCGTCGCCGACCTCGGCTATTTTTCGGGCCTCCACAATTCGCTCTACAATCTCCGCTGGGGCCTCGCCGACGAAGCGCTCTGAGCGCCCGCAACAAGCGGGCGATGGTGACATGCACAAGCCGTCACCATCTTTCCGCAAAGCCGCTGGCCAATCTCACGCATCCGGGATCTCTGGCTCGACGAGCTTCGCCAGCATTTCCAGCGACTCCTGCCAGCCAAGGTAACACATCTCTGCGGGGATGACTGCGGGAACTCCCGACTGCTCGATGTTCAGCTCTGTTCCGCACATCACCTTCTTCAAGGTGACGACCACCGTGATGACACCCGGGAGGTTGGGATCATCGAATGTGTCCGTGTAGCGGATGCGTTCGTGCGGCACCAACTCCAGGTACTCGCCGCCGAACGAGTGACTCTTGCCGGATCCGAAATTGGTAAACGACATCTTGAAAGTGCCGCCGACTTTCGCGTCCAAATGCTGGACCTTACCGATGAAACCGTAAGGCGGAAGCCAACGGGTCATGGCATCGGCCTGCGTGAATGCTCGGTAGATTTTTTCGGGCGATGAACGGAGGACGCGGTGAAGGCGGATAGTGTGAGTAGACATGATTTTTTCTCCTTTGAATGTTGATAGTTTCAAAACTTCAACGAACGGACCTGCGTTTAGCGGACACGCCTGGTTCTTTTTAATTTATCGGACAGATCTCCCGTCCCGTGCGCCTGCAATCTGGCAGGCCGCTGGGTGACGTCTGGGCTGAAAGTCCTCATTAAAGACACGGGCCGCACGTCAACATCACGCCGTCGCCGTACCTTGGATTTTTAACTGTAAGTAGGTTTTTGCGGCCATCCTGCCGGGGAGTCTTCCCAGTCTTCCTGACGGCCATAGGGCGTTACATCGAGCAAGGTGTACGCATCGGTGACGCTTTCCACGCCACGCGCGTAGGCGGAATAGGTGTGAAAGATGTCGCTGTTAACCCGAAGGAAAACACTTAGGCCGTGCGCTTCGCCCTCGGGTTTGTCGTTTGAGTCCTTTTTGGTCAGCGCCTGTTTATCGCGGAAATTGTACTCCACGGGAGCAACCTTTTCGTCGAGAGTGACGTGGAAGTCGTAGTTAAAGTCGCTCGCGAAAGACGAGTACCAGGCGCGCTTCCATCCACGCTGCTTGCGATAGGCGTCGAGTTTGGCGAACGGCGCGCGCGAAATCAGCGCAAAGGCGGTCCTCCGTTCGTCCAGAAGCGAGAGATCGCCCAATGCATCCACATAGCCCGTACACCCCGGACAACCCTTCTCCCAAGTTGGGTCGAACATGAAGTGATAAACAATGAGCTGTTCTTTGCCGCCGAAAAGATCGGCGAAAGGACGCTTCCCCGACGCGCCTTCGAACACATAGTTTTTATCGACACGCACCATCGGTAAGCGGCGCCGCTCCGCGGCGATACGATCATACTGGCGCGTGACTTCCTTTTCTTTCTCGAGCAATCGAACACGTTGCGCACGCCACTCGGCTTTCGAGGCAATGGGAGGATGAGCGATGGTAGACATGGCGAACTTTCTCGGGAGGATTTTTAAAGGAAGTTTGTTTCTCTTTTTAGAAAAATTCGGTCCGCGGTAGATCGCGCTTACGCGCGCACAATGATCTGCTCGCTGGCCCGGGGCGGCCGGCCTGAACCATTAATCCAGCGTGATCTTCACGCTCACATTTCCCTTGGTCGCTTTGGAGTACGCGCACACCGCGTGCGCTTTCGCCAGGACATGCTCGGCCTTGTTCTCATCGAGATCGGGAATGCTCACCAGAAGCTCGACGGAGAACGGTTGCGGTCCGTGCGGGTGCAACTGGATGCGCGCCGTGACCGTGATGCCTTCATCCGCGTGACCAGACTCCTTCGCGATGTGTTTCACCGCGCCATTGAAACACGCCGCCCAAGCCGCACCGAACAAATGTTCGGGGGCAAGTCCCTGCTGATTATCCGCCGATGGCGCCTTGAAATGGAGATTGAAGCCGGCTTCAGCCGTTTCGACAGAACCGGCACGGCCGCCTTGAGAGATAGTTTCAGCGACGGGAGGAAGTGGGGTACTCATAGTTTTTCGAAGAGGTTCTCGGGAATGACGAAAAGCGACGCGCTTAACTCGCTGCACAAAACGTGCATCCGCTTAGAAGTCCAACGCGCACTGAAGTCCTGCAAAGTCGTCGGCGGACTCGCCGCCTACGCGCTCATCAAGTTCGAGCAAGAGCGCAGCGAAATCGACACTACGATCTAGCCGTCGACGAGGCCCTCCGCCGCCAGAGATCGCCACCGCGCTGATCGCCGAACGCAAGAAATCGCCCGGAAACGCGGCGTGCGCGAAAAGGTCCTTCACTTCGACATTCCCGTGGACGAATAACCGCCGCTATCGCCGCCACGTGCCACCGCTTGGCGCCAGGCTCGTTTTTCGGTGAAACGCGCCTGAAACATTCTCGCCGTCATCCCTAAGTAGTTTTCCATGGAGGACACCTTTATGGCCTCGGCACCTACCTCGCCCAAAACCTCCGGTTCGTTTTCGGACCTCATCAAAGAAGAGTACGCTCAGCTCAAACTCCGCGAGACACCCGGCCAGCCGCAGCCGCCCGTCGGCACGTCGCCGCCGTGGATCGATCCCGAGGAATTCGAGGTCGCCGCGTCCAATCTTACGCAGGAGCCGTGGGTGCGCTTCACCAAACGCGATCTCTTCGGCCTCGCCTTCTCCGGCGGCGGTATCCGCAGCGCCACGTTTAATCTCGGCCTCCTCCAGGCCCTCGAACGCCTCGGCGTGCTGCGCCACGTCCACTACCTCTCCACTGTCTCCGGTGGTGGCTACGTCGGCAGCTTTTGGAGCGCGTGGTTGCGACGCCGCTGCAGCACTCGTCACTCGCTTTTCCCTTCCGCATCGGCCACCGATTTTCATTCAAAGGACGAACGCGAGAGCGCCGAGATACGCCACCTGCGCGAGTTCAGCCGCTTCCTTATGCCGCGTCTCGGCTTCTGGCATTATGAAACTTGGGGAGCGATCGTCGCCATCCTCGGTGGCATGATTCCGTCCATGGTCGCCGCGCTCGCGACCCTCGCCGCCGGGCTCTACACGTGGTTTCTGCTCAGCGCGCTCGTCCTCAAGTGGAGTCCGTGGTGCAGCATGGTTTCCTTCGGCCTCATCACGCTCTCCTTTCACCTGATGGCGGAGTGGTCGTGGCGGCGCACCGGGAAAAACGGCACCACCGAAACCAATTTCTGGAAAAACATCCCCATCACGTTCCTCACAGCCTTGGTGGCCGCCGTCGCCTGGTACATCCTGCGCGAACTCTGTTTCGCCAACCTCAACGTCAATTGTTGGGTCTGGCCGCCGACCTATTGGGAAATCGTCAGCCACCCCACCTTTTTCGGCGACCGCAGTTTTCACCTCGCACTGCTCCTGCCCTCGGCCGCGTGGGGAGTCACCGCACTCGTCATGCTCGGTGGACGTGGCATCGCCGCGCGTGTCGCCTCCGACGAAGATGCCATCACGTGGAACGGCGCGCTCGATCGATCCACCGCGCGCTGCCTCGCGTGCGCCGTCGTATGCGCCGGTCTTGCCTGTCTTTGGATGGCGAGCCAATGGCTGCTTCTTCGCAATGGTTCACTTAGCCTCGGCGGCTCCATCACGACCGGCACTGCATTCGGTGGCATCTTCTTCTGGTTGCGCGACTGGCTCACCAAGCCGAGCGAGGAAACTCGCGCCACCAATCTCATCGAAAAATACGTTGAGAAAATTAAGCCGCTGCTCCCCCAACTCGCCGCTATCGGCGCGATGCTTTGCATGCTCCTTACCGCCGCGCTGCTCATCCAGCGCTTCGGCAACGGCGACCGGCTCATTCTAGGCCTCGGCATCTGCGTGGGCATGATGTTGCTGACCCTTTTCTGCTTCGATCCCGCGCGTATCGGCCTGCACGATTTTTACCGCTCGCGCCTCGCCCGTTGCTATCTCGGTGCCGCTCCGAAACGCGGCAGCCAGCCCATTCGCGCCACCGCCGAACAACACACCGATGATCTCACTTTCGGTGAACTCCGCGGCGACACCGTTCCACCTGGTCCGATCCATCTTGTCTGCTGTGCTGCCAATAATCTGGCCGGCGACCCGCTCTCCAGCCTCTACCGCGGCGCCCGCAGCGTCGCCATTTCGCCGATGGGTCTGTCTCTGGGTAACGAATACGCCGCCGTCCCCCACTTGCGGCTGTCTTCCGCGGTTACGGCCTCCGCTGCCGCGTTCAACTCCCAGATGGGCCGCGTCTCGATGGATCTTGGCTTCGCCGTCGCCTTCGTGATGAGCGCACTCAACCTGCGTCTCGGCTTGTGGGTCGCGCATCCCGGTAATCCCACCAGCCGCATTCGTTGGATGGTCGGGTTGCCTTTCTTCTTCGAGATGTTCGGCCGCTCCAAATGCCCTTCGCTCGAGGAGCCCGTCGTCAACACGCCGCCCCCCTTCGAGACCAATCTCGCCAACAACATCGTCCATCCCGCAGCCGATTCGCTGTTCAATCGCTGTGCATCCAATGTCAGCCAGACGTTTCACGCCGCCGAGGACGCCGTGAAGAAAAAGATCAGCTACCTCCATCTTTCCGACGGCAGCCATTTCGAAAATCTCGGCCTCTACGAGCTGATCCGCCGTCACTGCCGCTACGTGATCGTCACCGACTGCAGCGCCGATCCCGAAGTCGCCTTCGACGATCTGGCCAACACGCTCCGCCGCATCCGTGAGGATTTCGGGGTCGAGATTGAGCTCGATGTCGATCCTCTGCGTCCCGGCGAAAACGGCCGCTCTGACCAACACGCCGTCGTCGGCTCCATCCACTACGACGGCATGGCCGGCACCGATAAAGGGACCATCGTCTATTTCAAACCCACGCTCACCGGCGATGAACCCGCCGACGTACTCCAATATCGAACGCGCAACATCGCCTTCCCGCACGAAGGCACCGGCGATCAATTCTACGATGAAGCTCAGTGGGAGTCCTACCGCCGCCTCGGCGAACACGCCGCCATCGCCGTGCTCCGTTTTGAAATCGAGAACATCAAGCCAGCCAGCTTCGTGGACAACATGTTCCTCGAAATCTGCAACCAGTGGCATCCGAACAAAGCTCATCACCAGGAAATCTTTCTCGAACTCGCCGCCCGCTGCGACGAACTCGAAAACGAACTTCGCTCCAGTGCTTCGAATCAACTCCTCGCCGAACTCTTTCCGGAAGCCGCAGCCGCCTCTTCGTCGAAAAAATCACCCGCTGCTAAAGCAGATGATCCATCCGAGCCACGCGACGAAAACATCCAGACACTCTTTTTCCTCATGCGCATCCTCCAGATCATGGAAGACGCCTGGGCGGGCGGTGAGCTCACCGAGTACTGGTCGCACCCCTTGAATGCCGGCTGGATGAGCTATTTCCAACGCTGGGCTTCGACCCCATCCTTCCGGCACTGGTGGCCCGTGCTCCGCTCCGTTTACAGCGCCGGCTTCCGCAACTTCGTGAAAGAACGCTTCGACCTGCGTCTGCCGCGCGGCGATTACGACAAACCCGCCGCCCGGCTCGATCTCAAAGTCATCGGCGCAGTGGACAAACTCCCCACTACTCACGCATGGAGCCAGTGGACGCTTCGCTTCGGCGTTCCGCAGCTCACCGGGAAAAAGGCCCTCGCCTTCGCGCTCACGCTCGAAGCCTCCGGCACAATTCCATCCGGCGAACCCATCGATGTCGGCTTCCTACTCTATCAGGAAAGTCCTGGCCACGAAGGCGCGCTCTGCGCCGCCTGGGATTGCCGTGAGATGTTCGTTCCTCACGCGCTCTACGGCGCGGGCATCTCAGCGCGCTTCCTCGAAAGCACGATCGATTACTTCCGCGATCAGCAGCCGCACCTCACCGGCCTGCGCGTGGACATCGACTACAAAGACGAGACCGCCGTTAAACAACGCACCGCCCGCCCCAACCGCGCTTCCCGCCTCGAACGCGTGCAGACGATCAGTTTCTATAAGAGCCGCGGCTTCACTTACCTCTCCGGTGAAGAAAGCACGATCCTCTGCCTCGACCTCGAACGCGCCCGCCGGGAACACGCGGACCGTCGTGAGCGCTTCAAAAAATCAACCCACGAAACAAACCGCACGAAAACCCAGCTGGCGTGAACGTCTTCGCGCCAGCCCGCCACCGCGTCCGGGATATTGAAACGCCAGGCCCCGTTCATTCATTTTTCCGTCCCTCAAAAATCCTGCAACCGCCCTTCGCCCGCGCCGCGCTCCGGTTCGATTCGCGCGAGCACTTCTCCGAGCAGATAAATCGATCCCGTCACGACCACCGTATCGCCCGGACCACCCACTCCGCAGGCCTGCTCCGCGCCGGGAAACACCTCGGCCACCGCCGTCCGGTTCACTCCGCCGGAAAAAGTCTTAGGCACTAACGCCTCCAGCTCCTCGAACGGGCACGCCCGTGCCTGCTGCGGGATCACAAAGTGAATCTCCTTCGCGTAGCGGCTCACCGTCTCGATCAGCGGCTTTGCCCGCGATGCGCCGAGTACTCCCATGACTACCACCGGGGCGCGCTTCGTTTCGGCAACGAGCCGCGCGAGATTTTTTTCGAGCGCCTGCGCGCCCTCCGGATTGTGCGACGCATCGAGCACCAAACTTCGCCCACCCCATTGCATGCGCTGCCAGCGACCCGGCCAGCGCACGCTCATTAAACCACGCGCGACGGACTCTTCCGTGAAACGCCACCGCTGCGCCAATAGGCGCGCGGCGAGGGCCGCCGTCGCCGCATTCACGCGCTGGTAATCGCCTTCCAGTTTCGTCCGCGGATAACGCTCGGAGAAATCCCCGAGCGCCTCTCGCACGCTATAGAGTCGAGCGTGTCTCTCCGCCGCAATCGCGCGGACCACACGATCGGCCGCTTCCGGCAGCACGCCGATAACCACCGGTTTCCCGTGCTTGATGATGCCCGCCTTCTCCATCGCGATCGCCTCGATGGTGTCGCCCAGAAACTCCGTGTGATCGAGTCCGATGCTCGTGATCACTGCGACCTCCGGTTCGACGACGTTGGTCGCATCGAGTCGTCCGCCCATGCCCACTTCGACAATGGCGATGTCGCATTTTTCACGAGCGAATTGGAGAAACGCCATCGCGGTCATGAACTCGAAAAAACTCGGATGATCATCCGGATTTTTCCGTGAAACCAATTCGGCCAGCGGACGCAGCTCGTTCGTGTACGCGATGATTTCCTGCTCGCTCAAAATTCTCCGCCCCACTTGCACGCGCTCTCCCAACCGCACCAGATGCGGCGATGTATAGAGCCCGGTCCGCCAGCCCGCTTGGCTGAAAATCGACTCCAACATCGCTGCCACCGAACCTTTGCCGTTCGTGCCCGCGATATGGATGACAGGCGTTTTCCGCTCCGGATGCCCGAGCGCACCGACCCACGACTGCATCCGGTCGATGCCGAACTTCACTCCCTTCGCCTTGAGGCCGAAAAGATAATCCTGAACCGCCGTGTAATCGTAGAGTGTCGGAAGCGACATCGGATCAAATGGTCGAGCGCGCGAATACCGCGCGAGCCGCAGCCTCCGCTGAGCCGCGCGGTGCCGATTAATTTTTCTGCAGATTCACGACCGCCGGTTGCTGCTGCTTCCGCAGATACAACGCGCTCAACAGATCGGCGATGCGGTCACGCATTTCGTGACGCGGCACGATCTGATCGACGAGTCCGTGCGTCTGCAAAAACTCCGCCGTCTGAAATCCAGCCGGCAACGTTTGCTTCACGGTATCTTTGATCACGCGCGCACCCGCGAAACCAACAAGCGCGCCGGGTTCAGCGATGATCACGTCGCCCAAAGTGGCGAAGCTCGCCGTGACGCCGCCCATCGTTGGATGCGTGAGAATCGAGATGAAAGGCAGCTTCGCCTGAGCGAGACGTCCCAAAGCCGCGCTCGTCTTCGCCATCTGCATCAGCGAGAAAATACCTTCCTGCATGCGCGCGCCGCCCGACGCGGAGAAGATCAGGCACGGAATTTTTTTCCTCAGCGCGGCCTCGATGGCACGCGTGATTTTCTCACCGACAGCAGAGCCCATCGCGCCGCCGCAAAAACGAAAATCCATCACGGCGAGGGAAACGGGGATCGAGCGAATTTCCCCACTGCCGCAAATCACGGCTTCTTTAAGTCCACTCTCTTTTTCGTATTTCTTGATGCGGTCCGAATAGCGGGCCGAATCCACAAACTTCAGCGGATCTGCCGAGCGCAGGGTTTCATCCGCTTCCTCAAAGGTCCCTTCATCGAGAAGGGAGGCGATGCGGGGACGCGCGCCGATCGGGAAATGATAGCCCGATTTCGGCACCACCATGAGATTATCCTCCAGCTCCTTGTTAAAGACGATTTCCCCGGAGATCGGGCACTTCGTGTAGAGGCCCTTGGGAATGTCCTTCTTTTTGACGACGGCGCTCGAATACTTCGGCTTGCTGAACATCGACATAGCGGGAGGGAGTTTAACCGTGTCCAAACGTGACGACATCCAAGTTCAGGCAACCCGCGCGACGGAGAACGCCTGCGCAGCTGTTAAGCGTTGAACCCGTGGTGAAAACATCGTCGACAAGAATGTAATGGTGTCCCGGCGTTATGAGGCTGCCGGAGGTCAGTGCAAAGGCATTTTTCAAATTCGCCCGACGCGTTTTTCTGTCGAAACCCGTCTGCGAAGCGGTCTGCGCCACGCGCTTCAGCAACGGTTCGATCCGCGCGCTTCTCGCCGATACTTTCACGAGCGCCTCGGCCAGCAACTCGCTTTGGTTATAGCCGCGCTCGCGTTGCTTCCTCGGATGCAACGGCACAGGTACGAGCGTCGCGTGTGCGATCAAAGCCATCACTCTTTCGGAGCGTCGAAAAATCTCCGCGATATCGCCGAGCACATGCAGACCGCGGTGATATTTTAATTCATGCACGAGCGCCCGCGCCGGTCCTTTAAACAATACCGCGGTCCGCCCCTCGCGGTAGGCCGGATGCATCCCCTCGCAATGCGGACACATCCGCTCGCCCTCGACCTCGCCGTAAAACGGATGTCCGCACGTCACGCACGCGGGCTCCTCGACAAAATCGATCTTCGGTCCGCACGACACACACAGATGCCGGTACCCGGACTCCTCGACGAGTTGCCCGCAACTCACACAGCCCGGCGGAAACGCGAGATCGACGAACGGGCGTAACACGCCCAAACGTCCCCGAATATCCGCGCGCCCCGCCTGCGGACTACCCTCGCCATGCTGAATCGCCATGCGGCGACTCAATAAAACACTTTCATCAAAAACAAGCCCTGCGGCGGCGCTGTTTGCACGCGCGCAACGCGCTTTCCCGTCGCGAGCAATTCGCGCAGCTGCGTGGGCGAGAGATTGCCCTCACCCACCGATACGAGCGCGCCCACGAGACTGCGCACCATCTTATACATAAACCCATCCGCCTCCGCCGTGATGCGCACATGCCTGCCTCGTTTCATCAGACCAAAACGGCGCAGATCGCGAACGGTATCTTCCTTTGGAGGACCATTGAGCGCCGAGAACGCGCGGAAATCATGTTTCCCTTTCAACGCCGCCGCCGCCGCCGTCATCGCTGCGAGATCGAGCGGGCGCTCGATCACCCATGCATAGGGCCGCGTGAATGGGTCGGCGTCGCCGAGGTGCAGATGGTAGACGTACGTTTTTCCTGTCGCCGAAAATCGCGAGTGAAACTCCGCCGGCACCGCCCGCACCGATTTGATCTGGATCTGCGGCGGCAACCCTACGCGAAGTGCGGCCCAAAGTTTTTCCGAGCCGTGTTTCCACGGGGCATCAAAATGAAAAACCTGCCCGCACGCATGCACACCCGCATCGGTGCGCCCGCTCGCATGGATGCGAATGAGTCCGCCAAAAATCTGCGCGGTGCGCGCCTCAATCACATCCTGAATCGCCACGCCGCCGGGCTGACTCTGCCAACCCGCGAAGCGCGTGCCGTCGTACGCGCACACACATTTCCAACGCGTCACGCTCGGCGGCAGCGGTTCAGGCACATGCGGTCTGCGCAACAAAGTCATCCGAGTGGATTCAGGTGGAACGGGCGGTGCCCGCGCGTTGCGCCACGCGATTCCTCGCTTGCGCGTTTCTTTATGGGCGACAACGCCCAAAGTGCGCGGAGCGCCCGCTTCACCTCGAAGCAGCGAGGCCTAGAGCAACTTTCCCGTATGGCTCGCCGCTTATCGCTCACGGCAAATCCTCCGGCGGAGGCGGCAGGGAAAGATTTTCTTCAAGGAAGTCCTGCAAGATGATCGTCGCAGCGCGCGAATCGATCAGCCCGCTCGCACGCACTTCCCGGCGCTTCGACTTGGGAATAGACGATTCGGCTTCATACGATGTGAGCCGCTCGTCCACGAGGTGCACGGGCAATTTGAACTCGTTCTTCAGGCGTGCGGCGAACTTATCCACCTCCTTCGCCTTGAAGCCTTCTGTCTCGTCCATGTTTAGCGGATACCCGAGGACGAGATCGGTGATGCATCGCTGCCGAATGATTTTGGCTAGTTCGGCCCATCGTTTGCCGGCATCCGCGTCGATGAGCGCGGGCAACGGCGTCGCGACGCCGATCTCGTCGCCGAAACTGAGGCCGATCCGGCGCTCACCATAGTCGATGCCCAGGCACCTCATTTAGAAATCGCCCTTTGCGCGCTCATCGGCGCGAGGCAAGCGATCCGCCTGCCACCGCGCGAGCACATCATAAAAGTGTAGGATCAACTCACAGCCACTTTTGGCCGTTCTTCAGCGCCTCGATCCGTTTGAGCAGGAGCTTGATTTCCTGCGCCTTAGCTTTCGGTGCCACCAGTGTGGCATCCGGAGTGGTCACCACGATCAGATCGTCGGCACCTAGGACTGCGGTGAGATGCCCGTCGGACGAAAACACAATATTGTTTTTGCCCTGCTCGATGATCGCGAGGCCCTTAGACACGTTGCCAGCGGCATCCTTCGGATAGTGATCCGGCACCGCAGGCCAGGAGCCGACATCGCCCCAGTCAAACGATGACGGCAACACCACGACGTTGGCCGATTTTTCAAGGAGTGCGTAATCGACGGAGATTTTGACGAGCTTCGGATAAACTTTCTTCAGCACGGGGCCCAGCGATTTGCCCTTGGCTAGAGCCGCACGGATCGGAGCGACGCCTGCGTTAAGCTCGGGAGCATGCGCGGCCAGTGCGGCGAACACCACCGGCACGCTCCACACAAACATACCCGCATTCCAAACGTAGTCACCCGAAGCGAGGTAACCTTGCGCCACTTCGAGCGACGGTTTTTCGACGAAGCGCTTCACCTTGAACACCGGGCGCCGCTCGAAATTTTTCCACTTCTCTCCCTGCTGAATGTAACCGAAGCCCGTGGCCGGTTCAGTGGGCGCGATGCCAATCGTCACCATCACCTCGGCGGAACTAGCTGCCGCAAACGCGGCGCGCAAATCGCGCTGATAAGACACCGAATCATGGATGATATGGTCCGCCGGAAGCACCGCGAACACACCGTGAGGATCCCGCGCGGCGATCACCGCCGCCGCGAGTGCCACTGCCGCCGCCGTATCGCGACCGACAGGCTCAGCGATGATATTGGCTTTGGGCAATTTTGCGCACACCTCGCGCACGGCTTTTTCCTGCACCGCACTCGTGATGACGTAGGTATTTTTCGCAGGAACGAGTGGCCGCACCCGGTCGAGCGTCTGCGCGAGCATCGGCTTGGTGCCGACGATGGGCAGCAAATGTTTTGGGCGATGCGCGCGGCTCTGCGGCCAGAAACGCTCTCCTTTTCCTCCGGCAATGATGACGACGAATTGTTGTGGCATAATGAAAGCCGGACCTATGGGCAGGCTGGGCACGCGGCGCAAATTCATTTGCGGCTGACACTGGAACAGCTCTGTTACGCGCAACCATGCCCGATGCGACGTTGCCGTCCCTCTCACCTGCCGAGCTGTCCCGCTACAGTCGCCATATTCTCCTGGATGAAATCGGCGTTGAAGGGCAGCGCCGATTAGCCGCGGCAAAAGTCCTTATCGTCGGAGCGGGCGGCTTGGGCAGCCCCGCGGCGCTCTATCTCGCGGCAGCAGGCATCGGCACCATCGGCATCGCTGACTTCGATCGCGTCGAAGAGCACAACCTCCAGCGCCAAATTCTCCACGGCACCGGCTCGGTCGGGAAACTCAAAACCGAATCCGCCGCCGCTCGGCTGGCCGACGTAAATCCCTTCGTCCGCGTCCGAGCGCACGCCGATGGGATCGCCGTGGAAAACGCCATGGAGTTGTTTGGCCACTACGATGTCATAGTCGACGGAAGCGACAACTTCGCCACACGTTATCTCAACAACGACGCCGCTTTCCTCGCCCGCAAGCCCCTCGTGTACGGCAGTATTTTTAAGTTCGAAGGACAAGTCGCCGTCTTCGATCCCTTGCACGGCGGCCCCTGCTACCGCTGTCTTTTTCCCGAGCCACCGCCCGCCGGATCGATTCCCAATTGCGGAGAAGCTGGCGTCGTCGGCGCACTCTGCGGTGTGATCGGCAGCTTGCAGGCTCTCGAGACGATCAAACTCATCGCCGCCTTTGGCGAACCGCTCAACGCTCGCCTGCTCACGTACGACTCGCTCCGCCAGCAGTTCAATACGATCGCGTTACCGCGCGATCTGGATTGTCCACTCTGCGGACGCGCACCGAAGATCACAACGCTTCGCACTGAAAATTACCGAGCCGTCTGCGAAACTCCGTCCACTTCCCTAAATTCCATGAGCAACGAAACCCATCCGCTCGAAATCTCCGTCGAAGAAGCCAAACGACTCCTCGAAACCAATCCCAACGACATCGTTTTGATCGATGTCCGCGAGCCGCACGAGGTCGAGATTTGCCGCATTCCCGGTTCGCAGCACATTCCCATGCGCCAGGTTCCCGAGCATCTCGGCGCTCTCCCGGCCAATAAACATCTGCTCATTCAATGCCATCATGGTGGCCGCAGCATGCGCGTGACAGAATTTCTCCGCAGCCGCGGCTTCACGGCCGTCAGTAATATCGCAGGCGGTATCGATGCCTGGTCACTCCAGATCGATCCCAGCATGCGACGTTATTGAGCGACCGGCCCGGCGAAAACAGCCGGGCATCCGCCGATCGAAAAGGCGTAATCACCACAGTCGCAGATCAGCGTGTTTCAGGGAGCTCGCTTTCGCATAGGCCGCAAAAGCGCGCTTCAAACGCATCGTCACAGTGTCATCTCCAAGCGTAAATCGACAGTCATCTATAGCCGCTATCGGCGTGATATCTTTCGTGCTCGAAAGAAGAAACGCTTCGGTCATCCCCCGCAGATTCTCGGGACGAATCGAATCCTCACGCACCACAACGCCTGCTTTAGGCCCCACCGCCGCGATCAAAAGATTGCGAGTAATTCCCGCCAAAATTCCTGCCGAGAGCGGCGGAGTCACGACAACGCCATCGCGTACGAAGGCGATATTGCTCACCGCCGCTTCAGTGATTTCCCCTGCTTGGTTGGCGATCACCACTTCGTCGGCTCCCCGCGCCCGGGCTTCGCGCAGGCATAAAATATTGTTCAGATAGTTGCCCGTCTTCCAGGCAGGATTGAGCGCATCGACGGGATTACGCCGAAGCTCCCGCGCGAGGGACAAGGTGAGGCCCGTCCGGAACTTCTCCTCGGAGAAAAGTTTATTCTCCTGCACGAGCACCACGAAATCAGCGCGATCGGCCAGCGCGATATCGAGCCCGATCGGCCCGCCGCCGCGCGTCACCTGAAGCCGAATATAAACTTCAGGCACGCCCGGCGCCCGGGCTCGAAACGCAGCCACCGTTTTTCGAATCTCCGTTAAAATGTCCTCCTGCGTGAACGGTAACTCGAAATGCAGCGCGACCGCCGATCGCTCAAGGCGGCGCCAATGTTCCTCCCATGCAAAAACCACCCCGTGATAAGTCCGCCACACCTCGTAGATCGCGTCGCCATAAAGAAAGCCGCGATTGAGCGGAGAAAGGGACGGCTCATCCGCTGCGTGCAGACGGCCATTGGTGTTGGCTTGGATATAACTACTCATCGATGAAGTACTCAGCCTACGCAGCTCGGCCACTCCGCAAAGGCGAAAAAAAGCCTCCGGATGAATCCGGAGGCTTTTGGGTCCTGACAGTGATGTGTCAGTTTACTTCTTGCGCGCTTTAACCAGTCCAAGCTCTTTCTTGATGTTCTGCACACTAGGTAGAGAGATACCGAGCTGCTTCGCGATATCCGCGCCAGTTTTCTCGTCGTTAACGAGCGCTTTAACTTGGGCTTTTATCTCCGGAGTGATGCGGGTGCGTTTTCCGCGTTTAGCAGGTTTCTCCCCCTTGGCGGCTTTCACGCCTTTGACTCGACCCGGACTACGACGAGCGCCAGCCGCGCTTTTGAGCGCTTTGATAAAGGAGGCGAGATCATCGAACCCGAATTCATAAGGCAGACGAGAGAGCTTTTGTGTAAGCTCTTTTTCGAGCGAGTGCTCGAGTTCGGCCACCTTGGCTTTAGCTGCTTCCAGTTCTTTAACAACTTCGATTACCATAAGGAACTTCATCAAATGATATTGGTGAGCGCATGCAAGCTTCATATCAATCTACACACAACGGCAGGCTGACAGACTTCATGTCTAGAAATCTGCTCTAGTAGTTTCCCTGCATCACACCCTGGATCATTCGTACTTAGTACACCGCTAGGACAACGTTATTCCCTCCAGAGCTCGCTCCATGCTAGGTGTGATTTAGACCCTCACGGCAACTTTATGCCGCCTGTCCCAATCCACTTGTACTATCGCGCTACCCTCTCAGCCCCGGCATCTTTTCAACGAGCCCAACGAGCAGCCGAAAGACGCCTGTAAACGCATCGTCCGACGGACGACTGAATATTTGGTCTCTCGCCTCGGGATCACACCGAAACTCGCCTACACGCTCGCCCCGCATTTTCTCTGACCGCCGAAACTTTCTCCGTGTCATCGGCGGGGCAGGTTCTTTAACGTGAGCGCTTATGAGTCATCTCAACGGTCGCATTCTCGTTACAGGCGGGGCGGGTTTCATTGGCAGCGCGCTTATCCATGCGCTCAATCGGCGCGGTCTCACGGATATCGTGGTTACCGATCTGCTTGGGCATGACGAGAAGTGGAAGAATCTCGTTCCGCTGAAATTCGCCGACTACGTCGAGGCGAGCACTTTTCGGCAACGGCTTCACGCTCACTCGGGCGCATTCGGAAAATTCTCCGCGGTTTTCCACCTCGGCGCCTGTTCTGCTACGACAGAAAAAGACGCGGCCTATCTTTCGGACAACAATTACGAATTCACTAAAGAACTCGCCGCGTGGACGCTCGGACAACACGGCCGTTTCATCTATGCATCCTCTGCCGCGACTTACGGAGATGGCACGCAGGGGATGGACGACAAAAACACCGACCTGACCGCCCTGCGTCCGCTCAACATGTACGGTTATTCGAAGCACCTCTTCGACCTGTACGCACAGCGCCACGGTTTTCTAAAACAGATTGTCGGCGTGAAATATTTCAACGTTTTCGGTCCAAACGAAGACCACAAAGCCGACATGCGCAGTTTAGTGAATAAGGCATATCAACAGATCCTCGTCACCGGCCGCGTGCAGCTATTCAAGAGCCACAACCCCGAGTATAAAGACGGCGAACAGATGCGCGATTTCCTCTATGTGAAAGACGCGGTCGAAATGACGATCCACTTCGCGGAACACGCTACCAACAGTGGCGGCCTCTACAACCTCGGCTCTGGTGAAGCGAATACCTGGCTCATTCTCGCCCGTGCGATCTTTTCCGCGCTCGAGCGGGATCCGTCGATAGAGTTCATCGATATGCCAGAGCTCCTACGCGGCAAATATCAATACTACACCCGCGCAGATATTTCGAAACTCCAGGCAACTGGCTACGATCGCCCGATGACACCGCTTGCCGACGCCGTTCGAGACTACGTACAAGGCTATCTCGCGACCGGAAAAAAGCTCGGAGAGTAACCTCCGATCGCCGAGTCGCTCGCCCGCCCGGTCGCGTCACTTGACGCTCTGATCCGCCGACCTGATCCTTGCCAATGCATTCACCGCTTGGGCTCAACGGCATTCATAATTCCGTGTATTTCTCGGAACGGCCTTTTGCTTTCTCAACCGGATATTTTTTAGCGTTGGCTGCCATCTTCGCTTCAATCACCGCCGCCACGTCAATTCCGGCTACGTTCGCGAACTCTAGCGCGTAAATCACGACGTCGGCCAGTTCCTCTTCGATCTTCGTTCGGCGCGCCGGATCGCGGACGATGTTCCTCGATGCCGCCGGGTCGGCCCAAAGAAAATGCTCCATCAACTCTCCCGCCTCGGCGGCGAGTGCCATGCTGAGATTTTTTGGGGCATGAAATTGCTCCCAATCTCTTTCGCGCGCGAAAGCTAGCACCTGTGTTTTCAGTTCAGCCAACGTCGTCTCCGTATCGGTCAGAGGTTTCATGCCTCGATGTTACAACGGCGTTAAAAAAATTTCGATCCGAATTCGCGCTTGGCTCGCAGCCTGCTAAATGTACAGCGTCACCAACGTCCAATGACATTGTCCTCCAAACATCATCGCTGCCACGCAGGCGCTTCGTTCACGAAGGCCTCCGCGTACTGCTGCGCCATGATGCGACAAGTCGCCCAACATTGGACAAAACAGCAAACCCACGGCGCGGGCTTCCAGGCCTAAACCTCCGTCTTAACGGAACCAGTTTAGCCCACCAAGCCCGGCCTTCTCGAAGAGAGGAGCCAAGTAACCACGTATATGCACACGATCATCCACCCCCTCAAAGCCGCTGCTCATAGTCGCCTCAATGTTGTCTCGGCCGATTTCCGAAACCCACATTACGACTGCACGCAGCAGGCAGACGCCTTGAAGGTCCTCGTCTATGTCCCTGGCGTAGAAGCTTCAGGCGTCGAGATCACGCTTCGTGGGCCTGACCTCATCGTCAGCGCGCGGAAAGCACATTTCGTTCGCGTGAACTGGACCGCCTTGCACCTGGAAAGCGCACAGCGCGACTACCAACTGTCTCTGCGTGTTGGGAATGGTTTCGACCATGATGGGCTGAGCGCAGAGATCGGCGACGGGGTCCTCACCATTACCTTGCCTCACAAAATCACAGGATCCGTCGGTCACCGCCGCGTCGCCTGATTTTTGAGCAGTTCGACTGGCTTTCCTCCGCCCAAGAGGTTGTCACAGGCTCAGCCCTACATGGAGTCTGTGAAAACTTCCGTGCCGAGTCATTTTTTCCTGTGATTTGCGGAACAGTTCTAAGATTTGTTTTTCAACTAAATTGTTAAAGTCGCGCCGTCGGCGTGACGTTTTATTAACCATCTAACCCCCTTGTAGAACATGCCGCTTTTCATCCCTGAAAACACCCTCCCGCCCTCCAATGAACCTACTACGGTACTTGTTGTCCCGCAGTACGACGTGCAATGGAACCGCCCTATCTTCCGCGCCCCGGCCATCTGCCTTCCTACGGCCGCTCAGATTTGGTCTGAAATTCCTTTTACTGCGCAGTTCGCAGGGAAGATCAAGGAGCAGCCGTCAAGCAGTAGTAAATGAGCTGGAAGGCGATCTTCCGGCTCGCTGGCCTATCCAGCCGCGCCTGTAGAACGCCTTCGACTCTGTTCAGCAGGAGCACTTTCTAAAACCGGACTCCATGGAGCCCGGTTTTTTGTGAGTGATCCAGACCTATCCGCTATTTGCCGGCGCTAGATATTATCTCCCTCGGCTACGATCCGAAGGGAAACGGGCAAATCGAAGAAACCACTGCGTTTCACCTTCCTAGAGCGGAACGCGCCCTGCATTTTAGATCGTCATGGCGTGGTAACCGCCATCCACGATGATCTCCGATCCGGTGATGAAGCTTCCCGCGTCACTCGCTAACAAAAGCGTAGCGCCGATCAATTCGCCGGCATTGCCGAAACGCTTCATGGGCGTGTGCCCCATGATACTGTTTACGCGATCCGGCGTGAGCACCTTGCGGTTCTGCTCAGCCGGGAAAAAGCCCGGAACCAGCGTGTTCACCCTCACCTTCTTAGGTGCCCATTCGCGCGCTAGGTTCTTCGAGAGATTGTGCACCGCCGCCTTGCTGGCCGAATAGGTGAATACCCGCGACAACGGCACCACGCCGGACATCGAGCCGAGATTGATAATTGAGCCGCCTTCGCCGCGATCGACGAGGTACTTGCCGAAAATCTGTGAGCCGAGAAAAACGCCCTTCAGGTTGATCTTAATGATGCGCTCAAACTCATCTTCCTGAATGTCGAAGAACGGCGTGGCTGAGTTCACGCCGGCGCCATTGATCACGATATCCACTTTCTTCGAACGGCCGATCGCTGCGGCGAGCAAACCCTCGAGCTCCGCTTTGCTGCTCGCTTCGGCCGACAGGAAATAAGCTTTGCCACCGGCCTCCGCGATCTTGTCGAGACGCGTCTTGGCCTTCTCCTCATTACGCCCCACCAACACCACTTCCGCGCCGGCACCGGCGAGGCCCGAGGCCATCGCGCCGCACAATTCACCGGTGCCACCGATAACGACGGCCACTTTGCCGGACAGGGAAAAAAGAGAGTTCAGGTAGTCGGGAGAGCGCATGAGAGAAAACGCGCAGCAAGCCGCCGTGTCCGCGTAGTGGCAAAGCAAAAACTCACGTGTCCGCGCCTTTCGCCGATCCGGCCATTCCGCTTGCTCCGCGCGAGACCGTGCACGTTATCTCCCGCATGGCCCGCATCCCTTTAGAGGACAACTACGACGACGTTATCAGCAAAGCCCAACGCGGTCTGGCGATCGCCGACGAACAACTCGCGCATCGCGCCCAGATCACGCCAGCAGACCTCGCGTCGCTCAAGTCGGGCCAGTTTCACGAAGTCGCCGCGCGCCGCGTTGCCCAACATCTTCGACTCCACGCCGATGCCTTGACCCAGCTTGGCAAGAAATCGTGGCAACCCATCCAGCCGGTCTTCCGCACCGGCTTCGCGGCCTTTAACGCCACGTTCGAGGACATGACGGTGAACAGCTTCATCATCTGGGACGAACGCACCCGCCACGCCGCCATCTTCGATCCGGGTGCCAGCGGTGAAAATCTCCTGGAGCTCGTCAGCTCTGAAAAACTCAACGTCCGTTCCATTTTCCTCACTCACACGCACGACGATCACATCGCCGACCTCGCCAAAGTCGTTAGCGCAACGGACGCAGAGGTCTGGTCCTCCGAGCGCGAGCCTGTCGATTTCTCCGGCGCGAAGACTTTTAAAGACGGCGCGTTTTTCCACCTCGGACCCTTTGCCATCAAAACGCTGCCCACGTCGGGGCACTCGCCCGGCGGCATTACCTATTTCGTCACGGGCCTCTCCTACCCGCTTGCGATCGCCGGCGACTCGATTTTCGCAGCGTCGATGGGTGGCGCGCCCACGCCCACTGCGTATTCGGAAGCCTTGACCAACAACCGCCGGCACATCCTCACGCTCTACGCGGACACAGTACTCGCCTGCGGCCACGGCCCGTTGACCACGGTTGCGCAGGAACGTAAGCATAACCCTTTCCTCGCATACTGACCCGATTTTGGCGCTTTCACCCAAGCCGCCGCTTCGCACCGAGTCTGACATTGCCACCGCCCGAGTTTCACGCATCGGTGTGCGTTCCATGTTCGAATCGCTCACCGAAAAACTCGGCAATGCTCTCCGCAACCTTCGCGGGGTCGGTAAACTCACGGAAGAAAACATGGCGGAGGCCCTCAAAGAGGTCCGCACCGCCTTGCTCGGCGCCGACGTCCATTTCAAGGTCGTCCGCGAATTCGTCGACCGCGTACAGGCGCAGTGCGTCGGCCAGGACGTTCTCAAGGGCGTCGCCCCCGGCCAGCAAATCGTCAAAATCATCAACGACGAACTCGTCCGCCTCCTCGGCGAGGGCTCCACGCATCTCTCCGCCGCCCGCCCGCTCAAGATTCTGATGGTCGGCCTGCACGGCTCCGGCAAAACCACCTCGACCGCCAAGCTCGGCAAGCTCCTCAAAAAACGCGGCTACCGCC
>WUUC01191956.1_pt1 | contig 23285 bp, 19 predicted proteins | sample 6278441 | NCBI WGS metagenome assembly WUUC01 (sample SAMN13675441, study PRJNA597444) | soil metagenome | isolation source: soil | place: USA: Washington | collected 2017-10
CAACCGAATGGCATCTCCATCACGAAGCGATAGCCGCGGTAATCGAACAACGACTCAAAGCTGTCGGAGAGGATCCAGCACTTTTTGGTCAGCACGCGCACTTGATGCAGACGTTCGATGTGCACCAGCAACGTCGAAGCCAGTAAGAATTCCTCTTCGACTTCGACGACCGGCAATTGATGAGAACGTTGACGAAAGCGGGTGAGTTTCATCGCTGCAAGGGGTCGGCTGGTAAGCGCGAGCGAGGTTAGCATCGCTCGCATGACAGCGCTACTTACCGGCCAGATAGCTGCCAGCTTGCGAACACTGCTGTAAATAATCTGCACGATTCGGGCGCTCGGGGCGGGGTTGACCCCTTCAATTCGCGTTCAGAACAATTCCAGCGGATCGATATCGAGCGTCCAGCGCACCTTTTTCGCCTCCGGCAGCGCCTCGAGTTGAGCAAGCCATGCCGGCATGAGTTTCTGCAATGGCGCATGCGATGGCGCGTGCAACAGCAGCTGCGCCCTGTAACGACCTGCTCGCCGCGCCATCGGAGCGGTGACGGGTCCCAGTATGCGAACCTGCGCGCCGTGACCAGTGGCGCATTCGCGTGCTCGATCCAGAAAATTCATCGCGTGCGCCATCGCGGCTGCTTCGGCGCGGACCAACGCCAAGCGTGCAAAAGGCGGCCAGTGGGCAAGCTCTCGCTCCTGCAGCGCTTTGGCCGCGAATCCCGAATAGCCGCCTTGCAACAAGCTCATGAGCAATGGATGCTCAGGAAACTCCGTTTGAATCATCACTTCGCCGCTGCGCTCGGCGCGACCCGCGCGACCTGCGACTTGAACTATGTTTTGTGCGAGGCGTTCGGCTGCGCGGAAATCGGTGCCGAACAAGCCTTGATCGGCGTCCAGCACGACCACCAGCGTCACGTTTGGAAAATGATGTCCTTTGGTCAGCATTTGCGTGCCGATCAAAATGCGCACGGAGCCGTCGTGAATCCGTACGAGCGTCGATTCCAGTTCGCCTTTGCGCCGGATGCTATCGCGGTCGATGCGTGCCGCCGCAACGCCGGGAAATAGATGCGCAATCGTATCTTCGATGCGTTCCGTGCCTTGTCCCACGGCCTTCACCGGCGCATCGCAGGACGCACAACGCTCGGGGATGCTTTCTTCCTGACCACAGTGATGGCAGATGAGCTTCCGGTCGCGCGCATGGATCGTCATCCGTGCATCGCAGCGCCGACATGTCGCCGACCAGCCGCAGCTTGGACAAAACAGCACTGGCGCAAAGCCGCGCCGATTCAAGTACAGCAGCACTTGCCCGTTGCTTTCCAAGTGATGCTGAATGGCTTGTATCGTCGGTGTCGCAATGCCTTCGGTGCTGGCGCAGCGCCGCAGATCGACCACTCGTATCGAGGGTGGCTGCGCATTGCCGGCACGGGTCGGCAGTGACAGCAGCGATCCTGGCTGCTTCTCGGCCCGCGCCAAACTCTCGAGCGAGGGCGTCGCCGATCCCAAGACAACCGGCACGCCCTGACGCTGTGCGCGCACGATGGCCAGATCGCGGGCGGAGTACCGAAATCCCTCTTGTTGTTTGTACGAAGAATCGTGTTCTTCATCGACGATGAGGATGCCGAGCTCTGGCAGCGGCGCAAAGATCGCCGAACGAGTGCCTATGACGACACGCGCCGAACCGCTGCGGGCCGCGCGCCAAGCAGCGAGCCGTTCGGAGTCGTTGAGCTGCGAATGAAGCGCGGCGATCGGCGTTCTGAAGCGTTGTTCGAAGCGTGCAATCAGTTGCGGAGTCAGTGCAATTTCAGGCACGAGCACCAAGGCCTGCCTGCCTCGGGCGATCACCTTCTCGATGACGCGCAAATAGACTTCCGTCTTGCCGCTCCCGGTCACGCCGTGTAGCAGAAAGGTGCGGAAAACAGGCGTGTCGGCGCAGCATGCAAGGACCGCCTCGACTGCCACCCGTTGCTGTTCGCTGAGGTCGTGCCCCGGTATCGGATCGATCTTTACCGAGGTTGACTGGATGGCGACGAGTTCGCGCTTCAGCCAGCCGCGCACTTCGAGGTCGCGCAAGCCTGCGCGCCATGTCGGACTGATCTCAGAGAGTTCCGACGCGTTGGCTCCGCGCGCCACGGCTGCCGCTAATGCGCGTAGACGTGACGAGCGCGCCGGCAGGGCGGGCCATTCCAGTTCTCCCAAGGGAGTCAGTTGCCAGCACTCAATTTGTTCGTGCAGCGGCGAGCCTGCGCGCAGCGACACAGGCAGTGCGGCCGCGAAGACCTCGCCGATCGGATGACGATAATAGTCGGCGGACCAGCACAACAGTTCAAACGACAAGGCATCGAAGAGCGGTTCTTCATCCAGGATTTCCAACGCCGCTTTCAGCTTGTCGACGGGCACTTCCGACGTAGCCGTATGCCGCAGCAGCACGCCGACGAGCCGTCGCTTGCCGAATGGCACGCGCACTCGCGTCCCTGGCTTCAGGCGTGACGGGTCGATACCTTCCGGACAGCGGTAGTCGAAGACGCGCCGCAACGGCGTATCGAGGGCGATCTGAAGGAATCCACTCATGCAGGTTTGATCGGCGCGGTGCTTAGCTGTCCCCCGAGATGCCATTCGCTGCGGCAGCGGTTGTCCACAAAACCTGTGGACAACCCTGTGGATGGACTGCGAGTAACCGCGTCGAAGGCGCGCAAATCGGGCTTGGGTCTCAGTTTGGTCAATTAGTAGGCGGTCAACCGATCTTCCGTTGCGGCGTTAGTGACGGATCGAATTGAAGCCGACAATAGAGTTTACCCATGCGCACCCTTCCTAGGGACCCGATTCCGCTATGCAAGTCTCTGCTACGCTGCCTCACCAAGTAATGAACGCTCTGGGCATGCAGGGTGCGGCTCGGGAGGGCACGATCCTGGATCAGGCGCGTACGCTGGAGCAATTTCTGGCGGCTGTCGAAAAGCGGGCGTTTCAGATCGCGCGGCTGGCCGTTCGCGATGCTGACGACGCGCTGGACATCGTGCAGGACGCAATGCTGCAGTTGGCGCGCCGTTATGCGCAGCGCCCTAGCGATCAGTGGAAGCCGCTGTTTTATCGCATCTTGCAAAATCGCATTCGGGATTGTCAGCGTCGCCGCATGGTACGCAATCGCGTTTTCGGTTGGCTGCCGGGATTGCGCAAGGAAGACGAAGCGGATTCCGGCGATCCTTACGAAGCCACGCCGGACGAATCGCAGGGCCCTGTGGATCTTGTGGCCACCGGTGAAGCAATGCGCGGTCTGGAAGATGCGCTCAAGGATTTGCCGGCTCGGCAACTTGAGGCATTCTTGCTGCGCAGCCTGGAAGGAATGGATGTTGCGCAGACGGCGCAAGTCATGGGTTGCTCGGCAGGCAGCGTCAAAACGCATTACTCGCGCGCCGTACATTCGCTGCGTGAACGATTGAAAGATTCATGGGGAGGCGCCCAGTGACCGATCGCAAGCAAGACCATTTCGAGCGGCGTGCGCAAGCAGTGTTGCAGGAGAGCGCCGAGCGGTTGGACGGCCGAACTCAGTCACGCTTGACGCAAGCCCGGCATGCAGCGCTCGATGCCGCTCGCCGCCCGGGCGGCTCGAGGAAACCGTATATGTGGATTCCTGCGGGTGTGGCGGCTGCTGCAGCGTTATCGGTGCTGCTACTGACAGATGCAGAACAAGTCGCATCGCCTTCCGCCGCGCAGTTGGCCGCTGCGCCGATCGATGAGTTCGACATCATCGCGGCGGAGGATAGCTTGGAGTTCTATCGCGACGTGGACTTTTACGCGTGGCTCGCGGCCACAGATCTTGCGGAGACGGACGAAGAGCCGGCTCCGGACAGCGAGGTGTAGATCGATGTCGCGAATGGTTGGGTGGCTGGCGGGATGCGTCTTAGTCGCGCCATTGGCCGCGCCAATCGAAGCGAGATGCGCGGAGCCGTTGAAGAAACCTGCCGCAGTCATCAAGACACCGCTGCCGGACCTGAAATTTCTGGAGTACCTCGGCACGCTCGAGGACGACGATGAAAATTGGACCGACGTGGCCGTGCTGGTTCAAGCATCCAGTCAACCTGACGGCCAAACCACTGGCGCGCAGACAGTGAATGCCGGCTCCAGTAGTGCAGTCGTGCCGGCGGCAGGGAGCGGATCGAAAGCGAAATCGGACACTGCTGCGAAGTCGGCGGCGGAGAAGAAATGAACATCATTGTGTTGAGAGCCGTCATGCTGTGCGCGTTTGCACTGGCCGGCGGTGCTGCATCGGGACAAGCAAAGCCACCGGTGAATTCGGCAGCAGAGGAATCGGCGCAGGTCGGTGCGGGTGCCGCCGCCGGCGTCTCGTGGCAGCAGTTGTCGATCGAGCAACGAGAATTGTTGGCCGGCATGCACGAACAATGGGGCCAGCTTCCGCCAGGACGTCAGAGGGCGCTGGCCAACGGCGCGAAGCGCTTTCTACGGATGGATGCGCGTCAGCGTATGCAGGCCAATCGTCGTTTTGAGCAATGGAACGAGATGAGTGCTGCGGAACGCAGCGCCATCACGGCGCGCTTTGCGGAATTTCGAGCGCTGACGCCGCGGGAGAAGGCGAGAATTCGGCGGGCATCGCGTCGTTTCGACACGTTGCCACCGGAGCAGCGCCGGGAATTGCGGCGGCAATTCCAGGAATTGACACCCGAAGAGAGGCTGCGTGCGCGCGAACAGCTTCGGACCCGTCCACGGGCCGAGCGACCGAAGAAGTAACGGACTTACCCGATCTTGTAAGCCAAATCATGGGTCTGCGCCGCTCTTCGTTCGACCGGACTCATTCCATTGTTCGCCTTCGCCGGGCGGAATTCAAAAGGCAGCCTTAAAATTTCTGCACGTTCGCGCGCAGTCCATATAATGCGCGCCCGGATGTCAGGTCTGCTTATAACGATCGAATAGCAGACGGGCCGGATTCAAGTTCCATTTATCTGTCTATGCGTGTGGTGCATCGATGCCGGTGAAGATTGCTGTGCTCAAGGAAACCCGCCCGAACGAACGGCGCGTGGCGATGGTACCTGCGGTTGCGGAAAAGCTCGCCAAGCTGGGCGCGGACATCCACATGCAAAGCGGCGCGGGCGATGCTGTGAAGCTGGCCGATGCGGCGTTCAAGAACGTCCAGTTCGCCAACGACACGCATTCGTTGGTCAGCGACGCCGATGTCGTCGTGGCGGTACAGCCGCCGAGCCTCGACGTCGTGCAGGCGATGAAAGCGGGCGCCATCTTGTTGTCGTTCGTCTACGCGCACAAGGAAGTCGAACTAGTCAAAGCCTTGCGTGACAAAAACATCACTGCGTTTGCAATGGAACTCGTACCTCGCATTACGCGTGCGCAGGCGATGGATGCACTGTCCAGCCAGGCTGCATTGGCCGGCTACTATGCTGTGCTGCTCGGAGCGACGCAGCTCGCGCGAATGTTGCCGATGATGACCACAGCAGTGGGCTCGATTCGTCCGCAAAAGGCGTTGGTGATGGGCTTAGGCGTCGCCGGCCTGCAGGCGTTGGCGACTGCGCGTCGGTTGGGCGCGATGACTGAAGGCTACGATGTGCGGCCGGAAACCAAGGAGCAAGCCGAATCGCTGGGCGCGAAGTTTGTCGATACGGGCGTCGATGCGCGCGGAACCGGCGGCTATGCGCGCGAACTCACCCAAGAAGAGAAAGACAAGATTGCGGCGGTAGTGACCAAGCACATTCAAGCCGCGGACATGATCGTCACGACTGCAGCGATCCCCGGCAGGCCTTCGCCGAAGCTGATCAGCAAGTCGCAAGTCGAAGGCATGAAGGCCGGCAGCGTGATCATCGATTTGGCGGCCGAAGGCGGCGGCAACTGCGAATACACGAAGCCCGGGGAAACCGTGCAAGTGGGCCAGGTCACTATCGTGGGCCCGCTCAACGTTCCCAGCATGTTGGGCGAACACGCCAGCGAGCTGTACGCGAAGAATCAATACAACTTGATCGAACTGTTCCTGAAGGACAAGGCGATCAATCTCGACTGGACCGATGAAGTGATTGCCAAGTCCGCGTTGACGCATGCGGGCGAAATAAAGAATGAAGCGGCGAAAAAAGCGATCGAAGGCTAGCCGGTCACCTCGGCGAAGGCCTTGCCCATCCGAATTGTGAAACAGATGGATTCCGGCCGACGCCGGAAAACGTGCAAATCTAGGTAGGAATTTATGGATCTCACCGTCACGCTTACCGGCTTCATAGCCTTGTACATCTTCATGCTCGCGGCCTTCACCGGCTACGAAATCATCGGGCGCGTACCCGCGATTTTGCATACGCCATTGATGTCCGGCTCGAATTTCGTCCACGGCATCGTCGTCGTCGGCGCGATGTATGCGCTGCTGAATGCAACTTCGCTGCCGGAGCAAATCATCGGTTTCATCGGCGTATTCCTCGGCGCCGGCAATGCCGCCGGCGGCTACGTCGTGACCGAACGTATGCTCGAGATGTTCAAGCCGAGCAGCAAGCAAAGCGGCAAGAAGTGAAGCTCATGAATCTCAATACGCAAGTCATCATCGACGCAAGCTATCTGGCGGCTGCCTTTCTGTTTATTTACGGTTTAAAACGCATGTCGTCGCCGGTGACCGCGCGTTCCGGCATCGTGGTTGCGGGCGTCGGCATGTTGGTCGCGACGTTGGCCAGTTTCTTGTACGTGTTCGGCATCAACGATGCGGCAGCCCCGCATCTCAACGTGAACGTTGCGCTGGCCGCCGCCGCATTGACGCTGGGCACAGGCTGGGCCTGGATCAGCGGCAAGAAAGTCGCGATGACGGCTATGCCGCAGATGGTGGCGCTGTACAACGGCATGGGTGGCGGAGCCGCAGCAGCGATCGCGGCCGTGGAGTTGCTGCGAACCAGTGCCGTCCATCAGACGATTCCGTTGGTCGTGACGATCATCGGCGCGTTGATCGGCGCGATCTCCTTGTCCGGTTCGTTGATCGCCTGGGCGAAATTGGACGGTAAAATCAACGGCACTTGGCGCTTGACGGGTATCCAAGCCATCAACGGCTCGGTGTTTTTGGCGACTCTAGCGGTCGGTCTCTACATCGTGTTCGGGGCGCACGGTCATGCTCATCCGGGCATCGTGGCCGCGTTCTTTGGCGGCGCATTGATCTTCGGTGTGATGATGACGATGCCGATCGGTGGCGCCGACATGCCCGTGGTCATCTCGCTGTACAACGCGTTCACGGGCCTGGCCGTTGGGTTCGAAGGCTACGTCTTGCAGAACCCGGCCTTGATGATTGCGGGCATGGTGGTCGGCTCTGCGGGCACGCTGCTCACGCTGTTGATGGCGAAAGCGATGAATCGCAGCGTCTCGAACGTCATCTTCAGTAATTTCGGCGCAGTGGGCGATGAACAGCAGGGCGAGATCAAAGGATCGCAAAAGCCGGCCGAAGCGGGCGACGCCGCCGTCAACATGCGCTATGCGTCGAAGGTCATCATCGCTCCGGGCTACGGCTTGGCGGTCGCCCAGGCGCAGCACAAACTTTACGAATTTGTGAAATTGCTGACCGAAGCCGGCGTTGAAGTGAAATTCGCCATCCATCCGGTTGCGGGCCGCATGCCTGGCCATATGAACGTGCTGCTCGCAGAAGCCGGCGTGCCCTACGACATGATTTACGACCTTGAGGACATCAATAACGAGTTCAAGGAAGCCGATGTCGCGATCGTCATCGGCGCGAACGACACGGTAAATCCCGCCGCCCGCACCAACAAATCCTCGCCGATTTACGGCATGCCGATTCTGAACGTCGATCATGCGAAGCAGGTGTACGTGGTCAAGCGGGGGCAGGGCAAAGGCTATTCGGGCGTCGAAAACGAGTTGTTCTTCGCTGACAACTGCAACCTGGTCTACGGCGATGCGCTGAAAGTCATGGTGTCGATGATCCAGGCGGTCAAGTCGCTGGAAGGCGGGCACTAGCGAGCAGCTTGCTCGCGGCCGGCTGGCATGTTGGCTAGCTGGCGGGCTGGCCAGCATGCCGCGAACGGCGTTCACCATCGGTTTCCCCTGGTCGTTTTCTAATCAGCCGTTCTTGTAGTCCAGTCTTTGCACTGTTCACTTTCTGGCCACCCGGCCAGCTAGCCAGCTAGCCCAGCGCCTAGCCGTCCCAGGCGGCGTGCGGTCTGGCGCTGCGCCCCCTTTGTCGCGTAATCTTGCTGGAGTTCACATACAGAGGTTTCAGCAGAGTACAAGGTGTCGTCATGATCAGTGGTACGCAAACCAGCCTGACGCAAGAAATCCTACGAACGGATATTTCCGGTATGCCACTGGAGTGGATCGATTACCGGGACGCGGTGCGGCTGCAACACATGGAACAGATTGCATATACCTGCGGTTCGCGGTTGTACTCGCTCGTGGGCGGCACCAACGCCAAGACCGGTCTGAGGACCGTGGTCGACGTCAATTCAATCGTTGCCACCATTGGTCACAGCCACAACCCGGGCAATCTGCGCGGCGACTATGTTCCGCCGCTGAACAATCAAACCCTGTTCAAGCGCGACGCGCATATGTGTCTGTACTGCGGCCAGCGTTTTCCCTCCAATCAACTGTCGCGCGACCACATCCGGCCGTTGAGTCAGGGAGGCCGCGATACCTGGATGAACGTGGTGACCGCTTGTCGCAGCTGTAACAACGACAAGGCGTGGCGCACGCCCGAACAAGCAGGAATGCAGTTGCTGGCCGTGCCGTTTACGCCAACCTATGCGGAATACATCTACTTGAAGGGCCGCCGCGTGTTGGCGGATCAAATGGAATACTTGCTTGCGCATTTCCCGCGCAGCAGCCCTTTGCATGCGCGCTTGAAGGCGCATGCTGCTTAAGCTCGACGAAATTTCAAACGATGACCGCTCACCGGTCGAGTTCGGCGCAGAGGCCGCCTCAGCCGAGGCGCCGCTGTATCTGATCGACGCATCGGTTTTCATTTTTCGCGCCTTCTATTCCGTGCCGCTGACGCTGACGGACGCCGAGGGTCAGCCGGTCAATGCGGTCCATGGCTTTGGTCGCTTTATCGGCGATCTGATCGAGAGCGAATCGCCGTTGCAACTCGCGGTGGCGTTCGACCAATCGCTGACCACGTCGTTCCGCAACGAGCTCTACCCGAGGTACAAGGCCAATCGCGAGCCCGCGCCCGTCGAATTGCAAAGGCAGTTTGCCTGGTGCCGTGAATTTTGCAGCGCGTACGGCATCGTGCATTTCTCCAGCAGCCACTACGAAGCCGACGACTTGATCGGTACCCTTGCTGCCCGTGCCCGAGCCCGCCGCCAAAGAACGGTCGTCGTCACGCGCGACAAGGATCTGTCGCAACTCATCCGGCCGGGCGATGTGTATTGGGACTACATCGGCGAGCGCCGCTATCGCTACGACGAAATTCCCGAACGCTTCGGGGTACGGCCGGAGCGCATGGCCGATTTTCTGGCGTTGACTGGCGATGCCGTCGACAACGTCCCGGGCGTGCCGGGGATCGGCAAAAAGACAGCTTCGCAACTGCTTTCCCATTTCGAATCGCTCGAGCACCTGTACGACAACTTGGATGCCGTGCTCAAGTTGAAGTTGCGCAATCCAGGCTTCGTCGTGGCGCAGCTGCGAGATCATCGCGAGCTGGCCTTTCTGGCGCGGCGACTGACTGCGATCTTCTGCGAAGCACCGATCGATGCGGAATTCGATTCCTGCACGCGCATGCGCTGCGGTCCGCCCGATTTGGCGGCCCTCGACGGACTATGCGACACGTGGGGATTCGGCCGGCTACTCCGCAACCAAGCCGAACGCATTGCGAAGCGCGCAATGGCGACCAGTTAGCGTGCAAGAAGCTCTCATTCGCAGCGCGCTCACCGTCGTGCTGCAGGCCAAGATGGGGTCTGGGTCGCTGACCCGAGTCGCAGGTGGGAGTGTCCATAGCTGCTTCCGTTGCCCGACAGAATCGGCCGACATCTTCGTCAAGGTTGCGCCTTCTGATTTGCTGCCGATGCTGACGTCCGAGGCTGCGGCACTCCAGGAGTTGGCAAGTGCGGGCGCACTCCGGCTGCCGAATGTACTGGGCGTGGGAAAGACCGAAGGCTGTGCTGTGCTTGCTCTGGAGTGGATCGCATTGCAACCGCCATCGCCCGCAGTCGAATGGCAACTCGGTGAACGGCTGGCCGATCAGCATCGCGTCACCCATGCCAAATATGGGTGGCGTCAGAATAATTTCATTGGCGCATCGCCGCAGCCGAACGTTTGGTCCACCGATTGGCTGCATTTTTGGCGCACCCATCGTTTCGATGTGCAATTGAATCTTGCCGCTCAAAATGGCGCGGACGCGCGCTTCATGGAGCGCGCAACATTGCTCAGTGCATTGATGGACGGCTTCTTTACATCGTATGTGCCGCAGCCATCGCTGTTACACGGCGATCTTTGGAGCGGCAATCGCGCGTCCGACGACCACAATCGCCCCGTCATCTTCGATCCGGCCAGCTACTTCGGCGATCGCGAAGTGGATCTAGCGATGACGCGGCTCTTCGGCGGATTCAGCCCGGAATTTTATGCCGCCTATCAACGCGCTTGGCCGCTCGATGCGGGCGCCGAAGCGCGCGTCGATCTCTACAATCTGTATCACGTGCTGAATCATCACGCGCTGTTCGGCGGCGAATACTTGCAGCGCGCCTCCTCCATGGTGAACAAGCTGCTCGCCGAGCTGGGTCACTAGCAAGCTTCGAAACTTGCGTCGTAGAGCGTGCGGCGCGAACGCGTAGCGAATGCCTCTTCACTCTCTGGCTACAGCCTACAGCCTACAGCCTCATCGAAGCATTCGCTCCGATCGCCGGCGCACTGCGCCCACTTCAGCTTCCCGCTTCTATGATCTCCACTCTATGCGTGAGTTGCGCAGTGGCGCTCATCATTTTGGAAGCTGAACAGTACTTCTCCGCCGATAGCGTCACAGCGCGCTCCACTTTTTTCAAATCCAAATTGCGGCCACTGACTTTGTAGACCAACTCGATCGCGGTGAAAACTTTTGGATCGGCGGTCGCGCGCTGTGCCTCCAGCTCCACCACGCAATCGGTCACCGGTTCACGGCCGCGCTTCAGGATCGTGACGACGTCGAACGCGCTGCAGCCGCCCAAGCCTAGCAGCAGCATCTCCATGGGGCGGAAACCCAGATTGCGGCCGCCCGAATCGGGCGCGCCGTCCATCACGACTGCGTGACCCGTACCGGATTCGCCTATAAACATCACGTCTTGCACCCACTTGATTCGAGCTTTCATTGCACCATCCAGCTAATGCCTATCCAAATTTCGTAGCTCAACCTGTTTTCTGCAGGACTTCGCCCAGTGCCTTCACCAAGGCGCGCTGCGTCAGTCGTTCGGCAAACGATGCGGGGCGCAGCAGCTTCATTCGTTCAAGGAACGGTTGCATCGACGCGTTCGGCTCGCTCGCGAACAACGCATGCGCCAGCACGATAGCCTTGCCATAGAGCGTTCCAGTCGCAGCTTGCAACCGCTTCAGGGCTTTAGCAATGACAAGCTCTTCCGGCGTGAAGTCTGTGCCGAAGGGCACTTCGCCGAACAGCCCTCGCTCGCGCCAGGGAGCCAAGGCTTCTTCCAGCCGTGCAGGAAGATTGGCGCGCGCGGCTTCCGGAACGCGATAGTCCGCCGACAGCTTGCCATTGCGTTTTGCTTCGGCGACGAAGTCATCTTGGAATCTCGCGTCCATCACATCGACCAATGCGGCGACGACTTCGCCATCCGCGCGGCTGCGCAGATCCGCAACGCCGTATTCGGTGATGACGAGATCGCGCAGATGGCGAGGAATTGTGACGTGACCGTAGTTCCAAACGATGTTCGAAGTGGTGCGGCCCTTAACGGTGCGAGTGCTGCGTAGGCATAGCAACGAGCGGGCGCCTGGCAGGGAATGCGCCATCGCCACGAAATTGTATTGGCCACCTACACCGCTGACGACAGCACCGGTCTCAAGCCCGTCCGAAACAGCGGCGCCGAGACCTGTCAGCATCATGGTTGTATTGACGAAGCGAGCGTCGCGACGCTGAGCGCGCTTCATCTCAGCATCGTCGATCAGATCGTTGACGAAGCTGATGCGTTGCATGGCAAAGGCTCGACGCTGCGCCGAAGGCAGATTGCACAACGCCTCGTAGAATGCTTTCGGCCCGAAAAAGAAACCGCCATGAACAAGTACACCGTGACGCAGCTGCGAACCAAGGCAATATTGAACGAGCGATTTGCGGCTGTTAGGATCGCCGAGGTCCGCTTTCACCAATCCCTGAGGCGTCCGGATACCTGCTGTCGTCCAATGTGCATCGTCGCGGAAAACACCCGCCGATTGCAGGGCTTCGAAATCGCTGCCGGTAAGTTGCTGCAAGCCGGAGGCCTGTAACGCATCAAGCAGCGTTTCATCGATCTGGTCGCCATGCCCCTGATCGACAACCGTCTGGAGCAGCGCATGGGGATAAACACGGCGTTTGAGAATACCGGCGCGGTACAAATCGATGAAGCCATCGACCAGCATTTCGCTGCACCCGTACAAGCCCCTGCTGAATGGCGCAACGCCGCCTTCAAGCTCCACCAGTGCTCGCTGCCTTGCGCTCGGCCGAAGGGTTTCGACGAGGGCACTGAAATCCTCCGGGTGTTCGTGCCGCAGTTTGAGTGCATACACGATGGCGTCACCCAGTTCGCCGATGCCCAGCTGCAATGTACCGCCATCGCGGATTAGCGTCGCAACGTGCAGAGCAATCTGATAGTCGGTGGCGCCGATCGGCAGATTGGGTGGGCAAAACAACGGGAAGTCGGCGGCGTCTTCGATCAGAAAATCGAATTCGTTGCGATCGACCACCGCATCGCCGTACATGAAAGGCAATCGTGAATGCACTTGTCCGATGAGAGCGAAGGCGCCGCGCGCGCGCTCGGTGCGAATATGCGGCAACAAATCGATCGTGAGATCCGGATTGCACGACAAGCTCAGCCGGCCAGGCTCCTCGTCCGACTGGGCGACCAGTTGGGCGATGACATTGACGCCGCGCCGAATGAGATCGCGTGCGACGTGCGTGTAATTGCTGCTTAGATAATGTTGCTGCAGATGCCCATCGTGCAACCAGCCGCCCGGCTCGAGAAAAAATTCGTTGATCTGGATGTTCGACGGCAACTGGCGACGTTCCAATAGTCGTACATAGTCAAGTTCCGGATAAGAGCCAAAGACTCGCTTGACGAAAGGCCCGAGGAAGCGCCGTTCGAGATCCGATCGGCCTTTTGGAGCGCGCAGCGATAACGCTGTAAAGAGCGTGAGTTGAATTTTCGAATCCGCCATCGCTCGTTGCACGAAGGCATTGACCAATAGGTTGGGTTTGCCGATGCCGACAGGCAGGCCAAGTACGATGCGATTGCCGACGCGGCTCAGCGTGGCTTCGACGCAAGCATCCAAAGCCGCGCGCTCCGCGCCGGCGCGGGAGCGATCATCAAGGTGCTGGTCGGGAGAATTGACTGAAGGCATGCGTGGCGCCGCGATAACGGACGCCTACGATGCGGGGAGAGTGACCGGCCGTCAACAGTCGCCGAGCACTGCCGGGCGACGAATTGCGCCCTCCGACGAGAGCGGTGCCTACTTCGTGAGCTTGCCGACCAAACGCGAAAGCAAAGAAGGGTTCTTTTGAACGCGAATGATCTGTGTGTCCGTCAAGCCCAGCATCTTTGCTTCGTTCAAAAGATCCTGTTGCAAGGATCGCGTGCCCTTGCCCTTCGGCTTTTGAACTGCCGGCTTCTTGGCCGTCGTTGCAGCCCGCTTGGTGGCGGGCGCGGCCGCCCGGGGAGCTGGCTTGCTTACCGGGCGAGCGACGGTATTGATGGTCGGTACTGGCGCCGATGCGGCAGGGTTCGCCGGGCGTTTCTGTTCGATTTCCACGACACGCGCCTGCGGCTTCATCAACGTTGCGGCCTTCGGCGTATTGGCGAATCGTTCGTACTCTGCATCGGCGATGCGAACGATCAGGGGTTCGTTGAAGAAGGTGCGCAGATAGCCCATCACCGCCTCCGCCGAAACTTCCTCGCGGAAAAAGCCTAGACGCAGAGCGTGGCGAATTCGTCCGTCGTCCATCGCGGCAACCGAATACAAGCTGTAGGCCTCGAAAATATCGAGACGCGGCATGGTGTCCAAGTTCGCGGGCGAGTCCGAGATGGCGAGTTGGACCGTGAACCACTTGTCGCGACCGTCATCTTCCATTTCGTTCTTGGAAAGCGTGCGAATCGTCTGGGTGGTGTCGAGCGTCGGCACCTCGCCGTGCTGTTGACGCCATTGCGTCGATTGCTTCGCCAGTTCGCGTACGCGCATCAAATCGGGCGTGACGGCATTTGCGGCGGCAGACTGTGCCGACAAATGCGCAGGAGACTCTGCAGACGGCAGGAACGAGGCGACCTGTGTTGCAGGTTTCGCGCTAGAAGATTCGAGCGTTAGAGAAGTTTCTGGAATCTCGATCCCGGCACCGACGTGGAAAGGTTCGGACGGCTTACGTGCCGCGCCGTTCGCGGGCTTGCTGGCAACCGGTGGTGGAGTCACTGCGCTCCACTCGGGAACGGTGGATAGCGAAGCTGCCGGTGCACCCGGGGTCAGTGCGGCGGATGCGGCCTGCTTGGCGGCGGCATGCTTCGTGACGGTCGGGAGGGGCTTTGCAGCAGGAGCGATCGGTGCGGGCGAGGGCTTGACGGGCGTTTTCTGCGCGACTGCTGCGGCGGGTGCCGCTTTCGCAACCACAGGCGTCGGCGCGGGAGTTGGTGCTGCCGGCGTTAAGGCCGCGATGACCTTGGCACGCTCGGCCGCATCGGTCGTTGCCATGGCATGTGCCTGCTGCATCAAACTGCGGCGGCGCTGCGTGGAATCGTCCGCCTTCGCCGAATCCGCTGCGTCGGAGTGAGCGTGAGGCTGAGATTTGATCGGCTGGGTAGCGTTCGGCGCAAACCGAGCGACTGGCGGTGGCGCCCAATCGATCTCGACAATGTCTTCGTGAATGGGGGCCTGCTTAGCCTTGGGTTGCGCGGTGGGTTTCGCAACCAGCGCCTTCTTGATGATCGTGTCCTCATCCACTGCGACGCTTTGCGGGGGAGCAGGCTTCGCAACGACCGAAACGGCAGGTGCAACGACCGGGGCGACTATGGATGCAATGGGCGTCCGCGCGACAGGGGTAGCCGGCGCGGACTGCGGCAGCGCTTTCATCATGCCCGTGGCATTCGGATCGCGGAACTTTGACAGAGTGAATCGACCGGTCCGCAACAAATCCTGGACGGAGCGCTTCAAGTAGCCGCTGGCGTGCTTCAAATCTTCGTCGCACAAACAGGAAGTGAAGGCCGTCGCGTAACGCTGGCGCACAGAGCCCAACACATCTTCTGCGATCGATTCACTGGTGAAAAAGCCCAGCCGCAGTCGATAGCGACGACGGCCATCTTCGATGCGGGAGACCTGGTATAGCTTGTATTGTTCAAGACCGGGAATCGCATTGTCGAGACTCATCGGCGTCATGGCGGCGCACAGATTGATCACGAACAAAGGTTCATAGTCTTCCGGGCTTCCCATGGGAGCACCGGTCAGAATGTCGATATCGCGTAATGCGCTGCTCTCGTCCACGCTATCTTCCCCAATGGCATGAAACGTTAAAAAAGACGCTGCCCATGCTTGCCAGAAGCAAGGTCTTGGCGATCATTCTTTAAGCGGATAGGCGCGCTCGTGAGCGCGACAGATTGCGACGTTCGGAGCGCTGATGTCTGAATCGGTGGCAATCGCCTATCGCGACGGCCTCCGCAGCTTTCCGAAATAGCGCCGCAATTCGTCTTGCGGCCGTGGCAACCCCGCTGTCATAGGAAATGATCCTTTAGACCGGTGGCTTTGCGTCCCTACCTTTCAGTAGGTTTGCCCTTGAACACCCAAATTTCATAATCGCGATCTGGGGCTTTGAAGTCAAGCGCAAGAGTCTCTGTCCGGAGACAGCGCAGGGCCCAGTTGCCGAAAATGCTGAACCCGTTCGAGCCTTATGTCCCATCCCGGTCCCTGGGCTTTACCTGAGGCCTGACGGGGAAAAGCCATGAATCGCTTGCGCCGTTCGGCGTAGGGTGAAGTCGGGGTCTAAACCCCGGCGCGGGGGTAAGAATGCGGCACGACACAGCCGGCGGGACCCATCGGTCACGATACCGGGACTTACATCGCGAATTTCATCCAAGCACTGGCCGGTTCGCGCCGGCACTCCTTGGCCATGATCCGAGGCCCAAGTCGATGAGCAATGCGTTGCGCCAGCGTTGGATTCGCTTTGTACATTCGTTGGAACGCGGACAAAAGTCCGGCGAGTACAGCGCGCCGGTCGGCCAAATCGCGGCAACCGTCACGGGCCATGATCGCCAATTCATCGCCGATGCTATTCAGCGTGTCGGTGTAAGTCGGCGCAAACTCACTGTTCTGACGTCGCAGACGCTCGGCAAATCGCAGGGCGTTGAACACGCTTTGTCGCGCTCGGTGTCGTAACACCAATCTTGCAATCAGACGCATTGAAGTTCTCCGCGACGTTCGCCAGGCAGCAAACGATGCCGACAGTGTGGTGACGCGGACCGGTCCGCGGCGTGCGCCGCGTCTCAGCGTGAACAGGGCACTACGACATGTCCGGGTGCTGTGCAGTGCGTTACTTGATTATGCTAAGTTAGCTGCGGCCTCGATTAGGGGGATTGCTGGTGTCCCTATCCGCGACTCCACGAAAAGAACATAACGCCGGACCACCGGCAGCAGCGAATGGCGCAGATCAACCTATCGCCAAACTTGGTGCTGCGCTCACTGCTTTTGTGGGCCGCGCCTTACGAGGGCCGATCAATCTAGCCGTCCGCATCAATAGTTTTGCGGAATTTCAGCAGACCTTCGGCGGTTTGTGGCAACCCAGTTCGTTGTCGTACGCCGTCGAGCAGTTTTTCGAGCAAGGGGGTCGTCATGCCGTCATCGTGCGCATCGTCAACGGCGGAGCGCCGCCGACGATCTCGCTGCCGTGCGGAGCCGGAACGCTCACCCTGCGCGCGTTAGCGCCCGGGACCCGCGAATTTCTGCGCGCCGCAGTCGACTACGACAATCTCCCCGACGATGGCCAGTCGCAAGATGCGTTCAACCTCGTTGTGCAAAGAGTGCGTTCCCACGGTTCGGAGCGAATCGAAGTGCAAGAGACGTTTCGACGCGTTTCCATCGATCAGGCAACCCATCGCTTCATAACGAATGTACTGGCGGAATCGCAGCTCGTGCGTGTCGAGGGCCCGGTGCCTGCAACGCGGCCGGACATCACCTGCGTGCAAGGGTCTCGGCATCCGGGCGGCTACGTCGACTCCAACAACGACGGTGATGACGGCGCGACTTTGTGCGAATACGACATCATCGGTTCCGCAGTCGATGGCACAGGCCTCTTTGCCCTGGCTGACGTGCCGAGCGTGGGGTTTGTTTACATCCCTCCTTTGTCGCGTACGCACGATATCGGAGCCACGACACTACTGGTCGCGGAAAAATTCTGTCGCGACCGACGGGCATTACTGATCGTCGATCCGCCGTTCAGTTGGACGTCCGTCGAGCGCGCGATCGCGGGCATGCAGGCGTTGAATTTTCGCAGCGAGCACGCCGTGCTGTATTTTCCCCGCATCGTTGCAGGCGACCGCTTGCGTGCCCGCACCGAAATCTTTCCAAACGGCGGCGCAGTGGCCGGCATGTTGGCGCGCGCTGAAGAGCAGCGGCCGGTTTGGGCGATGAATGCGGCTGAGCCCGAACAGATGTTGCGCGCCGGCATTCGCTTGAGCGTTGCTCTGAAGGAGCAAGATCGCTGGCGTTTGGCGATGCATGGCATCAACGTGTTGCAAACAGGGCGCAGCGCGTCCGAAATAAAGTTGGTGCCCAGGACGATGGCGGGGAGCTTGAACAGCGCAGCGGATTGGGCCTATCTGCCGCAGCAACGACTCGTGTCCTACTTGGTCAACAGCGTCGAACAGGGAACCCGATGGGCAGCCGGGTCGTACGCGGACGTTGCCGTGCGGACACGACTGGTACGTCAAGTGACCGACTTTCTGCAGGACGCCGCCACGCTCGGCGCCTTTCCGGCAGCGCCCGACAATCAGGCATTCCTGGTCGTCTGCGACGAGCGCATTCACGACAGCGACGATCTCGCTGCGCGGCGCGTCAAGGTCCTGCTGGCATTGGCGGGTTCGCGCCCCGCGGATTATCGGGGATTCTTGATCACCCACAGCCCCGCCGGCAGTTCGATCAAATCCGTTGCGATCAATCGATTGGAGCTGCCGATCGTGATCGAGCCCAAGATTTTCTTCGACAACGACACCGACACTTGCGGTTTTGTACCGCAAGCCAGCTGATTGCTGCCGGCAAGGGCGAAATAGCTTACTCATTTATGACGCGTCGCTGCGTTTCGCCTGTCTGCTCTGCATACTACCCACCATGAACTTCGGCTCGACGCTTTCGGTGTGCTTTCGAGACTATGCGTAATTCAATCACGGTGTTGTTGATACTGCTGACGGTAGCGGGTGCTTTGCTCGCCACCTGGTTGGTGCGCCGTCGCATTCAAATCGGCGAGGACTTCGCGTCCGGTCGCCGGCGTTTACCTGCGACGCTGTGCGGCATCAGTCAAGCAGTGAATAGCATCCCACTTTGGTTTCTCCTGGCGTTGAGTGCGTATGCGTTCACGGTCGGACTCGCGGCGCTGTGGCTTGCAGTTGCAAGCTTCGCAGGGCTTGCGATCAACGGCTGGTTCGTTGCGCCGCGGCTGCGTGAGCAAGCGGTTGGCACACACACGGTATCGCAATGGTTTTCAGCAAGCGCAGGCGAGCGCATGGTGGCGGCGACGTCGCGGTCAGCCGCAATCATCGTTGTGTGTGCAGTGGGTTTGACGACAGTCACATTGGCGCAATGGACTGCCGACTTCTTATCCGCTGCCGCCGGCATTTCGTTTGCGACCGCACTCGTGCTGCAGTCGCTGGTTGTGTTTTTCGTCGTGTTCTTCGGCGGCATCTGGTCGGCGAGCGCAAGCGATCTGATTCAAGCGGGGCTGTTGCTGTTCGTTCTCTGCTGCACGGCCATCGGCGGAATCGTGGCCGTCGGCGGGTTCGCGCCGCTGAAGCTGGGCCTGTCCGGCGATTTGAGCAATTGGTTTGGGGGATACGAAGGCGTGTTGGCGCTGTCGCTGTTCGTAGGTCTTTCGTTCGCTGCGTTTGGCAGCGCCGCGCAACCTGCAGCCATCAGTCGCTACCTGGCCTGCAAGGACGATCTGGCTTTGCAGTCCGCGCGTCGTCAGGGCATGGCGTGGGGGGCGCTTGTTTTGATCGCAGCATTGATCGTCGGATGGTGCGCGAAAGTGTTGGCGATGGAGGCGACAGCCGGACGGTTCGTCCTCTCGGGGTTGATCGCTCACTCATTGCCGCAATGGGTTGCGTCAATCGTGAGCGGCGGCTTCATTGCGACGTTAGGGCTGGCTTGTCTCAGTCCATGTCTTGCCCTCGCCACCCACCTGGCGACGGATTTGGATTCCTCATCGCGAACGGTGTCGCTAGTGTGGTGCCGGGTGGCATTAGTGGTTTTATTGATCGCAATTCCGGCCGGCGCGCTTTACCTCCCGCCAGGCAACGAAGATCGACTCTGGTTCTGCTGGCATGCGCTTGGAGCGGCGTTCGCTCCGTTGTTGTTGGTGCGTCTCACTGGCAAGAAAGTTCGCGCGGGATCGGCGCTGGGTGCAATGTGGTCCGGCTTCATTCTGACTCTATTGTTCCACGTGATGCCGGACACGCCCGGCGATCTGATGGAGCGCAGCTTGCCGTTCATTGCTGCTATGGGTATCGCATTGTCCGGCGGCGAGCGCCGCCGGAATCCCGATCGAGCGGATCGCGGCGACCGTACCGTCCACGACCATTTACCGATCTGATGTTCGATGACGAAACGCAAATCGAAACCTGCAAGTAAGAGGCGGGCAAAGACCGCAGCCTCCGCGAGTCACGCGGGCTGGGAAGCGATTTATCGCGCGGTGGAGCGCATCCCGCGGGGTCATGTCGCAACTTATGGCGGCATTGCGCACGTGGCGGGCCTGCCCCGGCGCGCCCGTTTGGTAGGTACCGCACTGAAGAAATTACCGAAGTCGCGCATCGTTCCGTGGCATCGCGTGTTGACGGCAAGTGGGAAGTTGGCCTTTCCAAGCGGCAGCGATGCGTTTGCGCGTCAATCCGCGCGCTTGAAGCGCGAAGGCGTCGAGCTGGTTCGTGGCCGCGTAGATTTGCGGCGCTTTGGCTGGCCAAGCGTCGAAGCCGGATTGGATGAACTGATGTGGAAGCCACGAAGTCGCTGAAGTCAAACCGACGCCGAGCCGGTACGGCCTGATAAGATGGCGCCACAAGCGCAGCGCTTTCGCAATTCACACTCGGAATCGATGCATGGCTCAACCGCTCATCGTTTTTTCGCACGGTCAGGACGGCGAACCATGGGGCACCAAGATAGCCGCCATGGCTGAGCCCGCGCGTGCGGCGGGCTTCCGAGTGGAATCTGTCGACTATCGCGGACTCGAGGTGGAAGCGCGGGTCGCGAAGCTGCTCGCGTTCTGCAGGGTGCAAACCGAACGACCGGTACTTGTCGGCTCCAGTATGGGTGGGCACGTGGCAGCCGCGGTGTCGCAGGAAGTTGAAGCGCGAGGCTTATTCCTGCTCGCGCCAGCCTTGTATATGGCCGGACTCGAGCAACACACGCCAGTGCCGGCCAAGTGTCCAATCGCCATCGTTCACGGCTGGCATGACGACATCGTGCCCGTCGATAACAGCATCCGATTCGCACGCGATCACAGCGCAGCCTTGCATGTACTCGACTCGGACCATCGATTGACCGACAGCCTTGCGGCCATCGTCGACTATCTGTCGCAGTTTCTGCGGCAACTCTCGCACTCCGCTTGATACGAGATAGGAGTCGCCCGTTTGCGCCGAAGCCACTCGCGAATGAACCATGCTGCGTAAGTTGATTTCGCTTTGGGCGCGGCCACGGGTGCTGCCCGAGGATGCGAAGACGCGCTTGCCCGGTGTGTCGAACGTTCTCGTTTATGTGATCGAAACTCGCGGTATCGCCGACATGGTCGTCGTCGAGCAGGTTTGCGAGAAGCTCAAGTTGCCGCGACGTCACGGCGCTTTGGCAGGCGGCAAAGCCGGCGAATTCCCGCTGCTCTACCTCGAGCGGCGCCGCGGTTTTTTCGGCAATCGCATCGACCGCCGCATTCCCGACCCATTGCGGCAGTTGGTGCGTACCGTGCAGGCAAATCCGGCGCTCGATGTTGCGCTGGTGCCGGTCAGTGTTTTTTGGGGACGCGCGCCGGCGAAAGAAGACAGCTGGTTGCGCCTGTGGCTGGCCGAAACGTGGGATCTGACCGGGCGGTTCCGCAGACTATTGTCCGTGGTCGTCAACGGACGCAATAACCTGCTCGTCCAATTCGGCGATCCCTTGCCGCTACGAACGGTGCTGGCCGACGGCGCGGAAACGGCTCGCGTGATTCGCCGCGTAGCGCGCCGGCTGCGCGCCGAGCTCGGCAACCAGCGCGCCGCCACGATCGGTCCCGATCTTTCGCACCGGCGCACGATCGTCACTCAAGTGCTTCGAACCCGCGCCGTGCGCCAAGCCATGGTGGGTGAAATGAAGGCCAAGAACCTCGCGCGCCGCGCCGCGATTACCCAGGCCAAGAATTACGCCGATGAAATCGCCGCCAACTATTCTGCCGGCGTGGTCAACGTCTTCGCTCGCTTGCTCGCGCGCGTGTGGAATCGACTCTATGACGGAGTCGAGCTTCATCATCTGGAGAAACTGCACGAGGTTGTCGAAGGGAACGAATTGATCTACGTGCCTTGTCATCGCAGTCACATGGATTACTTGTTGTTGTCGTACTCGGTTTACATGAAAGGATTCACCGCGCCGCACATTGCCGCCGGCATCAATCTCAACATGCCCATCGTCGGCTCGCTGCTGCGGCGCTGCGGAGCATTCTTCCTGCGCCGCAGCTTCGCCGGCAATTCGCTGTACACAATGGTGTTCATGAAGTATCTGGGGCTGATGATGGCTCGCGGTCACTCCATCGAATACTTCATCGAGGGAGGGCGCAGCCGCACTGGCCGGCTGCTACAGCCCAAGACGGGAATGTTGTCGATGACGGTGCGCAGCTTCCTGCGCGATCCGCGCAAACCGCTCGTGTTCGTGCCCATCTATTTCGGCTACGAACGGCTGGTGGAGGGTAAAACCTACATCAACGAGTTGTCCGGCAAACCGAAGGAGAAAGAATCGGTGGGCGGCATCCTCAAGGCGATCCCAGCGATGCGCAGTCGCTACGGCAAAGTGCACGTGAGCATTGGCGCGCCGATTCATCTCGATGAGATCCTGCGCGTGTATGCGCCCGAGTGGCGGCAGATGTCCTACGATGGCGACGATCGTCCGCCCTGGCTCAACCGTGCCGTCGATGATTTGGCGACACAAATCATGACCAACATCAATGCGGCCGCCTGCGTGACACCGGTCAATCTATTGGCGCTGGCGTTGCTGGCGACACCCAAACAGGCCATGATCGAAACCGATTTGGCGCGGCAAATGGAGTTGTATGCGGCGATGTTCAGGCGCGCGCCTTATTCGCCCGATGTAGTCGTGACCAGCATGGACGGCGCATCGATGATCAAGTATTGCGAAACGCTGAACCTGCTGGCGCGCCGCAAGCATGCAATGGGCGATATTCTGCAGATGTCGGAGGAAAACTCCGTTCTCCTGACCTATTTCCGCAACAACGTGCTGCATTTGATCGTGCTGCCGTCGGTCATCGCTTGTTGTTTCCTCAATAATCGATCGATGCGCACAGAGGATGTGCAACGTCTTGCATGGCGTATCTACCCGTATGTTCGTGATGAATTGTTCATGCGCTGGACCGAGGATGAACTTGCCGAAGCGGTTCGATCGACGCTCGAGCACATGTCGAATCTCGGCTTACTAGAAGTTTCGGCTAGCGGCTCGGATTGGTTGCGCCCCGCCACCGGCACGGCCGAGGCTGTCCAGCTGTCGTTGCTTGCGCAGGTCACAGTGCCCATCATCGAACGCTACTACTTGACCATCGCGCTGTTGTTGAAGTCGGGCAGCGGCCGCATCAGTCAAGAAGCGCTGGAAAGCCAATGCCAGCTGATGGCGCAACGCATGTCGCTGATCTACGAACTCAATTCGCCTGAGTTTTTCGACAAAGCGCTTTTCAAGAACTTCATCGATCTACTGCGCGCACGTAAC
>WUUC01114642.1_pt1 | contig 23274 bp, 19 predicted proteins | sample 6278441 | NCBI WGS metagenome assembly WUUC01 (sample SAMN13675441, study PRJNA597444) | soil metagenome | isolation source: soil | place: USA: Washington | collected 2017-10
CGTTCATGATCTGATCGAGACAGTTCGGGCAGACCATTTGCTGCACGCGTTCGCGCCCCTGTTCGAAGACAATTTCTTTGAGCTTACGCATCGGCAGCTCTCGTGCGCAGCGCTCGCAGGAACCCTGTCTCTCCATGGAGCTGACTAGGCTATCCCATGGGCGTGCAGTCCGTCACCCGATGGATCGCGCTGCTGGCGCTGTTGCTGGCGCTGATCGCACTCGCGCTGTTCCTGGCCGACGGGGCCTGATCGCGAGACTTGCTCTTGTTCGCTCACGCAAGGCTCCAGGCCCCCAGACAGGCGCCGGCCGCCGCGCTCGGGACGGCCCGGTAGTCGGCCGTCATACGTTACTCAGCAGGAGCACGAATCGATTTCCTGGTTGAGTTCGAAAAGGGGGCGGAGCGCATTAGACGAGGCGGGCCTGATGGAGGAACACCGCCCACGAGAACCCTGCGCCAGGCAGTAGGTCTTTCGGTCGGGGTCGAGCATCGCCGATGTTCATGGCATCCCTCGGCGCTAGATTGTCGTCGTATGGAGAGCTACGTTGCGCTGTTACGCGGCATCGGACCGAGTAATCCGAACATGCGCAATGACAAGTTGCGCGAATTGTTCGAAGACCTCGGCTTCGGCAACGTCCGCACGGTGATCTCGACCGGCAACGTCTTGTTCGAGAGCAGCTCGGCGGCTGCAAGAGCGATGGAAGCGAAAGTGGAGGAAGCGCTGCCGAAGCAGCTGGGCTTCACCAGTACCACGATCATCCGCAGCAGGCGGCAGCTACAGGCCCTTGTGGACCGGGACCCATTCAGGAGCATCGAGCATTCGAGTAAGACGAATCTAAACGTGACGTTCTTGAAGACGAAGCCGCGCACGAAACTGGCCTTTCCCCACCGGCCCAAGGATGGCGATTACACCATCCTCGGGTTGTACGACCGGGAGATCTGCAGTGTCATCGACCTGACCGGCGCCCGAACTCCCGATCTGATGCGGTGGCTCGAGAAGGAGTTCGGTAAAGACATCACCACCAGGACCTACAAGACGGTCGGTCGGATCCTGAGCCGGCTCGGTCAAGACTGAACCTTTCGTTCCCAAGCCGCGATGAGTCTTGCCTGGTTGTGCGGTCCAATGAGTAAGCATCCGAATCTCTGGATGCGCCTGGGAGTCAGACCTGAAAGGAAGGGAAGATGAGAGAGCTCACCGTCAACACGTTCCTCACCCTTGACGGGGTCATGCAGGCGCCCGGCGGGCCCGAAGAGGACCCTTCCGGCGGGTTCGCGCACGGTGGATGGTCGGTCAACTACTGGGACGACGAGATGGGCCGGGTCATGGGCGAGGCCATGGGGACGCCGTTCGACTTGGTCCTCGGCCGCAAGACTTACGAGATCTTCGCCGCGCACTGGCCACACGCCACCGACGAGCAGGGCGCCAAGCCGTTGAACGACGCGACCAAGCACGTCGCGTCGCGCACGCTCGAGTCGCTGGAGTGGGCCAACTCGGTGCTGATCGAAGGAGACGCAGCCGAAGGCGTTGCCGCGCTGAAGCAACAAGACGGGCCCGAGTTGCAGGTGCACGGCAGCTCCAACCTCATCCAGACGCTGTTGCGGCACAACCTCGTCGACTTGTTCCGCCTATGGACATTCCCCGTCGTGGTGGGGACCGGGAAGCGACTCTTCGCCGACGGCACCATCCCGGGCGGGTTGAAGCTCGTCGACAGCAAGGTTTCGAGCACAGGCGTGGTCATCGGTACCTACGTGCCGGCGGGAGAGATCGTAACGGGATCGTTCGCATTGGAGGAACCGCCCGAGGCGGAGATACGACGCCGGCGCGACCTCGAGAATTAGATCGCGTCCCACATGGCCAAACTGATCTACTCGGCGATCACGTCGCTCGACGGCTACGTCGCGGACCAGAACGACAAATTCGACTGGGGTGAGCCGGACGAGGAAGTGCACACGTTCATCAACAACCTCCAACGGTCCGTCGGGACCTACCTCTATGGGCGCCGGTTGTACGAGGTGATGGTCGCCTGGGAGAAGCTCGACTTCGCCGACCAGCCGCCTTTCATGCAGGTCTTTGCGCAGATGTGGCAGGCGGCGGAGAAGATCGTCTACTCCAAGACGCTCGAAGCTGTGTCAACGGCCAACACGCGGCTCGAGCGAGACTTCGCTCCTGAAGCGGTCCGGCACATGAAAGCCTCCGCTCCGCATGACCTCACCGTGGGTGGGCCGTTTCCGCAACGGCATGGTCTACCTCCGCTACCGGAGCAAGAGTGGGGGAGCATGACGAAGTAGCTCGCGTCGATACCAGCGCGCCAGAACTCGGCGCCGGCGTCGGAGGAGGCTGTCGGGACGACTTGCGAGCTTCATGAAATGGTGCGGGGAATGCCGACCTGGGCCGCCCGGTTGCGAACGGAGACTGCGGAATCGTGGAAGGGAAGGCTTGTGATCACACAGGATCTGAGATCGCACGATCACGTCCTCGGCTCGACCGAACCCCGTGTGACCCTCGTCGAGTACGGGGAGTTCGAGTGTCCTCATTGCGGGCGGGCTCACTTCCAGCTGAAAGCTCTGCGTAGACGCCTCCCCGAGCTCGGCGCTCGCTTCGTGTTCCGTCATTTCGCCCGAGACGACATTCACCCGTTCTCCGTGCGAGCGGCGGTGGCGGCCGAGGCTGCCGGCGCGCAGGGCCGTTTCTGGCAGATGCACGATCATCTTTTCGAGAATCAGCACTCCCTCGAGTACGAGGACCTCGAACGCCACGCTGCCGCCGTTGGGCTGGATGTCGATCGATTCCTGCATGACATGGGAGATGCACGTCGACTCGAGATCGTTCGTGCCCAAGCGGAGAGCGCGATCACGAGGGGCGTGACCAGCACGCCGACTTTCTTCCTCAACGGAGAACGTTACGAGGGCAGCTACGAAACGGAAGCACTAATCGCGGCGATGGCTCAGGAAACTCGCGTGTGAAGGCGGTACCTTCCAGAGGCTCATGTTGACAACCGACAACAGTCAGATGTCCGGCGTCTCTCCTTCGAGCCGCGGAGGCCCTGCGGCTGGTCGCGCGGGTCGAGGGCCTCGTCCTCGATCCCGTGTACACCTCCAAGGCGATGGCCGGTCTCATCGGTGCCACCCGAGAGAAGCGATTCACCACCTGAGACGCGGTGGTGTTCCTGCACACCGGCGGCGGCGGGCCTGGTCGACGAGCTGCAGGTCCACGTCGTTCCCCTGCTGCTCCGCGGCGGCGCGCGGCTCTTAGACAACCTGGGGGACGCGCGTCTCGAGCTCGAACAGGTCCGAGCGGTGGAAGCTCCGGGCGTCACCCACGTCAAGTACCGAACCATCCTTCGCGATCCCGACGAGCGAAAGGCATAGCGGTCACGAACACCTTCGAGGACGAAGTGATCGAGACGGTCCGGCGGCTCGCGCCCGGCGAGGTCGCGTCGTACGGGGAGATCGCCGAGGAGGCAGGCTTTCCTCGGGCCGCGCGAGCCGTCGGCAACGTCCTGTCGAGAAACAGCGGGTTGCCGTGGTGGCGAGTGGTTCGCGCCGACGGTAGCCTCGTCTCACCGCACGAGAGGGAACAAGGGCGCCTCCTGAGGAAAGAAGGAGTCCGGATCGTGCAGGGAAAGGTCGCCGGGTTCGAGCCGCGCCGCTAGGGGACGAAGACGCGCTCAGTCGGCGCAGGCGCAGCGGCGCCGGACCTCCTGGACCGCTTCTGGCGGGAAGTCGGGAAGCGACAGCAGGTTGTTCGGCCGGTCGCCGTCCGCTTCGGTCTTGAGATACTTGCGGCCGCGCCGTCTTGCCACCACCACGCGCACGACGTCGCCCGCGGGGGCCTCGACGTAGAGCGACAGCTCTCCGTCCTCGATCGCCGCGATCGCTTCTTCCTGGGTCAGTCGCCAGTGCGTACCGTCGGGCTCGATCCCGCCCACCGCGCGGATCCGTTCGTGCGGGTCGAAGCGGTCCGGCTTGTCTATCCAGTGCACCGCCGTCCCTTGCTCGGCCAGGTCCCCGGCTTCGGCGATCATCGCCCGCGCGGTAGGGACACCGACGGCCGTCGCTGCTCCGACGACGTCCGGCGAAACGTGCCCGAGATCGGCTACCGAGCGGATCCCTTTCGCCGCCAGCCGGTCCGCCCGGCGCTCGCCCACGCCGCTCACCATCGTGGTCGGAAGCGCGCGGGCGCCCCGAGGCGAGGCGGTCGGGCCCGTTCTCACGAAGACCCGTGCGGCGCGAGCCGGCGCGCCGGCGGCGCGCCCTTGTCCCAACGTCACGAGCGCCGCGCCGCAGCGCGTGCAGGTTCCATGCCTCGCTTCCCGCCCGCCGGCCGTGGCGACCGCCTCGGGATGACCGATCGCGCTCGTCTCGCAGCAGCGGCGGCAGTACGCATCGTGCGGGTCGCGCGTTCCCGGCTGCTTGCCCGGAGGCGTGACCGGAGAAAGACCTCCCGGGGGGATCGGGGGGAGCGCGGGAGGAGGGACGTCGTAGAGCACGCGGGGCTCCGTGAGCGTGAGCTCTCCCGGTGCGTCCGCGACGAACGTCAACGGGATCGGCACGTCGGTTGGGAACCGCACCGCCAGGTGCTCCACGATCAGACCCGGGATCGACTCGGGTGGCAGGACGAGGGTGACGAGGGCTTCCGGGCTCCCGGATGGGACCGCGCCCCTCAAGACGTAGGTGTCGAAGGAGCCGGGGGCGAGCGGCTGGACCACCGGGGCGGTCGCGGGAGCGCCGGCGGCGTCGAGCCATTCGATCTCGAGACGCGGAGGGGCCGGGACGTCGTCGGGAACGGTCGCTTCCAGCTCGACCTCGTACCGGGCCCCCGCACCCGCGGCGACCCGCTGCGACAGCCGGGCTTCGACGCTGCCTTCGTTGCCGAGCACGGCTGCGTCGCTGCCCGCTTCCACGCTCAGGTCCGCCGCGGTCACCGGTGCGGCCAGCGACCAGCCGGAGGGGATGCCGTCCTCGCCGGCCAGCCGCAGGTCCCCGTTCGAAAGCTCGTCCGCGGTCGCGCCCAGCGACACGCCGCCGACGTAGAGGAAGGCGCCGGGGGACACTAGGAACCGGACCTCTACCTGCGTCGCGTCCGCGGGCGCGACCACGTCCAGCCCGTGCACGGAGGTGGGGGACTCGGGCACCTGTTCGCGTATGCCGGGAAGCACCGCGGGAAGCTCGAGGCGATCCACGCGTCCGGGCTCGGCGCCGCCCAGCCACAGCAGCTCCACGGTCGCGTCGACTCCCTCTGCAGCTTGACCGCGCGTTACCACGCTCAACCGGTACGGACAACCCGCTGCCACGGGCGTGACCTGGGACAGCCCGCTCTGCCTCTCGTGCGAGCCGATCCGCGCGCCCTCGAAGGACCAGACGTCGCCTGCCGTCAGCTCCCAGTCTTCGGGGAGCTCTCTCTGGTCTTCGGAGGGACCGGCCACCTTCACCCAGCGTGAGAAATCGCCGTTGGAGAGATGCTCGACCTCCGGACAGACCGACGGCGCGGTCTCCGTCGCGACGGCGTCGAGCGCCGCACCCAGCTCGGGGAAGTCGAGCGAGAGCTCCAGCCGTCCGAGCGGCGCGAAACGGTCGAGCACGACGAGCTTAGCGGGTCCGGTCGCCGCCGCCGGCCGTCCCGGCGCCAGGTCGATCCGGGAAGACGACCCCACCTCGACGCGCACCGGCATCTCGAACGTCGCCGGCAGCTTCCGGAGACGGACGAACGCGCGCAGGGGCGCGGCTGCGTCCACGGAGGTCGACGCGCGCCACGACAGGCCCCCGTCGAGCGAGGTCTGAAGACCGACCGCTTCCGGGGGAGCGGGCTCGGCGGCCCACTCCACCGCGCCTTCCAGGCACTGCAGGACCACCCAATACCTCCTGCCGGACTCCAGCCGCACCTCGGCCGGCAGCGGCGCGTTCACCCATGTGGCGCCTCCGCCGGGTTCCCGCGCCACGCGCACCTTCACCGGCTTCGCCAGCAGAGGCTGGTCCCACGGCTTGCCGTCCGCGTCGGATACCAGCGTGACGTCGACGCCGGCGCCGCCGGGCGCAGCAAGGAGAAGGAGGTCGACGGCCGCGATCCTCTCCTCCACGTCGACCTCGATCGGATGCGCCTGGGAACGCTCCGGTACGACCGACACCATCACCGGGGCCGCGACGTCCCCGAGCGCGCCGGCGACCACGCGGCTGGAGTCGAACGACCCGACGAGCCGCCCGGCCGTGCCGCCCGGGGACACGGTCGCGCCCGCGGGAAGGCTCACGGATACCAGCGCCGGGTCCGAGTTGGGGAGCGATCCGTGATCGAAGGCCAGAGTCGCTTCGGGGAGGCCCTCGGGCAGCGCCGCCTGCGAGCGCACATAGTCGACAGTGCACGTGACGTCGAGTCGGCACAGGGTGTCGGAGTGAACGGTCAGGTCGACTCGCTTCGAACCGTTGACGACCTCGGCGTCGCGCAGCGCCTCGCGAAGCACCGGCGCGAAGTCCGGGCTCGTCTCTTCGACGGTGACCTCGCCCACTCGCGTCCAGAACGGGGGCAACGTCCCGACGCGCACGGAGACGTTCGTGGGAACCGAGCGCACGCCCGCGCCGTCGACGTCGATGCCGCCTTCGGGGTTGGACAACCGGAACCGCGAGACGGCGAGCCCGGGTAGCACGGCTTCCGTGTCGTCCTCGAGCGTGAGCTCCTCGTCGTCGGGCCCTGCGATCGCCCCGGTGGTTGCGATCTTCAGGAACAACCCCCCGACGTCGGCCTGCAGCGTCGCGTCCATCAGCCCGCTCCCGGAGATGCTCCGAAGCGTCCTTCGTGCGTGGAAGTCGATCTCCACGAAACCGGGGCCGGAGGTGACGGTGGATCCGTGCGCACCCGTCCCGTCGAGGGCGATCTCCTCTGCGAAAGGCTCGTCACCGGCACCCGGCTGCGCGGGCGCCACCGCCACCGTCGCCGCGGTGACGACCGCGTCGGGGGGCAACCCGTGCAGGAGCAGCACGAGGTCGCCCTCGAAGGGTGCCGCGCCGGCCGGACGAGCAGTCGTCAGTCGCATGGCGCGCCGGACGTCCCCCCTAGGCCCTCAGCAGGATCATCAGGTCGACGGTCTCCTCCAGGTCGGGCATGCGGAGGTGCAGCGTGTCGTAGTCCACGTGCGTCACCTCGATCAACCGCCTGACGCTCCTTCCCGGGAGCTGCGGAGGTGCTCCGGGCTTTGGCTTGGTGGCGCGGCCGGCGCTTGCCCGAGCCTCCTTCTCCCGGGGCGCCTCGACGACCTCGGCCTCCGGCCTCCGGAATTCCGTGGTTCCGCACGTAAAGGCGCACTTCCGGGGCCTGATCGCGAGATAGAGGTCGTCCCACTGCTGCGCTCGCCGGAGCTCCGCGATCGATCTGTCCTCGCGGCAGCACCCCTCCACCCACGTCGTCGTGCAGTGCTTGATCTCGTCGTTCGGATCCTTCCGCAGCGCGTCCCACATCTCGTTGAGGACGTCCGATATCGACGCGTCGTCGTCGTATCTCACGCCGAGCTCCCGCAGGACCTCCTCGAACGGAAGCCCGAGCCGCTTGCGCTCCCGGCCGATGCGGACCGCGAGGCCGAGCTCCTCTTCGTCCTCGTGCCCGTAATAGAAGAGGAGCCTGCAGCCCGCGTAGTCCTCGTTGGTGGTCACCGGGTCCAGCTCGTAGAGGTCGGCGAGTGGGAAGCGGTTCATGTCGTGCTGCAGGAAGACCTGGTCCATCCCCTCCTCGCCGCTGAACTCCTTTATGTACCGGCGGTAGACGCTCGCCCCCTCGTGCTCGTGCGACTTCCCCGCGTACCGCTCGTCGAGCGCCTGCTCCCACTCGGTGTCGGACCTCGTCGCGAACCTGTCGCTGTTCCCGGCCTGGTCGACCCCGGTCTTCCGGATCTCTTCCTTGGCCGCGTCGATGCTTGCCGCGATGTGCTCCTTGATCTGGACCTGCATCGCGTTCCAGTCCTCTGCGGTGATGGGGTCCCCCGCGACGTGCGGGACGTACGGGGTCGCGTCGTCCGTCATGGCCTTCTCCCTTCGCTGTCGGGTCCTGGCGTGCCGGTGCCGGTGCTGCCGTCACGCGTCGCGCTCGCGCGGACGCCTGCGGCCTTCGCCTGGAGGAGTCCCACGCGGCTCGCTCCCGCGAGATCGGCGGCGCGGACGGGCGGGGGGTCGCCGAGGACCGCGGCGCGCGCGTTCTCGAACCGCGCGGCCTGTAGCGAGATCGTGACGTCGAAGCGAGCCGGCCCGGACTTGCGCGCGGAGACCGAGATGTCGTTGCCCCACGTCCCCTCCTCCTTCGCCTCGATCTGCAAGAACCGTCCGCCCAGGCCCTCTTCCGTAAGGAAGATCCGCGCCGGCGAGCCAGCGCCTCCCAGCGTGAGCCGCCGGGGCTTCCGGAAAGGCATCGGGACCGGGCTCCACCCGAGCGGGACGCGCGGCTCGACCGACGCGGTGACGAGATCGGAGGCCGGCACCGCCGCGTCGCCCGGCCCGGGATGCCCCTGCATGATCAGCGTGCCCAGGAACCGCTCGTCGTCGTCGGGCTCGGTGACCGCCGCGACGAACGTCTCGGGCTCGTCACCGGGCTTGGCGAAGCGCGCGCCGTTGAAGCGCGCTCCGAAGCGCGGATGGAGATCCGCCGGCAGGTTGACCTCGAACGTCCCCGCCATCCGTCCTCTCCACGAGAACGAGACCTGCGCGACGGCGTCGGACCCGGCAGACGCCGAGTCGAACAGCGACACGTCCCAGTCTTCGTCTCCGGCCGTCACGCGGACGGGCTCGACTGCGCGTCCCGCCCACCAGCCGGCCTCGCCGGCGCCCACGAACCTGCTGATGCCGAACACGCCTCTTTCTCCGCAGGGCCCCACGCCGAAGACGCCGTGATCGAATCGGGTCGCGTCGAAGCGCGCAACGTCGCAGTCGAGATAGCGCCACGCGGATCGACCCGGACGCAGCCTCAGAACCGTGGACTTGTCCTGCTGCTCCGCCGTCAGCAGCGACGACGCGCGCTCTTCGATCTGTCTCGTTAACGAACGGTGGTCGGCCGGGTCGCGGCCGATGGTCACGCCGGCATACGTCTCGTGCTCGCCGGCGGGGCCGTGCACGACGACGTCGAAGACAGGGGCGTTCGGGAAAGACCCGGACGCGGCGCGCACCTCGATCGTCGCCCCGGGCGCGACGCTCCGGCGCATGACGACGACGGCAGGCGCGGTGGGATCGTCCAGCGTCACCGGCACCGCGCGACGGCCGTCGAACGGGACCCGCGCAACGGCGCCGGGAGGGCCGACGGTGATCAGGCCCGGGGGCACGGCGCGCGGGATGCCGTCGGAATGTGTGTGCACTGCGCGCACGCCCCCGTCTCCCGAGGGCGCGACCTCGAGGGAGCTGCCGGGCGCGAGCGCGACGCCGACGCGCACCTCCCATCCCTGCGACTCGTTCACGAGGCTCGGGCCCGCGACGCCCGCCGAGGCGCGGATCGCGATGGTCGCGGGCTCCTCCGCGACCCCGTCGTTGAGAACGGAGAAAGCGTCGCCGTGACGCACGTCGGTCGGTCCGTGCGATCCCCGCGTGTCGCCGGGCGGGAACTCGACCAGCTCGAGATGACGCAGCGGATGGATCGACACGCTGCTCGCAGTCCCCGCGGTCGCCGACGTGACGCGCACGCGACCTTCGGGGGTGACCTCCGCGGTTGCCTCCAGGGCCGCGTCCAGCTTCCCCGCCGCCTCGCCGGCGGACGTCGCCCAGGGGGCGAGCCCCGCGACGTCGACGTCGAGCGGCTCGCCGCCGTCGATCGATATCCGCACGAGCGAGCGGTCGCTCAGGTCCACGGTCTCCGAGACCTCGACCTCTCCGGTGAGGACGGCGGGGACGGCTGCCGACCCGCGGGCCACCGGGTCCACGGGTCCCAGCAGGATCGACCGCGCGTCGTCCGACGGCGCGGGTTGCACGTCGATCCGGCTCGCCGACCCCGACGACGTCGACGTCAGCACGAGCCGGCCCCCGTCCTCCGACGCGATCCCCGGCAGCACGGCTTCGATGGCCGCAACGACGTCACCCAGCGTCGCGTGCGCCGCGTCCGCGGCCGTGGCACCGACGTCGATCTCGACGGGCTCGGCCCCGTCGATCCCCAGCGCGATCCGGCGGGCCGAGCGCACGTCGTGGGTCCCCGCGAGGTCGCTCGTGCCAGTGACCACCGCGGGAGTCGCGTCGCGTCCGTGGTACGAGCGCGGGGCCGCGAACCCGAACACCTCCTCGGTGACGTCGGTCGCGCCGGGGACCGCGACTTCGATGCTGCTCGCGGCGCCCGCGGTGGGCGACGAGAGGATCAGTCGCGCCGGGTCGTGGTCGGCGATCCCGGCTCCGAGCGCTACGTTGATGCGGTTCGCGATCTCTCCCAGGCCGACGCGCGCCCCGCCCGCCGGCGTCAGGGCCACGTCCACCGGCGCGCCGCCGTCGAAGCCGACGGTGACTGCCGCACCGTCCGGCAGGTCCACGCCGTCGTGCAGGTCGACCGTCGACACGAGACGCACGCCTGAGGGATCGGTGCCGCGAACGAGGCCGGGCTCCAGCCCGAGCAGGTCGATGCCGGGCCGGGGGAGGTCGAGAGCGATGCTGCTCGCGTCGCCCTCGGCCGGCGACCGGAGCGTGAGCCGGCTTCCCTCGGCGACGGCGACCGACGGGAAGACCGCGTTCACGGATGCGACGACCTCGTCGAGGAGCGTGGCGCGCGGCCGCGGGCCCGCGCAATGGACGTCGACGAACGGCCCGCCGTCGACCGCGAGCCGGAGGTACGCCGCCGCCGACAGATCGACTCCGCGTGCCACGTCGACGGTGCCCGCCAGCGCCGCGGCCGTCCCCTCCGTTCCGCGGGCGGCGCCGGCGACGAAGCCGAACAGCGCCTGGGACGCTTCGTCGGTCACCGCGGCGCGCGTCACGTAGGCACGTGCACGCGACTCCGTGAGCCGCTGCACCTCGATGCTGCTGCCGCCACCCGATGTCGGTGACGTGAGGATCACGCCGTCGCCCCCGTCCGCGGCGAGGCCAGGCCCGGCTTGATCGTTCACCGCGGCGACGATCTCCGCGACCGTGACCGCGCGCGGGTCGGCTGCGTCCCGCCGCAGGTCGACCGCCTGGACGGGCCCGCCGTCCACCGCGATCCCCAGGAGATGGCGCGCCATCATGTCGACGGACCCACCCAGCGCGGGACCGGCCACGCGCGCGGCGCGCTCCGCGTTCCCCCGGTAGGCGCGCGGCGGGAGGCCGAACACGGCGGGGGCGGCGTCTCCGTTCGGCACGTCCTCGAGCGCAACCTCGCCGGCCGCGCCGGGGGTGGGGGAGGCGACCGCGATCGAGTACCCGTCGACCGATGCGACGTCCGCGCCGAACGCGTCGTTCAACGCCGAGATCACCTCCGACCTCGACGTCGCGGCGGGATCGCCTCCGGCAACTTCGATCGTTCTCGTGGCCCCGTCGATCCGGAGGCGGATCGTCGACGCCGCGCTGAGGTCGAGCGCCGCGCTCAGGTCGCGCCGTCCCGACAGGAACGCGGGTTGCTCGTCGCGCCCCGATCGCCGCACGTCCGTCGCGCCGAAGAGCAGGGGGCCCGCGTCCTGCGCGGCCGCTCTCTGCAGCCAGACCGTGCCGTCCTGCCCGGTCGTGCCGGACGTCAGCGTGAGAGCCGCGCCGTCGTGGGACGCGACGGGTGCCCCGAACGCGTCGTCGAACGCGTCCCGCAGCTCGTCGAGGCTCTTGTGTCCCGTCCCGAGGTCGATCTCGCGCGTAGGCCCGTCGACGGACACCCTCACGAAGCGCTCGTCGTCCCCCAGGTCAACGCCACCGTCGAGAGGAAGGCCGGTGAGCACGGCCGCGGTCGCGTCGCCCCCCGAAACCGTACGCGGGGGCAGCCCGAGTACGGTCTCTGCGGCATCGCCGAGGCCCTCGTCGAGCGACAGCGTGCTCCCCGGCCCGGTGACGCTCGAGCTCAGCCGCAGGTACCTCCCCGCGACGACCGACACCGTGGCGACGGGCTGGAGCGCGGCGACCATGTGATCTAGCGTCACGGCCCCCGGATCGGGTGCGCCCGCCGCGAGATCCACCTCCACGGAGCCGCTCTCGGTCGTGACGCGCAGCATCGAGCCGGACCGCAGGTCCGCCCCCCGGCTGAGGTCGACCGTTCCCGTCATGGACGCCGGAGCCGCGTCGGCCCCCCGCGCCGAGACCTCGTCCGCGCCGAGGACGAGCGAGGCTGCATCGGCGCCGACGGGGCGGACGGTGACGAGCCGCGGCGTCGGGCGCGTCCACCACGTGTCCATCGCGGAGTAGCGGTCGTCGATGTGCAGCGCGAGCGCCTCCGCCGTGACCCTCAGGATCCCCTGCACCGTCACGGTGCCTTCGAGGAACGTGCGGACGTAGCGCTTCAGGTGCTCGCGGAACTCCTCGACCTCCTCTTCGGGCCGCGACGCCAGCCCGTAGAGCGCTGCGAACCGTTCGAGGTCGCGGACGAGGTCCGAGCCCTTGTCGGCATGGTCGACCCAGTGCGCCTGCATCACCTCGGCGAGCGTGTTCTCGGCGACCAGTAGCTCGCGGCCGAACGCGTCGACGAACGAATGGAGCGCGGTCGGCGGCGGCAGCGCGCGGAACGTCGTGGGGAGGTAGCTCAGGATGCGTTCGGTCTTCGTCGGCACCTCAGACGCCTTCCGAGACGACGACGTCCGCAGGCTGGAGATCGAGGGCGACCCACCACGTCCCCTCGGCCGGAGGCACGACCGAGAACGTCGCCACCGCGATCTCCGCCGGCGTCGCGGGCTCACCGGAGGGGCCGGCGACGAGCGAACGGTCGGGGATGCGCGCTTCCGTGGGAGCCGGCGGAGCATCCTCCGCGAGCATCCGCGTCAACGAGGTCCGCAGCGCGTCCAGGTCGCCGGCGGCGGCGTCGGCCGCGGCGACGATCGAGTCGACCAGCAGCGCGGGACCGGGGCGCACGACGTCGCTCAGCCACGTCATCACGTCGGCGAACGTCGCTTCCGCGACCTTGTCTATGGATCCGACGGCGGCCTTCATCGCCTCGCCGGTGGCGGGTTCTCCCGCCGTGAGCCCGTCGACGAGCGTCTGCAGCGCGGCGATGACCTCCGCCACGATCTTGTCCTTGCCGGCCGGGGGAAGGCCGGGCTCGACGCGGACGACGACGCGCGGCTTGAACCAGACGTAGCGCGCGACCACCGTCGCGAGCACGCCGGCCGCACGCGTCTCGTTCACCCTCGAACGCACACCCGGCAGCGCTTCCGGCTCCGTCTCGACGAGCAGGCTGACGGTTCCGGCGGCCGAGGACTTCGACGGGCTGCCCGGATCCCACACCTCGAGCAGCGTCGCCGCCTGGTCGGAGACCGCCAGCTCCAGCGCCGCGAGCGTCCCCTTGCCCGCGGCGCGCAGAGCGGACTTCGCGCGTCGCCTCAGGTCCTCGTCGCTCTCGTCTTCCGCTCCGAGCACCGTCGGTCCGACGTTCGAGACGTGGTCGATCCCCGCGATCGGCTGCGCCATTTCGTTGATCGCGCCGGCCGCCACCTTGCCCTGGTCGCCTTCGAACCCGGCCGCGGCGCGCACCGGGACGTCGATGCGCGCCTGCCCGCGTTGCATCGTGCGCGGCTCGGTCGTCTCGAACGCCACCGCGCCGTCCTTCGTGCGCACCTCGAAGCCCTGGGGGATCGTGATCGTGCCGTCACCGCCGGCGCGGAAGAACGTGACTATCCCGGCGGCGGAGCTGGCCCCCTTGCGCGTGAGGCCCAGGATGGAGACGACGAGGTCCAGCGACGTCCGGCTGGCCGTGTCGACGAACCCCGCCTTGTAGGCCTCGTCGATCTGCCTGTAGACGTACGCGATCTCGCGTGCTATCGCCTCGGACACGACGCGCGTGACGCTTCCGACGTTGACGTCGGTTATGAGAGGGCTGACGCCCGACCGCAGATAGTCGACGTAGAAGTTGCTCGCGTCCTCGGGCCTCGTGCCGCCGGCGAGCCATGCGACCGAGTTGCGGCCGGCGTCGAGCTCGAAGTCGGTCCCCGGCTCGAATGCATAGGACACGGCGTCGATCGTCCCCGGCAGCACGACGGTTCCCGTGATGCCGCGGATCGCCTCCGCCGGCTCCGCCAGCGCGTAGAGGTCGTTCTTCTCGTCGAACTCGATCTCCTCGTTCACGACGCCTCCGACGATCGCGGTGAGGATGTCGTCGACGACCTCGAGGTACGGACGTTCGAGGAAGAAGATCGTGTCGGCGTTCACGCCGGGCTCCCTTGCTCGAAGAAGAACGGGAAGACGAGGTTCAGCGGGGTCCCCTCCTCGATCGTGTCCAGCGAGGCCTTCACGTCCGCGCGCGTGCGGTCGTCGCTCGCCTGGACGACCTCCAGCGACAGGACCCGTCTCACCCGCGGCTCCGCCGTGAGGGCCTGGAGGGCGAACATCTTGGCGCGGTTGCGGTTCCGGGTGTCGTTGAGCTCGCCGATCAGCTCGTGCAGGCGCGAGCCGTAGTCGGGATGACCGAGCGCCGCGAGGTCGCCGGCCGGGGTCAGGAGCCGGAGGACCAACGCCTGCACGAGGTTTTCGGTGCCGCTCACGGTCGCTAGGTCGCGGCCGTCCGGCGACGCCGTGACTGCGAGGTCGTTGCCGGGATCGCGGTTGCCGTGAAGGGCGTCCAGGAACGGAAGGAGCCGGAGGTCCGTGCCGAAGAGGCCCGCGAGGTCAGCCATCGCGCGGGCTCCTCATGCCGGCCACCGGTCGACGACGTACGGCGCGGCCGGCGGGCCCAGGATCATCATGATGCCGGGGGGCGTGGGCACCCGGTCGCCCATGCGCAACAGCGCGCGTCCGCCCACGCTCACTCCCGTGCTCGCTATCTGCCCCACCGGCAGCGGATAAGGGATGCCCGTGAGGGAGTTCACCATGAGGCACAGCGAGCCCGCGGTTGCGAGCGGCATGCCCCCCGCGGTGACGAGCGGCGGGAAGATCGCGACGATCGCCCCCGTATCGGGAGGCCCCGCCGCTCCCGGCGTGAGCATCACCGTGCATCCCATAGTGACCGGCGGTCCCGGCATCGCGCCTCCTCATCCCGGCGAGAAAGAGGTGATCCCCTTGACGGACACCGTGGCCCCGCGCACGGTGGAGGAGAGGCCGCCGTCCAGCGTCGCCCCCATCCCCGCGGAGACATCGGCCTGCGTGCCCGCGTCGATCTTGGTCGCGAGCGTCGAGCTGATTTTGACGTTCTGACCCTCGACGGAGACGTCGCCGCCCGCCTTCAGGGAGATCGAGCCGGCCGCGTCGACGACGAGGTCGCCGTCCTGGTTCATCGTGATCTTCGTCCGGCCGGCGAAGACCGTCACCTTCCCGCCCGAGCCGTCGGGCTGGTCGAGGGTCATCTCCGTCTTCCCCGCGGTAGCCCGCACGGTCCCGTCGGTCACGCGCAGGGTGATCTTCGGCGGCAGCTCCGCGACGATCTCGCGCGGCGGCGTCGCGTCCTGGTGGTTGCGGATGGCAGCCGTTATCGAACGGTCGTCCGGCTCCGCCAGCGGGAGGCGGAACACGACCTCGTCGGTACGGTTGAGAGGGGGCCTGTCCTCGTCGTTGTACAGACGTCCGATGATCACCGGCTGGTTGACGTCGCCGAGATGGAACGCGAGCAGCACGAGGTCTCCCACGTTCGGGATCGCCGCGGTCCCGATGTGACCGGTGGCGACGGGGACGCGCCTCAGCAGCAGCGCGCTGTTCTTCAGCCGCACGTCGCACCCGTAGTTGTCGTCGTCTCCGGCGGCCGCATGCGGGAAGACCGCTTCGACGAGGCCGAGCTCCGTGATGCGCAGGCCCTGCAGCTCGTGGCGCACGATCTCCTGGATCGTCTCGACTACCGTGGACACCGCGCTACCCCCAGCTCCGGAACGAGATCGCGGTGACGAACCCGCGCCGCTTGTCGAGCCGGTGCGTCACGCCGCGGACCTGGTACACGCCGTCCACGCCCTCGCCCGGGACCCCTACGACCCTCACCGCGTCGCCGAGCTTCACCGCCGCCCGCCCGGACCCGGTCAGCGTCCCGCGCACGGTCCGGTTGTCGATGGCGTCGAGCGTCGCCTCCGCAACGGTGCGCGCGGCCTGCGACGTCCGAACGGCCGGCCGCTCGACCAGCAGCTTCGTACCTCCCGCTCCCGCGGTCCCGCGAGACGGTGAGAAGTCCTTCGTAAGCCACGCCCAGCGCTGGCCGCCGCTCCGCCCCGTGCCCTCGCCCCAGGCCTCGACCGTGCCCGCACGAGGGGCGCGCTCCGCTCTCCCGATCTCCACGACGTGCTCGCCGTGCTCGAACACGTGGACCGACTTCCCGCCCGCGTACCTCTCGAACACGAGCTTCCCGTCCGGCTGGAGGTAGGTCTCGAACCCGCACAGCTGCGCGAGCGCGCGGATGTGATGGTGGACGCTGCGCCTGCCGTCGACGACGTAGGCCGGGAAGTCGATCCCGTCCCCGACGACCGCGACGTCGACATCGGCCTTCCCCGCAAGGTCCCGCACGATCGCGCCGGCGGTCTTCGACTGGTAGGTCTCGTCTGCGAACGTGCGCAGCAGCAGCGACGCGCGATCGTGGACCGCCACGCGCGTACCCGTCAGACCCTGCTCGACGCCGGCCACGACACCGGTCAGCACCACCGCCAGGTCCTCGCCCGCGTAGCCGAGCTCGATGCGGGCCTCGTCACCGACCGCGGGCAGCTCGCCCCAGTCGCCGCCCAGCAGAAGCGTGCACGCGTCGCACCTTGCGTCGAGGTCCAACGACGCGATGAGCGCGACGACGCTGCTGGCGCGCGGCTCGTCGGTCGAGTCGACGACCGTGTCCCCGAGCTTGATGCGATATGCGGGCGTGAGACGTTCGGCGGTCACCCGTTCCCCCCTTCCAGCGTGCGGGCGGCGTCTTCCGCCGCGCGTCGCACCTCGGGGGCCGGGTCCGAGGCCGCCATCTCCGCGAGGACGGCGGCGGCTTGCGGCAGCGCTAGCGCTGCGAGAGCGCGGGCTGCGGTCTCGCGCACGAAGCGGCTCTCATCGCTCCCTGCCTTGGCGATCAGACGCGCGACGTTCCCACCGCGGTCACCGATGGCGGCCAGCGACTCGACGGCACGACGTCGCACGACGTCGTCGGGATCGTGAATAGCGGTCTCGAGAAGAGCCACGCCACGTCCATCCGCCAGAATCCCCACGATCAGCGCGGCCTGTCGGCGGAACCGTAGCGGACGCTCGGGATCCGAGAGCGTCTCGGCGAGCATCGGTAGGACCTCGTCGGGGTCCAGGCTTCGCACGTCGTCCCACCAACTCGGGTCGTCGGAAGGGAAGAGGAGCAGTCGCAGCTTCTCTGCGGTCGTGCCGGAACCGGGGGAGTCCGGTAGTGACGGTGTGGGCGCGTTCACGGGACGATCACCAGCGGCACGATCGTTGGGGTGTTGCGGACTATGTTCTCCACCTGTGTCCGGTCGAGGTCCCGTCCGTTTCCAGTGTCGGGTGTGTCCATTACGTTGGTAGCGGGCCAGCTGGTACCACTGAGATCGGCATGGTGATCGCCGGGCCATCTCATCATGATGTGGTGTCCGGCCTCGTGCGAGAGAGTGACGTCGGTCAGGACCGGCGCCTCCAGCGCGATGGCCGTCGTGCCGGCGGCAAGGTATGCGAAGCCGGATGTCGCGCCCTGGATCTCCTTCACGTAATAGACGTTCAGATCGGTCGCCACGGCGCTCTTGGCCGGGGAAGGAGCGTCGAAACCCAGGAGTTGACGCTCCTCTGTCGTCAGGTTGACACCGAACGGATCGGTGTGATCGAGCACTATCAAGTCGTGCGGCGGGGGGATCCCTGCCGCGGCCGATCGCTCGCGCACTTCGATTCCCGCTTGTGCCCACACTGCGGCTGCCTGGGCGATGTGCCTGCGGATCGTCGCCAACGTTACCCCCGAACCGGTGAAGCCCTGGGCGAAGATCTGCGCGACCCTGCCCCTCACGGTCACTTGCGCGGACTCCGACGCGAACATCCCCGAGACCCGCAGCGTCAGCGTGCCCCCCGCCTGCGCGAGGACCACCTCCATGTCCTGGGGCGCTACGAACCTCAGCCCGGCGCGCGTAACGACCGCCGGGATTGCGAGCAGCGGGAAGGACACGAACGTGTCGCTTCCCGGCGCGCTCCGAGCCAGCACGAGGTTTACGGTCTCGATCGCGGCCCCCGCCGGGCCCACGCTCGTCAGCGTCGCCGGCAGTACGTTGCCGGCGACGCCCGCGATGTCCGCGCGCGCGCGGAACAATGACGGGGCCTGTCCGCCGGCCAGGTTGGCCTGCGCGACCTGCCGCCGGTCGGGGTTCGCGATGCCCTCGATCAACACGTTTGCTAGCGGGGGAGAGAACGGCGCCGTGGCCGGTGCGATCGCGACGTCGAAGACGACGATCGTCACCGACTGCGTCACTCCGGCGACCGTCGCGCTCACGACCGTGCGCGACACGTTCAGCGGGACGGTTCTCCGCAGGGGATCGACGTTCTCGACGCCACCGCTCCACACGACGAGGTCGCGCGTCAGCGTCTCGGGGGCCCGGTCGAGCACCGCGACGACGGTCGCGGACCGCAACGGGTCCGGACGCGCCAGGAACGTCGTGCTGCCGGGCGCCGCCGGCCTCGCACCGTCGACCCGCAGCGTGAACCCCGTCACGAGGATGCGGACGAACGTCGTCACCTCGTGCCCCCCGGCCGTGGGGCGGTACGTCGCGGTCACCTTCTCGAGACCGGAGACCCCTGCCGCGACCGTTCTCTGCAACGGTGTCGCTCCGGCCGTCCCGCCGGTCCACGTCAGCGTCCCCGCGGCCATGAGCTCCGGCGAGATCTGCGCGTCGATCGTCACCGTCGCGCCGGCCGCGACCGGTGCGACGAACAGCCCGCTGCGCGCGCCCCCGGCAGGAAGCGCGCCGGTGACGGTCAAGGACAGCGGCGCGCAATCCGCCGTGCCCCCCGGCGACGTGCGGGCGCGGTCGACCTCCGTCTGGATCAGGTGCTGGTTCGCGGCGTCGGCGAGCGGGAGCATCAGCCGGTTGGGCGCGGGCGTCGTCGTGACGTGATCGAGGGTGAGGTAGTGCCCCAGCTCGTGGGCCAGCACCTGGACCGCGTCGGCCCCGGTCAGCTGGATCGGCACGGCTGCGACGTTCGAGAAGAGCTGCATCAGCACGGTGTCACCCATCGCAACCCCGTGCTCGCGGTCGACGACGTTCCCCGCGGCATCCTGGAGCTCGACCTCGACGTGGACGCCGGCCTCTCCGCTCGACTGCAGCGTCCCGAAGAAGTAGGCGTTGACGACGCCGGGGTGCGCCGCGCCCAGCAGGATCTGGCCGAACTCGTTCTCGTCGACGGCACACGCCGGGTGCGCCGGGTGGGCGAACACCTCCTCCACGACGTCGACCACGTCGAACGCGATCCGCGCCTGCGTCCAGATCCGGTTCGCCTCGTCGAAGAGGGTCCTCACGTCCGCGGCGGACTTCGCACTCCGTTGCTGGAGGGTGACCCCGGGGTTCAGGGGGTCGGGACACGTGCGGATCGCGCGGGTGTTGGGCTCGAGGGCGGTCATCAGGTGCGCGACCACGGGCAGCTTGATCTGACGCAGCACCGGCGCCGCTACGAGCACGACATCGAGCGTGTCGGTGGCAGATCCGAGCCTCTTGCAGACCGACGGGCCCTCGGCGTCCTGCGCCGTCCCCTCCGCAAGCCGGGCGAGCCCGCCGCCCCGGAACTCCAGGTCGTAGGTCCCGATCCGCAGGTCGGGGAACGTGAAGCTCCCGTTGGCGGCGGTCCGGGCCTCGAGCGGCTCGCCGTTCGACTGTTCGCCCTGCTTGAACTCGCCGTCGGGGGTGATCAGCACGAACCTGCCGCCGGCGACGGGGGACAGCGTGATCGTGCCGTCGGGCGCGCGCGCCTCTCTCTGGATGGACCCTGTCACCTGGATCGTCTGCGGCTCGGCCGGCTGGATGCACCACTGTCCCGACGACGCGGTCGCGCACGCGCGCGTCCCGAAGCAGCAGTGGCGGTTGGGATCGCCGGGTCCCACGCACCAGCCGGTTCCGACGGCGCCGGCGGCCGGCAGGTCGAACGTGTCGGGGACCGGGACCGTGCACGGCAGCGATGGCGCGGTGACGAACAGGACCTCCACCCGCCGGTAGGGGCGGTGCGCCGTCGCGCGCGTCGGTTGAGGAGTCGGAAGCGGGGCCTCCTCGCCGCACGCGACCCACTTCAGGATCTCTCCGGGGCAGTTGGGAAAGAAGCTCGCGTCCGGGACTGCGATCCCGTCCTGGCCCAGGTAGCGGCGGATCAGCTTGTCCCACGCGGGGTCGTCCATCGTCCCGGGAGGGAGCCCGACCGAGCACCTGAACGCGCGCACGGCCTCCTGCGTCAGAGGGCCGTCGCGTCCGTCGACGGAACCGGGATAGAAGCCCAGGTCCTGCAGCATGTGCTGGTACTCGCGTACGTCCCAGCCGTCGTTGACCGAGGTCGTCTGTCCGGCGGTCCGCGGACGCCGCAGCGCGGTCCACTCGTCCACCGATTCCTGCTCCGCGCGTCCGAACGTCACATACGCGAAGACCGCACGTGCCCGCCGCTCGCCCAGGGCCTGGTTGTACGCCGCCGATCCCGACTTGTCGGTGTGGCCCACGATCAGCATCTTCTCGGCGGGGTTCGCCGCGGCCCGCGCCGCTATCTGGCGCAGCACCGGTCGCGCGCACGGCTCGACGAACGAGCTGTCGTACCGGAACGACACCACGAAGGCCTGCGCGATCACGGTCCCGGGTTGGAGCGTGATCGTCACGGTCGTCGTCTGGCCGGGCCTTACGGTCGTCGACGCCGTGCCCACCATGGCGGGGTCGAGGACGGTCGCGTTCAGCGAGTAGCCACCGGGCTCGAGCGTCTCGACCCAGGTCGACCCGGTGCGGTTCGCGAGGCTACGAGGCGGCATCTCCGGCCACTCCCTCGGCCGATAGCTGGACGCGTCCGTAGTCGAAGTCGGGATCGCCCTCGACGACCACGACCACCACCAGGCTCGCGGTGTCGACCGGAGGTGGCTCGGGAGGAGGCAGCGGCGGCGGCTCCTCGGCTTCCTCCGGAGGAGGCGGCGAGTACTGCCGCAACGTCAGCGCGTACTCGAAGCGCTCCGGTTTCCCCGCGAGCTCGCGCACCGTCATCTCCTCGATGAGGACCTGGTCGATGCGCGTGGCACTCGCGATGTCGGCGGTGAACTCGACCGGCTCGATCGCGCGGAAGGAGTCCCGGAGATCCTCGAGGTGCCGGCCGGCCTCACTCCCGGTGGCGACCCCGCCGAGCGTCAGCCGCGACGACCGGCGGCCGAGCTCCTGCAGGAAGTCGCCCTCGAGAGCTGCCACCTGATGGTGCGCGAGCACCAGGTCCTCGTCGACCGTCAGGCGTTCGACCTGTTGCAGCTCGAGGGACCCCAGGAGCGGTCTCACGCGCCGGCAACGCGACGCGCGGGACGGCCGCGATCGGGTGCGATCACGGCTGCTTGAGGCCGGTCAGGTGACCCCTGACCGCGTCGATCAGGGAGATGATCTCGCCCTTCACCTCGTCGACCGAGGGGAGGCCGCCCACCACGTCGAGGGCCGAGCTGATCTCGTCGATCGTCGCCGACTCCGACGGCAGCAGGGTCCGCGCCGAATCGAGGAACGTCCCGACCTGCTCGGTGAAAGAGGAGACCTGGTCCAGTCCCGGGATGGCCGACACGTTCAGGTTCTGTATCTCGGTCTTCACGCGGTTCAGCAGGTCGTTCAGCTCGTCGACCAGCGACTCGAGTCGCGGGACGACGTTGACGATCGCCTGGTAGGCGGGCTTGATCGTCCCGACGTTCGCGTCCATGAACTGCTTGAAGTCCCGCAGCGCGTTGCGAAGGTCCTCGTACAGATTGCCCGGCATCTCGCTCTCCCTCTACTCGTCCGCTTGCTCGACCGCTTCCTTCAGTGCCTCGACACGCTGCAGGAGCTCGCCCATCTCCCCGGCGAACCCCGACAAGCCCTCCACGAACTCGGTTCCGAGGGCGAGGCCGTCCGCGACGTCGCCGATGAGCTGCTGCGCGTCCTCGAGCAGCCCGAGGTCGATGGCCGACGCGGGCTCCGCTCTCACCGGCTCGACGTGCTCTCGCAGCACGAGCGTGTACGCGTAGCGCGCCGGCTTCCCGCCCACCTCTTCGACCTGCAGGTCGTCGATGACGTAGCTCTCGATGCGCGCCGCCGCGACGATGTCCGCGGTGAACGGCGCCGGCTCGCGCGTGCGGAAGCGTTCCTCGAGCCGCTCGACGAACGCCAGCGCGTCCGCTCCGGCGGCTACGCCGTGCACCTCCACGAAGGTCGCGCGGCGGCCGAGGTTCTGGACGCGGCTTCCGTCCATGCCGGGAGGCTTGTGCTGCACGAGATCTCGGTGGTCGCGGGTCACGATCTCCTGCACGTTCGGCAGCTCGAGGTCGTCCACCATCGGACGCATCAGCAGCTCCCTCGCGTCGCCGTCTCAGACGTCGATGCCACTGCGCCGCGCCTCCTCCTGCAGGATCTGACCGACCCGTGCCGCGAGCTCCTCCAGGTCCTCCAGCGGGTGCGGCGCGGGCTCGGTATGGGCAACGCGGTCCCCGGCGGGCCACGTGATCGCGTCCGCCTCGGCGCGACCGGTGGCGGCGCCGGCGGGCCCGGGGACGGTCGCCAGACGAGCGCGCCCGGTCCCCGCGGCACCGGGCAGGGGGTGATGCGCGCGGCCCAGGAGCTCGGGCGGGAGCGCGGAGCCGCCGGACGACCCGTCGGACGAACGTGCGCCGGGCGGCCGTTCGGAGACGGATCGCTCCGCCGGTCCTTCCGTCGGTGCCGGCGCCGGCCGCGACGCTACCGGGTCGTCTCGCTCCACGGGCGTCGACGCGCCGTCCGGTGCCGGACCGGCGACGAGCCGCGCGAGGACGTGACCGGGAGCGCGCGGACCGTCGAGCGGAAGGCACCATTGCAGGTGCAACGCCGACTGCAGCGCGGCGGACACGTCCGGAGCTGCAGTCGAAGACACGCTCGCGGTCGCACGGGCGGGCGGCCGGCCGGTCGAAGGACCTTCCTCGGTTGCGCGCGCCCGTGGATATCCTCCGGATCCGCTAACGTGCCCGGCCGGCGCGCGCTGCATCTCTGTGGGCTCGCGCCGCCCGGCGGATATCCGGGACGTTGCGCCCGCGCCGGCCGCTACGAGGCGAGCTCCGACCCGTTCGGCCGCGTAGCCGGTTGGGGAC
>WUUC01192900.1_pt1 | contig 23267 bp, 25 predicted proteins | sample 6278441 | NCBI WGS metagenome assembly WUUC01 (sample SAMN13675441, study PRJNA597444) | soil metagenome | isolation source: soil | place: USA: Washington | collected 2017-10
AGCCTCGAAGGCTATCCCTTCAGCCGCAAGCTGTCGCTTGGCATACTCGTGCCCATTGATGCAGAGCCTTCCGGTGTAGGGGAAATAGGAGGAAAACTTCAAGAAGAACGGTCCGAAATCACGATCAATGCAGTAGAAGTAGTACTGGTTGACGAGAGCCGTAGAGCGCACAATCCAAGGGTAGGTAGATCCTGTCGCCGGATTCCGACGCTTTTCCGTCCGGAAAACCGAGACCTTCTCTTGGGCTTTGCCAATGAACAGGACGCCCTCCTCTCCCCCAAAGCCGGCTCGGTACTCAGCAGCGACATCATCCTTTCGCTCGCCTTTCCGGAAGGCACGGAGGGGAATCTGGTTCTTTTTGGCAAAGTCTTCAATGGACCGGATGAACCTCTTGCTGATGGGGTCCATCAGGGCCGACGAGGCGTACTTGTGTCCGAGGTGAGAGCGGAAGAACGCCGCTACCCCAGCCTCCGTCTGAAGATTGGGTACGTAGACGTTGAGGTAGAGGCGGTCGATCCCCTCCACCTCCAGGGTGATCCGGTCTCGAAGGACCTCGGTGACGCTCTGCGGTATACTCATGGCTGGCTCCGGTTGACAAGGTCCCTCGGGACCATCAGCCGCTTGCGGCCTAAAGACGGACCGAGTCTATCTCGATCCACGCTCAACCGGAGCCCTTCGCTTCGAACGCCACTGCCGATGGGGGGGCTACATCTCGTCGGTCTGAGGCGAAGCCTCGTTAGTATTAGGGGCAGCGATACTCGGCGGAGGGACGATGAAAGACAATGTGTTGATAACCGATTTCCTGGCTGCCTGGTCAGGGGGCGACCGGGGCGCACTCGACGAACTTATGGAGGTTGTCTATACCGAACTCTACGAGAGCGCCCGCCGGGCGATGGCGAGCGAACGGCCAACTCATACACTCGACCCCACGGCCCTCGTGAACGAGGTCTATTTGCGGCTCGTCCAGCTCAAGAAAATGTCGTGGGAAAGCCGTAGGCCCTTTTTCGCCTTCGCCGCGCGCCTCATGCGGCATATTCTGGTCGAGCATGCCCGGGCACTTGGCGCCGAGAAGCGGCCCCGCGAAGCGAATCGCGTCGCTTTGGAGATCGCCGAGCTGCCGGTACAGGAACCTGCCATAGACCCGCTCATACTCGATGAGGCCCTTCGAGCGATGGAGGCCGTTGACCCCCAGATGGTGCGTCTCATCGAGCTTCGGTTCTTTGCGGGTCTCACAGAAGTGGAGACAGCCGAAGCACTCAATATCAGCCGTTCATCAGTGCAGCGCGAGTGGGCCTTCGCTAAACGCCTCCTCGTCAAGCTTCTTGACGGAAAGCCGTAGCATGGATATGGAGCGCTGGCAGGAACTGAAGCATCTGGTGCAGGAATGCCTTGAGCTGCCCCCGGAGGAACGCGCTGCCTACCTTGCGGCGGCGGATGAGGAACTGCGCCCGGAAGCCGAAGCGCTCCTTGCCGTCTCCTCAACCCGCGCCGACGCTCTCGATCATGTTCGGATGGTTCCGCGACCGGCGGCAGAAATCTCCCTGCGAGAGGGTGAGCGCATCGGTGACTACCGCATCACGCGTGAGCTTGACCGGGGCGGAATGGGGGCCGTCTATCTGGCCCACGACACCAGGAATGAACGCACCGTAGCTTTGAAAGTCCTCTCGCCTCAAATGGCCCGACTCGCTTTTGATGAGCATCGGGCACTCGCCCGTCTGTCGCATCAGAACATTGCCACCCTCTATGACAGCGGCACGACTGCGGCCGGGCTTAGATTTGTAGTCATGGAGTATATCGAAGGGATCTCGATCACCGCCTATTGCGAAGAGCACCGCCTTACGACAGAGCAGCGGCTCGAACTCTTCCAGAAGGTGTGTGGGGCGGTGGCCTACGCACATCAGAATCTCGTCATTCATCGGGATCTGAAGCCTACCAATATTCTGGTGACCGCTGCCGGCGAGCCCAAGCTCCTTGACTTCGGCATCGCCAAGCTCCTGCCGTTTGGCGAAGCCGACGCAACCTTGACGCTCCTTGGAGATCGGCCGCTCACCGTAGCATTCGCAAGCCCCGAACAGCTCAGTGGTGAGTACACCGCCACAACGTCTGATATCTACTCGCTCGGTGTCCTCCTCTCCTTCCTCCTGACGGGCCGCTTGCCGTACTCGATCGAGAATCGCTACGACCTCCCGTGGTGCATCCGGAACAGCGATCCGATACCGCCAAGCGAGCTCACGGCGGAGGCAAACGGCGCGTTACCGATAGGCCCTACGCCATCTGAAACGCCGCAGAAGCTTCGTCGTCTTCTTCGGGGCGACTTAGATGCGATCGCTCTTCGGGCATTACGGAAGGAGCCGCACCGGCGCTACCGTACGGTCGACGAGTTTGCCGACGATATCGACCACTACCTCAAGCTCGAACCGGTCCTCGCTCGCCGTGGCAGCCGCCGCTATCGCATGGGGAAGTTCCTGCGACGCCACCGGCAAGCGATTACTGCGGCAACCATTGCCTTTCTGCTGCTCCTCGCCTTCACAGTGGCACTCGTTTGGCAGAGGGCGGAAACCATACGGGAGCGGGACAATGCCCGTCACGAAGCGGCACGCGCAGAGGCTTCCGCGCAATTTCTGATAAGCCTGTTCAAACTGCCGGCATCCTGGAACAGCATCGGTCATGCCGTCACGGCACACCAGCTCCTTGACCGGGCCCTCGCGAGACTCGACAATACTCCGGCTGCCACGCCCGAGATACGCGGCACTCTTCAGCACTCTCTCGGGAAGGTATACCTCAACCTTGGCCTCTACACGCCAGCAGAATCGCTTCTTGCTCCGGCGCTGGGCAATCTCGAAAAAAGCCGAATCGCAAATTCCGATCTGATTGGTGACGTGCTTATCGACCTTGCAGAGATTTCGTACCACCACGGACTCTATACCGACTCCAAGCGCAAAGCGGAACAGGCCGCCGTTCTCAAGGGACATCCCGACACCAAGGTAGAATCGCTCCTCGGTCACATCGCCTTTGCGCGGGGGGACTTCCTACAGGCCGAGCGCCTCTTTCGATCCGTTGCCGCGTCGCAGAGGCGAGAATATGGACCCAAGTCCCTCGGGGTCTTGAGAGCACAAAACGATCTCGCTTGTGCGCTGCATGAGCAAGGGAGGCTTGCAGAGGCTGAAGCCCTTCACGACCGCGTACTTGCTGGTCGTCGAGCGATCTACAAAGACGACAAGGCTGAGGTGCTGCAATCGCTCTATAACCTCGCCCATGCGTTGGAAGATCAAGGGAGGAGACCGGATGCTGAAGGCATCTACCGCGCGGTCTTTTCAGCCCGGGAAGCAATGCCCATATACAGCATGGCTCCCACACTTCTTCTTCACAGCTTAGGTTCTCTTCTCATCGACCGCGGAGAACTTGCCGAGGCCAGCCTCAGGCTCGAAGACAGCTTCACTCTGCGGCGACGGCTACTGCCGGATGAGCATCCCGATATTGCGCGCTCTCTCGCTGAGCACGGACGACTCGCGCATGCCAGGGGGCGCTCAGAGCAAGCGGAAATAGCCTACCGACAGAGCATCGCTCGTCTGAAGGGCCAGGTGGGAATCGACCACCCCGATACCATTACCGCAGAGGGCAACCTGGGAGTGCTGTTGGCTGAGACGGGCAAGACCAAGGAAGCCTTAGCACTCTGGCGAAGCCTTGCAGAGAGAGCCGCCGCCCAACCGCTTCGTCCTTCGATTCGCCAGGCACTCACGCAAAACTTGGCCGCTCTCGCCAGGTATCGTCCTGGCACAGGTCCGAATCCCTCTCCCTACCGCACCCTCGGAATGCCGGCCCTTAGCCTCAGCGATTTTTCTCAGCCTGACATTCCCCCATCGGTTCCAGTGGTGATTAGGCCAGCACAGAAAGAAACGTCGGTCCTCTTTGCTGACGACTTCAATGGCAGCGATATCGACCATACGAAGTGGGAACATGGCGGCAATGTCGTGACGGAAGAGAATGGCGAGCTGCGGCTCATGCGGACCGTTACTGACAGCGGCGGATGGGCACGTACGCGGCCCATATCCGTCAACCCAAAACTACCGCTCGTTATCCATCGTCGAGCTAAGCTTCATCCGGCAAACCAGTATTTCAACGCCACAATGAGCATCAATGTCGTAGGGTACCCCGAGAGACACTTCGGGGTGAGCTATGCAAACTATCACTATACCGGTGCCGGAGAGAGCACGACGGTCGGCTTTTCCATTTTCAGGCGAGACATCGCTGCGCACCGCTACTTCGACCGAGTAGAGAATGCATCTCCGCTCATTCGCCCTCTCTGGGACCAGTGGTTTGACGAGCAGCTCGTCTACGACCCTCTGACCGGCAAAGTGCAGTACTCCATTGACGGCACCCTCCGGCTTACCTACAACGTTGATCCCCTCCCGCCAAACGCCTCCTCTGTCACGCTTACCTTCAACACCTGGGGCTGGTACACTGGGCATTTCCACTATGTGGATACCCTGGCAGTGAGGCAGTAGCAAGGCCACAGCGCATACCTTACCGAACTACCGTGAAGCTCTCCCCTGGCGTATTTCGCTTCTACTTGTAGAGGTAATCCGGCCGCAAATACGCGGCAGGATCTTGCGCACACTGGAGAATGACATGTCTTCCAAAACAACTGCGTGCTTAGCTCTGTTGTTATTGACGCTTACAACCCCATCCTTCGCAGAATTCATCACCTATCGCCCTGGTCCGGGCGATGGAGTTGATATGTGGTATTCGTCTTACTACGACTATGGGTCCAACCACATCGTAGATGACCAGAAGCTTCGCGTCGGTGGTTGGGGAGACTGGTACTACACATTTATCAAATTTGATCTAGGATGCCTGCCAAAACAGGCGACGAATGTCTGGCTTTCCATGATGCCATACGATCCACTTGACGGCTCCTCGATGGTGGATACACACATGTACCGTGTAACCGATCCGTGGGAAGAAACAAGCGGATGGAGTGGAACACTTAACGCAAGCTATGTTATTACATGGACAGCTCCCACAGCAGGCAATTGGTGGAGTCCCAATATTACTACCTTGTACAATGGGTGGCAGAGTGGTGCATATCCAAACTATGGCCTCATGTTTGCCCCTTCTGCCAATGGCAATCAGTTTAATAACTTCAGAAGCTCTGACTATTCGAGCGATGTTACACAGCGTCCCAAGCTAATTATAGAGTACACTCCGAATACTAGTGAGCCATTTAAGCCCTGCTTCCCCCTGAAAGAGAATACGCCATACAAGGCCGCCGTCACAGCTGTGCAGGACCATTCGGTTCCAAGTGGCTTCTATGCCAGGGATAACGTGGTACAGGCGTACAACGGCGAAGCGGGTTCGGTTACGCCCTACGACCACACGAGCACAGTTGTAGGATACAAGACGCCCCATTTCCCGTTCCACTTCATACTGCCAATTATCAGTGGCTATACTGATGATGGGGCATCAACCTCTGGCAAGGACGTACTCTTCTACGACGGACATTCCGGTTACGATTACAAGGCAGGCTGGCGCGACCCGATTCTGGCCGCAACAGACGGCGTGCTTTGCATTTCTACCTCTAGCACTGGAGCGAGCGGGCAGACGCCCTGGAGGAATACGAGTAAATGTCCCTACGGAAATGACTCGGCGATTGTTAGGGGTCTGGATGCAGGCAGTCCTACCTCCTGGGCTCGATGGCATACATTTTACATTGTACATCCTGGAGGGACATACTCAACCTGGTATCTCCACGCAAATGATCTGGACGCAAGCATCTGGAATGCAATTCTTCTGAACGGCTACGCAGATGTAACCAGACTACAGACGGTCGGATATGTCGGTAATTGGGGTCTGGTTCCGATCGGCTCAACCAGTCAGGTAGGAAAACACCTTCACTTTGAAGTGCGAAATGGAATGAGCACGGGCAATGTGCTTGACCCTTACGGGAACGGGACCATAGGAAGCATTGTATGGGGACCGCGACCGTAGAGGAAATTTTACGCACACCAGGGCCAGCTCACCGGTCCTGGTGATTTTACAGAGTGTCGAATTCAAATGAAGACAAAATCGACTGTTGTTTTTCGTCAAAGGGAAACAGGACAAAAGAAACAAGAATACCCTTGTGCAGAGTTTGATACCAGATAAAGGCCCCGCCGCTTGAGTAATCTACCCGCCTAACGGTCCACTGAGTATCACCAAGCATCAAGGCGCTCGTCGTGGACTTCCGCGTCACAGAGAGTGGTTCTAAGCCTATGTATCGCCAATATTTGGTGTAATCAAAACCAGACTCTTCAATACTCGCCGCATCGGTTTTTTGTACAATAAGAAATTCACTGGCAGCCATTCCGCACGAAGCAGGGCTGCAAAATTCAAGATAAAGATACTCACTGCTAGCCTCTTCATTTCCAGGGCGTAGATCCGAAGGATAGGTAAAGCTAAACCCGAAGACTTCATTGTGATATGTCTTGTACGTAACCTCAGGAGTTAACACGGGTGTTGATGATGAAGCCTCGATATGATCTTCCGGCAAGGAAGCGGGCTGTCTCTGGAGCCAGAAACTGCCAACGAGTACTGCAACCAGCACAACTCCCGCTGCAAATAGGATAAAAGCCTTCATTCTATCAATGTAGCATAGATTGAATGTGTTGAATATGAATTCGTAGTGTGAACATTGTAAGCAGTGGATTTCAGACCTTTGTGTCTAGATCGACATTTGCTGTCCCCGCACTAAACGGCTTACTCGGCTCCCCGTCGATCATGAGCCGTAGGTAGACCGAGAAGTTGGGCAGAGACAGGAGATCGTCTGCCTCGAACTTCGGCGACAGCTCCCGGGCCACGGTCGGAGCATCCAAGGCCCCCACCCGGAAGGCAATGAAGGTTCCCGCGTTCCCGAATACGGCATCCCGGATCTCGGTCTCAAGCTGAGAGAGGTACTGGTGCGCCAAGACGAGGTTGAGCCGGTACTTCCGTAGCTCTGAGAGCATAGTGGCGAGAGTGAGAGTCGCGAAGGTGTGGAACTCGTCGAGGTACAGGTAGAAGTCTCGCCGCTTCTCCTGTGGCAGGTCGGCGCGTTCAAGCCCTGCCAGGAACAGATGCGACACCAGGAGCGACCCAAGGAGGCTAGCTGGTCCCTCCCCGATCCTTCCCTTGGAGAGGTTGACGACAAGAATCTTCCCTTCGTCCATGACGCGGCGAAGGTCAAGAGAGCTGCGCTCACCCGTAAGGATAGAGTGCAGGAGCGGATCAGTGAGGAAGGCACCCACCTTGTTCAAGAGAGGCGCAGTCACCACGGCACGAAATGCGGGCGAGTATCCGGCAAACTCCTTCTCCCAAAACGTGCGCACCATTCCATTCGTAACCTTGCGGACTACTGATGCCCGATAGTCTTTGTCTGAAAACAGCCTCGGGATGTCGGCAAACGTCGCATTGCCTGTCTCCAGGAGCGTGAACACCACATTGCGAAGAAGATGCTCCAAGCGCGGCCCCCAATCATCGGACCAGAGCTTCTTGAATACCTCGACAAGGCCAGCCGCCGCAAGAGCCCGCCGATCGGTAGAGACGCCAGCGAAGGGATTGAAGTGCCAGAGGAGCGATTTATCCGGCACATTGAGGTAGATGAGGTCTTTCCGTCTGAAGGCCGGAACTTGTGTCACCAACTCTTCGGCGAGATCCCCGTGCGGGTCAAAGAGTGCCAGTCCCTCTCCAGCGTGTATGTCGTGGAGCATGAGCGTCTTGAGGAGCGTTGACTTGCCCGTGCCCGTCTTCCCGATAGCGTACATGTGGTTACGCCGGTCTGCCCTGCGAATACCAAAAGGCGTCGCCGTGTTGCGGTGATTGGTGCGGGCAAAATAGGTGATGTCGCGATCAGAACTCATCTCCTTATCGTGGCCGAGTCCGACTCGTCTTCCAAGGTCTTGAAGTGTGCCATGTTGGTATGGATAACTAGTCCTCATACGAAAAGCCCCCGAGAGTTACTCGGGAAGCTTTAAAGAACAACTCCATTCCTCAATTGCAACGGGATGCCGCGTTCGCCTTCTACCGTTTGGTTACAATCTTTAGTGTTCCGTCTCGTCGGGTAAGACGAAACGGCAAGACCGGTGCGACTTCGACTCGCAAGGTACCGTCTGGTGAAGCGGAGCAAGACACTTTGAGGGAGGTCTCGATGCTTCCTTCGCTTCGCTGATAGAGCGTTAGGCTGATTCCTCCGTCTCGCGCCCTTGGGCCGCCGGAGATCGGGTTGCGCCTACCGTCTATCTCACCTGTAACCCAAAAGTTTCGAACTGCCCTCGGCGATGACGCCATACGATTCCTCCTTTCAAGAATCTAGTCCCTAGGCTACGCCCGCTGTAACTCGTCTATTTGCTCCTGCAAGCGGTGGACGTCTTCTTTCTTTGCTATCGTCGTCTCGATTATCTGTGCGAGTGTATCGATCTCATGTCGTAGTTGGGCGCTAAGTCGGCGCTCTACCTCAAGACAGCGATCTGCGACAAGTTGTCTGACTTCTTTTTCCATACTCAAAAGCGAATGACCGGCATCTCTTCCGCTTCCCGCTTGCGTCCTTCACGGTCAAGAAGCAGGCGCACCTGACGCAAGAGCTTCTCGACTCGCCGCTCACGACGCACGAGGCATCGGCGCTCGGCCAGCAGTTCACGCTCTTCTTTCACAATCTTTCTTGTTTTTTTCATGTGTGGTGCCGTTAGTCGGTTGATAGAGGTTCCGCTGTGGAAGCCACTGCAAGGGAGAGCGCGTCAAAGATATTCATCCGCTCGTCTTCGCTCATCCAAGGCTTGCGTACTCGTGGCAGTCGCGGGCGAAGCTCGGGAAAGAAGTCCGCAAGTGCGGATGCAATCGCCCGTTTGTTCGCGCCATGCGGCGCAAACCGTCGCCGCACAGCTTTGCGCCCTATCCGGAGCGCTCCCATGCCCTTCATGAGTGCGAGCATCTCCAGTGACCACAGAAAGTCCTTGACTCCCTGTGACCGGCGACACTCAGAGGCGGTGTAGTCCTCAAGGATGAAGCTCTCCGGCTTGAATCTCTGAAGCAGCTCCTCCAGACGCTTTACACACGCCCCACCTTCAGCTTGGACGATTCCCCAATCAACGAGATTGTGTGGAACTTCGAGGATGACGTAGGCAAAGCCCTGGCGGGTGGGGTCAAGGGCGATGAGCCTGGATTCGGGAGAAGCCTTCATGAGTTGACATCGGTTTTGCTGCAAATGGCGGTGAGGACCTGAAGCTTGGCAGTCGTAGCGGCATTGGGAGAATTCGAGCGGAGCTTCTCAATGAGCGTGCGTGCACGGTCCACAACGGAACGTTCGACCTTTTGAAATCTGCCGGCGAACAACTCCCGTACTGATACCCCGAAGATCGCTTCCAGAACGAGCGCCGTTTCAAGAGTGGGATCACGTCGCTCGCGCTCGTATCGAGAGATCTTGGTGCCGCTTCCGGAGCCCATGAGGAACGCAAGCTCCTCCTGAGAGAAGCTGGCACGCCGTCGTTGCGTCCGTATGTAGTTGTTAAGAGGTTCCGCCGCCATAATTTCAATGAGCACAGAATACGCAAACCGGCAGACTTTCAGTAGATGGAGAAAGCTGCCGGGTGCGGCATACCGACTAAAATAAAGCAGGTTGCGATGAATGAGCTGTGAGAAATATATGAAAACAAAATCAATGGAAGGACACGGTAGACATCGGGGACATGGGGGACATCAGGCGAGCGCCGGCGCAACTCGTCCAAGGAGAAGCCGAGGGACCAGCTTCCGCGCCAAGGCTCAGCCGATCAGTCCTCGAACGTCCCCGATGTCCCCATGTCCACCCGCTTGGGGTTCCTCGATCCCATAGCGCTCGAAGAGGCGTTGCAGCTTGGAATACTCCGAGGGCGGGAGGAGGAAGCTCCCGTGACTTTTCTGCGGCTTCAGCCCCAGGCGCCGGCGCAAGAGCGACCCGATCCACTTCGGTGTAAGGCGACGGCCGTACTCAAAGCCATGCTCCTCTGCAAAGGCTGCGGTGATGTCCTTGACCGACAGGCTCCCGCCGGCTTGCCATCGGGCATGGAGAATCTCAAGGAGCTGCGCCTCTACCTCGAGGCCACGGTCGGCCACGAGCTCGCGCTGGTACTGGCGGGCAAGCGCCACAACGCTCGTTCGGGTCGCCTCATCCCCGATCGTCGAGAGGAGTGGAGCGAAGATCTGCCGCAGGCGCGGCTCGACCTCTGCGTCAATGAGATCGGTGAGGTTGCGCTCCTTTTGTAAGTTGCGGGCACGGAACGAGAGGAGCTTGTTCCTCAGGTGCAGCGCCTCGTCGTCAAACGATCCCGGTAGGTTGATGGGGATATCGTGGCGGAGCGTCGCCTGGCCCATATCCTCAGTGAGGCATCGGCTCTCTAGGGCGCGGTCCTGGAAAGACCGCCTGGTGGCTATGAGCTTAGGGCCGAAGACCGCATAGGCGCGGGGATCGAACTCCTTGCGCTGGTTCACCTCGCATCGGAGCACCGGAAAGCCCTTGGCGTTGCCGTTGTTCAAGATCTTCACGATCTCCGCTCGTTCGTCGCTCTCCCGGAAGTCGCTCTCGTCAATCACGAGCGTTCCCCGGAAGGCATCGATGATGCGGAAGATCGGGGAAACCGTGGAGGCGCCGCTTGTGAACATGGGCTTGTAGCAGAGCGAGCCGACGGTGAGGAGGAAGCGGGACTTGCCGCTCCCGTAGTCGCCGCGTACCCGCAGATACGGCAGCTCGTTGAAGGCATCGTGTATCCAGGTGAAGAGGACGTAGTGGGTAGCTATCTCCTCGAAGAGCGGACTTACGGCAACGTATCGATGGATGAAGGTTCGTATCTCTGCGAGGAGATCTCCTTCCGATCCGTATTCCTCGGGCGCCGATGGCAAAAGCACCACCTTATGCGCAAGGAGGTTGTTTTGTGGTGAGTATGGGACAAGGCGCTCGCCTGTGGGGAGATCAAAGCGCGGCTCGATCTTCCAGCCGTCCTCTGTGAAGACGGCAAAGGTCGTATCGCTCTCCTCGGGCCGGTATATCACCTCAAGAATTGAACTCGGTGAAAGAATCTTGGAAATGGTCGGTGTGCTGTTGTCGGGCATGCTTCCGACTATACGAGGCATCAAGCGCACGGAGCAGGCGTATGCCTTGATCCAAGGCAGCAACATACTCGGTCTTCACAGACAGAGAAAGGAGCTTTGACATACATCGGAGGCAGGAGTACGGTAGAGGCGTAAAGGTCGAAAATTAATAGCCTTAACACTCACCGCATTGTTAATACAAAGTAGCACTGGTCGCAAAGAATTACCCTCCTGGGAGCATGAACACTATTTGATATCATCTTGCAATGATCTCAGGCAAGGATATACAAGAATTCATAATCGGTTGGGAGGCAGAATTCTCCGAGACACTAAGCCTGGAGGAAGCGCAGCTTCAGGCATCGCTACTTCTTAGGCTCTACATGCATCTTGTAGATCCAATCTCCTATCCTCTTAATACTAACCGACCAAACAATTCATGAGGTACTTCGTCTACTGTCGGAAGTCAATGGAGGACGAGGATCGTCAGGTGCTTTCAATCGAGTCTCAGCGCACCGAGATTGAGCGCACGTTTGGAGCTATGTTGGACATTGAAATTGTAGCGATCTTTGAGGAATCTAGAACCGCACGGTTACCGGGCCGCCCGCTCTTCAGTGAAATGATTCGGAGAATTGAGAAGGGGGAAGCAGAAGGTATCATCGCATGGCACCCTGACCGGCTCGCTCGAAATTCAGTCGATGGCGGGCAGGTCATCTATATGCTTGATACTGGCATATTGAAGGACCTAAAGTTTCCGACCTATACATTCGAGAACACTCCGCAAGGGAAGTTTATGTTAGCAATCATGTTCACGAATTCGAAGTATTATTCGGATAACTTGAGCCAGAATGTCAGTCGCGGCATACGCACCAAGGTTGAGAATGGGTGGCTCTCAAACATGCCGGGTTGCGGTTACCTTAACGAACATGATAGCAAAACTATTATCGCAGACCGAGAGCGGTTCCCTCTTGTCAGAGAGATGTGGCAGCTCATGCTCACGGGAGCGCACACTCCGCGAAAGATTTGGGAGGTTGCACGAGATGAGTTGGGATTGCGCACAGTCCAGAGGAAACGTATAGGCGGCAAGCCGCTATCTCTCAGCGCTGTCTATACTATCTTTACCAATCCATTCTATGCAGGGTATATACGGTATAACGGTAGCCTGTATCCTGGTAAACACCCACCGATGGTCACCCTAGCCCAGTTTGAAAGAGTCCAAGAGCTTCTTGGTAGGCCCGGACGTCCACGGCCCAAGAAACATACGTTTCCCTTTACAGGCATGATCAACTGCGGAGAATGCGGGTTCAGCGTGACAGCAGAGCACAAGCGAAATCGTTATGGCTCACACTATACCTATTATCACTGCTCGAAGCGTCGCCACGACTATCACTGTGGACAACCAGTGGTTTCTGCTGAGAACCTTGAAGCACAGCTCATGGAATTCCTCAAAGGGCTTACCATAGCTGATGCGCTCCATCGCTGGGCGGAAACCCATCTCGAACAAGAAAAACAAAGCCGGGCAAAGGTACTAGAGACAGCTCGCCGTTCCCTCTCCCAAGCGGCACGAAGTACTGAGTCTCAAATAGCGAATCTAACGTCGCTGCGTCTTCGGGACCTTCTTACTGATGAGGAGTATACCAAGACGAGGACAAGCCTCTTGCAGGAGCAACAACGGATAATCCAGACCAAAAAAGATAATGAAAACGGAGACTCGTGGTTCGAACCCTCTCAATTATTGGTTTCGTTCAATAATATATTGGTTTCTCGGTTTGCTGAGGGAGATTCAGCTACAAAACGCCTCATCGTCGAAATCGTCGGTTCGAACCTCACTCTGACGGACAAAAAACTCAACATTGAAGCCAGAAAACCGTTCCGACCAATGGAGAGAAACAATCGTAATTCTAACGTGTGCTCCTATTTGAAGGAAGTCAGAACCCTGATAGAGACCGGTGACAGTGAGATGCAAAGCATCATCGCTGGCATCCGCAAACTCAATGCTCTCAATGAATCACTAGACGATCCAGTCTTCTAACGACTGCGACCAGAAGAGCCGCTCCTAAGAGCGGCTCTTTGTTTTTGGCTGCTGCAGCTTACGGCACGATAACCCACCTTTCTGAGACAGTCTCTCCCCGCTAAGATTTCTCTTGGAAGTACCTTCATCGAGCGCGCATGCCTCGTGCACGCGAACACACGTATTCCCCAAGCCAAAGCCATATTAATTCATCCAGTGGAATGGTCTGCTGGTGGTAGACAGAGGGAAGAAGGGGGAGGAGCGAAGGCGACGAGAACGACGATCCAGACCCATTAATCGGGCACGGTAAGGGTAGCCGGGCCGCTCTGGAAGCGCAAGCAACCAGTCGGCCCGGCTTTATTACACTTTCACGAGGGGAACGCATGCGAAAAGTAACCGTCACCTACAGCTTCCGGGAATCCGGTTGCGTCCCCATGATTCGCCTTCGTGGGAAGTGGCTCCAACTCGCCGGCTTTGAGGAAGGAACGCTCGTTCAGGTGGAGGTAGACACCGGCAGAATGATTCTTACGGTAGATCAGGACGCATTGACCGAGGCTTCCGGTGAAGAGCTACCCTAAGTCCGCCAAACTGCCGCCGCCCCCCGAGAGATCGCGGGGCTTTTCTTTACCGCACCTGCGTCGATTTCTTTTTTCTTCGTTCTTGCCACTCATCTACCTGCCAAACAACTTCCATGAGGAAAAGTATAGAAAAGGCAATGAGATAAGCCTTAGCATATAACTGATATAGTACCGAGAACCAGGATAATGTTCTTCCTTCGTTCTCCGGTGACGCTACGTAGGAAAGAAGGAAAAGCATCGTTAGGGATAGGCCGAGCACTGCGCCCAAGAGACCATGGTTCTCTCTTGCTACCCAGGATGAAAGATGACGCATTATTACAATGATCAACCAAATTTCGTGGAATATGGCTATCGTCATTATTAGCATCATTGACAAAAACATAACGCCTTCCAGGAAACATCCTTCGCCGGGTGACGCGACGCTAAAAGCGATACTGCACGCCACCGCGACAACAGAGCTAATGATGATCGCTATCCGTACACCTCGTTTTTCCCCAGGCGTGGATTCCGATTCCTCTTGTGACTTCTCCAAGATACCTAGGCGCAACCAGGCTCGCTGCACGGTGGAGGGATTCGGCTTTCGGGTGTCGCTGCTTGTTCGCTTTCTGGAGATCCATTCTCGGAGCAAACCGAGAGACTGAAGGAGAGGGAGTGCTACCCCGATGAGGGCTAAGGCGTCTCTCCAATTGTTTGAAAGGAAGCCGTCCATGATTATCTTACCTTAAGCACATGTCGGGACTCGTGCTGAAGATGATAGCTGGCACTGGATTTCATTCTCTCAATCCAGCAGGAAGAGGCGGAAGGAGTTTGATTCTATTCTCGGTATTCAGAACATCGATTGGAATACCGATTGGCTCTATAATCCCGCTCAGAGCTTGGCGTTTTATGCCGCGCGTAAGCATCTCAATCTTGTCTCCGTTCAGGAGATAGCCGCCGCCGTCAGCGATCTTTAAGAGTTCACAAAGCGACCCTCTAGGGCTGCGACCGTTTTGGGCAAGCTGGTCCGCGAAGTACTTGTACACCTCGTACGCATGAAGGTCAGCAGCCTGTAGCGGCACCATTCCGTGTCGGTCTCCCTTAGTTAGTGGTCCCATCCTAAAGCTATTCTCTCGCTCACGGAGTCGCTCGAACGATGCGAATGCCCACTTGCCCTTAGGACCCTGATCGAACACATAGGTAATGGTGAAATCAGAACCCCTCTTTTTCCCAAGCGACAATAGGCGTGAAGCACAGCCGAGAGCGCACAAAGAATAGGGAAAAATCTCATTACTATCCCTGAAGACAGAGTGATAGTCGTCGATAACAACAGCTGTCCAAACTCGATAGGCGACAAATCGGGTGATAACCTTAGTAAGTCGGGAATAGATACTTTCTCGATCCTTCTTCTCCCATCCCTTGAAGGCTCCGCCGCCATTAGCGCAGTCAGCCGAATGAAAATCGGCAAGGCTTACGCTGTCGAGAGTCTTCTGCCAGCTTCTTTCCAGTCGCTCCCATTGTAGAGGCGATGCCACCAGGCCCGCGACTACGCATGTCTTTGAACCGAGATGGGTACCGCTTTCATCAAGATAGACACTCAGCATAGCTTAGCTTAGCCCGGCCGGATTTCTGCACTTTGCGTCGTTCCAATAAATGCATGGAACGAGGACTTAGGGGAGTCGACTGAGAGCCTCAGCGACCTGCTTGCGATCATCTGCATCTTTGCGTCTAGAATCTATCGGACGCCGATTGGTTCGGTCAAGCTTGGCGTCGATTTGTGAAAATCGAGTGTGGTAGACTCGCAAGCATGCAAAATACCCCCCTACATCTTCCTGGACCTCTCCAAGCGTCGGTCGGGACGGTACCGCCGTCCCGTGGGGGGAGCGCAGGATCACCGACCGTACCCGACCTTTTTTCAACACCTCCCCTCTGGCACCTTCCTGCCGCTATCGGCCTTTGGGCTGTTGCTATCTTTCTGCTACTCCAGAGTGTCGCCTTTTTCAAGTGGGCCACTAGAGGTGACGACGATGCGCCAGACCATCGAGCAGGGATAAATGTTATGTGGTGCTTGACCGCGGTCATTATACTCTTCTTCTACTTTCAATCTCCAACATTCGAGGTGATCCTCGAGAGCAAGATTAAGTCAACTAACGAAATGGATACTTGGTTAGCCGATTCGCTATTAGGATTGGTAATTTTTCCTTTTAGGGAACCAGAGGCTCTCGCGCAGGCCCTTCTCTTCTCCAGCGTGCCGATTGGATTGCTTGCTGCCTTCAAATTTCTTGTAGCGGCGTCACTAGTACGCTCCGCTCAGGTAACAGACTCGGCTTTAACTCGCTCTCCTATCACACTACTGCTCGCGGCCTTCTTTACTTTCCTTCAACTAGCAGGCAGCATTGCGAGTATTGTAGCTCTGTTTCTCTAATGAGACTCATACTCAGGTTAAGCCTTGCAAGACTCTAATCCTCAATCCCAAGATACGCCCGGAGCGCCCGCCGGATGATCTCGGACTTAGAGGTGCGCTCCTTCTTGGCCCGCTCGGTGAGTATCCGAGCTTCATCCTCATGCACGTAGCTCACCTCACGAACAAGGTTCGTACCGGCATAGCGGGTGCGCTCCTTCGTGGTCTTGTCGTGGCTCATGACCTGAGAGGATATCTGATTCCCTGCCTACTCTAGGTCCAGACTGGACACAGTATAGATACAGGTCGTACAATCGCGTCATGAGGCGACAAAGACTAGGAGAGTCGGGAAGTGGTAGCCCGGACCCGAGCCGACCGCCACCAGGGAAGCTCAGCACGATCCGTATGAGATGCGGGAGAGCGTGTCTCCCCCATATATAAGGAAGCGGCCCCGAGCGCAGACTGAGACCTACGCCCGGAGCCTAGCCAAGCATGAAGGAGGACCTCCATGCGTGACCAGTCGAAGTCTATCCCAGCAGCCCCTATCCCCCGCATCGATCCCGCCTCCTGGGAGGGCGGCGAGGGGTTCCGAGAAACGCTCCTCTTGCACTACACCGATCCCGAGGCAAACACCACCCTGCGGCGCCTAGGGGATCTTCTCTTCACCTTCTCCCTTGAAAGCGCCGGATCGTGGCCGCACCACCCGGAGGGAGAGACCCGCTCGGAGCTGCGGGCGGCACTCGCCGATTTGGGGCACCTTGAGGGCTTCCTTGCTTCAGTCGGCCGGGAGCATGAGGTCTCGTCCCTTTCTTCTGCCGATGAGGCGCTCTCGCACTGCGCCGCTCGGCAGGCACTTGAGCTAGCCCGGGTCGCTCGTGAGATCAAGCAGGCGCTCGGGGAGGGGGCGTAGCATGGCGAGAATCCCGACTCCCCTCACCTGGAAGCGCCGCAAATTTGCCGTCTTTGAGCCCTTCGGGATGATCGACCGGCTCTATGCGGTCGCCGTCTCCGGCCTCGTCTCTGGTCCCTTTGCCGTCTACAAAGCTCCTCACGGCAACGGGTTCATCCTCATTCACCTACCAACCCAGGCGAAGATCATCGACATGGAGATGCAGAACTGCTGCAAAGACGCTGCGGAGAAGTTTGCTGCCCTTGACCTCAACTGGTGGACCTGCATTCCGGAGGAAGTCGTCGGCCCCGACCTCCAGGAGATGCGGAACATCCACACACGGCTCCGGCCGCGTCCCTGGGTCGCGCACGATTGGGGGCGGGGGGATCGGTGAAGACCGCGGGCTGCTGATCGTGGCCGGGGGCCGGCAGTCGTCGAGCCGGTCCCCGGTGCATTCCCCTATGGGAGCGGCGCCACCGGGAAGAAGCGCACCGTCCCCGGCGTGCCGCCAGCTTGGACGGTCTCAAGGCAAACCCAGCCCGGCTTCTTCGGCATCCGGAACGAGCTCGTAGCGACGGGACCGTTGAACGTCACCGTACCGAATGAGGCACCAACGCATCGACCATCCTTGGACGGTCCCTTGTAGAGCTTCGCAGAAGTGGAGGTTCCGGCCGGAATCTCGACGCGGACGTTGAGCTGCTTCGCCTTGGCGCGGTGGCGAGCCCAGGTTGTCCCAAAGAGGTCGGTGATGCGGTAGAGCGAGGCAAAACGGGTGCTCTCCGGAAGCTTGCCATAGGCGTTTGCGATGTTCACCTCCCCGGTAGGGACACCGCTATCGAGCCGAAAGGGATTGCTGTACTGCCACTGTATGTGGCAGCCACCGGGACAGACGTTGGGGTAGGTCATGACGTCTGACCTCCATTCACCGCTTGGGATCTGGTAGAACCAGCCGTGAGCTGATTCGTACCCAGGAGGCGTGAAGGTGGTACTCGGCTGGTCATGCAAGAGGCCAAGAAGATGCCCTAGCTCGTGCGCAATGATGCCCATCGTAGCGCTGGAGAACTCCCAGTTGCCGATTACTGCATAGGCATTGGCCGGAGTGTCGATCCCGCCCAACATAGCGAGTCCTGAGGCGACTGGGCCGTTATTGTGGACTAGCAGCACGACCAGGTCGGCCCTGGCGGTCACCGGTGGGGTTGGGTAGTCTCGCCACCGTTTGACGGTCGGATCACTGGCAAACCAGGGAAGTTCTCGTCGTATATCGCCAAGTTCCGTGTGACTCGTGGGCTGCAGATCGGCCAGTCGAAACGGGACGAGTCCCGCTCCAGTGTTCGCGAGCGCACGGTTGGCGATGTCGACCTGCGAGAGAGTCAAGCCGGTAAGATTTTCGATTCCACCGACAGCGGCCAGGCGCTCGGGAGTGTAGAAGGCACGGATGGTGATTTGGGGCTCGCCTGCGGGGATAGCCCTCGCCAATGCCGGGCGGCGAGCATCCGACATCTCGAAGTCGAGGTCAGCGAGTTGCAGCTCGTCGCCGAGACCACAGCCGCTGCCCTGGGAGACGTCGACCCGGTGTAGGAAGGTGTGGCCGTCCCTCGTCTCGACAACCCACGTACCGACCGGAGTATTGATCTGGCCCCAGGTTCCGCCTCGGAAGCGGGTGAGGACCATGCTGCCCTCACCTCCAACCCCGTCCTCTACGCTTCCGCTCCAGAACTGGTGCTCCAGGGACTTGGACTCTAAGTGACCCTTGGCAGTGTAGCGAACACCATCAAGCTCGACATCGAAGACGCCGGCCGAGAGCACGCTGGCGTTGACGGCAACTTCGAGGGTGTGGGTGATACCTGGAGAGAGGGGACGGGCCTTGCCGGTGAGAGCAAACTCCAGAGCTAGAGGAGCGAAGAGCTGACCGTGGACCGCAACGGCCGAGTGGGCGAGGAGCGCCACAAGGACAAGCGAGACCTTCTTCATACCACCTCCCTGTTCTTTGGAGAGAGACACGCGGACTGCGGTATCTGTTTAGCGATACCTCGTGCGAGCCATCTCGCAGCATAGCACCAGAGCTGTATAGGCGGCTAGCTGTCTAAGCGGCTTGGCTATGTTCGGGGGATGAGTGAGAAGCGCAAAGGACCCCGAGGGGGCGAGACGACGATCTCCAAGACGGGCATGATCCGCATGACGCTGTGGCTGCACCAAGATGAGGCCGAAGCGCTCCGCCTCAAGGCCTTCAAGGAGCGCCGTACCCAGGCCGAGATCCTGCGGGACGGACTGCGGCGGGTCTTAGACCTGGAAGACTAGGTAAAGAGCCCAACCCGCTAGCTACACTCTGTCGCCCCTAAAGTGTTGAACGCCACAAAATCTTGTGGCTATCCCTCCTTAGGTACATCTTCTAGGCCGTATGTACGACGCCTTCCCGTAGGGGCTAGTCTCAGGGGAAGTTTCCCCATTCCGTCCAAACTCAACTTCTTGGCTGTGCTATAGCCATAAAAAAGATGTACTTGTTATATACTGGCTGAGTTTCTCGTGAGGGATGAACCCTCGCGTCGTGAAGGAGACCATATGTGCAATCCAACAAACGCAGTCCCGCTCTGTGAATTGGCCTGGAAGAAGTTGAGCTTCTTGGGCGCCTTAGCCTTGATTGCCCTTCCTCTGGCCGCCCAAAGTCTCTCGGAGGGGTCGTGGAACATCCCCGGCGGCGCCTCGCCCCAGCTGGTGATGGGCGCAGCCCTCTTTGTCGCGTTCGAGAGCAGCGGAGGTTATGCAGTCAGCGACTCCTCCTCCGTCACGAAGGAGGGAAGTGCGCTCCACCCTGCGCGTCCACACCGTGACCTGCTCGCCGCCGCCGCCGATGTCGATCCGCACCAGCCCCACGCTCAGCTCAAGATCTACAACGCCACGAGCCACTTGACCAGCACTGACGCAGATCCGGCTCGGACCGAGTTCAAGGTACACACCGCTTCCTACTGGCGCCGCGTCAGGTCAGCCCATCAGGCCGGAGGAGTGGCGATCTGCAACTGCACGGTGGCCTGCGTCCAGGAAAGAGGCACGACAGCCGGACGCGATCCAATCGGCGAGAGCATCCTCGGCACCCAGACCACGATCAATTTCAACCTGGTCGACAACTACCCAACGACGACGACGGGTTACCGGCGCTGTGACGTGCTCGGGGAGCGGGCCGGAATAAGAGGAGTCTCAATCGCCCAGATCTGACAGGCGCCCATCTCCGGAGTAGACGTCCTAGCGGACCCCTGCGGAGGTGCAGCCAACTTTTAAGAATATTGTGTCCTCTACCCGCTACGCTGGCTATACATAAGCGGGTGAAGTATTCGGATTGGGGGGTTCGCCCCAACGCAGGTAGAGGGATGAGATAAAACAGCCAGCGTCACCCGCTTGTCTATGTCTACGGAGAACATAGATGAGCACTACAAAAGATCGGCGTCAAGGAACAACAAAGGGTACAAACAAAACGCCGTTAGCTAAGGGGAAGGAGAATGGACGCAAACCTCGGTACCAAGTAGTAGTTGGAAAGGACTTCGACGACCTGCGGGAGCTTAGCCGGTGGGAGGTGTGGAGAGGGCGTATCGGCCGGTTTTTGCGCTGGGCCGGAGGCGCCTTCCTGGCCTCGATGCTAGCCAAGCTGGGTGCTCTCCTTGTTGAGAGATTCTTCGGGTAAGGTACCGAGATGTCGCGTCAAATCGCGTATGGCAAAAACGACCCTGGAACTAGGGAAAAGTTCCGAGCAACGCATCGGCCGCCTTCAAAGGGTGCTCGACGCACGTTCCGTTGTCGAAGTCATCCGGCAAGCCTTGAAGCTCCTGGAGTTCATCGTGGACCAGGTGCTCAAGGGCAAGGAAATCCTCCTCCGCGACCCAAGCACTGGCGAGGTCGAGCGCATAACGATCCTCGATCTGGTGCCGGAGGCGGAGTTCCAAGTTGCCGACGAACTCGAAGTCGTGACGTAGCGCCTGAGTACTTGCGAGCAGGGCCAAGTCAGATAGGGGTCCCTATCCTGTGTAGGGACGGCTGGCAGGAAGTGTTTGCCCTGCCGATCTGGATTAGCTTAGGCATTTCTCTAAGCCTGTTTGGGAGTCAACATGGAAAAAAAGAAGCTCCAGGACATGAATCCTGGAGCTATTCCTGTTACACACTCTCGACGTATTTCTCGAAGAGACGAATAAAGCGCGGATAGGGCTTCCGCTACCTCGGCCGCCTCCATGCCTGAATTGCCGGTGGTTGATCTACTGCACCATTGGCACAGATCCACGGGGGGCAGCACCGCAGAAGGCAGTGAACCCACCGATGCTCGAAGGGATCATGTCCTCACGCCCCCAGGCCCCTTCCGGCACTGCGACGAACTCCCGTCGATCGGGATCCCACCACTCTCCCTTAACCCCCCGCAAAGCTATATTGGCCGTTACCGTCACTGCACCTAATTCGCGAAATAGCTTCAAAATACGCCAGGGCGACGTGCACCCGATGATGAGGAAATGGAGGGGATGTGGCACCTGATTCTTGAGGAACTTCATCCTTGAAAGGAAGCGAGCGAACTCTTGTGATGTCTTCCAGCTCTGTGCCAAGCCCGCGACGACGCGAATCGTTGGACGCTCTTCAAGCCATTGAGCGGCATTCTCAAGATCCTCTTCCACGATCTCGCAGAACACTGGCACGACCGGCACCCCTGCTTGTGCTAAGAAGTCCACACTCACTAGATTGCGGTCCTCATTAACGATCTGGCCGTTCCGAGAGTGCATCTCGAATACGCTAAAGGTCGCTCCGGTTACAAATTCAAACCCGAACTCCTGGATCTGTCCCCAGACCCGGTCAGTGTATGACCGAGCCCAGAATTCTTCGAGGCGAGTGTCCTTCACTGATGCAACCAGACAGACTCGTCCGTCAGGAGGGAGTTGAAACGCCGCCCGCAACGCCCTACCCGAGGCGTATTTGATGCGACCATTCTTATAGATGAGGTCGTCCAGGGAGATGCCATAGAGGATCTGGGGATCAAGGCAGGTCATCTCAGGCATGCCTTCACACAGCATGGGGATCGCGGCAGGCAACCCCAGGAGGACTGGATACTGCTGAGGTGGGGGACGGTGCCGGTCCAGGTTTTCAAGGAGATCAGCCGTCTTCTGGATGTCGAAGCAGCTCAGGCGTTTTCCTTGGTCCCGAAGCTGTGAATCGACGGTCTGAGGCCCGGAGCACCGTCCCCGTCCAGACCATGGACACCTTATGCAGGGCGGCGGAAACAGGCGCAAAATGCTCTGTCCGCTCGCCTCAACGAAGGCTTCGGAGGGCACTTATCTGCCCTCCAGACTTAGATCGACGATTACCTCCCCAGCCTTTACGCTCACGACCCGCCCCTGAAGAGTGCCCCCGTGCAGGTCCATCGCTTGCCGGATCTCCACGCTTTCGGCGGCCGGGACGAAGCCGAGCAGGTCTTCACCTGCATAGATGCCAAAGCGGGGTGGAGTCCACCTTCCTCGGACTACGACACCGGGGGGTAGCCCCTGCGCCAAAGCGGTCAGGTCTTCCAGGGCAACCCTCCAAGTCGGCAAGGGCACACTATCTACAACGACACCTCCACCTTCTGCCTCTTCGTCCCGGATAGGCTGGGGAGAGACATCGTGCCATGGTTTGACTGAACGCGTTGGATTGCCCATGTCCTTTTCTCCTTTGGTCTGACAAGCGCGGCGTAAGTATACAGGAGCTGTTAGCAGTCAATCAAGATGAGTGCTAACAGAGTTCGGCGGGAGACCGGAAGACGAACCCGGCAGAAACAAAGAAGCGGCAGCTTCATAAGCTGCCGCTAACGAACTTGACTCTCTATACCTCCCCCGCCCTGGAGATCTCCTCGACATACTCCTCGAAGAGACGACTAAAGCGCGGATAGGGCTTCCTGACCTCGCCCGCCTCCCACGCCTGAACCGTCGTCGGATCAAGCCCGAGCTTCCGGGCAAGCTCCCGTTGCGAAAGGCCCTCCCGTCGTCGTGCCGCCCGAATGCGCTCGGCAAACGTCTCTGGCTCCGGGTTCGGGTCGTAGCCTACGAAGCCGATGATCGCCGGTAGGAACCGGACCTCCGGCTCGTTGAGTCCCTGTTCCCAATTCTCCAGTGTTCCCTTACAGACTCCGAGAAGGACTGCGATGTCGTGCTGACGTAAGCCGAGGTCAAGCCGCCGCTTCTTGAGGTGTTCCCCGATCGTGCTCGGCACCTCGGGATAGCCCGCCCGTGGTTTCCGTCCTCTTAGGGTGACATGGCAAAAGGGGAACGCAGGGATGTCCTTGCGGCCACCTGGGAGATCCGCGATACGACTGCCGCTGTCCTCCGCCGCTGGTCGAACGCTACC
>WUUC01141775.1_pt1 | contig 23257 bp, 15 predicted proteins | sample 6278441 | NCBI WGS metagenome assembly WUUC01 (sample SAMN13675441, study PRJNA597444) | soil metagenome | isolation source: soil | place: USA: Washington | collected 2017-10
CTATGTCTTTGATTCGATTGTATCCTTGTGTCAGAATTCTGTATCCTTTATACATATTGTCAAGGATCTCTTCAAGCTGTTTGAGTTTCTCGTAGTTCAACAAAAGCTGTGTGGCTTCTTGTGTCTGACAGATTGCTGCCTGGCCAGATAAAAGGATTATAAGAAGTATGCTGTGCTTTTTCATGGTTGTGAGATGTTTAAGAGCAAAGCTGACTTCTCAATTTCATGCGCTTCATGTACTCTCTGATGGATAAGTATTTCGACAGAACTGCAAAACGAATTGGTGAAAGAATTGATAAACTTCATTTGATCGTAGATGCGATCAACTCTTTTCAGTCGCTCATCATCCGTCATTTCAAGAGAATGATTTGTGATAGTCAGACGAAGTTCATCAAGGATGTTCTCACATTCGGTGATTATCCCGTTTCGGACACGATCAACGTACCCTTTTTCATCCATCGACAAATATTCGGAATCAGTAGTTTCAGAAGAAAGCTCCTCGAAATCAATTAAGATCTTCGATTGATATTTCGCGATCAGTGACAACTTCTCCGAATCCTTCACAACAGAACTGACGACTCCAAGGGAATTGAAATAAATAGTATGATCGTTAAAGTTTCCTTCTTTGATATCCCCTACGAAATTCAATCCTTTCTTTACGATGTCGTATCCTCCCTTCAGGTAGTCGAGGTAAATACGCAACGCTGCGATCTGTTGCACTAGGTATTGAACCTGTGTTTGCCTCTGCTTGGTCCACTCTTGAGCATTTTGAGCGCTCAAAGCTTGTGGAAGAATCCAGATAAGCCCAATAATGAGATTTCGTTTATTCAATGCCATACAATTTTCTTAAGGATTCGATTTCGTGTTCATCTTTTGCTCTGCTTATACTCAAGCGGATATTCTGTGTATTGAATTGTTTCAGATCAAAATAATTTCGGTCGATTTCCTCGCCACATTTATTAATGATCTCCAATCTTTCTCCGTCCGACATTTGTGTCTTGAATGAATTGATCACAAGCATGATCTGGTCGATATTGCGAATACTTTCATTGAGTATTCCAGTGTACACACGATACATGTAATTCAGTTCCGCTTCTGTAAAATGATCATCAGACCTAACAATGTCCCACACGCGCTCATACTCACTTACAATCTTAGCCTGTCGTTCAACAACTTGCCTGATGCGTTGATAGGTAGCAATAGTGTTCCGGACCTTCCAGAGTTCATCGTAGTATTCTTTATAAAGCTCACGATGCTTCTCGGTCCATTCGGCAATTTCTGTCAGGTTCAATTCATTGAGTTTGTTTTCCAAAACCTTCTGTGCGTTCTGCAGCCAGATCGTTTTGTTCTGTAAGCGTTGGATCATCAAATCGACTGCTTTGATCACTTTCTTGATAGCTTCTTTGATGATCTTGACAATTGGTATGGCGGCCTCCGCTCTCGTAGTTGGAAGCGTGGAGAGGGAAACCGCCATCACCAATGCAAAAAGTATCTTTGGTGTCTTCATAATTATGCTGCGTTGCCTAGTCTGATATCGTTAGCTAATTCTGAAATCGCCTTCTTCCGGTTCCCGTTCCAACGATTAGTGTATTCCTGAACTTTTACTTTTTCAGATTCTTCGGTTGTGTAAGCGAGATACTCCTCCAGCGAAACTTCTGTTGCATACACTTTCGACTGTACCCCGCCCAGGCTAATAAAAACTTCTTTGTACTTCCTAGAGGGATCGTTGCTTTTGTTAATGGAGAGCACAAGTGCTTTCTCTTTCTCAGTGAGTCCCAGTAATTCTTGTATCTGATCGAATTTGTTCTGGTACTTACTTTGGTCGAGCAGGATCTTGCAGTCGGAGTTATTGATGATTGCTTGCTTCACAATTGGAGAGCTAATGATATCTTCAACCTCCTGCGTAACCACTATTGCTTCACCGTAGAACTTCCGCACTGTTTTGAAAAGGTATTTGATGTACTCTGCCATTCCTTCTTTCGCAATTGCCTTCCAGGCTTCTTCAATCAGGATCATCTTTCGGATGCCTTTGAGCTTACGCATTTTGGAAATGAAAACTTCCATAATGATGATGGTTACAACAGGGAAGAGAATCGGGTGGTCCTTGATATTATCGAGCTCGAAAACGATGAACCTTTCCTGAAGCAAATCGAGGTTCTCTGTAGCATTCAACAAGTAGTCAAATTCTCCACCTTTATAATAAGGGCGCAGCACGTAGAGAAAATTTTCCACATCGAAATCCTTCTCTTTTACTTTGTCTTCTTTCAATATTCCTACAAAGACATCCCGGAGGAATTCGTAGAAGGTATTGAAGCACGGAAATAAATTATGATGGGTTTCCAGAAACTTATAGTACGTCTGCAATGCGATTGACAAAGCGACATATTCGGAACGATTGAAACTCTCATCATCTTTTTTCCACAGCGCAAGAAGCAAAGTCTTTATACTCTCTTTCTTCTCAGTATCCAGCGAGTCACCTCTACCTATGTAAAAAGGATTGAACTTGATCGGATTGGATTCATCGTAGGTGAAGTAGTATCCATTGACAAGATCACACAACCCTTTGTACGAGTGACCGACATCCACCAAAACGATATGTGTTCCTTGTTCATAGTATGACCTGACCATGTGATTTGTAAAAAACGATTTGCCACTACCCGAAGGACCAAGAATGAATTTGTTACGATTGGTGCATATTCCTCTCTTAACCGGTTCATCTGAAATATCAACATGCACTGGTCTTCCGGTAAGCCGATCACCAAGCCTGATCCCAACCGGGCTCACTGACGACTGATAATTTGTTTCGAGATTCAGAAAGCAGGTGGCTTGTTCTGCAAACGTGTCGAAGGTATCGTTCATTGGGAAGTCTGCTTCATTGCCGGGAAGTCCTGCCCAGAAAACTTGTGGAGCACCGACTGTTTCGTGCTTTGCTGTTGCATCCATCTGAGCAAATGCAGCGGAAACTTGTGACTTGATCTCTTTCAGATCTTTCTTAATATCACTCCATGCGAGCACATTGAAATGAGCTTTCACGGGAAGTCTCTGATCACCGATGATCTCGTTCAGGAAATCATTTGTCGCATCTCGGCTAATAGCATTTTCGCGCGAGTACGCTGCCAGTGACTGAAGCCTCAGTCTTTTGCTCTCAAGACTCTTTATTGTTTTAGGGACATCTTCAATAAAAATGTACTGATTGTAAACATGATTGCAGCTCAAAAGCTGACCGAGCGGAGACGCGAAGCCGACACTGAACTTTGTTTTATCTGTTGAGTATCTGTCATAGTTGATTCTCGAGCCGCACATACCCGGAAGATCTTCAACATCTGAGAGCGTGAAGAGCTTGCACTGATCGTCACCAATGGAAATTCCATCTTTGAATGATATATCTTTGATAACTGGAACCGCGCCCTGCGCTTGCAGGAAACAATATTGTTCAAGCAATCCAACTTCAGAACGACTTCCGATTAATTGATCTTCGTGTATGCGATGAAGTTTGACAAAGCCACTGTCCTGAAGTATTCTCTCGAACTGTCCCACGCTATCCAGAAATTCCTGAAACTTTGCTTTGTCAATTGTTTCTTCCGGAACAATCGAGCTTTTTGTCAGGGTTGAAACCACTGAGCTTGATGCTTTACGTCCAGATGGTTTTTTGGTGAGCATGATATAACACGTATGATCCAGGTATGGCCTTTCATTGAAGAATCTTTCACTTGCGTTAGAGAGGAACGGCAACACTCTGTCTTCAAACTGTCCCTGAAATGATTTTGAAAGAAACCAATCCTGTTTGTGAAAAATGGAATGAGCAGGCAGCACCTTGATTGCTTTTATGAGCGTTTGATGCAGCGATTCATACTCCTGATTAGACATTGTGAATATCTCTGGTAACTTGACCTCAAAGGCCAGCGTCACATCACCATACTTAGACAATATGCAATCGTGCTCTACTTTGTAGATTGGAAATATCTGACCTATTAGCGCATCTTTCATGATCGTAATTTTTTGAGGTTCAGAAAGACTGCACGAGATGTCGCTGTGATGGAAGTCGGGATTTGTCTTTTCGCAGCTTCCTTCAGCAGACCGTATTGACCATACTTGTTGCTGAGCTTGTACACAAACATGAATAGTAGCGTGACGAGAATTATTATAATCGCAAGACAGACGAATGTGTTGACTCCACTGATATAGAGAATGGCAAACACAACGAGTGACAATACCAATCCTCCTCCGAGATAACCGATGTACTGCGCTTTCAAACCTTTGAATTCAATCGGTCTGTTTATTCCTTTGTTGACCTTATAAACACTTGTTGCCATAGGATCAATTTTTAGATTCCAAAGAATGATCTGAGTACAGTAGCAACAATCACAAGAAAGATGCAGCTGCCAAACCATGCTGATGCAACTCTTCCAGTATCCGGCTCTCCCGCGTTCCATTTCTGATAGACCTTGATCGCACCGATCAATCCAACGACTGCACCAATAGCATACATCAACTGAGTCCCCGTATCAAAGTAGCTGCGGATCTGCATAGCAGCCTCGTTGATCCCCGCGTTTCCATCCTGCGCATACGCGACTGCATGCGTCAGGCAATACACCGATAAAGCAATTCCGAATGCTCTACCTTTTTTCATAATTCTTTTCACTCTACTTTTCATACTTCACTTGTTATTATGATTGTTAGTTTTCTTCGGATGAGGGCCAACAGGATTTGATTTCCTGCGTTGAGAGGTCAATTGAACATTGACTTGCGTATTGCGCTGCGATGTGCTTTCCAATAAGATTTCTCTCGGATAAATTAGTCTGAGAATAGTTCGAGAGTAAGTCTATTAACGCGGATCTGATTTCATCTATTAAAGACTTACTGTCTGCATGAACCTTTGCCAAAATCGTTATCTCTCCCAGAAGATCTGCGATCACACGATTGGAGAGAATTTCATCTTCGTGTTCTTCTTCGAAAGATTGCTTTGAAACTGACGCTGAAATTGTGATGTCTTCAGCATCGGCAGTTTGCTTCTTTGGTATCTCAGAAGGCTTTGCATCTCCCATCAGATTCTCTGGATTTGAGATCAGCTCGTGATCAGATTCATCCGATGCTTTATTTCGACCTTTGAGAAATTGAATAATCTCCCTGTGAAAGAGCCAGGGAATAGACACCGCATAGTAAGCACCTACAAGCCAGCTTGCGGCACTTATAAATTCCGGCCATGAAATTGTTTTGAACATAGCTTCCGTGTTTGTTACGGAAGCAAAAGTGAGGGCTACAAAATGTGGTTATTCACAAGTTGGTAGGAAGGTGGGAAAGATTTACTTTGCTCCATGATTTTTGTTGAGAGTGTTTCCATCGCTTACGAGAATGTCTTTGACGACTATGAACGTGTTAATATAAAAGAACTCCTTGCAGGTATTCCTTCAAAAAATTCATTGGAGGTTCTAGCGTATTATATGGCGCAAACTCACGTAAAAGAGGACGAAGGAAGTTCCCTTCAAGTAGAATTACTAAAAATATGGATCGGAAGACTTCCAAAAGAGGCGATTCAACGTGCCGCTGACTTTATTACGATGATATCCTTGAAGGCCAGGGATGTGAGATTCAATTTCATAAACAATGTATCTGTGCTGATGCTAACGGAATACATTTTTGAAAACTATAATAATCTCGCCAAGGTTGAGAATCTCTCACCAAAACAAGAACTTGATCTATTCAAAGCCTACCTTTGGTGTTCTGAAACATGGACTAGAAAACAATCAAAAGCATTCAATATTAGTGATGCAAAAAATGTCGAAGAATGGGCAAAAATGTTGATCACTATCCAGTTTCCGTTTGCTGAAGTTACAGAATGGAAACACTTTGCACCACAGTTCATTAAAGCAGGATATTTCTTTGCCTTCTGTGAAAAAAACGAAGCCTTCAGTGGCTATCTAAAGATATTTCTCAAGGAATATAACCTGACTTCCGCGGATCAATATCTAATAAACATATTCACACTGTATAACAGAAAATTCCATGAGTTACAAACTCCCTACGAGCTTTACGTAAGTCATGATCACACTGACATACTAAATTTCATCCGACAACTTACTCTGGATGTAAACAATTTCAAGCGCTCAGATGACTTTAAGTCAATTCGCGAAAAACCGATTTTCGAAGTTGAACCCAATACTTTCTTGTTCTTAAATCTCAATTTTTTAATTGATAAATTTTTTCAGGGGATCCAATTCGCGATGGCGAATGTGTTAATAAAGAACAAGGCAACATATAAAGGAAAGATCATTGAAAAATATGAACAATTTAAAAGTATCTATGCACAGGAATTCTCGGAGAGAATAATGTTCTATAGCGTGATCAGATTTATGTTCGAAAAGTCAGACTATAAGCTTTACGATGGAGAATCGCTAAAACTTCAATTGAAAGATGGCGAACCGGACTTTTATGTAAGAGACAAAGCCAAAATTTACGCTTTTGAATATAAGGACATAACAATTGATGCAGCAACTAAACATTCTTTCAATTTCGAAAAGATAAAAGCCAAGCTTTTCGAAAAAATGGTTTCCAACCAAGATAATTCATCCAAAGGAATAACTCAACTTGTGAATACTATTGAAAAGATAAACGCTGGAAAATTTAAAGGTATCGATAGTGTTACCGAGGGGGAGTCAATTATTTATCCCGTCATTGTCTGTACCGATCAAACGCTTAGCGTGGTGGGTGTAAATTATATTCTTAATAAGGAATTTCGGAGTATTTTGAAACAACGCGGTATAGCTGATGGTAACATAAGAAATTTAATCATTATTGATTTTGATACTTTAGTTAAATATCAAGAGTTATTCAATAACAAGACACTCAAAATTAATAATTGCTTTAACGACTACTATAATCAACTTTCACAAATTCAAAGTACACCATTCAATAGGCTTATGCCCTTTAGTACTTTTATGAATGGTAAAACTAGTAAGGTGACGGAGAGGCTACCACGTGTTTTATTCGAAATTGCCAAGAAGCTTTTCAAGTTCAGCTAGTTAAATCCAATATTGCTAGCCGAAACGTTAGGCTAGCAATATTTATTCAGCTTGCAAAAACCTGCTGACATTCTCCCTCACATACTTTTGAGTAATTTTTTCCTGCTCAAGTCTTATATGATCTTCAATTATCCAATCATAAGTTTTATTTTCAAAGTCTGATAGCATTGGCAACGCTTTTCTTTTCACTTCCTTCTCAACAGCAAATTTTGAAAACGCGAGATATGTCTCCTTATTCATGAAGATCGGCTTGGCATTAGGGTAGTTCTGTCGTATCATATTTAACATTTCAAATCCAGCAGCATCCAAGTCGAACCAACAAAACAGATTTGTTCGTCCGAGCCATGGAAGATTCTTACTTAATCGACTCTTAAACCCTTCACCAAATATTGCCACGGAATGTTTGACCTTTGGGAAGGTTAGGTAGCAAATTTGATTTTCAATTATAAAAACATTTTTGGGAGTCCATTTCAACCAAGCTGCATCGTCAATCGACAGGGAAATGTCATCGTAACCGAGATGTGGCTTTAGGTCGTCATCTAATATTCTGATCTGTGTGTACACACTAGGCTTTCTAAGAAAATATCTACCGGCAAAATCCCTTTCGGTTATATTAATCTTTTGAGGCGGCAGTAACTCATTCAACAGTTTTTTTAAAATGTCAATATGTTGCTCTATGAATTTAGAATGAACCTCAATTGGCAATTCACGAATGTAATAGTCATATGGTGGTGTTCCGTTTACAAAGTAGTAGCACACTTTTAGAATTTCTGACCATTCTGTAGAATACTCTAAAATGATCGAGGGGTTTTCACAAGTCCACTTATTTAGGGTTGGGAATTTAGAGAGAATCTCGTAACGGCAAGTTTCTATTTTGTCGTAGTCATCCTGTCTATTCAAGAATGACATAAAATCCTGTAATGTTTCGAAGTATATTCGAGTTGGTACACTTTGAGCGCTACCGTTGATTTTCTTCTCTCTCCAATCAACGGAATATCCGCTTCCTATAAAGGCTTTTGATCCCTTATATAATGGAACCAGGTCTTTTCTTAGTTGATTAAAGTTAGTTCCGGTTAATTTTTTATTACTCGGTATAACCAATGGAAAAATTGGCTCCCCTAGCAAATTTAAAGAGACAACTCTATTGAACATTTTATCTGCTTTGCTGAAAAGTTCTTCAGGAGTTATCATCGAGCTTTGCTAATTGTTTGAATTCTTCCTTTCGCTCCTCATATTCTTGCATTGAAAGATTATACACAATTGAGTTCTTCTTGTTTTTAATCTCTACGAAGTGAACAGCATGGATGAATGGTTCGGCAATATTGATCTTATCAAACGGAGTCACAACGAGAATTTGCAAATTCAACTGTGCACAGAATTTCATTAAGAATTCGCTTTTCTCCGGATCAAGTTTGCTGAAGGCCTCGTCAACAGTGATAAATCTTAAGCTCCTGTGTTGCTTCCCTTGCTCATATATTCCAAACTGATGAGAAATTGCTGCTCCAAGAATGGCATACGTGAACTGCGCCTTTTGACCTCCCGAATAACTTGCCGTATTATCATGATATTGACCGACTTTATTATCTGCGATTGAATACTCTCTAGCACTGAAAATCAGCCAGTTTCTTATGTCAGTGACTCTCCTCCGCCAAAGCTCCTCAGTCTGCAATTCATTGATAAATGCTTTTATTTTTTCAAAAACCATTTGGCGATAGCTCTCATCCTTTTGTGTTGCAAACTCCAGGGTATTCGGTATCGTTGCGCTCAGTTGTTCCTTGAACGCCTTTATTTCTGGATCTTTTGCCAACTTACATTCTAATTGTAGATATGTATCTGGATTTGTATTGAAAGTTATTTTTCGCAATGGCACATTCAATTCTTCAATAACTTCTTTGATCTTCTCTTCTTCGTTTACAAGCCATGTTCTGAAGTTAGTCAGGGCATCCAACATACTTCGGTCCATATACTCCTGAAATCGTTTTTTGTGTTCTATCAGTCGCTGGCTTTTAATAGTTGTAAAAAGAGCGTCTAGTTCGTCCAAACTATCAAGGCTAGGGGACATGTTCATAGTATCCCCACTCCAATCCGGAAATTCATTCAAAATCCTTGCTTCTGGATGAACAAATGATCCAATACTGGTGACTACTTCAATTTCTTTGACATTCAGTTTTTTAGATGCTTCAGAAGTTCTCTTATCAAAAGTTTTTTGAGTTTGTTCTTTCAATGCGTCAAATTCGTCAAGGGTACTGATGATCATATCAGCAAATGACTCCTTGACAAAAAATTGATTTATAAGCGTCTCCCCAATTTGATTAAGTCCATCAAGATTTATAGAAGTTAGTTTCTTCTGCTTTGTACTGCGGTCTTGTTCAGCGGTGGCTATGTTACCAGCTAAACTCTCATTCTCTTTCCTTTTAGACTCTAGTTCGATCCCAACTTCAGAAAGTTGTTTTAAAATCTCCTGGTATTTGTCGTTTGACTTCAAAAGAGCTTCCATTTGCGAAGTCAAGAGTTGAATCCTTGCACCATGTGTAGACCAGTCTATATCAGAATAAATTTTCTTACTTATAAAAATTGTGACCAAACTTTGTTTTTCTGATAGTTTTGCAATTTCAGGTTGAAGCTTATCCATTCTATTCGCAATATTTTTGAGTCGCACTCCAACCTGGCGTTTCTGTTCTTCGAGATAATGAACTGATTCTTTATTATCCCACCCTAAGCGATACTTAGATTTGTCCCAGAAATTTACCCGATCATCTTTTTCATGTCTATTAATATTCCGAATCAGGCCGTTTGAGGTAACTGCTTTAGTCGATCCATAAAATACATCAAGGTCGTCTGTGCAGTGGTAGTTAAATCTTTCATATAATTGTTGCTCGATCCATTTTTGATAAATACCCGACTCCTTAAATTCAAGTTTGTTAATCAATGCATCAGATTCTGTTGGCCATCTCAGACTCACATTGGCATTTCTTCCTTCTATTTTTTCATATACCAATTTGGTTTGTAAACTATTTGAGTGCACAAATTGGTTCACCTGCTTTAAGTATTGTTCTGGCACCAAAAGGCGCATCGAAAAACTATGCAGCACTCGTTCGATTGCATCTTCCCAGTGACGATTGTCCTCATTTAACCTGATTAACTCCCCGGCAAAGGGCAGATCATTCTCATTAATCTCTAACAAGTTTACTAATCGCTTGCGAACTGCAATTAATTCTCTTGGGATTCGATTTTCTCTAGACAGTAGCGATGTTATCTCATCCTGAAGTTCGGCTATTTGATTGACACGAGCTTCCTTATCAATTTTACATCGGGCTTTTTCATCCGTCAATCGCTCATGTTCTGAAGTAAGAAGTACGTTTTCCAAATTGGCTGCTTTCAAATTCTCATTGAAAGTTTGTTCATCAACATCCGTTTGGAATCCCAGATTCTGGGAAAGCTGAATGTATTCATTGAAATAACTTCTCTTGGAATCTCGTTTCTCAGTTTCAATTTGAATATCCTTCTTGAGAAGTTGTACTTGGCTGTCTACATTTAATTGAGCTTTCTGAGTTATTAGCTGATCATGTCTTTCATTTATGCGGCTGAATTCGTTGTCAGCTAACATCTTTCTTTGCCGAAGCAAATCTATTTCCCCTTGAATTTTTGAAATATATCTCTCCAGTAGATTAAATTCCTTAGACCTGAAGTAGTGGGGCAACTGCTCTCTGATTACGTCAAAAGTTGTTACTTCTTGTTTAAGCGTTGCTAACAAAGCTTTGCCGTCAACAATCGGTGTCAACATCTCAAGTTGCTTCTCATCTTTCTTGATAGCATTGTGGCTGATTAGGAGATCGGTGTAGTGATTGTGAAGTGATTTGAATTGCTCCTCGTTGTCAGGCTCCTCAAGCATGTGCTGACGAATGAAAGTCGTTAAATCACCAAGCACCTTTATCCCTACTGTTTGGTTGAAAAGCGAAAGCGCTTTTTCCTTCAGTCCAAACATTTCACTAAATCTTGCAGCATAGTCTTTGAAACTTTCGAAGATGTCTGTTTTTGGGAATTGCTTCTGTAGTTGTTTTTTCCATTCTCCTTTAATATCAAAGTGGCCCTTACCAAAGTGATCGTTTATATTCAGTTGATAAAGCGAGACTATGTAAACCTTTTTGATACCCCCATTGGCAAACCACCTAACCTGTACGAGTGTCACCGATTGCTGTGTTGCAGAATTTTGAAAAGTAGCTAATAACACCGAATAAGGATTGTCGCTTTTCGACCTTAATTGTTCAGTTGACGATTTCTCTTCCTCATCAGAATAGGTTTTTCCATAGTATCCCCAAAAATATGAACTCTCATCGCGCTCCTTCTTAGACTCGGCACCAGACGATTGATTATAGAATCGCTTGTTACTCGGAACAATTAGAGTAAGCAGAGCATCAATCAAAGTAGTTTTACCACTTCCATTTGCTCCTGTTAGTAGTGACGTTCTTCCATTGGGTTGAAGTTTGTATACCTTTCCATTGAAAGTACCCCAATTAAAAATTTCTAATGCTCGAAGTCGAAAGCCACCCTCAGAACTAGAATTGCGCTGAACCTCCATATGTCTCCAATTTTTGTTTTACTTCTTCAAGCTTCTCGTTTGTTACCAACGATTTTATAACCCTCTTCACCTCATATTGATTGTTGTCCTTGTTCGCAGTATCCTCACGTGTCAATTTCAATATCCCGACATTCATGAGGCTATTAATCGGCTTTGAAAGATCTTTCCAGAGTTTGCTTCTGTTGCTTTGATCTTTGAAAAAAAGCTCGATACGTTCTTTGATATCTTTTTGCGTTAGGTACAACTTTGAACCTTCCATAACGAAATCAGATTCTTCAAGAGTTTCGCGGAGAATTACGCAAAGTAGGGTGGCTTCATAACTTAATGATTGTCTTCTCATGAGGCGGGGCAAAGGATTCTCATCATTTTCATCTACATCCGGCTGAAGTATGCGCGCAAAACCTTCTGTGTCTGTGATCAAAAGCTCAATCCCAATTTTGTTGAAATATTCTTTTATTGGCGACTGCCAAGCTAAAAGGTCTCGCCAAACGATCTTGTCGTCACTATAGATTGGTCCTTGAAGCAGTTTAATAATTACATGGGCATATATTGCTCTAGGTGATTGTGCCTCCATATTAGTTTATAGGTTTTGTGAACAGAATCATTGGTACATTTATTTTCCGATTCCCAAAGCTGATGGGCTCGTTCCACTCTTCTATGATTGTGTGAGCAGGTGATTCAGCTGCGATAGAAAAGTACCCAATAACCTCACTCAACCCATTTTCGATTCCGAAATGGTCTACAATCTCCTTAAGAGTTGTTTGAGTTTTCTCTTGCTTAACCACCTCTGTTAGCATAAAGTCAATTCTTTCTAACAAAATCTTTTTGTTAAAACTAAATTGATCAAAAAGAGAACGAAGATTAACTTCATCTGAAATTTGTCCTCCAAGTCCATCGGGGAATTGAGTTTCAAGATTAGCCTCGCTCTTCTCCCATAGTTCCCACCTGTCAATTAGGTCTATGTGTGGCTCATCTTCGATTGTCAAAAAAGAATCTTCCTTAATACCTGTGTCAATAAGAGAGTATGCCAATTGTCTGATATCACCGATCAACTCCATCGCTATCCTTCTTTCCTGTCGATTCTTTTCAGACAGTACTCGACTTATCTTTTCACTTAGTTTTTTGTTTGAGTCAATAACCTTTTTCCCAGAGGCATGTAAAAATCGCTTTAGGTATTTCAGAAATTTATCATTGTTGTAATCTACGCCACGCTCATTCAACAATTGATAGAGTTTATCTGTGAGATCAGTAAATTCCTTTTGCTTTTTCTCATCCATTAGGAATTCCCAAAATGCTTTGAAACTCTTCCCTTGAGGTTTGTTTTCGATCTCATCAAGGCCGTCCAAGGCATAGATTAAAAGTGACCCTTTGACGCTGTCTCGATCAGCATATTTTCTTTGAATTTCTTTTCTTATTTGTTCAAAGTTTTGCTCTACTTCAGCGAAGTCTCCCAATAGTTCTCTGGCCATCCTATTCAGGTCATAGAACTGCTCTTTAATTTCAATCTCATCAAACAAAGATGGCTCTTGTCCGAGCTTGAGAAGATTTATCTCGTTCTCGATTTCAGCCTTTTTATTTTCCAGATCATCAATCCTTAGTTTGACATCTTGCGTTGTCTTTTCTATCAATTTCTTAAGCTTAAAGAAAATATCTTTAAATCGACTATTTGTGCCGACATGTTCTCGTTGCTGCAAATCCTCAATCCAGTTTATGACCTTTCTCGAATCAGCGGTCAATTCGTGCAAGTCTTCACCCGTATCATTTGGGTATTTTCGTAAGAATCCAGAGTTGCTCCATTTTTCAATGTACTGACTGGCTTTAGTCTCATAATCATCAGATTCGGTATTTCCAGACAATTCATCGTCCGCTTCATGGTACTCTAGATCTTCAAGATAAGATGACAGCTTCTGCTTCATCTCAGTATTTGAGATAGTTGTAATCTTTGAAGTGATGAATACCTTATAGAGAAAGGAAAGAATCAAAGGAGCATTCCTCGCTCTAAGAAGTATTAGAGAGCGTGAGATCTTGAAATGAAGTGCAAAATCATTAAAAGTCATAAATCACACGTGGTAAGGGTAAGCGGGTTTTACAATTGCTGCAATAGCTAAAGGCCTAATCCAGTTAAAATAGATGATTCCAAGTGGGCAATGATCTCGCAGATCGGGTGGGGCGAGGAATTCAATTGAAAATAAATATTCTAACTAAGAAATCAAATTCTTGAAATACCAAATACCCACAAATCAAATTTATTTTGAGCGAGACCCCTTACTGGAACTACGCCTCTTAGGCTTTGAGCTAAAAACGGATTCAGCAATCTTAAATGCGCCCCAAACAGCTAAGCCGCCAACAACAAGTTTTCCAAAGCCAGTAGTCTCTTGTTTCTCCTTTACTTTTTTAATTAGCTCATAGGCATTATTTAATAAGCTATAAATCAAAGCATATTTGTCAACCAGATCATTTTGCTGACCATTGAGTACAATGTATTGGGTTATATTTGGCAAAAAGGTGCCAACATTCGTTCCCTCCTTCACAAAAAGAATAACGGGCTTGTTAAGAGCGTAAGCGATACCCGTCTCAACATGTACCATTTCAGATAGTGCCTGAGTAACTAGACCGGTGCGCAAGTCGGTTTGAGTATACCGTGGTGTAGCTACTATAAAAACAGATCAGCTTCCGGAATATTTTTTCGCATTGATTCGGCAGGATTTTCAGGAGCAGCAGAATATTTTCCAACAGTACCGAAAGGCAAGATGTTATGATTCCGAAGAATGTTTTCGACAAGCTCTATGAAAGGTTCGTCTTCAGCTCTTAAGCTGCAACTAACAAAAGCCTTTGCTAAATGGTTATTTGATTGGATTGTCTGTAGATTCATAAGCGTTAATATTAGTTGTCATAAACAGAGTATATCCTTCAGCAACACTATTCTGAACACAACCTACCATGATAGAAGGGCGTTCAGTGATTTGCAGAAACCATGCCTAAAATTTAGCTCGGGTAAGTGACAACTTGTGTCAAAATCGAAATCAAATAAACTTTAAGTAAGAATCCCAAAGATTAAGGCGCAGAATATTTTCATCTGACTAATGCTACTAGCTTTAAATGGACAATCGGTACCTGTCTTTTTTGAATTAAAAAGTATCTTTATAAAGTAGGTTACTCAAACCTAATGAAGCTAGAGAGCTTTTTGATGTTTAACTATTTCAAAGATCCTAAGTAATGTCAAACGACCTGGTTGCATACTCCCGTGCAGGAGATGCTTTTCATTATAGATGGGCAGCAAGGCGATGCTTACGTCTTGTCTATCCCAACTCTCCATTATATAAAATGGTTATAGAAGGCTCTTCCGAGAAGGAAAAAGCAGGAGAATATGTAATTGACGTTTCAGAGTATGCCGAAGTTGATGGAAATAAGAAGGTAGATTACTATCAATTAAAACACACTACAGTTCGAGAACAAGAACCATTTACTCTGAGTGATTTTAAGGACACTATTGAAGGTTTCGCAAAACGATTTACTCAACATCGGCAGAATTTGGCAGAGACTTCTCCAATCATGTCATTCTCCATTATTACTAACAGACAAATTGCAGATTCCTTTAAGAAAAATTTATTGACCATTGCTCAAGGAAAAATTGCAGAAACCAGTTTTACAAACACATTAGAAAAATATGTAAATCTCAGTCCAGAAAATTTAAGATCGTTTTGCGAAGTTCTAAAATTGGAGGATGGCCAGGGCAATTATAATCTTCAACGGCAAGAATTAAGAAATGAAATGGCTCAATTGGTAGCCGGAGTAATTGACAATATGCATGTTAACGATATTGTCGTCCTAATACAGGATAAGGTTTTGCCTGATTCCGATCACATCATAACCCGTGAGGACGTTTTAAAACGCTTTGGGATAACATCAGAAAGAGATCTTTATCCGGCACCAGCAGAATGGGAAAAACTTGAGAATATCATTGAAAGAAAGCTGCATCAAGAACTCAAGGATAAGATAATAGCATCGAGCCAAGCAACTATTGTCCATGCTGCTGGGGGTGTAGGAAAATCAGTTTTTTGTCGTCAATTGATCAATTCATTGCCTGATGGTTCCATAGGTGTTGCTTATGATTGCTTCGGAGCAGGTAAATATCGAAACCGTAGTGAGCCAAGACATGGACATCGCCATGCTTTGCTTCAAATTGCAAATGAACTGGCGACAAAAGGATTATGTGATCCATTACTCATACAAGAAACAGCTCTAGATGAACAAATAGTACAAAAATTTCTTATACGGATTGAAGCAGTGTGCCAATCTCTAAAAACACGAATTCCCTCTGCTCAATTGTTTATAGTCGTAGATGCCGCTGATAATTCAGAAATGGCAGCAAAGGAATTTAATCACTCCTGTTTCGCTCATGAACTATTGAGGGAGCAGATGCCTCAAGGTTGCAAGCTTGTATTTCTCTGTAGAACGGAAAGGGTTAATCTTTTGCAACCGCAAAGTTCAGTTCTGCAACTTGAGCTTGAGCCGTTTTGTGAACAAGAAACCTTGCAGAACTTGAGAAGAAAATTTCCCGACACAGATGAAAAAGAAGGATTAGAATTTCATCGATTGACGGCCGGCAATCCCAGGGTTCAGGCGAATGCTCTAGATGCGGAATATGTCTCCGTGCATGAACTTCTAACTTCCCTTGGTCCGGCAGGTACTTCCATCGAGGACCAGATTGAATTGCAATTGAATTTCGCTGTATCAAAAATAAGGGACCTGCTTCCTTATGAATTTCAGGATCAAATCAATGCCATCTGTTTGGGGCTGGCCAGCTTGCCACCTCATATTCCATTAGAAGTTCTATCAAAAGCCGCAGGAGTAAGTATAAACAACGTAAAAAGTTTTGTTGCCGATATAGGGAGGTCTCTGTGGTTATCAGATAGGTCCATTCAATTCAGGGATGAACCTACAGAAACTTGGTTCAGAAATAAATTTTTGGCGAATAGGAGTGATTATGAATTATACATATCAAAATTAGCACCGTTTGCGCAAGACATAACTTATGTTGCGGAAGTCCTTCCTCAACTCTATCTACAAGCAGAGCAATATCAAAAACTTATTGACCTTGCTCTTTCAGATGAATACCTACCAGACAATAACCCGATCGATGCTAGAAGTGTCAGTGTCTATAGATTACAATTTGCATTCAAAGCAGCCCTGAGAGCAGATAATTATCCAGACGCCATCAAATTAGCAATGAGGGCAGGGGAAGAAGTTGCTGGCAATCAAAGACAGCTATCATTGCTACAAGACAATATTGATCTGCTTACTTCACTTCAACATAAAGAGAAAGTACAAGAGATTGCTTTTAAAAAAATTCTCAGAGGGCAATGGAGTGGATCTGAAAATGTATATGCAGCGTCATTACTTTCAGGAATAAAAGAATTTCACGGAGAAGCGAAAGGGTATCTCCGGGCCGCGTTAAATTGGCTTCACATATATTTTGTAGAGAGTAAGAAGAATAAGGACAGATATCATCATGATGGTGTAAACGATGAAGACTTGGTAGAATTAGCCTATGCCCATCTAAATCTACATGGCGTAGATAGAGTTTTCAATTTTTTATCAAGCTTCACTCCTAAAGAAGCAATTTTTAGAGTTGTGCAGAATCTTGCAAGGCGCCTTATTGATCTTGGTCGTTTTGAGGAAATCGATGAATTTCTGAATGTTAGTAGACGGCAAGTATATTTTACTGTAGCATTAACCAGTGAACTTGGTAAAATTGGAAAGTTTCCTTCAAAGTCAACGCTAGAAAATGGGCTTGATTTTCTTTGCCATCATAGGACTAGAATTTCCCAACCTGAGCGCTTTTCTTCAGACGAACGATTAATGCCAGCAATATTGGCATTTACGGAAGCGTGTCTTTTTTATGAAATGGCATCAGAAAAAATTTTAAGGATACTCAAATACTACTTCCCGGAAAAGGCTTCTAAGATGGTGTCTGATTCACATTTTCCAGAGCACCGCACAATATTTCTTAAGGTCTTAGCTATTCGTGCAATGTTAACCGGCAGGTACGAATTAGATCTGACAGCGATATCACCAAAAGAATTCATCACTGAGAAAAAGACACATGAGGTTGATTCAGATGTAAGAGAATTTAGAGAAGTTATTAATGGGCTGTTTCCATGGTTCTTACTTCGTGCTAAGACAATTCATGCTAGAAATTTCAAACTAATTGATGAGATCTCGAAGGTAAGCGATGAGTCTAAAAAAGCACGAGTTAATAGGTATCGTAACTATGATAGCTTGCCTAGTGAAATCGCTGATATCTGTTCGTCAATTTTAAAAATATATGACCAAAAGGATCCTGGTGATATAAAACTTCTGTATGAAAGATATCTTGAACAGGACAAGGGATTTAAACTCTATAGCAAATTAAGTTTACTTCGAGCAGCGCATAGGAATTCACATCTCTCATCAATAAGAAACCAGCTTGAGCAGTCCATTTACGAATTGGCTAAAAGTATTCGTGATGATGGACCCGAAGCAACAGCAGACCGATATATTTCACTAGCACGGTCTGTTTTGACCACCTCCAATGTTGATGCTAGCGTATATTTCGATGACGCGATCAATATCGCTTCAAAGTTTGGTGATGAGATTGTTAGTAGATGGGAAGCTACTTCGGCATTGGCTGAACGTTCATGTACTACTGGTAAAACATCAAATCAATTGGCCTACCGTTTCATCAGATGTGCTGAACTTGTTGGAGAGAATGTATCCCGAGAAAAATATTGGGATCGAGGAGAAGCAATGCGCATATGCGCTAAAATGTCTCCTGGAATTGGTATTTCAACACTAAGTCGATTAAGAGACAGAGATGTAATTAAATTTGACTATCAGCTCCAAATATTGTTGCAGGAACTAGTGCGAGACAAGCAAATCTCACCAACTGTTGGATGGGCCGTATCACGTATGTGTTCAAGTGACTATTTAGCTGAGCAATTGTCAATCAGTTTTGAGAATGAAAAATCTGATGAGAACAAGAAGAGAGTTCTTCACGATGCAATTCATCTACTCCAAGTTGAAGGTTGCGATGGAGCTTATTGGTTAAAGATAAAGCAGATTGCCGACCAGCACAAAATTAGAAACAATGAGTTAGAGAATATTCTTAGATTTTATGGCGAAAGTATCTCTTCAAAACATGAAAGCGTAGAACAAACAGAGATAATCCAAACTACCGAACAGTCTGTGATGTGGGAAGATATTTTTAGAAATTTAATTATTACAGACTCAGCCGATTTTGACCTGCTTGTAAAAAGATATGTTGCAACTTTGGATAAAGAACGATATGGTCGACCAATGCAAGACCTCCTTGCGGAATGCCTGCAACGAATAAAACAGGTATCTATTTTCGATTTCCTTCACATCCTTCTAATGTCAGATGCTGTTGATCGCTACGATCTTCAGCAATTTCTTACAATTATTCCAAGTGAATGGAAAACCAAAGTAGGTTTCAAAAAGCATTGGCCAGAGTTTGTGTACAAGTTTGGTGAGACATATGCACGCGATTTGACGAATGAATATTCTTTTAAATCTTTCCTTGATGCAACTAAAGCGGACGCGGAATCAATTACACAACTAAAATTCGGTGTCCGATCAGGCCTTGCGAATGGATATGAATTGACAAGTGCAGACACATTTTTTGGATTTGTACGTTTGGCTACGGATCTCATAGAGGAGAAAGAATCTCTTAGTCTAATTGACTTTTCACTATCACGATTTGAGCTGCACATGGAATCAGAATTTGCTGATGGCCAATGGGAGGCTTGGTTAGATGTTACTAATGACAACAATAGAAATATTGCTGGATTTATATGGTCTGCACTTGGATCTCCAAGATCTGCAGAAAGATGGAATGCTGTTCACTGTGTGAGAAAGCTAGCCGATTTAAGCTGTACAAAAGTGATCGATGCCTTGGTTGAGTGGATGAAGCATAATAGGGTAGATGCATTTGGCCACAAAAAATTCTCATTTTATAATTTGCATGCTCAGCTGTACCTGCTAATTAGTATGGACAGAATCTCTATGCTACAGCCATGTTTACTGAGAAAGTATGCTCAAACATTTTCAGAGTGCGCTTTAAATCTGCAACACATTTTGATTCAAAAATTTGCCTCAAATATTGCGCTAAATATCGAACAAACTTTTACTGGAACGTTTAAGCCTGAAATAATAGAGGCACTACATGATATTGGTAAAAGTAAAATGCCGTGCGAGGAAAAAGAATATGAATATTCAACGGACACATATTGGCATAGCATAGGTGAAGTTGATACAGGTGTGGATTTTCATTTCGGATGGGATTTTGACAGATATTGGTATCAACCACTAGGAGAAGTATTTGGTGTACCAGAAAAGCAGATTCAGGATCTTGCTGCTAATGTCATTGTCAAAGAATGGGGAGTTAAGGAAGATAGTAATGGTTATAATAACGATCCGAGGGTAGTGATATGGAACAAGTCTAGCCATGAACGTGAAACATGGCACGACCACGGCCGTTATCCTCAAACCGATAATCTGGATTTCTATTTATCGTATCACTCCATGCTTGTAGTTGCTGCAAAACTTATCGAGAAGATGCCAATAATCAAGAAGAGAGATTGGTACGATGATGATTGGAGTGAATGGTTATCACGCCATTTACTATCCAGAAAAGACGGGGGATGGCTAGCCGATTTGAAAGATCCATTACCACTCAAGCGACCCGCTTGGATGTTGAATAAAACAGATAGCGCTGACGATTGGAAATCCAGCATTACTGATACAGACTTTCTTTCTTACCTAAACTATAATGAAGATGCAGATACATGGATTAATGTTCACGGGGGCTGGAATGAAAAGCAACATGAGAGAGTCGAAACGATCAGCATTTCTTCCGCTCTAGTTTCAAAAAAGGCGTCTGATGCGCTCTTAAACGCCTTGGTAACTTGTAGTGATCCTCATGATTATAAATTGCCTTATTATGGTGAGCGAGGAATGGGGATAGATTCCGGTATTTTTAAGTTGACTGGTTGGGTTGAGGAGCCCTCTGGTTCAAAAGGAATAGATGAATTTGATCCTTATGCGGATCAAATTCATTATCCCCGTTGTGCTATTGGAGATACAATATCAGAAAGATTAGGAATCACCTTAGATGCTGATACGAAACGTTGGTTTAACAATTCAAAAGAGGTGGTGGCCATTTGTGAATCCTGGAGTAGTGGTCGTGGTGAGAGAGATGAAAATCCTGATCAAACTGGGACGAGATTAACGGCCGAACTACCTTTCCTTAAATACTTATGTGATTCTTTTGATTGTGAACTGATTTTCAAAGTTAGTATTCGCAGAGAAATAAAGCACAGTTATAGGAGTGGATCTTATGACTACGACAAAGGGCGATATAAAATTTTTATACTTTCAGCAGATGGAAAACTCCGAACTACAAACCCAGATTAAAGATTTGGGCAAAATGCTTGTAAAAGAACTGGGATTAGAGCCGGGAGTTGATACTTTTTCAAGATGGATGGCGCACTACATTGCCGAGAAGATGAAATTGGCCGAGACTCTTCCCCATGGTAAAGACAGGGACTTGGCTCAAAACGAGTGTTTCAAAACGATTCTGAAATTATGGAAAAGAAGACATTCACTTCCCAATGGCAAGCGACCGCTTGAGAATTTCGAAACTATCTTCCAAGTGATATCAAGATTAAACCCAGACATTGATGAACCTTTTTTATATCGATTAGACAGACAAACCTTACTAGACGCTGAAACGGATAATCCCGTTCATCATCAGATCAAAAATTTTCTTGAATCTGCATTGCATGTAGACAAAGTAGCAAGAGTTTGGATAGAGTTTTTTCTTCAAGAAGCAGCAACTATTGCGCATGATGAAAAAACAAAGGCGTGGCTGGAGGTTGCAGTTCCTCCCGATGCCGATGATATAAGGGCCATTAAAATTGTTTTTAAGGGAGATGGCACAGGCGAAGAGCAAAACGATAATTCATGGGAACATGATCGGCTAAAACGCAGAATTGAAGAGCTTGAAAACTTTGAAAAGCTGAATAATCAGCTACTCATGCATTATAAGTCAGAATTAGAAAAATTTAATAGTACCTAATTGCCGACTTAGTCATTTAACATTACCAATCCTTGCCAAAAAACTCCCTTTAAGTAGATCAAGAAAATTTGTCTGCCCACTTTTTCTTAATTGTATATCCTGAAAAATTCGATAATAATTCCCAAGTTTTACATCAAAAACATTTTCGAAATGGCTGGCGATTAGTTTTAAGTCAGCGTCTTTACTGTTGAAAACGCCAGCTCCGTGTAGTGCATAAATTAATTCAATTAAGTCAGTCTTCGATCCTGTCCATGTAAGGGTAGAATTGGTAACCATTGAAGGTGATTCGATTTTCTGAACAGCTTTCAGCAGGTATTCTTTTAGTTTTTCGTAAGCCATTATTTGCGAGCACTGAATTTCCTTCGATGTTGAAAATCTATTGTCAATTATTGGATTGGTTTGCTTCGTTGCTAGCGTAAAATACATTTCATCGAGACAAGAAGAACCTGTCATTATATATAAGTAGAGCTCCTTGTGGGTTATCGCATGCCGCTCTATCCTTTTCAGATATCGTTGAAAGTATTTTAGTTTTTGAGCTGAGTTATTGTAAGACTCAAAAAACTGAACATCCAAGAGCTCTTTATAAAAAATCAATTGGCTGGCGAATTTCGGTTTTACGGATTTAAAGAAAATTATCTCTTCTTGGACATTTCGAAATTTGTAGGTGACCACGAACTCTTTGAGATCATTCAAAATTTTCCCTAGTGTGGCAATAATCTTCGAGGTCTTCTCTAACGGATCTCCTTGATCAATTGAAATCTCCTCAATCTCCGCATCAATCTTCCTCTTCAACTCCTCCGAAAATTCCTTGATAGTCATAGTCCCCATGTTTAAGCCGCTTTCCCCAATACTTTCGCTACAATCATCTGCACGTCATCTTTGATCTGGAAATAATTATCCAGAACCACCTGCTGCGAAACATTTCTCACTAACGGAATTTCTTTGTAATTCTGCTCTTCGTTTCGGATGCCTTCATGATCATTCAATATTTCAGAATGAAAGGCCTTGAGACTGATTTTCTGCATCGGATCATCGGCAACCATCCCGACAAACTCTCCTGACGAAAGCGAAGCGATCTTCGAAGCTGGAATTGCCAGGTCAAGTTGCGTTGACTTACTGACAGAAGTCTCCGAACTGTTGATAGAAATGCTTTCACGTTGCTGAACAATCTTACCGAATCGTTCGGAAAGAAGCTTTGCTGTCTCTCCGACTACTTGCCCGGAAATCACATTGCCGACAATATTCATGATCACCTCCGCCTGATCGCGGCCATAGTCTTTCTTCAACTGACTGTAATCCTGGACTCCCAATGTTGTCGCGACAAGATTTGCTCGTGCTGTTGCCATCAAGCCATCAATGCCATTGAAGTATATGGTAGGAAACTCGTCAAACACAAGACTGCTCTTAAGTTGATGCTTCTTGTTAACCAACTTGATCATTCTTGTGATATACAAGGAAAGTACTGCTCCGTATATCTGTTGCTTCTGTGGGTTGTTGCCCATGCAGACAATTTTAGGATTA
>WUUC01162187.1_pt1 | contig 23237 bp, 20 predicted proteins | sample 6278441 | NCBI WGS metagenome assembly WUUC01 (sample SAMN13675441, study PRJNA597444) | soil metagenome | isolation source: soil | place: USA: Washington | collected 2017-10
ACATCCCGGTGCCGGCCGACCACCTCGGCGACGGCCACGCCAGCATCGCGGTGTGGCGGCCGTCCACCGGACAGTGGTTCCTGACTGGGGGCTTCCTCGGCGGCGCGACCGTCCAATGGGGACAGAACGGCGACATCCCGGTCGCGGCCGACTACAACGGCGACGGCTCAATCGATCTGACCGTGTGGCGGCCATCCACCGGGCAGTGGTTCGTGAAAGACCAGTCCACCACCTCGTGGGGACAGTCCGGCGACAAGCCAGTTCCCGGTGACTACAACGAGGACGGCGTGACCGACCTGGCGGTGTGGCGGCCCTCGACCGGAACCTGGCATATCCGCAACATCAGCTCCCACCAGTGGGGCGTGCCCGGCGACATACCCCTGGCCTCATAACCCAGGAAGCCACATTTGTGATGGCCGCCCCCAGTCCACACTGGGGGCGGCCCTCACCGCACGACATCGGCGAGCCGGCGCCGGACCCGCCCACCTCGCACGAACTCCACTCCGGGAGGACCCACGCTGGCACTGAACATGCTCAATGAGATGACGGCCAACCCACCGATAAGCAAACCGGGCGGGTTGCCGACGCTGCCGGTGGACGGTAACTCTGGCTACGGAATTCCGTCGAGTTCCGCCCGGGCCTTGGCGGGCCTACAGAGCCATTTGGGGGTGGTATTTCTGTGTCCAGTGTGGACCGGTGGGCGTCATGGGTCATTTCCGGTTGAGTTGGTTGATGAGGTCACGGTTGGCTCCTCGGGCTGCTTCGAGGTCTTGGTCGCGTTCGGTGAGGTCGTTGGTGAGGTCGATGACTTGCTGTTCGAGTTGGGTGATGCGGCGCTTGAGGTGGTCGATGTCGGCGGGGGCGCCGAGTCCGCTGTCGCGCCAGGCTTGATCGCCGAGGAGTTCGGAGAGTTTGGTCTCCAGCAGGCGGATCCGGGCGGTTTGCCTGGTGGCGCGTTCGTTGGCGTTGACCAGGTCGGCGTGCAGCGAGGCGTGGCTGACGCCTGTGCCGCTCGGGACGGTGGGGCGGGTCTGCGCGGTGTGGATCTGGGCGAGCAGGTCGCGGTGGCGGTAGAGGAAGGTGCGATCCACGCGGGCTGTGCGGGCGATGGCTGAGATGCTGATCTCGGTGCCGCTGGTGGTCGCCGTGTTGAGGGCTTTGATGACGCGTTGCCGGCGACGGGCGGAGTCGGCCTGACGGCCCTGCGCGAGTACGTCGCTCATGCGGTGCGCTCCGGTCGAACGTCAGGAAGGGGTTGGCGGACGCGGGGAATGCCGAGGCCGACGACAGCCCGGCGGTTGCGGCGGACGACAGCGACGGCGTCCTCGATCTGGGTGCGTTCCTCGTCGGACAGGTCGTCAAGGTCGGCCTTGGCCCGGTTGATCAGGCGCCGGACCCGGCTGATCTCCGCGTCACTGGGCAGGGCTTCGGACTTGGCCCAGTCGTCGACCTCGACGGTGGCCAGCAGCCGTTCCCGGTTGCGGAGCAGGTCGGCCAGGTAGGTCTCCAGGTCGGGCAGGTAGGAGATGTCGGTGCTGAAATGAGCGCAGCCCACGCACCGGAATCGCACCGGGCAGTCCCGCCCGCCGGCGGCGACGTTGCTGGGTTCGCTGCACGATCCGTAGGGGACGGCGACCTCACCGACGGCTCGCCGGACGCGTTCGGAGTCCAGCAGAACTTTGGCGTGGCGCCAGATGCGGTTGCCGTGCCGGTCGAACTGCATGGTGGTGACGCGCTCGACGGCGTCGCGGCGGCGGTGTTCGCCGACGCGGTAGTACTGCTGGCTGGTGCCGAGCTGCCGGTGGTCCATCAGCTCGCGCAGCACGTCGACCGCGACCCCGGCGTCGGCATGGCGTTGGGCGTAGGTGTGGCGGTAGGCGTAGAGGTAGATCCGGGCCGGGGCGAACGGCAGCGACTGGTTGATCTGCTTGCCGTCCTCGATCACGGACATCGGCACGAGGATCGGCGGCAACTGGTCGACCCAGCGGCGGTGCCGACCGGAGATCCAGCCCTTGCCGACTCCTTTGCTGCCGTGCGGGTTGTACTTCGGGGCTGGCAGCAGCTTCAGCCGGGCGACCGGGGCGTCGGGGAACCGGTCCCGGACGCGCTGCTGCTGGGTGGTGATCAGGGTGGCGGTGGCTTCGGGGATGGGCTGTCGCCGTTGCGGGCGGTTGTTCCTGTGGTTGTCGTAGACCAGAACGGGTTTGCCGTCAGCGTCGCGTTTCAGACAGTCCCAGCCGAGTTGGCAGATCTCGTTCGGGCGGCGGCCGGTATCGATGAGCAATTCGACCGCGACCCGTACCTCGGCACTGACCTCGTCCAGCCGGGTCAGGTGCTGGCATAGGTGTCGCATGACCTCGGCGGGCAGGTCCCGGCCAGTCTCGGTGTCCTCGGGCTCGTCGGGGATGTCCTCGTAGCCCAGCGCGACGTCGTCGGACAGCCCGTGCAGCGGCTCGCCAGGTCGAGTGAGCCCGAGGCCACGCATCCGGGCCAGCACACGGCGGGTATCGCGGCAGGTGCGCCGGCGCTTATCGGCGCTGATCGTGCCCTGGTCCTGCAGGTAGGCCAGCCGGTTGCAGAAGGCTGTGATGTCCAGCCGCGACAACACCGCCGGGTGGTCGCCGTGGTCGTCTCGTTGCAGCCGGAGACTGTCGGAGAACAGCCCGAGGGAGTTGATCTGGTTCTGGATCTTCTGCCGGACGTCGGTGCCGCGCCGCTTGGGCAGGTCGTCGTTGGCCCACTTCTTGGCCGCTTCGCGCAGCCACGGCTGGGTCAGGCCGGTGAACCGCAGGATGCCGGACTGGCCGAATACGGTGGTGTCCCACTCGTCCTTGGTCCGCTCGGTGTCCGGGTTCAGGCCCTGACGGCGAATGAGCGTGGACAGGTTCTTGTGCAGCGACACGGTGGCGGTGGCGAAACCGGTGGTGGCGATGTCGTCCAGACACCGAGCCTGCTGGGTGAGTGCGGCCGTGCAGAGGGGCCGTAGGCGGTGCGCGGGGGTCTTGAAGCCTAGGCGGGTGCGTTCCTGCAGGCCGTAGATCACCTCGGCAACCAGCCGCGGGGCCAGGCCACGGAGGCTGACCTGGCCGCGGTCGATCGCGGCCGGCTCGGTTCGGCGCCACCGCAGTTCGTCGGTATCGGGGTGCTGCGCGCGGTGCCGGCGCCACCGCTCCCGATGCACCGCGCAATACGTGCCGCTGCCGGCCCGGTCCCGCGCACACGCCGCCACCGGGCACGGCCCGTACGAGGGCAGGGCGACCACGTGCGGGTGCGCGAGGAATTCCTGCAGCGGCGCCCAGTCCAGGTACTTGCGCTGAAGCTGGTGCGCGTTGCACAACCCGACGGTGCTGCTGCGCCACGGGCGGCGGCACCCGCGCACCGCGCACCCGCCGATGTCGTTGGTGCGCCCGTAGATCCGTGGTGTCGCGGTGAACTTCGCCAGCGGCGGCCGGTCGGCCAGCAGCCAGCGCGCATCGCACGTCGGGCACAGCCCGGTGGCCTTCGACCGGACCTGCTCGCACCCGACCACCGCGCAGACCGTGATCCCCAGCAACGGATCCGACGCCGGAAAGGTCACCACCTGCACGTCAGGGTTCCACTGCACGAGCGACAGGAAGTCCTGATCGATCGCCGACCAGACCCGGTCCGCAGCCTCCTGATCAGGATCCGACCGGTGCGGTAGCGCCGCTGTGGTCGCGGCGGTCATCGCACAACCCTCTCGGCCACCAGGCGTGGGGTGCCGACCCGGTCCACCGCGGCACGCAGGCGGGCAGTGTCGGGGTGCAGGTAGTGCCGCGCGGACCCGGGATGGGAATGGCCGAGCAAGTTCTGGATCTCGTCCAGGCTCGCGCCGCTGTCGGCGAGGTTAGTGCCGAACCCGTGCCGCAGCATGTGCGGCGTGATTGTCCGCGACAGCCCGGCGCGGACGGCCAGCCGCTCGATCAGTTCGCCGATGGCATCCGGGGTGATCGGCGCACCCAGCGGTGGCCGGAACAGGTTGACTAGCAGGAAGTCGCACCGGGCGGCGGCCGGGCAGGCGTAGCGCTCGACGACGTACTGGTCGTGCGCCTGTACCACCAGGAAATCCACCGGCACGACGTACGGTCGGCGGGATTTCGCCCACGCACCGTTGCTGTTCTCCCGGCGCACCACATGCACGTGCGCGTCCGCGACGTCGCATCCGAGGACGCTGTTGTCCGGCGCGAAATGCACGTCACCGCGGCGCAACCCGGCCACCGCGCCCCGCCGCAACCCGGCGCGGGCCAGCAACAGCACGATCAGCCGATCACGCGCCGAGCGGCACGCCGTGAACAGGGCGACGATCTCCTCATCGGTCGCCCGATCAACCTGGCTGTCAGGCTCATGCAACCGGTGCCGGGCACGCAGCCGGTATCGCAGCCCGCTGTCCTCGCCCTGCGCCTCAATCGGCACGTCACGGATGTCTGCCAGCTCGTAGACCTGCGCCAGCACCCACCCTGGCGCCTCGCCTGCGGCCACGGCGAAGGACACGAAACCCCGGACCGCCACCAGGATCCGGTTGATCCGCCGCTCACCCCGCGCCGGCCGCACCCCCGGACCGGGAACCACCTGGCTGCGGTCGCCGGACGGGCTGAACTTCAACCAAGTGATGAACAGCCCCAGATCCGAAGCCGCCGTTGACCAGCTCCGGCCGGTCCGTTGGCACCACCGCAGAAACAACGCCACTGCGCCCGCGTACGCCTCGGTCGTCGACTCGGCCCGATCCCGGCCAAACCTCAACTCCCGCAGAAACCGATCAGCAACCGCAACCGGCTCCATCCCGTCATCCAGAACTGTCCAATAGCGACTGCCGGATGGCATCCGCACCGGAAACGCACGCATCTGTACCCCTGCTCCTCATTGTCGGGTAACAAGAGCCACAGAGCTACACCCCCACAGAACCGTCGCACACGACGCCACACCGGCGACGACCGCGACATCACACGACAGGATGACGACCCCCAGAGAACGCCGAAAAAGTCACCAGAATCATGCACCCGGACCCACCGTCGAGAAAATCTGCGCGCGCCCAATTCGGCAGTGATGGCCTGCCGTCAGCCGTCGAGATCGTCCAAAACAAAGCGCAGGTTCGCTTCGTGCTTGCGCCGCACTGCGGGCCACAGATAGGCCCCCGATACGCAACAGTCGACGGGTTCCTGAGTTGATCAGCTCGTCACCGACCCGTCCGTTGTCCCTGGGCCAGCGGCTTTGAACACGTAGCCGAGGTTGTACCCACTCTGAACTGATCTCATCCTCGATGACATGATCACCATTCGGTCGAAGGTCTGTCATTCTGGATGAAGTCGAGGAGGTGTGGGTTGGGGCTGGCCGTCGTGCGTGACCTGCGTGAGCATCGGTCACCGGCGACCGAGGAGGAGCTCGCCGACTTCGAGACCGACGTGCTGGCTGGGTTCGTACTCGCTCGCGCCTCGGCCGGGCTGGTCGACAGCACCATTCGCAACGACACCAACCACTTGGAGCTGATCCGGGACTGGTTCGGCCGGCCGCTGTGGGAGATGCAGCCGACGGACGCGGACACCTACTTCGGCAAGGTCCTCCGCGACGCGAAGCCCTCGACGCGCACCGGACGGGCGGCCGCGCTCACCGTCTACTTCCAGTTTCTGGAACTCCGGCACAAGATTGAGATCCATAACTTGACCGGCCACGTGGTCGAGTGCCCGCTGGACGAGATGAACCGGCCGCGGGCCTCGGTCGAACCGCAGTTACGCATCCCGCCAACGGACGCCGAGATCGAGCGGCTGTTCGCCGGGTGGCGCGAGGAACTGGTCACCTGCCGCAAGTTCGCCCCGGCCGCCCGCAACTACGCGGTCGCCCGGCTGGCGGCCGACGTGGGACTGCGCATCAACGAGGCACGGATGCTCGATCTGGATGACGTGCGATGGGAGCTGGGGCGGTTCGGCAAGCTGAACGTCCGTCACGGTAAGGGATCACGCCGCAAAGGCCCCAAACCGCGTCTCGTGCCGCTCATCAACGGCGCCGACCGCAGCCTGAGATGGTTCATCGAAGATGTGCTCGGGCTGTTCGATATCGACCCGAATGGCCATGCCGCGCCGCTGTTTCCGTCCGAACGCAAGAACGTCGATGGGACGTGCTTGCGCGCGACGGCTGACGTCTATCGCCGATCGTTGGCTGAGGCGGCGGACCGGCATCTGCCCGCGTGGTCGGGGAAGCTGACGCCGCATGTGCTGCGGCACTTCTGCGCGTCCCAGCTTTACCTCGGCGGAATGAATCTGTTCGCCATCCAGGAATTATGTGGCCACGCCTGGACTGCCACGACGGCTCGATACATCCACGTCCATGCCACCCATGTCGAAGATGCCTGGGTCGCCGGACAACGCCGGGTCGCGGACCGATGGAAAGGATTGGTTCAATGAAGTGGAATCTGCGCCTGGCCGCGGCTAACCGCGGCATTTGGAAGGCCAGCGAACTCCAACGGATGCTGGCCGAGCGCGGCCTGGTGATCAGCGCCGGCAAGATGTCGGGCCTGTGGTCGGGCAACCCCAACGCCATCAAGCTCCACGATCTCGATGTTTTCTGCGCCGTACTCGGCTGCGGTATCGACGAACTGCTGATCCCTGAGCCGGAAACCGTGGCCGCACCCACGTCGAGGGGGAGCGAGCAGACCACAGCCACGGCCGGTGAGGCCCGTCTCGTCACGCCGCGCGTCAGGACGGGAAGGTCGTTGCCGCCGCGATGAATTGCCTGCAGTGCGGATCCGAACTGCCAGCCAACGGTCGCCGCGACCAAAAATACTGCGGCAGAAGCTGTTCAGGAAAGGCGTACTACCACCGCAGAAAGGCGGGACTGCCTCCTCGCCCGCCCCGGCGGCATCCAGCCTTGGAATCCGGCGACCCCGTGCTCGTGGCCACCGCGACATACGCTCGGGAACTCGGTGCCGCCCACGATTGGTGCGGTGAGACCACAAACCGATGCCTCGACGCCCTGGTCACCCTCCTGGCCGGTCGACCCGCCGGTGATCGCGTGCCGCTCACGGAGGTTCGAACACGGCCGCATCGGCTCGCGTCCCGTCGCCGGCTCATCGCAATCCTCTCCCACTTCGACCTGCTGAAAAATAACACCGAACCTCCGATCCGCGCCTGGATCGATCGCGTCACCGCGGAACTTCCGCCCGGATTCGCCGAGCCGTCGCAACACTGGCTCCTTACCTTGTTGGTCGGCGGCGCCCGTGCTCGCCCGCGATCGCCGAGGACGCTCTACAGCTACTTCGGCCCGGTCAGGCCTTTTCTCGCACACTGGTCCACCTCCTACGACCATCTCAGGGAGGTCACCAGGACCGACGTCGACGCGGCGCTGCGGCCGTTTCAGGGGAACCAGCGCCACAATCTGATCAAGGCGTTGCGGTCGCTGTTCCGGCACGCCAAGAAGAACGGTCTCGTCTTCAGTAACCCAACAGCAGGTTTGAAGAGCCAACCAGTAGATCAAGACCTCCTGCCCATCATGGATGACGAGGTGCGCTCAATCGAACAGCTGGCGAGCGAACCATTTGAACGCCTCGTTGTGGCGCTGAGCGTCGAACATGCCTGCCGCACAAGCGTTATACGCAAACTGACGCTCGACGACATCGACCTGCCGAACTGGCGAGTCACCCTTGCCGGACACTACCAACGGCTCGGCGGGCTCACCCACAGGGCGCTGACCACATGGCTCGACCACCGCCGGGACAGATGGCCCCACACTCCGAACCGGCACGTTCTACTCACGACGAAAACCGCGTTGCGCACAACGCCGGTGAGCCAGAATTCTGTGAAATAATCGTTGCGCGACAAAGGATTCACGATCGAACGCATCCGTGCCGACCGAATCCTCCACGAAGCGCTGACCGCTGGCCCAGACCCGCTGCATCTGTCTCTCGTCTTCGGCATCTCACACAACACCGCACGCCGCTACACCATCGCGGCCGAACAACTGCTCAGCGAAGAACTTGAGCAACCGGTAGAGCCGTAGAGCCACCCGACGCCGCTGGACTCTGACTCCACGAACCCGCCGCAGTTTATGGACTTTTCAAAGCCGAAAGGCCGTGGATTCCAGCTGACGTCGCTTCAATCCAACTGAACTCACGGGAGAACTACTGGTAACCCCGGATATTGGATGTTGCGGAATGGGTCCGGCGCACCTGGGACGCATCCGACGCTGATCTCGGCGCTCGGTGGCTCACCCCGAGGATGGCGGGGTCGCGTGAAGGCCGAATGAGCTCCTCGCACATGGTCTGATGGCGCTGTCGACTAGGCAAGTCGCCGTGCGGTGGGGGAGGATGCAGAGCGTGACGGGCTGGAAGCGGTGGGCTGTTGCGCTCGTCGTGCTCGCGGCTGGGGCGGCGGCGATCGTCTTGGCGTTGGGCTCCCCGACGGGGCTGGACTCGGTGGCCAAGGTCGGTGGCCTACTCGCGGGTCTGACGCCTTTGGTATTGGGATTGATCTATTGGGCGCGCCGATCACCGCACAGGCCGCAGATGACGTCGACTCCTGCGCAGGTAAGTGCGGCTCAGCGGCAATTGGGCGATCTGGTGTTGGCCCAGTGGCGGACGGAAATTGTCGTTCGACAGTTGGACGATCCCGCTCCACTCGCGGTGCGGTGGCGGCTCACGGAACTCGACCTCAAGGGTGACGTTGAACGGGTCACTCGCCCGAAACTGCTCAGGTACTTGATCGGCCAGGGCGCTCGACGGTTCGAAGGCCGTACCGATCGCATCAGCGAGATGGTCACGGAGTTCCGCAAACTCCCGAGGCGTAGGCTGGTGATTCTGGGCGATCCCGGTATGGGCAAGACCACGCTGGCCGTTTTGCTGCTCCGCGAACTCCTCATGCATCCCCAGGGTGAGGAGCCAGTCCCCGTGCTCCTGTCGATGTCCGGTTGGAATCCCGACACCGAATCCCTCCACACCTGGGTAGCGCGGCGGCTCGCCAAGGATTACCCGGCATTGCGCGCCGCCGACTTCGGCCCAGATGCACCCCGGGCCCTGGTGAACCAGCGGCGGATCCTGCCGATCCTAGACGGTCTGGACGAGCTACCCGAGCAAGTACGTGCCGCAATCCTCGACCAACTCAACGCGGCAGGCGCCGATCCACTGATCCTCACCTGCCGCACAACCGAATACGAAACAGCCCTCGCTGACCAAGGCCGCCGTGGTCTTACCAGCGCAGCTGTCATCGAACCGAGCCAGCTCAAGGCCGCCGACGCCGCCGCCTACCTGGAACGCAACCTCCCGCACAGGACCGTCGGCGGCTGGGCGGAACTGCTGACGACACTCAAGGCCAGTCACCACAGCCCGATCAGCCAAGCGCTGTCCAGCCCACTCACGCTGTGGCTGATCCGCAAGGTCTACCTCGAAACCCGCGCCGACCCCACCGACCTGTGCGACACCAGTCGCTTCCCCACCGCCGATGCCCTCACCGAGCACCTGCTCGACCACCTGGTCGACGCACTCATCAGAACCAACCCACCCCGGCCGGACACCGACGAGGAGCACCCGTTCGTCCCTCGGCACACCTGGGACCCCATCGACGCTAAGTCCTGGCTTGCCTTCCTCGCCCACCACATGAATATGATCAGTGGCCGCGATCTCGCCTGGTGGCAACTCGGCCTTGCCGTACGCCGGTCAACCAAAGTCGTCATCGCACTCGGGCTCGGACTGGCGCTCTTGTGTGCGTTCATGGTCACGTTCGGACTTGTGCTCGGACCCGAATTTGGGCTCACTTTTGGGCCCGCATTCGTACTTGTGGGCGGGATTGCATTCGTGATCTCGGGTCGATCGTCGACCAAGGAACCGGCGTACGCCGAGCTACGACCCCGCGGCCGGATACGCCTACTCTGGCGGAGGCTTACAGCCTGGTCCAGCATCCGGGCCGGGCTCCTGTTCGGGCTCGTCACCGGACTCCTGTTTGGGCTCATAGTCGGATCCGATTCCGGGCTTATTGACGGTCTTGCTGGTGGGTTGGTAGGTGGGCTTGCGTTTGGGCTCATATTCGGGCTCGCGTCCGGGTTCGTTTCGTGGGCAAAGACTCCGTTGACAAACGACCGCCCGCAGACCCCCGCCGTCACGTTTCGCCGCGACGTTCAATTGTTGTATCTCTATTCATTCGTGTTCGGTGTCGGCTTCGCGCTCGTCGGACTTGTGTTCGGGCTCGGATTCGTATTCGGATTCGAGTTGTTTGCCGTGATCGGGCTCGGGTTTGTGTTCGGGCTCGCGGCTGGCTTCGTCTTTGGCCTCGATCAATCGAGCGGAAGATACCTGGTGGCCATTGTGGTGCTGCGTGTGCAACGATGCCTAAGCCTGCGGCTACTGACGTTTCTTGACGACGCCCACCGACTTGGAATACTCCGCGAAGCCGGGCCGGCGTACCAGTTCCGTCACGCAAAGTTACAAGACCGCCTCGCCAAGACCTACAGGACACACACCTGACAGAAATACCTCCAGTACTGCGTCCTCAGGATGCAACAGTGCCACGCCGTCAAGCAGCTCCAGCCGCACTGACCTGGATACTCACCGTCTCGCGTATCTAACGATCATCCCGTCCGTTGACTGAAAGGATTGTTTTTCAAACGGAAGAAGGTAGGCATGTCGCCAGATTGGGGTGATAGATCGAGCGAGTGCCATGCGACGCGATGTTGCTGATTTCCGACAAAGTCGGCAGAGAGAAGGCTTGCGGTAGATGAAGTTTCGCGCAGACTACTGGTAACTCCGGATATCGGAACGTGCGGAGTTCGGGGCGCCGACGTTCTGATGGGTAGACATTGTGTGTTGCTGCGGCAGAGCGGGTTTCATCACGCACGGGTTGCCGCACCGTCCGGCCGATGCTGCACGAACTGCTGTAGGCGCACGTCCTTGAACGCAGCAGGTCCGGGGTCCGGAGACGAATCGAGTCGACGGTAACACCCAGCCGTGACACAAGGTTGACATGGAGTTGCTGCGGCCCACGCGGGTGATTTCCGCTGTTCAAAGCCCAACTGGAAAACCTCGTCCAGTCCAAGAGTGCCCCTGCTTGACGCCAAACTAGCGTCACCTTGTCAAGGCGACAGAGTTGTGCCAGACTTGCGCCATGCATGTCGTCGTGTCGCGCACTCCGGTTGCACAACGCGATCTTGCTTCCGTCGACACCGCGTGTCGCATCGCTCGCTGGCGATGCCAACTTGAACTCAAGTACAGCTAGTTACCTGGCTGAGAGACGCAGGGGATGGGATGCGATGTGGATCATCGCTGTCCTGATCGGGTCCATCTTGATCGCCTGGCGATTGTGGTGCGCGGAAGCCAGCCCAAGGATCGGCTCGCCATACTGCCGTGCTTATGCGACACGTCAGCCACTGCGAGGCGGGTAACCAGCATAAATCAGACAAGAGTGAGCCGGATCAGCTCGATGAGCCCGAGCGATAGGCGCAACAGAACACCACGTTCACGATCTCGATCGCCGGGAGGGTGTCAGCCCGATGGATAGGGCTTCGGTGGATAGCGCTTTGGTGGAGGACCTACGGAGGCTCCGCAGGGGCCGAGGCATGCATGATCCACTGGCGACACAAGATGTTGGAGACGCCCTCCGGTTCGCGTGCGGCGTCTCTGAAGAGATGTCGGAAATGGACGCATACAGGGCGGTGCGAACGGTGCTGTCGACTGCGATCGAGAGTCTGCCAAAAGACATGGCGACCGTGGCGCGAGGGGTATTCGGCCTTGACGAGCAAATTCCACAGGTGAGCTTGCGAGATCGGATGAACTATCTCTCCAAGAGTACTCAGGTAAGCGAGAGAACGTTGCAGCGAAGGATCGAAGATATCACGAAGAGAATCGCGCTGCAAATAGCCGATTACAAGTCATCCGACAGTGGGACGTCAGAGGCGGTCCTAAGCTCAGGGCGAGCGCTTGTGCCTGATCCGACGGCCAAGTTTCATGCAACGGTAGATCGGGCAGAGGCGGACGCCGTTTCTCAGCTCGTCAAGGCGATCGACAACATTGATAGTGCGATTATCCAGATAGGCTCTATTCTGGTCGCAAAGTTTGATGGCATGACAATTGTTCGTAGCTTGTCTGCGTCCGAGTTGGCGTACATCGAGGAAAATCCATTGCTGCTCGCTCAGCCACACCTAGTGCTCAAGGCCCTCCAAGAGGGTATCACGGGCCGCGCATACAAAGGTAGAAAATGAGTAACAGGGTATTGGCAGATATTGGAACGCGGATCGATCGTCGAGTGGCCGGACATCACCTGCCGGAGGCACTGTGAGGGTACCTAACGCGGCAGTTTCGTCCAGCCCTCGCCGGCAAGGTCGACCTGCGGCTCACAGTCGCCCTTCGGAGCACGGTGTACCGCTGACGAGGTCAAATCGCGGCCCGCTTGGTGAGACCGTCACGCGAATCTGTCGGCGGGAACTCCCGGGGAGGTCGTCGATGTGGACGACTTGCGTGGCTGGGTGCCCGCATAGTTCCTGGCTTGATGGAACTGCCTGGGACGGCGGCGTGTCATGACTTTACTGCCCGGCTTACAGTGACGTTATGGTCCTGCACAAGGCGCAAAAGTGGAGATCACCATGGATCCGGACCCCAAGACCGACAAAGTGATAACCCAGGTCCAATCGGACATGGCGCGTACGGCGCTTCGTCGGTGGGTTTTGGGCAAGGCGGGAAAACTGATCCTCGCGGACTGGACAGCGTCCGGCTTTTCGGAAGCGCAGCTGATCGGAGCCTACTTCAGGGCGCGCGGGGAGCCGCCGCGTAGCCTGATTATCAAGATCAGCTCGAAGGATCGAGGTGATCGCGAGGAGCAGGCACATCGCAATGCGTTGAAAGATGCGACCGCAGAGTTCGCCCGAGACCACATGGCCGAGCTCGTTGGCGACCCGATCCCGGTGGACGGCGGCGAGTGGATCTCGTTCCAACAGGTGGCCGGTGGCGGATTCGGTGAGATGGCCGAGTTCGACGAAATGCTCTCCGACTGGGACGGGTTGGCGCAAGTATGTCGCCGCATCATTGATTCCCTTTTCAAGGAATGGAATGACGACCCGGATGACGGCGAGGCTACGGTGGGCGTTCTGTTGACCGAGCTACTCGGTGATCGCCTGGCGGCCGGCGGAACGATCCGGGCGTGGGCTGCGCACGTTCCGCAGTTGCTGGACCAACCGCGACGCTGGCTGCGGTATGGCGGATATGACCTGATCAACCCACTCGCGCTGGTCAGTGGCGATGCACCCGAGCGGCGGATACCGGTCATCGTCGTGCGGGGGAAAAGCCACGGCGACCTGCATCCCGGAAATCTGATGGTGGGCCGGCGCCAGACGCCGGAGCGACCGAAGTACTGCTTGGTTGACCTGTCTCGTTATCGCGCCGATGGGCTGCTCGCCTGGGATCCGGCGTACCTGATGGTCACCACGGTTGCCAAGTACCTTATGACCAACCAAGTCGAAATCGACATGCGTGAGCCGCTGCGCCAGTGGCTCGTTCATCCGGATTCGACCGAGCCGTCGCTACGCCGGGAGCTGCGAGCGGTGATCAGCGGGATCAACCAAGCCGGGACGGAGTACGCCAATGCGTCTGGGATGATCCCGGAATGGCGGTCTCAACGGCTGCTCTGCATCACCGCCGCCGCGTTAGTGCTCACCGGTCGGAGAACGCTGCTCTCGGCTGTAGATCTGGAGTGGTTCTTCTGGCTCGCCGCGCACGCCGCGACGGAACTGGTACGCAGAAAGACGGGTCACACCCCGGAAAACCCGCTCACGCTGCCCGATCCGCTAATGTCCGACGGCAACGTGGTCGGCCTGGACCGGCGTCGCCGGAGAGCGCAACTGGACCCGCCGCAGGCCAGCGCCCAGCCGAGTACCGTCACCCCGATTCACGATCACGGGACCTGGACGCGGCTCGCGGAAGAACTGCGCGCCGTACAGTTGGATGCGGGTGACCGGGCTACGTTCGCCTCTCGCACCGAAGCGCTGCGACAGCTCCTGGCCGAACCCCGCGGCCCGGCACCAGTACACCGTGACCGGGTCGAGAAATACCTCGGCGAGTTCACTCAAACCCTGTCTGATGCGCTGCGACCGGCTACGACGAATGCTGAGGTACGGGCTGCCGGCACGCACGCCGAACTGCTGCGAGTCTGGTTAGTGGACCTGCTGTCTTGAACGGTGTCCGAGATGTCACGCAGCGACGAGCGCGCGGAGTCCGCCCGTGTGCTGCGCGAAGTCCAGTCCACCTTGACTCAGATGCGTACGTTGTGCCGAGAGCCGACCAAAGTCCAACGGAAGCTGCAGTCGCTGGTCAAGGACGTGGAGGACGCGGAGACTGTCGTCGTAGATCTGCCGCCGGTGACCCCGGAGACCCTGCGGGAAGTCAGAAGCAAGCTGGAGATGGTATTCCGGATACTGGACGTCATCGGCGGACACATCGCTCGGCCACGGGAGCTGACAGACGCGAACTACTGGACCGGGCTCTCGGATCTTGTTTCGGTTCTGGCTACGAAACTCGACGACGCCATCGACTTCGTCACCGGCGTGGCCGACAGTCTGGGTACCTCGGCCTTACGGCGGCGAGCGCACCCCCGGGCGATCAATGTGCCTATCGATCCGAACCGGGGGCAGGTCGGGTGACCTCAGCTGGCGGCGTGCAGGACCGCGTCTATGGCTAGCCGCTGCATCGCACCAAGCACTCTCTGGATCGGATGCACGAAGCGCTCGCGGAAGTCGACCGACTCACTATAGGGACCGATGAAGTCCGCCAGGACCGGCAACCTCACCAGGTCGACCGATGCGTCACCCCCCGGGTCCGCGCTGGGCAAAAAGTTCTCGTACTCGGTGATTAAAGACCGCAAATAAGTCTCAGCGACACCCAGAGACGCGATGAGGTCGCTCTGGGTGGGAAAGAGTTCGGCGTCCGCACCTATGACGTGCGACATGGTCTCGAGGGACAGCTGCGCATCCAGAACCACCTGCAGGAACTCGTCGTACTTAGCTACCCGGAGCCGACGCTCGGCCTTGCCGGGCTGGTATGCCAGCGCCTGCGCGCGCAGCATCCGCCGCGCCCGCTTCACCACGTTGTACTGCTCGGCGAGGTCGCGTAGGTGGCGCTGCCGGGATTCGCGCAGGGCCATCGCCCGCTCTTCGTCCTGCCGGGCCCGCTGGGCCTTCAGGTCGGCGTCCCGGTTGAACGCTTGGTAGACCAGAGACACCCCGCCGCCGAGCACGGCGATCAGGATGAACTGCAGGAGGATCTTATATGCCTCCACACCCACCACTGTTGTTGCAGCCTCGTGCTGGAAGACAAGCAGCGCCGCCAACGCGAGACCAACTAGCACGACAGTCGCGGTAGTCACCGTGAGTCGGCGTGATACGGCAGAGCGTGTAGTTCCGATAGTTCAAGGAGTCTAGCTGTCGCCGAGCCGGCGAGCTTAGGGTTCGACGACGAGCGGCGGCGAGTCCTGCACAGTCGTGGCCGTGGCCGACGTTTTCGAGTGCAGCCCCTTACCATTCTCCCGGTTTGCTGCACAGGGCCGGCCCGATCTGCGACGGGTCCGGCGGGCGGCAGCGATGGACCCTCATGCAGGACGAGGCGGTGAGTACGGCGGGGTCTACCCCTTCGCCCGCGACACACCGCGGAGTCTAGGTGTTTCGGGTTTAGCCAAATCAACCAATTGTCGCAAGGCTGTACCAACTGGTTAAGCTGTTCGGTCCGTTCCGGATCGAACAGGAGCCGTGATGAATGGCGTCGATAATAGGATCGCACATCCTAGCGGTGAGCCTTACGATTCTTGCAGACGTAATTCCGCGCGGAGCTGGCATAACAGATCTGACTACAGATCCCAGCCGAAGGGCAGGTGTTGTAGGTCTGCCCGGTATCGGAGAAACGGCCAGCCCACGCGGGCAACGTCCAGTTCCACGCCCCTATCGCCCGTAATTGCCGGTTTTGGGTCAACAAACGAGTAGGACGTAGAGACACATGTCACCTCCCTGACGATTTCGTCGTTCACGCTGTTCCGGAGCCAGTTAGAGAAGGAGAATTCGCCCGATTTGCGGCTGGGTGGAGATCCGTCCGGCAAATGTACGTGATTTGTTGCGCCTTTATCCGTGCGGCGGTGAGAACGTCAAACTTTCGAGCCGTGGATGAGGGCAGTGTGATCCGTGACTGGAGAATTGAAGTCACGAACAGTCGCATGCATGACGAAGAGATAAGGGGCCGTGACGAAATGTGCTTGACATGACCTTCGCGGGGCGTCCAGGCGATCGATGGTGTCGAGTCAGTTCAGTGGTCGCGCAGGCATGTGTCGTGCGGCGCCACCGCGCGGGACGGGGCGGGTGAACGCCGGTGTGCGGGGAGATTTAGTCGGTGGCGCGGAGGCGTTCGTCCCAGCAGCACGCGTCGCCCACCCAACCGCCGTCGTGGCGGTGAGCATCACCGATGGGGCACGGCTGACCGCAGAATTTGCACAGCACCGCGGTCGGCTGTGATGAAGGGTTGTTGTCCCGGGACAACGCCCGCAGGATCATCGCCGCCGTCAGGCGGACGTCGCCGTGGAACATGGTGGCCAGATCGGCCACGGTCACGCCGCCCGCGGTGAGGTCCTCGCTGTAGACGCCGACCCGCACATGCAGATGGTCCTGCTCACCGTAGGACTCCCCGGTGTCCAGCGACTCCACCACACCCGCGGCCAGCCCGTGGACGCTGCCGATCCCGATCATCCAGTCTTCGGAGTCCAGGTGGTGGTCGGCGAGCTGATCGGTGACGTCCCCGGTCGGCACCGGGTGGCCCAGTGCGGCGGGGACGTCCGGCCAGCGGGTGATGTCGGTCAGCGGCTGAAACCACCCCTCGACCAGACCCCGTGCGTACTCCTGGACGGCCTGCACAATCCGCGGACGCCAGATGTCGAACAGGTCGGCGAGCGCGGCGACAACCTCGGTCGGGTACGGCTGCCGGCCGGACTCGTCAAGGGCACCCAGACATGGATCGGCTGCGGCTGGTACGGACTGGAGATCGACCTCGTAGAAGCCGATCGTGTCCCCGATGGGGGTCCAGCCCGGCAGCTCGCGCGGGGCTTGCCACCGCAGCACGGCGTCGAACAGGTCGACGACCTCCTGGATCTGGTCGCCGGCCACCTGCTCGGTGTCGCTGCGCGACCACAGCACCTGGCCGGTGGTATCCCGCACCTCGATGAGGTGGCATCGCAGCCGCTGGCCGGCGAACGCCTCCACCGTGAGGGAGCCGAGCCCGGGATGCCAGGCGCGCAGGAGAGCGTAGGCCAACTGGAGGCCCCAGTGCGTGTACTCGTGCGTGACCCGATTCAGCTCCACCAGCCGGGTTTTCACCCGGCCGCGCAGCTCAGCCACGGACACGGTGCGCGGCGGCGGCAGAGACATTGGCGCCATCAAAATCCCCTTTCCACAATCTGATAGAAGTCGAAAGCCGGGTGCCGACATAGGCGATTGCTCGTCGCGGGCCAGGATTGGATACCGGTGGGCTCGGTCTCATGCGGCGGTGAGGTAGCCCGTGTCTGGCCAGTGTTCGAGGTGCGGGAGGTGGTCGCTGCGGAAGTCCTGCCAGTGCTGCTCGGCGCGGGCCCGGGCCCTGGCGCGTCCCTTGTCCAGCGCCGACGCGCCGCGCTCCCGTTCGGCGTGCTGGTTGAGTCGCACCAGCCAGGTCACGGCCTGTACCTGGTGCGCGGCCACCGGCTGGTGCTCGCGTCGCGCGATGGTGATGGCGGCCCTGAGGTACAACTGCGCGACGCGGTCGTAATGGCGCGGCTGATCGAGCCGTCCTTGCGCCGAAACCCCGTCAGGGGTGCCGCGCCGTATTCCTCGGCGGTCAATGGGCGTCCACAGGCAACGGACAGGGCGTGTCGGTCGATGACGACGTGCGGCTCGGTGGGATCGGGGTCGCCGCCGTGCTCGATCAAGTGGGCGAAATCGCGGATTTTGGGTCCGGTGAGGATGTCCTCGTAGCGTTGGCCAGCCAGCAATCGGTTCGCCGCGTGGCGTTGCGCGGTCGAGGCGAACACTCCGCTTCCGGGACTACCGATTCCCTGACGCTCGCGCAGAACCCGGGCCGCGGTGAGAACAGTGCCGATCCATCCCTGCTGCGGTGAATAGATCGCGAGCATCCCCGCACCCAGGTGGGTATGACCAGCGGCGATGACGGTCGCGACGTGCCGGGCGTCGGCATACCAGCGCATCCCCCGCTCTTTGTGCTCCGGGGAAGCCCGATCCCAATGCCACAGGATGTTGTCCTGGCATAGAGGGTAGTGCGAAAACCATGGGTGAATTGCCCACTGTGACATCGTCATCAGTCCTCAGATTTGATCGATCCGCGGGACATTCACGCGGCAGCCGACATCGACGAGTGCGGATCGCACCAGAATCGAAAGCAATAGGGGTTGTTAGTTCGATGCCTCGTGAGCACGCGCGCATCGACCAGGTTTGCCGCAGACCTCAGCCCCGACCGGCGTGCCCGGCTGCGGCGCACTTTTCGGGACGCCATTCATTGCATGGAGAGGTAATTGCTTGCGCTATCAGCGCGTCAATCGCGGCCTGCCCCGCCGCGATTGATGGCCGTGACCGGTGACGTGCGGTGTCCCACACCCCGGGTCAGGCAGAACGCGCCCGCCAGGCGGGATCGGGGGAACTGCTGCCTCCACGCCTAGACGTCTCGGTCCGTGCTGCGGAACTGGTCGTGCGCAGCGTCGCGGTGCGACGGCGTGCGGTGGCCAGCCGGCGCCACGCGGCGCGCGCGTCGGTGTTGTCGCTGAGGATCTGTGTCAAGACGTCGAGAGGCCCGTCGCTTGCCTGTCGGAGTCGGTCCGCCCAGCGGCGCGCGGCGCGCCGGTAGGACGCCTCGAGCACCGCGAGTACGAGTGGCCAGGCCACAATCGCGGGCGGTCCCGCGTGCCAGGCGTCGACGAACAGCAAGGCCATCAGCTTGTAGTGGTGCGTGCCGCGCTCCGTGGTGAGCCGCGCGAGCAACACCGACGGCGCGGGCAACACCCCCTCGCGCACGACCGCACGCACCAGCGCCACGGCATCCCGAATCCTCGGATCGGCAAAGTCGGCATCGGCGACGGCGGCCAACACCGAGGCGGCCTGGTCCACGGTGCCGGCCCGGAGCAACGTGCCAAGCAGCGCATGTTCACAGTCGAGAACAACAGGCGTGCGGTCACCGAGACTGCGCGGATCGCTATGCGCGATCGCCGGCGGATCCTCATCGACGTTCCTCACACCACGCCCCCAGACCTGAGATCGATTCGGTCCCGATCAGCCACCGCGTGGGCATCCGTGCGTCGGGCTTCCGGAGACGCTGCGGTCGGCCGGGTGCAGTCCCGGCCGGTCAAGACCCGACCCGGCACGACGATGACAACCATGGTTTTCTCCCCCTCCGGTGATCGTGGGCGGACGAACGGACGCGGGCAGCATTGACCACGATTGGCAGGGCCACTGCCGGGTTGCACAGATCGGTCGTCGCGCTACGGCGATACCCGTGCGCTCAGATCGCCCGCCGGGCGGGCGTGGGCGCCCACCGGGTCAGTGCGGGGCGATCAGGTGGGCGAGTGCGGCGCCCATGCCCAGAACAGCGACGGGAAGAGTGGCCACCACCGTGGTGATCGGCCAGGGCGCAATGGTGATGCCCTGGGCTTGCATGAGGTGGTAGGCGATCTGGCCGGCGGCCCCCCAGCCAGAGACGTGAGAGCCGAGATCTTCGCGAATCGGCGGGCGCCCACATCGGCGATGCCGGACAGCCAGATGTAGAGGGCGTAGGCGGCGTAGGTTTCCAGCCCGATCGGCAGGGTGATCGCGGAATCGACTTCCAGGCGGTCCCAGATCCCCGGCAACAGGGTGATCGGGCCGAATCCGGTGAGCCTGCCCAGCCCGACCCAGCCGCCCCAGATCGACACGAACGCCGGCAATGCCAACAGCAGCAGAGGCCATCGGGGCGCCCGTGGTCCGCTCGTGGGCGGAACTGGGTCAGGTATGGCCGCTTGGGAAAGCTCGGTCATGGCCTTGCGAATCTGATAGACCGTGACACCAAGGTCGGCGGCGAGCCGACGCCGGCCAGGATGTGGTTGATCCTTCTCGACCGCTGCGGCGAGCCGCTCGCGCACCGCCGCCGTGATCGCCCCATTGGTCAACTCGGTCACACCCCGTGTCCGCGCCCCGATTCAGGGCCCCTAGTTCCCTGGTGACCGGCAGGGTTCTGGGCAGACGTTGAGCAAATCTTCGTTCACGTTGAGGCAGCTTGGACCGGCCCGCCGCGTGGCATCCTTCGTGGCATCAAATGCCGTCGCCGGTGGAGGTTGTGGGCTACCATCGTGCGAGCCGAGTTAACAAACGTGCTGGTTGTGACTGTGGACCATCGGTGGGAACCGCCTTGTAAGCGAAAGGTCGCGGGTTCGAGTCCCGCCACCGGCTCCACCTCTGACCAGCCCATATGCCCCCTTTCAAGATCACATAGTTGATCAATGGGTGCGAGTACCGTCAAGTGCATGACGCAAGAGTCGGGTTCAGACCCTGAACGCGAGGCAGGATCGAGCAGCGGGGCAACTCGTTGAGGGTCCGCATCTACGCCGGAGACGACCCGCTAACTGGCCGGCGCCTGTACCTCACTGAGCGAGCCAAGACGGAAGCCGAAGCGAAACGCATCCTCAACCGCCTCTGCGTGCAGGTCGCTGAGCAAGAGAACGCGCGAACCGTGGCAATGCTCGGCAAAACCATGACGGATGGCTCGCTGTGCCGCTGCCGCATCCGTTGCGACAACAAGCCATTCATCGACCATCGCGTGGATGGTCCGCATGAATGCCGTACGATTCGCCACCGCAATTCACCCGGCCGGCCAACCGCTAAGAGCCGGCAGGACCACAATTGCGAAAAGTCAGCCCGTGTAGTTGCGTTCGAAGCGGTCGGCGGCGAGTTCCGGCATACCCCAAGGGTGTAGACGTCGGCCATGGTTGGCTCGAGCATCGTGCGGATCGGTGCCGGCGGTCGTAGGCCGAGGCCGTGCACGGCGTGTCAGGCGGCGGCGATGGGGCCAGCGAACTCGGAGATCTCGTTGATCACGATGTCGGGTCGCCACTCGTTGGCCTGCGGCACCAGGTTGATGGCGGGGTTCGCGGCGGAGACTCCGAACAGAGCGGAGCTGTCGAGATCCGGCAGCGCGGCGTTGCGGGCATCCCAGGCCTCGGCGAACGTCGGACCAACTGCCCAGGTCCGCAGGCCGCGCTCGGCAAAGGTGCCGTGTCCGGCCCGCATCGCCGCGTTGGCGAGCGGAAGCATCGGATACAGGTGGCCGTAGGTGGGTGTAGCCGTTGATCAAGATCATCGGGGCTGGCTGTCCAGGGTCGGTGCCGGCGGTCACCTATATTTCGGCGATGCGTGTGTTGGTAACCGGAGCCAGGGGTTATGTCGGTCAAGCCGTGGTCGCCGCGGTCAGTGAGGCGGGCCATACCCCGGTGGTGTTCGCCGGTGATCTTCTCGACACGGAGTCACTGACCGCCGCGATGGCCGGTATCGACGCGGTCTGCCACCTCGCCGGCCTCACCCGTGCCCGCGAATCGTGGGACCACGCGCTCGACTACTTTCAGGTTAACGTCACCGGCACGCTGAACCTGCTGAGCGCGATGTCGGCGCACACCGTGCCCAGACTGGTGTTCGCCTCGACCGGAGCGATCTATGGTTCCCCCGCTACCCAGCCGATGTCGGAGGATTTGCCGGACGATCCACCGCACCCATACGCGGCAAGCAAACGCGCCGCCGAAATGGCCATCGAATACTACGCCCGCGCCGCCGGAGTCGCTGCCACAATTCTTCGCCTATTCAATGTCGCCGGCGGAACCGATCCCGACCCTACCCGAATCGTCCCGCGTATCCTCGCCGTCGCCACCGGAAACGCGCCTCACCTCACCGTCAACGGCGACGGCTCCGCCACCCGCGACCTCCTCCACCTCCACGACGCCGCGACCGCGTTCACCGCGGCCCTCGACCGCCCTCCCCCGCCCGGCGAGGCCCGCCGCTACAACATTGGCAGCGGCACCGGCGCGAGCGTCATGGACCTCGTCCACGCCGCCCGCCAGCTCACCGGCCACCCCATCCCACTGATCCACAACCCGCCTGCCCCCGAGCCACAAACCCTTGTCGCCGACCCAACCCGTGCCCACACCGAACTGGGCTGGGCGCCGCACCGCTCATCCCTCGCCGAGATCCTCGCCGACGCCTGGACAGCGGCTCGCACCACGTGACGACTCCCTCACGGCGCGGCGTAGAGATAGCTGGCGCCGATGTGGTGGGCGATGGCGCGGAGGGTTTCCGAGGGGTTCTTTGAGGGGTCGCGCAGGCTGTCGACGATGTGGAAGGCATGGAGCATGACGAGAGTTGACGCGGCGGCGTAGACGATCTGGTAACCGAGGACCTTTGTGCGATTGTCGCGGAGGAACTTCATGCCGACTGGCGGAACCGCACCGTCGAAGAGGCCGAGAACATTGGCTTCCTCGAGGAAGAAGTAGTGGTTCAGCATCTGGTCGGCGAGGAAGTATTCCTCCCAGGACTCTATATCCCGGGGCACCGCGCCGAGATACTCGGCGAGAAACGTTAGAATGCCCACATAGCAGAAGGCGAGAGCGGACGCCTCGGACTCCAGGTAGCGCGTGAAGGAGAAGGTATCCGAATGGCCTACGGCCGACTCGTAGAAATAGTGACCCAGCTCGTGCACGGAGGCGATCAACGAGCCGAGGTTCGCCTCGTTGGGTGCGTGGATGCTGAGCACGCCGTCGATCAGGTCGACGCGGGCGACCGGTGACTCCGACAGCAGTCGCAGAGCCTCGCGCGGCTCAACCCCCATGGAACGCAACAGATCCGGTAGCAGATCGAAGGCCGGTGCCGGGACCGCGACCGAGCGTACCCAGTCCTGGCGGATGAGCGGAATCGTTGCGCCGGAATAGGTCTGCATCATGCCGAAGTCGTGCGACTCGACGAACTCATGGCTGCGCGCGGCTTGACCGTGGTAGGCAACCCGAAGTTCAGGTGGAATCGGCAGTTCAGGGGCGGCGGACCGGATCGCCGCTTCGAGCTCCGCTTCCAGGCCGGGGGTCCGCACGACCTGACGAGCGGCGGCTGTCAACCCATTGGCGTAAATCGAGGTTGCCGGTTCAAGTATTATCAAACGAAACGGTCTCATCGAGCCATTCTTGGATTGAGTACAGTCAGGAATTTATAATGGACCGGCGTGGCTGGCGACC
>WUUC01141662.1_pt1 | contig 23234 bp, 24 predicted proteins | sample 6278441 | NCBI WGS metagenome assembly WUUC01 (sample SAMN13675441, study PRJNA597444) | soil metagenome | isolation source: soil | place: USA: Washington | collected 2017-10
TCCAGGCGGTTCGGGTCGGCCTCCAGCTCGTCCACGTAGGACCTGAGCTCGTAGAGCACGTCCTCGAGCTCCGCCGAGAGTCCACCGAGGCGCTCCAGCATTCTCGAGAGGCTCTCGTCGTAACGGGAGGCCCGCTCCAGCTCCGAGGCGGCGCTGGCGACCGAATCGATCGCGCCTCCCCCCTCCTCCGAAGACAGGGCCGCGGTCGCCGCGGCGGTGGACTGCAGGAGGTCCGTGACGTTCCTCAGGCGATCTCGCTCCCGGGTCAGGTCCGCGACCTCTCCGGCGCTGTAGCCGGCCGATTCGAGCTCCGAGACCTGGTAGCGCAAGAAATCCACCTCCTGCAGGCGAGCCTGCGCGGAGGCCCTGATCCCCTCCAGCTCTCGCCGCTCTCTCTCCACCGTCTGCCAGAGCGACTCGCGCTCGCCCTTGGCCGCACGCGCGCTCTTATCCAGGAAGTCGTCCAGGATGGCGAGCTGCTCGGCGGGCTCGGTCAGGCGGGTGTGCTCGCGCTGGCTGTGGTAGGAGACCAGCCGCTCGCCCAACGCGGCCAGCGCCCGCACCGGGACCGCGACCCCGCCCACGTAGCAGCGGGAGCGCCCCTCCTCGGTAAGGGTACGCCGCAGGACGAGGTCGTCGTCCGCCTCTACCTCCTCGGAGAGATCTCCGAGGGCCTCGACGAGGATCGCCGAGCGCGTTTCCTCGGGGAGGACGAACGTGCCTTCGACGGTGGCCCTCAGGGCGCCCGCGCGCACCGCTTCGGAGCGGGCGCGGCCGCCCAGGAGCATCTGCAAGGCGGTGGCGAGCAGGGTCTTGCCCGCCCCTGTCTCACCCGTTATGGCGTTCAGGCCAGGCGAGAGTTCCAGGGTCGCCTCCTCGATAAGGGCCACGTTCTCGACGGAGATCTCCGTCAACACTACAGGAAGGTCCTCCGCACCGCTCTCCACCAGCTCCAATCTTCGGTCCGGCCTATTTTAACGCTTTCTCTGGAGAGCTTGATCTCCACCCGCCCGCCGGCGGGGATCTCGCGGGGTTCCTCTCCGTCTAGAGAGAGGAATGCGTCTCGTCCCACGAGCTCGAGCTCGGCGACCTGATCCTCGCCCAGAACCAGCGGCCTGCTGACCAGCGCATGCGGCGCTATGGGGACCAGCACGTAGCACCCGGCATCCCCCGAGATGATGGGACCGCCCGCAGAGAGGGCGTAGGCCGTCGAGCCCAGAGGCGTCGCCGCGATAAAGCCGTCGCACCTGAAGGCGAACAGCTCCTCCCCGCTCACCCGGACGTCCACCGAAATGAGCTGGTGCGGCCGCTTTTTGATGAGCACGGCGTCGTTCGCCGCCAGGCGCGGTTCCTCACCGGAGATCCCAACCTCCAGCATCCGGTACTCCTGGACCTCGAGCCCGCCGCCGAACACCTTCTCGACCCCGGTTTCTATCTCGTCCGGGAGCATCCCCGACATAAAGCCGACCTTGCCCAGGTTCACCCCGAGGAGCACCCGCCCCGGGAACATCCTGGTGGCCCTGAGCATCGTCCCGTCACCACCGAGGACGAAGACCAGATCCGGCTCCGTCGTCCCGTCCGGCTCGTCGTCGGGCCTTACCTCGGAGATCTCCACCCCCCTCTTTTCGAGGGCCGCGACGAGCCGCTCGAAGTAACCCTCGCTCACCCCCGGCTTCGCGACGATGGCGACCCGGCGCACCTCGAACAGATCCCCGCGCTCAACCATCCCCCACGACCTCCCGGATGCACGCCTCGTCCACCTTTGCCGGCGCGCCCCGCACGAGATGCAGCGGGTACTCCCGGTTTCCGGCCCGCCTACCCGGGACCGGCGCGCGCGCCACGCTGGCCGCGCCGAAACCCAGAGTGCCGAAGAACTCCGCGGCGCGCTGGATCACGGCCGTGCGCACCCCCGGGTCGCGTACCACCCCGCCGCGACCGACCAGTTCGGGACCCGCCTCGAATTGTGGTTTGACGAGCAGAACCGCCTCCTGTAGCGAGGGCGTGGTGGAGAAGAGACTCCTTAGGGCAACGGTCAAAGATATGAAAGAGAGGTCGGCGACCAGGAGCTCCGGCTGGAAGGGCAGGTCGTCCCCGGTGAGGTGCCGCACGTTGGTCCTCTCCATGACGACGACCCGCGGATCGTTCCTCAGAGACCAGTCGAGCTGGCCGTAGCCCACGTCCACAGCCAGCACCTCTCTTGCTCCCCGCCGCAAGAGCACATCCGTGAATCCCCCCGTCGAAGCGCCAGCGTCCAGGCAGGCTCGTCCTGCCACGCTCACGCCGAACTCGTCCAGAGCGGCATCCAGCTTCTCCCCGGCGCGCGAGACGAATCTATCTCCTCGTTTGACGATCAGGGCCTCGTCCGGTCCGACGCGAGAGCCGGCCTTGGTCACCACGCAGTCGCCGACGCGTACACTGCCGGAGAGGATCAGGGCCTGCGCCCGGCTCCGGCTCTCGGCGAGACCCCGCTCGACCAGCAAGGCATCCAACCGCTGCGCCTCTTCTCTCATGCCGGGCTTGACTAGCTCTCCCGGTGGCGCACGAAGAACGCCAGCTCCCGCAGTCCCGAGGTGTCCCCTTCGAGGCGCGAGAGCGCCGCGAGAGACCTCTCGACGACCCTGTCGGCCTCGCGCCGGGCGCCGTCGAGGCCGTAGACGCCGACGAAGGTCGCCTTCCCCTGCTCGGCGTCGCTCCCCGCGCTCTTGCCTAAAGTGTCGCGGGTCGAGGTGGCGTTGAGGACGTCGTCCACTATCTGGAAGCAGAGACCCAGCTCCGAGGCGTACTCGGAGATGGCGGCCTGCTCCTCCTTCCCCGCGCCGGCGAGGATCGCCCCTATGCGCGCCGAAGACTTGATGAGGGCGCCGGTCTTGTACTTGTGGATCATGTGCAGCGTCTCGAGGTCCACCCCGGCGCCTACCCCCGTCTGGTCCATGTCCATGACCTGCCCCCCGACCATCCCGTTGACCCCCGTGGAGTCCGCCAGCTCTCGCACCACCTCGAGGACCTGCTCGCAGCTTCCCTCCTGGTGCACGGTGATGAGGGTCAGGGCCTCCCCGAAGAAGGCGTCGCCGGCGAGGATCGCCATCGCCTCGCCGAACTCTTTGTGGGCCGTAGGCCGGCCCCGCCTGAAGTCGTCGTCGTCCATCGCCGGCAGGTCGTCGTGGATCAGGGAGTACGTGTGGATGAGCTCTATGGCTGCCGCCGAAGGCAACACGTGGGCCGGCTCCGCCTCGAAGACCCAGGCCACCTCCATGCACAGCGTGGGCCGCACGCGCTTGCCGCCCGCGAGCATCGAGTAGCGCATGGCCGCCTCGAGAGACTCGAGGCGCGGCTCATCGGTGAAACGCAAGCCCCGAAGGTATCCCTCGAAGGTACGCCGGTGCTGCTCCCAGCGGGTCGCGCTCCGCACCCTGCTAACCCCGCTGTCCATAGCCCACCTTGGCCCGACCTTCCGCGCCCCGCAACACTCCGCCCACGAACGCGGGGGCCTCTTCGCTCGAGAATCCCTTGGCGAGCTCCACGGCCTCGTTGATGGCGACGTCGGAGGGCACGTCCTCCACGAAGAGCATCTCGTAGAGCCCCAGCCGCAAAATGGTGCGGTCCACCGCGCTCATCCTGTGTACGGGCCACCCGACCGAGACCTCGGAGAGCAGCGCGTCCAGCTCCTCCTTCTCCCGCTCGACCTCCCGCGCCAGCCGGACGGCATACTCCTCGAGATCCCCCCTGTACGACCGCCAGCGTTCGAACGTCGCCTCGACGGAACTCTCGTTCACGTCGCTCTGGTACAGGACGAGAAAGGCTTGCTTGCGTGCCTTCCGCCGGCTCAAGGCTCAGGCCCTCGTCAGGTACTCGTCCGTGCGCGTGTCCACCCGCACCCTGTCACCAACGTTCACGAAGAGCGGCACCTGCACCACGAGCCCAGTCTCGAGGGTAGCGGGCTTGCTCCCCCCGGTGGCCGTGTCGCCCTTGAGCCCGGGGTCGGTGTCGGCTACCTCGAGGTCCACGTGCGCCGGCGGCTCGACGCTCACGACCTCACCGTCCGCCGAGAGCACGCTCACCGTGCCGTTGGGCACGATGTACCCGGCCGCCTCGCCGACGACGTCCTCCTGGACCGCGATCTGCTCGTAGGTCTCGGCGTCCATGAAGTAGAGGAGATCGCCATCCCGATAGAGATACGTCATAGGCCGGGACTCGGTCCTCACGCTCTCGAGCTTCTCGCCCGCCCGGAAGGTCTTCTCCACGACCGCCCCCGTGTCGATGTTACGCAACCTCGTCCTGACGAACGCCCCACCTTTGCCGGGCTTGACGTGCTGGAAATAAAGGATCGTGAACCGCTTGCCATCCACCCGGATGGCACTACCGTTCCTGAACTGGTTGGTGGATATCATGGTCAGCAAACTCCCCTTCGAAACGCCTCGTCGCAGCGAGCTGGCACACCAGAAACCACCCGGCGCAGACGCCGCGATATTATCGCATATATTTCGAGCCCGCTAGCCTAGGGTGCCATCCCCCTCATACCAGCCAAACATTGGCCGGGATGACCGGCAAATCCCTGGCTCCTAGCGACCCCCACCGCCGATGATGTACCCGACCGCGGCCCGGTAGCCGTACACCCCCATCCCGGCGACCACCGCATCGACGACCGGTGAGATCACCGACGCGTGTCGCCACACCTCTTCCCTGGAGTGAATGTTCGAGAGATGCACCTCTACTTTCGGCACAGATATGGCTTCGAGGGCGTCGTGAATAGCGTAGGAGTAGTGGGACCAGGCGCCGGGGTTGAGGATCAGGCCCCCCGAGTTTGCGGCCTCGCGGATCCAGCCGACGAACTCCCCTTCGTAGTCTGTCTGGCGGAACTCGAAGCCGACGTCGGGAAACTCGCTACGCAGGATCTCCTCTATATCTTGGAGCGTCCCGGTGCCGTAGACCTCCGGGCGCCGCTCGCCCAAAGAAGCCAGGTTCACCCCGTTGAGGACGAAGATCTCAGCCAACGACGGCTCCTATCGCCCGGCGGGCCTCCTCTTCGCCCACCGGCACGCCCCAGAGAGGTTTGCCCACGTCTTCGAGCAGGACGAACCGGTACCCGTCCCCGCTCCGGCGTTTCTTGTCCCGATCCATCGCCGAGAGCACTTTTTCTACTTCGACGTCTGGCACCCCGAGCGGGAGTCCGGCGGCACGGAGCAGGTCCTCGTGCAGGACCAGGAGATCGGAGCCGAGCTTCTCGTGGGAGAGGTGGGCGGCGGCGACCATGCCCGCGGAGACGGCCTCGCCGTGGGGAAGGTTGAAATCGGCGGCGGCTTCCAGGCCGTGACCGATCGTGTGGCCGTAGTTCAGGATGGCGCGCCTTCCTCTCTCCAGCTCGTCCTCGGCAACGACCTGTGCTTTAAAGCCTACGGAGTCCATGATCAGGGTCCCCAGGGCGTCGAGGTCTCCGGCGCGCGCCGCCCCGATCCGGTCGAGGTCGGCGAAGTAGTCCCCGCCCGAGAGCAGGCCCATCTTGATCACCTCGGCCAGCCCGCGGGAGAGTTCGCGGGCGGGCAGCGTTTCGAGCCAGTCCAGATTCGCCGCCACGAGGCGGGGCCGGAAGAAGCTCCCGATGAGGTTCTTGCCCTCGGGGAGATCCAGGCCGACCTTCCCGCCCACGGAGCTGTCCACCATCGCCAGCAGGGAGGTGGGCAGAGCGACGAAGCCTATCCCCCGCATGAAGGTGGCCGCTACGAAGCCCCCCAGGTCCCCCACCACCCCGCCCCCGAGCGCGAACAGCGTCCCGTCACGCTTGAGTCCGGAGCGGGCGAGCCTGCCCGCGACCTCCGCGTACGTCGCCAGGCTCTTGGATCTCTCCCCGGCGGGGATCTCCACCACGTCCGCCACACGCCACCCGGTGTCTTCGAGCGCGCGTCTCAGCGTCGGCGCGTGCAGCGGACCGACGTTCGAGTCGGTGAGGATGGCTCCGACATTGGGCTCCAGCGCCTCCGAGACGACTCCGGCGAGGTCGAGCCGGGCGCCGACGACGACCGGGTAGGGAGGGGCGACCAGGACCTCTACGCGCCCCGAAGCCACTGCTCTATCTCCCGAGCCACTTCTCCCGGCGGGCGTCCGCGGACGGCGACCTTGAGATCCGCGACCTCCTCGTAGAAGGGGAGACGTTCGGCGTAGCGCCGCTCGAACTCCTCCCGGCTCGCCGCCCGCAGGGGACGATTGGCGCTCCGCGTCCTGCCGTAGAGGATGCCGAGGTCCTCCTGCAGGAAAACGGTCGGGATCTCCCTGAGCACCTCACGGTTTTCGGAACGCACGACGATACCCCCACCGCAGGTGACGATACGCTCCCCGTCGAGCGCGGCGAGGAGGGCGCGATGCTCGAGGTCCCGGAAGTGTCCCTGGCCGTAGCGCTCGAAGATCTCGGGTATGGTGCAGCCAGTCTCCTTCACGATCGTGCGGTCGAGGTCCACGAGCTCCCAGCCCAAGGTGCGGGCGAGGATACGGCCGACGGTGGTCTTGCCGCTCCCCATGTAACCGACTATGGCCACGCGCCCTTCCAAACCCTTCAGGTACGCTTCCCGGTACTTTTTATGCGCTCCACGTAGGCATCATAGCTAGCGCGTATGTCCGTCATGTTGTCGGCGCCGAATTTCTCCAGAAAAGCCTCGGCGAGCACGATAGCGACCATCGACTCACCGATCACGGCCGCCGCCGGCACCGCGCAGGAGTCGGCCCGTTCCTTGAAGGCGCGGGCGGGTTCGCCGCTTGAGAGGTCCACGGTCCGCAGGGCTTTTGCTATGGTCGAGATCGGCTTCATCGCCGCCGCGAGCACGACGGGCTCGCCGTTGGTCATCCCGCCCTCGAGACCTCCGAGTCGATTGCTGGCGCGCGTGAGGTGGCCGTCGTCTCCGGGTAGGATCTCATCCTGCACCTCGCTGGAGCGGTGGGACGCCAGCTCGAAGCCCATCCCGAACTCGACACCTTTTATGGCGTTTATGGACATGACGGCGGCGGCGAGCCTCGCGTCGAGCTTGTCGCGCCAGTCCACGTAGGAGCCCAGACCCGGCGGACAGCCCTCGGCCACGACCACGAACTCCCCACCCAGGGCGTCGCGGGCGTGGCGGGCCGCGTCTATCTCGGCCTTCATCCTCTCCGAGAGATCGGGGTCCGGGCATCGCACCTCGGAGTCGTCGGCCTTGGCCGCCTCCAGCGCCGCCCGCTCCCTGGGGTACGCGACGCCCCCTATGCGGTACACCGCGCTCTCTACGCCGATGCCGAACCCGGCGAGGAGCCTCTTCGCCACCCCGCCGGCGGCGACCCGGGCAGCGGTCTCGCGTGCGCTGGAGCGCTCGAGGACGTTGCGAAGATCATCGAAGGCGTACTTCTGCATCCCGGCGAGATCAGCGTGCCCGGGGCGGGGTAAGGTGATGGGCTCCGGCGGCTCTGGAGGCGGCTCCGGGGACATCCGGTCCCGCCAGTTGGCGTAGTCCCGGTTGCGGATGAGCATGGCGACGGGAGAACCCAACGTGTAGCCGTGGCGCACGCCGCCCAGGAACTCGACCTCATCCTTCTCTATCTTCTGCCGGCCGCCCCGACCGTAACCCTTCTGCCTCCTGGCCAGGTCCCGATTTATGTCCCCGGCGACTAGCCCGAGGCCCGCCGGAACCCCGTGCACCAGGACCACCCCGGCGGGCCCATGCGATTCTCCCGCCGTCGAGAAACCGAATCTCACTGCCGCCGCACACCCTCTCTTCTCATTGCTTCAACCAGCTTCCAGAGGCTAAATATAAACCACCCGCGGACGCGGGTTCACCGCGCAAGCCCGAAACGCCCAACCTCTACGGCAGGTAGAGGTCGCCGCCGCTGTCGAAGAGGCCGCCGTTCCCGCCTCCCTGGTTTCCACCGCCACCACCGTTGCCTCCTGTGCCGGGAGAACCGTCACCGGAGTCGTCCTCGCCGTCCTGGATGCCGTCGCCGTCGGTGTCCGGATTGTTCGGGTCCAGGCCCAGGGCGGATTCCCTCCGGTCGGACAGGCCGTCGCCGTCGGTGTCCGTAGCCTCCGGGCGACCACCGCCGCCGTTCTCCGCTCCGCCGCCCGTTGTTTCTTCCAAACCGGAGGTGGTCTCCGGGGTAGTAGTGGCGCTGGTCGATTCGGCCGGTGCGAGGAGCTGGCGGAAGGGATCTTTGCTCTGGTAGGCGGCGTACGAGTCCACGTTGCGGTTTTCGACCTCGGGGGCGAGAGGGTCCGAGGCGCCGGAATTCTGCGACTGGGCGACGTCGGCCCGGTTCGACACCGGCTCTTCGTCGGGTCCGCTGAGGAAGACACCGGCCACCATCCAGGCGAGAACGAACAGCGCGAGCAGCGCCAGCACCAGCGGTATGACCTTGTTATCCCGCAGGAACGTGTCCACGAACCCCGAGCCGACCGCCGCCAGGCGCCGCTTCAGGCCAAACAGAGACCCTTGCAATCTATGGTGCACCGGTCGTCTCCCCGGTGGTGGTCTCGGGGGGAACAGGCGCCGCGGGAGCCGCGCCAGCGGGCACGTCCTCCGGCTGGAAGTAAACTTCTGCCTCTATCTCGACCTGCAACGGCTGCTCGATTCCTTCTTGTACGGTGGTGCCCGTGGTGGCCTCCACCTCCTCGTAGGTGACCCCATTGACCGTAACCAGCCGGGCCAGGTTACGTGTCCTGAGCAAGAAGTCCTGCAGTTCCTCGTACGTTCCTTCGAAAGACATTGTAATCGGTACGACGGAAAAGTCGCCACCTCCCGGCGGCGGACCGGGGGTTCCGGGCTCGATCGCGAGCTGCGTCACGCCGGCGGCCTTGGCTATCTCCTCGATCTGGACCACGAGCGTGGGGATCTCGGGCTGGGCGGGAACCCTCTTGGCGAGCTCCAGCAACTGGCGCTCGGTCTCCGGGGCGTTGCGTTTGACAGCTTCGAGCTGGGCGACCTCCTGTTGCAGGTTCGCCAGCTGGGCCTCCTTGTCGGAGCGCTCCTGGGCCCTCTCGTCGAGAGTGTTCAAGAGCGGGCTCAAGAGCAGGAAGTAGTAGCCGACGACGAGGAGCACGATGGCCAGAAGGCCGAGGATCAGGATGTTCCGGTCGCTGCGGTTCACCGGCGTTCGATCCTCGAACGGTCGACACGAGCCTGGTTCTCCGCCGCGGCGACCTCGGCGGGCGACCCACCGTCGAGCCGTACCTCGGTTCCATTCTCGCCCACCACCGTGACGAGCTCGGAGTCGACCTCGAAGCTTATGGCGGGCTGTGCGAAGGTGTCGCGGTCGAGCTCCGCGGAGTTGAGCTCCGCGTTGGCGAGGTATTGCAGGTTGTTCATCTGCACGATGAAGTCCGCCACGTTCTGATACCGGGGCAGGGCGACCCCCGTGAAGGTGATGGCGCCGGGCGGCTCGAGTGGCTGTTCGACCGGCGCCTGGATGCTTATCGGGGCCGCCTCGGCGGTGAGGGTGTCGAGCGCGGTGGTCTCCGGTATGACGAAGGCGAGACCCTGCAGGAACTCGTCCCACGGGAACCGGGTCCGGAAGATGCCGTCCGCCACGGGTTTTTTGGCCTCGAGTTGCGCCTGGAGGTCTCTGTACGGGGCCAGCTCCGCCAGTCGCTGGTTCTGTTGGGCTATCTGCTGATCCAGCCCCACTATCTCGTCCTCCACGCCGTTGAGCCGCGTGAGGAAGAACAGATACATCCCGACCATGGCGATGAGCGCGACGGCCCCGACGATGAGAAGTATCGCCGGTGTCCCGCCGCGGAGCCTCTCGGCGGGCCGGCGGCGTTCTTCGGGCGGGAGGAGGTTTATCCGCCTCATTCGTCCTCCATCGCCAGGCCGAGCGCCACCGCCAGAACCGGCTCCATCGCCCCGAGCTGTTCGTCTGAGACGTTGGACCGGTTGGCGGCCAGTTTCTCCACCGGGTGGCCACGGTGCGTAGGGATGCCCAGCAACTCGCCGAGGTAACCGTCGAAGCCCGGAACGAGCGCCCCCTCCCCGGAGACGAACACCTGCGAGACCTCCCTCGACTCCGGCTGAGAGTGGTGGTACTCGATGGAACGTTGCACGTCCTCGGCCAGCGTCTGTACCGCCTCCTCGAGGCCGTGCCGCACGTCGTAGGCGAGCGCGGGGTCGAGGTCGTCTTCCTCCGGGCTTTCGTCGCCCCCTTCTCCGGCGCTTTCGGGCTCGTAGCCGAGCCCGGCCCGTGGGTTGAGCGCCTGCTTCTCGGCCTCTTCCTCGGGGAGATCGGCGGCGCCGGCGACGGCCTCCACGAGGCGGTCCATCCCCAGAGGTATGAAACGGGTCAGGGCGGGGTTGCCCCCCTGGGTGATCACGAGGTTGGTCAGCTCCGTGCCGACATCCACCAGCAGGGTGGACCCTTCGTCAAAAAAGGTATCCGGGAGCGTAGAGCGCGTCAGGGAGAGCGCCTTGACGTCTATCCCCGCCGGACGCAAGCCGCCGGCGCGCACCGCCGAGATGTAGCCCCCGACCATATCCTTGTGGGCGGCGACGATGAGTATCCGATCCAGGTCGGATCCCTCGCTCTGCGGGCCGAGCACCACGTAGTCGAGAACCGCCTCGTCCAGCGACATGGGGATGTGGTCCTGGGCTTCGAAGGTTATGGCGCTCTTGAGGTCCTCTTCTTCCATGTGCGGAAAGTCCAGGAGCCTCACGACTACCCTCTGGCTCGCGACGCCGAGGATGACCGACTTGCCCTTGAAGGAATGCGAGGACCAGAACTCTTTTATCTCGGCGGCGAGGAGGTCTGAATCGGCGACCTCGCCCTCGCTTATGACCCCCGGCGGCAGCCTGTGATACCCGACGTGCCGCAGGATGTAGTTGCCGCCGCTCTTCGAGACCTGGACGGCCTTGAGGGCGCCGCGGTCTACGTCCAACCCGATGGCCGGTGAGCCGCCGAATCGCGGGAGGCTGCCTAGGCGCTCCACGCTCCCACCACCTCCCAGAAGAGACCCTCACCCACCGGGAGACTCAACTTTCCTCTCTGCCAACGTGCCGCAGCGCACCAACCTCCACGTCGCCGTCCACGACCGCCTTGCGGCCGACGCTGGAATTCTGCCCGAGGGCCACCCGGGCTCCGACGCGAGCCCCCGGACCGACGATAGCCCCCGCGGAGATCCAGGTTCCCGCCCCCACCTCCGCGTCCCGATCCACCACCGACATCGGCCCCAGGAAACAGTGGCTCCCGACGGCCGCGTCCGGATGCACGACGGCCGCCGCCGCTACCACACACCCGTCCCCGACCACCGCAGCACCGGACACATAAGCCTCGGGATGCACCGCACTCAAGAACCTGGCACCCAAACCCCGGAGCGAGTTCGCCACCCTCAGCCGCGCCCCGTTGTCCGTTATCGCCACGACGACGTGCACGGTCTCGACGGAGAGCATGCTCTTGAGCATCCCAACGTCCCCCAGGATCGGAATCCCTCGCACCTCGCCCGAAAGCGCGGCGTGAGCGTCGTCGTAGAACCCCAGGATGCGGTCTTCGAACCCGCTCGCCAAAAGCACGTCCAAAGCTACCCGCCCATACCCGCCGGCCCCGACTATGGCCACTCTAATCTCCTCGTCGAGGTCGATACGCTGCATCTCGACTTCCGGTTCAGGTGTAGAGGTGACTGCTTCGGGCTCTCTTATCTCGCTCTTCTCCCGCTCGAAGATTTGCCGGGTTCTCCCAGCAGTTTAGCACCCTTGCTGGCATCTTGCGCCTATAACTACATCATGGACCTGGTCCTCACGGAAACACAACGGGTAGTATGCTCACGCCTCGAAAGCACCACTGAGGGTATTACCGCGGAGAAAATCCGGTGTCGAAAGACGCTTCGCGCCCGGCATCTGGAGCTCCAACACCTTGAGAGCGCCGGTGCCGCACCCGACCACGATGCGCTCGTTTTCCGTATAGATATGGCCTGCATTCAGGGGGAGGTCGCCTTCTCCAGGGATTCTGGCGCGCGGGTCTTTTTCTTCAAAAACTCTGGCGCGCCATATTTTGAGTGGGCCCTCGATCTCCGGGTGGGAGGTCCGCGCCCCTATGTGGGGCGACAACGCTCGGATCAGATCGTGCACCTCCCTCACACTCCTATTCCACCTTATTATTAGATCCTCATCCAAAAGTTTAGATGCATAAGTTGCATAACGATTGACCTGCTCGGTGAGGGTCACCGTACCGGCTTCGATTAAATTCGATACCTCTACTACAGCTTTAGATCCTATCTGAGCGAGCAGCATGGAGAGTTCGCCGCCGGTCATATCGGGTGGTATCTCGACGGTGCGCTGGAGGGCCATGGGGCCGGTATCCAGACCTTCGTCCATGCGCATTATGGTTACGCCGGTCTGGCGATCGCCGTTCATTATGGCGCGTTCGACGGGGGCGGCTCCGCGATATTTCGGGAGGAGGGAGGCGTGCACGTTCCAGGCGCCTTCACGGGCGGCGTAGAGGGTATCGGGGCGCAGGATCTGGCCGTAGGCTGCGACGACGAGGGCGTCGTGGTCCGAGATCTCCCCGGAGACCTCCGATATGCGGGCCGGTTGGCGCAGGGGCAACCCGAGGGAGCGCGCGAGTTCGGCCACGGGGGTCGGCTGTTCTTTGCGGCCCCGGCCCCTGCGGGTGTCGGGCTGGGAGATTACGAGACCCACCTCGTGGTCGGAGGAGACGAGGCCGCGCAGGATGGTGGCGGCGAAATCGGGTGTGCCGGCGAATGCTATTCTCAAAGCGTGTCTGCCGGGGCGGTCAGCTCCTTACCCGTGAGGAGCCGCTCGCGCCATTCGCGCATGGCGGCCTTGCGGGACTCGCGGTCGGTGCGGTCCAGGATCAGGACGCCGTCGAGGTGGTCTATCTCGTGCTGCAAGATCCTCGCCAGCAGGCCCGAGGCTTCTATACGGAGCGGGGTGCCCGAGGCGTCCTGGCCGGAGACCGTGACCGCTGTGGGCCTCTCGACCTCGACCTGGATCCCCGGTATCGAGAGGCATCCCTCGAGCTCCTTCCCGGTGGTGTCGGTGGCCTCCTCGACGACCGGGTTGACGATAACGTACTCCTCGTCCTCCAGAGCCGCCACCAGGACGCGCCTGAGCCGGCCGACCTGGTTCGCGGCGAGCCCCACCCCCTCGTGCTCGCGCATGGTGGCCAGCATCTCCTCGGTCAGGTGCGCGAGCGAGCCGTCAAAGCTTTCGACTGGCGCGGTGCGGGTTTTGAGCACCGGATCTCCGAATGTCCTGACGTCGAGTGCCATGTCTTGCTATACCTCCTCGGGATCTACCTCAACGCGCGCCTTCAGGCCGCGGGTCTCCGCCGACAGACGGGCGGCCAGGGTTCCGGCGCGGGCTACTACCGACCGCTCCCCGGATCGGAGCAACACCCGCCAACTCGGCGCTTCCCCGGCGCCTGCGAGGAGGACCGGGGCCGACATCTCCACCCCGGGCTCCAGGGCCGGTCGCAAGCGTGATTCTACCGTACGCAGGACGGCGTCCCCGGGACCTTCCAGGGCCAACGACGCCAGGTGCGCGAAGGGCGGGTAGCCCCAAGCGCGGAGCCGCGGGAGCTCGGCGGCGGCAAAGGCCGGGTAATCGGCGCGAACCGCCGCCCGCAGTGCGTAGTGCTCCGGGAGGCGGGTCTGGACCAGAAGAAGTTCCCGGGCGGCCTCGGCGGCGCCGAAGATCAGGCGGAAGGCCCGCTCCACGGCTCCGATGCCGCTCCCCAGAAGAAAAGAGTCAGCGTCGGGTAGGATCACCGCGTCCCACTCTTCGTCCAGGATGGAGTGGGCGGTACCCACGATCACGGGCGCGTCCTCAAGCTCGCGCTCGCCGGCGGTGATCAGACCCACCGGCTCCTCTAAAGAGGTAGAGATCTCCTCTCGCACCCGCTCGACGGCGAGACCGGTCGGGCTCACGCGATCCGAGCCGCACTCCCCGCACTTATCCGTCGCCTTCTCACGAAAGCCGCAACGGCTGCAGATGAGAAATCCGGCCTTCTCGTGGAGGGTGAGCGGGAGGTCGCACTCGGGACAGGAGCGTACGGCCCCGCACCGGTTGCACCTTACGGCCGTGGCGTATCCGAGCCGGTTCGCCACGACGCCGACGCGTCCTCCCTCCCCCACGACCTGGCGACACGCGCCGAGCAGGGTCGAGCTGAGGATCGCTCCCGAACCTCGCACGTCCACGATGCGGACGGACGGCCAGCTTTCGGCCTCGCGGGCCGGGAGCTCCTGGATCCGGGCTCGCCTCCGGGTCTCCCGGGCGTAGATCCGGAGCGACGGAAAGGGCGAGAGACAGAATACGCCGGCTCCCTCGATGCGGCCGCGCTCGAGTGCGACGTCCCGGACGTGAATGGGGAGCCCTTCGTAGCCCGGCTCGGCCCGGTGGGCCTCGTTGGGCTCATCCACGACGCAGATGCTCCCGAGGCGCGCCAGCGGCAGGAGCGCTGACGTGCGGGTCCCTACCAGCACGTCCACCTTTCCTGCGCGGGCGGCCTCGTAGACGGCCGCCCGGTCTCCGCCCATGCCGCTGTGGTAAGGCGCCACCGTACGGCCGGCGGGAAGCACGCGCCGCAGGCGTCGTACCAGGCGCTCGACCGCCTCTATCTCCGGGGCCAGTACCAACGTGCGCTCTCCTCCTTCGATCGTCGCGCGCCCCACGGCCGCGACCGCGTCCTGCTGCTCCCGGCTGGGCATCCTCCACAAAAAGGCACCCCCGTGTCTCACTGCCGGCTCCGCCACCCGCAGAAAGGGTTCGAGGTCCTCCACCGCTCCGTCGCCCCGGGCAGCGAAGACGGGGACGGGCTCCGGGCGCCTCACGAGCCTCGCGGCGCCTCTCTGGACCAGTCTCCGCAATGCGTTCCTCGTCGCTCCGGCCTCGGACAGCAGAACCGAGGTCGCAAGACCGTCTTCGTGCTCTCTCAAGAGCTCGAAGAGCCGTTGCTGCCGGGGGGCGCGGCTCAGGTCCGGCGAGCTCCCCTCCTCGACCACCGCCCACTCGACCGTCGCCCGCCGCGGTGGCGCAGGCGAGAGCAAGATCCGCCCGTCCGACTCGGCCGTCCGTAGACCCTCGGACCCGAGCGCGCGCTTCAGGGTTGCGCGCGCGATGTGGTCGCCCTTCTTCCAGGGCCAGCCGGGAGCGGGTTCGAGTATCCGGTAACGGCCGGTGTTGAGGCCGGGGGGCAGAGCGGCGCGTAGCACGACGGGTAGCGGCACGGCTGCGGCCTGCGCAACCCATTCGCACAGCTCGACGAGATCCGGCACGAGCGAGAGTTGCTCCGCGACCTCCCGGAGGTCTTCTCGCGCGTTGTCGTCTTCAGCCTCTATTGCGACCACTATCCCGAGCCGGTGGTGACCGGAGAGCGGCGCGACGACCGCGGTCCCGACGCGGACCCTCCGTCTCAAGCGTTCGGGGACCCGGTAGCTCAAAGGAGGAAGCGCGTGAGTGGGGATGAGGAGGCTGATCCGCACCGCCCGGGGATCTCGCGAAGCGCGAGATGTCACGCTTATGGCAGGGTGGGACAACTACAGACCGGCGGCGCGGCGAAGCTCGGCGGCGCGCGAGGTCTCCTCCCAGGTAAAGCCCGGTTCGCGGCGGCCGAAGTGCCCGTAGGCGGCGGTCGCGCCGAACACGGGCCGTCGCAGCTTCAGATCCCGGATGATCACGCCGGGCCGGAGGTCGAAGTGTTCCCGGATCAGGGCGCTCATGGTGGCCGGGTCCACGTTGGCTGTCCCGAAGGTCTCGACCATCACGCTCACAGGCCGGGCGACGCCGATGGCGTAGGCGACCTGGATCAGGCACCGCCGGGCGAGACCCGCGGCGACGACGTTCTTGGCGACCCATCGGGCGGCGTAGGACCCCGAGCGATCCACCTTGGTCGCGTCCTTGCCGGAGAAGGCTCCCCCACCGTGCGGGGCGGCCCCGCCGTAGGTGTCCACGATGATCTTGCGTCCGGTGAGCCCGGTGTCGCCCTGAGGTCCGCCGGTGACGAAGCGTCCGGTGGGGTTCACGAGGATGTCGGCTGTGGCTTCGTCGAAGAACTCCTCGGGCATCACGGGGCGGATGATCGCCTCGATGATATCGTCCCTGATCCGGTGCTCCACCCCGTCGCGATGCTGGGCGGAGATGAGAACCTTCTCCACGCCGACGGGCCGGTCCCCCTCGTAGCGCACGGTCACCTGGCTCTTGCCGTCGGGTCTCAGGTAGGGCAGGTCGCCGTTCTTGCGGACCTCGGAGAGGCGCCGGGTCAGGGCATGGGCCAGGGTTATGGGCAGCGGCATGAGCTCCTCGGTCTCCCCGCAGGCGTAACCGAACATCATGCCCTGGTCGCCGGCCCCGATCTCCTCCAGATCGTCGCGCTCGCGCACCTCGAGAGCCCTATCCACGCCCTGGGCGATGTCCGGCGACTGGGGATCTATGGAGGTCATGACCCCACAGGTCTCGGCGTCGAAACCGAACTTGGCCCGGGTGTAGCCGATCTGGGAGACCTTCTCGCGCACGAGGGCCGGGATGTCCACGTAGCACTCGGTGGTCATCTCCCCGGCGACTATAACGAGCCCCGTCGTCACCAGCGTCTCGCACGCGACCCTGCTTTGTGGATCTTCAGCGAGCACCGCGTCGAGGATGGCGTCGGAGATCTGGTCCGCTATCTTGTCCGGGTGTCCCTCGGTGACGGACTCCGAGGTGAAAAGATGCGAGGTCCTGAGCTGCTGATCGTCCGCCGCCCTCCACGCGGTGGTGCCGACCGTCTTCTCCGCCATCCTATTCCTGCCTCTCCTTGCTCATCTCTTCTAACAGGCTGTCCAAGATAACGCGGGCCACATCTTTTTTTGAGGCCCGAGGGACGAAACGTCCTCCCTCCCGGCCCACCACGTAGACCTCGTTCTCGTCGGCGCCGAACCCGATGCCCTCCCGCGAGATGTCGTTTCCGACCACCAGGTTCACGCCCTTGGAGCCGAGCTTCTCGCGGGCGTCGGCGACGGGGTCGCCGTGCGTTGCGGCGAATCCTACCACAAAGAGGTCGGGATACCTCTCCCGAACGGCACTCAAAACGTCCGCCGTCGCTTCGAGCTCCAGGCTCAGGCCGCCTTCGCCGCGCCGGATCTTCTCCTTCACCGGCGAGGCGGGGGTGAAATCTGAGACTGCGGCGGCCATGACGAGCGCATCGGCCTCCGCCGCGCGTCTCAGTACCTCCGCCCGCAACTGCTCCACGGTCTCGACGGCGTTGGTCTCCGTGCCCGGTTCCACCGCCTCGACGTTCGCCGCGACGACCGTTACCCGGGCCCCGAGCCGCACGGCCTCGCGCGCCAGCGCCAGCCCCATCTTCCCGGAGGAACGGTTGCCTATAAAGCGGACGCTGTCCATCGGCTCGTGCGTGCCGCCGGCGGTCACCAGCAAATGGAGCCCACTCATGGGGCCGCCGAGACCTCCCAGAACCCTGGCGACCACCTCCCCGGCCGGGGCCATGCCCTCTCCTTTGCCCAGGATGACCTCGCAGCCGTCTTCGCGCAAAAGCGCAAGGTTCTCCTCCACGGCGGGGTGCCCGGCGGTGGAGGCGTCGAGATCCGGGGCGACGAAGACGGACCGGGCTCCGGCGGAACCTCCATCCAGGCCGCGGGCGAGCCGGGCCAGGATGCCGGCGGTCGCCGGCGCGCAGAGAACGGCCTCGGGAAATTCGGAGGGCTCGTCCACCACACACGCCGGGTCTTCGAAGGCAGCGGGACCGACGAAGCACCGCGCTCCGGGCTCCAGGATCACCTCCACCCGGCGCCCAGATCCCGAGATCTCGCGCGAGATCTCGGGAGCCGCCAGGGCTCCGGGACCCGGCCCGACCAGGTGGAGGATCAAGGTCGGAAGACCCTATGCGGCGCCCTGGTCCTCCTCTTCGGAGGAGCCGTCGGACGAGGCGTTCAAGAACTCGTTTTCAACGTCCTCCTCCGGACGCTCCCGGAACCCGACTTCCAGCTTGCCCTCCCGCATCTCCTCTATGGCGATGCTCAAGGGGTGCTGGGAACGGGTGTGAACCTGCGGGCCCGGGATCCCCAGCGACTCGTTCAGTCCCAGAGTCGCGGTGTACTCGTTGATCTGGCGCGCTCTCTTGGCGCTGGCTACGACCAGCCCGTACCGGGAGTCAACCCTGTCCAGAAGCTCGTCTATCTTGAGGTCGTGCATCATCCTCTCCTCCTGCGACTACTCTTTGCAGTGTCTCTATCATGTCCTTGCGGGCTTGCTCCCACGCTCCGTTTACCACCTCGTAATCGAACTCGTCGCGGGCCGCGACCTCCTTTATCGCGGTCGCCATGCGGCTTTCGACCGACTCGGAGGTCTCCGTCGCCCGCCTTTCGAGCCGCCGGCGCGTCTCCTCGAGGGAAGGCGCCCGGACGAAGACCATCACGGCGTCGGGACGACGCTCCTTGACCTGTCTCGCCCCCTGGAGCTCGATCCTGAGTATGACGGAGCGCCCGTTCTCCAGTAGCTCCTCCACGCTCTGCTTCGGCGTGCCGTAGAGATTACCAGAATACTCCGCCCATTCGAGCAAGCGGTCCTCCTCGATCCACCGCTCGAACTCTTCTCGGGAGAGGAAGACGTGATCCCTGCCGTCCACCTCACCCTCGCGGGGTTTGCGGGTCGTGGCGGAGGCAATGAGCGCGAGCTCCGGGATGGCGTCGAGTGCGGCCCGGATCAGGGTGTCCTTGCCCGACCCGGAGGGCCCGGAGACGACGATCAGCCTTCCTCGTCGCAACCCAGAGCCCTGATCAAACGGTCCCGCTGGCCGTGGGTGAGCCCGACGAGGGTCTTGGAGCGGCTGACCCCGGCCTCCCTCATGACCCGCGTGACCTTTATTCGTCCCATGCCCCGCATGGCGAGGAGCATCTCCTCGACCTTGGCGCCTCTGAGCTCCTGGGAGGGGTCCATGAGCAGGTCGTAGATCCCGAGGTCCCCGCTCTTGAGCTCCTGCTTGGTGGCAGCCCGGGCGAAACGCACCCTGTTGGCCTCCTCGAGCGCGCTCCGCCGTTCCTGGGTCGTCCTCTCTGGTGCCCGCCTCAACATCGACCCGCTAGTATATCACCGGCCGTCGCAATCCGCCGTTTAGCGGCGGATTCCCCGCAAATCGCCGGTCAAATCCGCGGCGCCCAGCCCCATCCCGTCCAGGTAGCTTACGAACTCGTCGAGTATCTCTTTTGGATCCCGGACGAAGCTCGCCGTACCGATCTGCACCGCGGTCGCCCCCGCGAGCATGAACTCCGCCACGTCCACCCCGCTCGCGACGCCGCCGCTACCCAGGATCGGCACACGTGCCACCCGCGAGACCTCGTATACCGCCCGCAGCGCCACGGGCTTTATCGCCGGTCCCGAAAGCCCGCCCCGCACCAGCACCTCTCGCCGGTGGGCGTCTACGGTGAGCGCGGGGATGGTGTTCATGACGGTCAGCGCGTCAGTACCGGCCGCCTCGGCCGCCAGGGCGTTCTCGACCACCCCTTCGAACGTGAGCTTGGTGAAGATCGGCTTGCCGGGGACGGCTGCCCGGCAGGCTGCGACCACCTCCTCCACGGAGGCGGGGGTCGCGCAAAAGATGAGCCCGCCGCGTTCAACGTTGGGGCACGAGAGGTTCAGCTCTATCGCCGCGACGCGCTCGTCGGTGCCGAGGCGTCCGCAGAGCTCGCCGAACTCTTCGACTGTATCCCCCGCCACCGAGACGAAGATGGGCAAGCCGAGGTCGAAAGCGTCCAGCTCCTTTATGAACTGTTCCACGCCCGGGTTCTGGAGCCCGATGGAGTTGACCATCCCCGCCGGGGTCTCGGCCACGCGCGGCGGCGGGTTGCCCGTCCTCGGTGTCGGGGTCGTGGTCTTGGGCAGGATCGCCCCGTACACCCCTTCGACTTCGCCGAGCGCCTCCTTCGCCAGCGTCCCGGAGGCCGGGATCAGGGGCGTCTTGAGCGGAATTCCGCAGAGCTCGACCGCGAGCTTCTCCCCGGTCATCCGCTCGCGCACTACCATGCCAGGACCTCCGCGCTGAAGACGGGTCCCTCGACGCAAGACCTGACGTACCCTCTCCCCCGCACCGGAACCGCGCACCCGTTGCACGAGCCGTTACCGCACCCCATCCTCTCCTCCACCGAGAGCTGGCAGAAGCTCCTCTCGCCTACTTCCCGCTTCACCGCGGCCAGCATCGGGTTGGGGCCGCAGGCGTAGACCACCGGGTAGCCCTCGAGATCGGGGACGGCGTCGAGGACCGTGCCGTGGGTCCCCGCCGACCCGTCCATCGTCGCCATCCCGGCGCCGGGGAACTCCCGGGCGACCTCCGCCGTGACACCGTCGGCAAAGCCCAGAAAAACGTCGTGGGGAATGCCGAGCTCGGCAAGGCGCCGGCTGAGGACCTTGAGCGGCGCGACCCCCACCCCGCCTCCCAGCAGGGCGGCCCGTCCGCCAGCGGCGTCGATCCGGAAACCACGCCCGAGCGGAGCGCTGACCTCCATCCGGGAGGTGTGATCCAGGAGCGTCGTGCCGCGCCCGCGCACCTCGAACAGGAGGCTCGCCACCTCCCCGTCGTGGTCGTAGAAGGAGAACGGCCGGGCCAGGAACGGGTCCAGGGTGACCGGGTAGCCGTTCGCTCGCGCCATCACGAACTGCCCGGGCTCGACCGGTCCTCGCCAGCGGTAGCGGAGCACGGTGTAGTTGCCCACCCTCTTGCGCTCCTCGATCGTTACGCCGTAGAACTTCACGCTCTCGTCACGTAGAGGCCCTGCAAGGAGTTCACGCGCCTGGCGCCGCCCCGGATCCCGGCCTCTATCCCCTGCACGGCGGCTGAGGCGGCGGCCAGAGTGGTAATGCAGGGGACGCCGTGTATGAGGGCCTTGCGCCGGATCAAGTACCCGTCCGTACGCGCCCCGCGGCCCCAGGGGGTGTTGACGATAAGATCCACCCCTCCGTCCTCGATCATGCCCAGAACGTCCTCCCCGAGCTCTCCTATCTTGGGCACCACCGTCACCGGCAGCCCGTTGTTCTTCAGCACCTCCGCGGTCCCCTCGCTCGCGGAGATCTCGAACCCCAGATCCGCAAAGGCTCGGGCTATCAGGACTACCGAGCGCTTGTCGCGATTCGCCACCGAGATGTACACTCTCCCCGCGACCGGAAGCTTCTGTCCCGCGGCGACGAGCGCCTTGGCGAAGGCGCCTCCGAAGGTGCGGTCTATCCCCATCGCCTCGCCTGTCGAGCGCATCTCCGGGCCGAGCAGAGGATCCACGTCGGCGAACCTGTCGAACGGGAAGACGGGCACCTTGACGGAGAAGTGGCCGTTAGTGGTGTGGTGGAGCCCCATGTCCCTGAGCTTCTCGCCGAGGAGCACCCGGGTCGCCACCTTCGCCAGCGGTACGCCGGTCGCCTTGGAGATGAACGGCACGGTGCGCGAGGCGCGTGGGTTGCACTCGATGACGAGCACGTCCTCGCCGCGCACCACGAACTGCACGTTCATCAAGCCCACGACGCCAACGGCGTGCGCCAGGCGTCTGGTGTAGTCCTCGATCCTATCCAGCAGAGCCCGGTGGATCGTGATCGGGGGCGTGACACAAGAAGAGTCCCCGGAGTGCACCCCGGCCTCCTCGACGTGCTCCATGATCCCCCCGATGTACACGTCCTCGCCGTCGGAGACGGCGTCCACGTCCACCTCGACGTAGTCCTCCATGAACTTGTCCACGAGGGTGGGGTGCCCGGGGCTCGTGTCCGCGCTGGTCCCCAGGTAAAGGTCGAGATCCTCGTTGTTGTAGACGATCTCCATCCTCCGTCCGCCGAGGACGTAGGATGGCCTTACGACCACGGGGTATCCGAGCTCCCGGGCCACCTCCCGCGCCTCCCCGGCCGTCTTCGCGGTGCCGAACCTGGGGTGCGGGATACCGAGCTCGGTGAGGAGCCTACCGAAGCGGGAGCGGTCCTCGGCCAGATCTATCGCGTCCGGGGAGGTGCCCAGGATCTTCGCACCGGCCTTCTCCAGCTCTCGCGCGAGCTTCAGCGGGCTCTGGCCGCCGAACTGCAGGATCACACCCTCCGGCCTCTCCCGACGGATGACCTCTAGGACGTGCTCGGCGGTGAGCGGCTCGAAGTAGAGGCGCGTCGAGGTGTCGTAGTCGGTCGAGACTGTCTCGGGGTTGGAGTTGATCATGACCGCATCAAAGCCGCTCTCCTTGAGGGCGTAGCTCGCGTGGACGCACGCGTAGTCGAACTCTATGCCCTGCCCGATGCGGTTCGGCCCGCTCCCCAGGACCACCACTGAGGGGTTCTCGCCACGCTCGACCTCGTCCTCGACTTCGTACGTCGAGTAGTAGTAAGGCGTCCGGGCCGGAAACTCCCCGGCGCAGGTGTCCACGGACTTGTAGGTCGGCGAGATGCCCAGAGCCTGCCTGACGCCCCGCACGACCTCCGTCGAGGTGCCCGAAGCAGATGCCAGGGCATCGTCGGTGAGCCCGATCCTCTTCAGTTCCCGCACCTGCTCCGCGCTCAACGGACCGGAGATAGAACCCTCCGCCGCCACGATCCTGGCGATCGAGGCGATGAAGAACGGGTCTATCCGCGTCTTCTCATGTATCTCCGGTATGTCCATGCCGGCGCGCAACGCGTCGAAGACGGCGAAGACACGATACGGGCTCGGCTCGTCGAGATATGCCTCCACATCTCGAGAGTCCACCTCGAGCGAGGCCATCGCCTTCATGAGGCTCTCGGTAAACGTCCGGCCTATCGCCATGACCTCGCCGACGGAGTGCATCCGGGTCGTCAGGCGCGGAGCCGCCCCCGGGAACTTCTCGAAGGCGAAGCGCGGTATCTTGGTGACGACGTAGTCGAGCGCCGGCTCGAAAGACGCAGGCGTCGCCCGCGTGATGTCGTTCGGGATCTCATCCAGCGAGTACCCTACCGCCAGCTTCGCCGCTATCTTCGCGATCGGGAACCCGGTAGCCTTGCTGGCCAAGGCACTCGACCGGCTCACCCGCGGGTTCATCTCGATCACGTAGAACTCGTCGCTCCCCGGATCCACCGCAAACTGGATGTTGGATCCTCCCGTCTGTACCCCGATCTCTCGTATTATGCGGATAGCGGCGGTGCGGAGGGTCTGGTACTGCCTATCGGAGAGGGTCTGGGCGGGGGCGACCGTTATGGAGTCGCCGGTGTGGATTCCCATGGGATCGACGTTCTCGATGGAGCAGATGATGACGACGTTGTCGGCGAGGTCGCGCATGACCTCGAGCTCGAACTCCTTCCAGCCGGCGACGCTCTTCTCGA
>WUUC01137250.1_pt1 | contig 23232 bp, 21 predicted proteins | sample 6278441 | NCBI WGS metagenome assembly WUUC01 (sample SAMN13675441, study PRJNA597444) | soil metagenome | isolation source: soil | place: USA: Washington | collected 2017-10
CTCCGGCAGGACTTCCTTGCACACATCGACGACGATGCCGATCGCGCGCATGAACATGAGGTTGTCGCGAGGAGTCTTGAAGCTTTTGGTCGTCTTGAACAGATCGCCGAACGCTCCGAACACCTCCTGCATGTTCTCCGCCTTCTCCACCTTGTGGTCGAAGATGACCGAGCGCGCCATGGGATGAGAGAGAGCGGTCTTGGCCCACTGCTCGACCAGCGCGCGATCCTCCTCGCCGATCATTCCCTTCTCGATGAGCCCAGAAACGTAGAGGCGCGGGTTGTTGAAAAACGAGCCCATGAGCTCCATCATCAGGCCGCGGCGAACGTTGTCCGGTAGCTTCTTCACCATGCCGAAGTCGAGCATCGCGAGCTTGCCGTCCGGTGTGCAGAAGCAGTTGCCCGGATGTGGATCGGCATGGAACAAGCCGCCGTCGAAGGCCTGCTTGAGAAACGCTTCCACGTAGACGGTCATGAGCGCACGGCGGTCTATCTTCCATTCCTTGAGCTGCTCCAGGCGGTCGACGTTCACGCCATCGATGAAGTCCATCACCAGCACGCGGCGTGTCGTGTAGCGCCAGTAGATCTTGGGGACGATCACGCCGAGCGGGGCCAGCTCTCTACCGAGCGCCTCGGTCGCCTTGCCTTCCAGGATCAGGTCGAGCTCGCGGCGTAGAGGTTCTTCGGTCTCCTCCATCATCTGCATGAGATCGAACGCTTTCCAGAGACGCGCTGCCGTGCGCACCATGAAGCGCAGCAATGCCATGTCGATGTCGACCGAACGTTCGAGCCCCGGATGCTGGACCTTGACCACCACCTTTTCCCCGGTGCGCAGGCGCGCCATGTGCACCTGGCCCATCGAAGCAGTGGCGATCGGTACTTTCTCGAACTCCTCGAAGATTGCCAGCGGACTGCCACCCAGCTCGCTCTCCACGAGGCTGGCGATCATGGGGTACGCGGTAGGGGCCACGCGGTCACGCATCTCGCGGAACTCCTCGATGTATTCGGGAGGCAAGACGTGCGACTGCATGCTTGCGAGCTGACCCAGCTTGACATTGGTCCCCCGCAGGCGGAACGCCGTGCGCTTGAAGCGCCGCGCGTTGCGGCGATGCAGGCGCGAGCGGTTCTCGGCCGAGAGCGGAAAGCGCAACACGGCTCCGCGGAACCAGGCCCACACATAGGACCAGAAGATCATGCTTTCCATCCACACCAGCCCGAACACGTGCCGGAACGTCTCGCGGCGTTCGCGCCTGTGCAGCGCGCGCACGAGCGAGACATCGGCTCGCGATAGATTCTTGGACAAGCGTTCGACGAACGCGGTGAGCACCTTGCGCGCGATCTGAGGTTCGCTCTCCATCAGCTCGACGAAGGCGATCTTCGGCAGGTGCAGACATCGCGTCTCTCCCAGCGCGCGCACGCTCGCAGTCGTGGGGTCGGCGGTGACCAGACTCATCTCGCCGAAGTGATCGCCCGCCTCGAGCTTGCTGAGCACGTGATTGCGCTGTCCGCGCATTCCCTTGGCAACCTCGGCGTGGCCCGAAGTGAGCACGAACAGGCCCGTTCCGAGAACGCCTTCGTCCAAGATGCGCTCACCGTCTGCATAAGCCCGATCTTCGCAGCGACTGGTGACGCGCGTCAGCTCGTCTTGCGACAGGGCGCGGAAGAAGCCGAGCTTGGTCAAAGTTGCGCTGAGTTCCATGGGACGCCAAGTGTCCTGCTGCAGACACGCAGGGGTCAACGGTGTGAATCGTGGTCGTTCACGCACCGAAAGGTGCCTTGCAGGCGCTCTCGCGGCCGCACGAGCCCAGGCGAGGCGTTGCACGCGTACTCTGCGCCGAGCTCGAAAGCGATAAGATCGCTCCCGATGGCAAGGGGAACCAGCTTCGGACTGCGAGCTCTCGATGCAGGCGCGCTCGCCCAGACCGTGCAGCAGTACGGCGGGGCGGTGGCACACGACGCGACGCTCGGGCGGGGCCGTGAACGCTGCGAAAGCCGCGCAGAGCCGCTCACCGAGGTCCGGCTCGGCGTGGACCTCGAAGTGCTGGGTGTGCTCGGTGAAGGTGGCATGGGCGTGGTGCATCTGGCCCGGCATCGCTCGCTAGAGCGAGAGGTTGCTATGAAAACCGTGCGCGCCGGCGCCCCGTCCGATGTGCTCCTCGCGCTCTCGAAAGAGGCTGTCCTTACCGGCAGTCTGGAGCATCCGGGCATCGTGCCGGTGCACGCTTTCGGCCACGCGCCCGACGGTCGGCCGGTGATGGTCATGAAGCGCGTCGAGGGCGTACCTTGGCGCGAGCTCTTACGCGCACCAGACCACCCCCACTGGGGGACCATCGGCTCGTCCGATCGGCTCGTAGATCATCTGACTATTCTCATGCAAGTAGCCAACGCCCTGTGGTTCGCGCACAGCCGAGGCGTGGTGCATCGGGATGTCAAACCCGAGAACGTCATGGTCGGTGAGTTCGGCGAAGTCTGCCTCGTGGATTTCGGAATCGCAGTGCGCACACGCGATGTGGCAGACGCGGCCGTGCCCATCGCGGGCACACCATCGTACATGGCCCCGGAGATGGTCGCGGGCGGGCCGATCGACGCGCGCACCGATGTGTATCTGCTCGGCGCAACGCTCTTCGAGATTCTGCGCGGGCAGCCGCCCCATCGCGGGGCAAATCTCCATCAGGTGCTGCTCGCTGCCTACGAGGCGCAGCTACTTCCGTTCGGCGACGACATTCCGCAAGAGCTGGCGGCCGTTTGCCAAAAGGCGTTGGCGCGGCAGCCCACCCAGCGTTTTGCCTCGGCCCGCGAGTTTCGCACGGCGCTGGCAGACTTCCTCAATCACCGTGGCTCGATTCGTCTGGCGAGCCGGGCCGAGGCGCTGCTGCGCGACGCCGCTTCTGCCTCGCTGGACGATCACCAGACACGTCTGCGGCGCCGCATCCTCCTGACGGAATGCCGCTTTGCGTACCATCAAGCCCTGGCCGAGTGGCCTGACAATGCCGCGGCACGAAGCGGTGCGGTACGGTGTCTCGAAGCGATGATCCAGCTCGAGATCGAGGAGGGCCACGCCTCCGCGGCCAGAGCGTTGCTGGGAGACCTACTGCCGAACAGCTCAGCGCTGCTGGGTGAGCTGGACGCGCTGGAGTGCAGGATCGAAGCGGAACGGGCAGCGTCGCAGCAGCTGAGGCTCTTCGCGCAGGACATGGATCCATGGCTCGGTCATCGCACGCGCCGGCGAGCCGTCTTGTGGTTCGCCGGCTTTGCAGCGCTGCTGAGCGTGGCAGCGCTGCAGGCGACCACGGCAGGCGAGCTCAGCGCCGAGCGCGTCGTGCAAGTGGGCATCGTCAACGTGGTCGTCGTGGGCGCCATCGCCGGCGCGCTCTGGCGCAGACTGTCGCGCAATGCGTTCGGCCGGAAGCTCACCACGGCCGTGGTGACCATGAGCTTGTTCATGCTGGTGCAGCGGCTCATGGCTGCTCGAACCGGTCTGCCCGCACACGTCACGTTGACCATCGACAGCCTGCAGCTGACGCTCGCACTGATCATGGGCGGCATTGCTCTCGCGCCGTTTCTGCTGCGGGGCGCGGCGCTCACCGGGCTGGGCTTCGCCCTGCAAGTTCTCTGGCCTGGTCACGCGCCCACCATCTTCAGCATCTCGACTGTCGCGATGCTGCTCGTGTTGGGCATGTTCTGGCGTCCTCCGTCCGAGAGCTGACATGCGTGCGCCATGAACGCCGCGCGTTCCCGCTTGGGCCCAGTGTGGCCTTCGGCTTGCACGAGTTGTCGCGCTGCTGGCACGTTAGCCCGCGTGTCTGTCGATTGTCCGCCAAACCACGCTTACTTCCGCGCCAACCACGGCCATTGGCGCTGCCAGTTTCGGTTCGAGATCGTGGATTGGCGCGCCTTCCGCAACTGTCCCATGGGCTGGCTGGACAGGCTGCGTGTCCTGTCCTTGGTCTCGGTCGCACCATTGCTCGGACCTCTCACGCTCGAGACCAGCGTCGACTATCACCGGGCCGGTGCAGGCGGTCTGGTGCTGCACACGACCCGTGTGAGCAAGCTCGGGATGACGTTCCTTCGCAGCGTCGAGCGCCTCACGCTGCTCGACAATGGCAGAGATTTGACGATGGCCGGCGAGCAACATTTGTGGCCTGCGCTGTGGCATGGGCGCGCTTTCGATGGCACCGGGCAGGTCGACGAGACAGGGACGCGGGCTACATACGACTTTCCCTTCTTCGGCACGCGCATGCGGCAGAGCGCGCAGATTGAAGGCGCGGGAGTTCGGCTCTTACAGGAGACGCCGTGGTCTCGGAGCAGCCTGCCTCTGGAGCGCGTCGAGCCACCGCCCTCTTGACGGCTGCTGGCAAGTGGCGGCGTATTCGCGGGTGCTGCCCATTGTGTTCATTCCTTGACGTGTGGATCCAAAAGTGAGTGCACTTTCAATGAGTTGCAGTGCCTTTCGTATACAGACCGTATACGCATTTTGCCGCGGATGACTAGTTCGCGGGGCTGGTTTCGGGCACTTTGGGGGGCATGGCACTCGGCGCCCGCATCGATGTCTTTCGTTTCCTCGATCACCGCGCCTACCTGCGCGCGGTCTACGAGAGCGGGCGTGAGCGGGGTCTTGGCTATCGCGCGTTTTCCAAGCGCGCAGGGTTGGGCTCGCCCAACTACTTGAAGCTCGTGATCGACGGCGAGCGCAACCTGACGCAGACCATGGCGCAGCGCTTTGCGCGCGCCTGCGGACTGGACGGCGAGGCCGCGCTGTACTTCGAGGATCTGGTCGAGTTCTCGCAGGCCAAGACCTCGCGCGATCGCGGCGAGCGCTATGCGCGCTTGTTGCGCTTTCGGCGCTTTCGGAAAGAGCACAAGCTGGGCCTTTCACAGGATGCCTACCACTCGACGTGGTACTTGTCCGCGATTCGGGAGATGGTGGGGTGTCGCCACTTTCGCGACGATCCGACCTGGATCGCCGCGCAGCTCGTGCCGAGCATCCGCCCGCAGGAGGCTGCCCGCGCGCTCAACGCGTTGCTCGAGCTCGGTCTGCTGGTGCGCGAGGCGGATGGCACGCTGGCTCGCTCGCAAACCATCATCCTGGCCCCGCCAGAGACCCGCTCGGTGCACCTCGCCAGCTTTCATCGCACCATGATGCAGCACGCGGCCGAGTCGATCGACCGGGTGCATCGCGACCAGCGCGACTTGACCGCGATCACGCTGCGCGTACCGAATGCGTCGATCGCGGAGCTCAAGCAACGATTGAGCGCGCTTCGACGCGAGCTGCTGGCCTGGAGTGAAGAGCAGCCCGACGCCGATCAGGTCGTGCAGATCAACTTTCAGCTGTTCCCGCTCACCGCGGTGCTCGAGTCGAAGGAGACATGACATGGGCTCGCATTCACGCCGTGGACGCTTCTCGCCCCCGCTCCGGCGGCGCAAATCGTGGCAGCCACGCGCGCTGATGTTCTGCGTTTTGCTCGCAGGCTGCAGGGCAGAACCCGAAGCGCGCGACGACGGCGACGAGCCGGGGCCTCTGGCCGGCAGCGAAGCGGGAAACCCACCGATCGCGGATCACGAGGTCTGCGCCGACGAGAGCGGCTGCAAACTGAGTGCGCGGCGCTTCGTGGCTGCGCTGGCCGAGCCGCTCGAGCTCGAGCCGCTTCAGGGGAGCTGCGTCCAGGACGTGAGCAGCTCGTATTGCGAGTGCAAACCCGCGGGCTACGCCGCGTCAGCACGCGATCCCCTGGTCTTCGCGTGGCCAGCGCTGGTGAGCGCCAACGATGCGGCCGATTTGGAGCGTGGCTGCTTGCTCTGGACGCGCCTGGCCGCCGTGCTGCCGGCGCTGCGCAGCGACCCGCAGAGCTGCCTCTTTTCCCCGCCCGAGCCATCCGCGTGCGAAGCCGATGCGTGCGGCGAGCTGTGCCGGCAGGTTCACGAAGCTCGCGAGGCCGACGCCGCCTTGCGCTACGACGCTCAGCTGCGCTTTGCGCGTTGCGGCCACTCCGAAAATGCCTGCGCCATCGTGTTCGAGCTGGAGGGCCGCTGTTACGCCAAACATGGAGCCCTGGGCGTCGAGAGCCAGGGGCCTTTCGACTGCAGCCTGTCGGACACGCAGATCCTCGATAGGGCCTATCCGGGTTGGGATCGGCCAGCGTCAGAGGACGACGCGTCCTGAGTGTATGGCAGACGATTCAAATGAAAGTGGAGGTCATCGTGAAACAGTACTTGGCAGTGCTCGCTATCTGCGTGACAGGAGCGTGCTCGGACATCGAAATTCCGCCCTCGGGATCGCAAATGCCGGCGACCTGTGGAGCTGCGGCAATGCAGAAAGACTGCGAGCGACTCGAACGCTGCGTCTGGACGGAATGTCCTCCGAACGCCGATTGCCAATTGCCCGCCTGGTGCGCGGTGCGCGAACCGGCGGGACCGAACTGCGGGCCCGGTGGGGACCCATACGCGCTCCAACGTGGAAGTGAGGAGGTCGGACGGGCGGAGGTCGCGATCGGTGCCGCCTACCGTCCGTGCGACGAGGACGCAGACTGCATGCTGGTGTTCACAGGCTGCGACGGTTGCTGCCAGCAGGATGCGATTGCGAAGTCGCTCGAGGGCACGTACCAGGAGAACTTTCGGGCGGCTTGCACCGGCTACGCTGGCGGCATCTGCGACTGTGAGTACTTGCCCGCCGACGCGCGTTGCGTGGAACGCAGCTGTACGCGGGTCCTGACCGCCAGGTAGGGTCAGAGCGAACGTTATCCCGCCACATCAGCCGCCAAATGCTTCGCCAGCCAGGCACGCCACAGCGGCTGCGCGTCGCGCGCTACCTCCTGTGCTCTCTCCCCGTACAGGTAGAAGCTCAGGATCGCATTCGTCTTGCTCTGCCAGCGATGCACGCCGATCAGGGCGATGCCGGGGGCGGGCTGCTCCAGGCGCAATGTGACCGAGCAACCTTCTTGCGTATGTTGCACGCGCTGCACGCACCCGACGAGGGGCGGCACTCCGGCCGCAGCGGTGCGCTGCTCGCCGACTTCTGCTCCGCGCACGCCGAGCGCCGTCGCGACGTGTTTCCACGCCTCTTGCACACTCGCGGGGTAGGCGCCCATCGCGCTCAGCGCGCCCACGGGTTGGTCGGTGAAGTCTCGTAGGTAGGCGCGCAACACTTCGAAGAAGCCGGGCCAGCCCTTCTCGAAGCCCTCCATCTCGTCGTCCCACGCGTCCTTGGAGGTAAACAGGCTGTGCACCATTCTCACCACGCACGAGCCACCCGAGCGACTGACAATCACGACTTCGGTGGCCAGCGGCGGGGCGTCGCCGCTCCAGCCGCGCTCCTCGTAGGCGAAGCGCGATCCGGGCTCCCACGCCGTGACCGTGCCCGAAGACGTGGCGCCGCCGTCCAGCGTGAACGTGATAGCGCCCCCGACGCGCTCTTCCACGGCCGTGGGTGTAAACCAGGCGCTGATGCCGGCGCCGGTGGCGATTGCGCGCCACACCTGCTCTGGCGTTCCGGGCACGAGCACCTCCAGCTCCACCCAGCGCCGCTCGTCGTTTTTCTTCAGTGGCATGTCCCTTCCTTTCTCGCGTGCTCACTCGGCTTTGGGTAGGCCACGATGACCACGCGGTGGTCGCGTCCGGACTCCACGGACGCATGGTGATAGCGCTCGACCAACGCAGCGATCGCGCGCGTCAGATCCTGAGTGAAAGCTGCCCGCTCGGCTGGCGAGGCAAAACGAATCTCGAGATCGAGCGAGAGCGATGCGAGGCGCTTGTTGGCGCTCGTTGCGCGCTGCCACAGCCCGCCTACTTCGCGCACGACTCGCGCCGCCAGCGCCACGAGATAGCTCGCTGAGAGTCGATCCGTCATGCGCGCGGGATCGGCGGCCGCGGATCCCATCGCCGCAGGGGAGATGACATAACTGCTCGCGGTCGCTTCGAACACGCGCTCGGTTAGTCCGCCCCACTGGCGTTGCTCCACCACCCGCACCAGACCGAGCACCTCGAGCGAGCGCAGGTGATAGCTGAGCTTCTGCCGCGGCACGCCCAAACGTGCGGCCAGGCTTGCGGCGGAAGCGGGCTTCACCAGCTCCGAAAGCAGCCTGCTTTTTACGGGATCAAGCGCTGCCGCGGCCGTGGCAGCGTTTTCGATGACCTCTACGGCGAGCATACGAACAATTTCCATTGAAAGATATATTTGTCAATGGACTATCACCTCGGCCGGGCCCGCCGAGACCTCGGTGAGCCTGGCGCTGGCCGGTCAACCACGACGCGCTCGGCCGCTCGCCTTTGCGACACGGCAACGAGCTCCTGTGACCCGTCCTGCAAGCGCAGCGCGCGGCCATCGCGCCGCCCGCGCGTCCGCCCACGAAGCGGGCTAAGTCAGGGATCCGAGAGGATCCACGTGGCTACCAAGGGAGCTCTTCACCGTTCTGGTGCCAGAAGCCGCCAGAGTTCTTCAGCGAGAGCGCGTCGATGCGTGCCAGGAGGCCTCGCGCGGCGTCCTCTGGCTCGATCTGGCCGCGTCCCTGGATCATGTCCGTCTTCACCATGCCGGGGTGCAAGATCGCGACGGCGATTCCGTCGGTCTTGAGATCGTGCGCGAGCGATTTGCCTGCCATGTTGAGCGCCGCCTTGCTCATTCTGTAGCCGTAGGCTCCGCCTGACGTGTTGTCTGCGATCGAGCCCATGCGACTGGTGATGAGGGCGACCTTCGAGCCCTTCCGCAGCGAGGGCCGAAGCATTTGCGTGATGCGAAGCGGGGCCAAGGCGTTCACCTCGAACTGTCGCCGGATGCCTTCGACATCGAGCTGCCCGAGACCCTTGTCCCAGAGCAGAATGCCTGCGTTGTTGATGAGAACATCGACCGTGCGCTCGCGCACCGCTGCGCGAAGCTTGTCCAGGCCTTCGTCGCTGGTCACCTCCACGCCGTCGAGGACCTCGACGCCAAGCTCCGTCAACGCCGTCGACGTGTTGCGGCAGGCCGCGAGCACTTCGTCACCGCGCCCTCGCAAGAGCGCGGCGAGCGCAAGACCGATTCCACGATTGGCACCCGTGACGACCGCGAATGGCATGAGTCAGGCATGGGCCAACTCGAACCTACCGTCAATCGGTCGCCGCGTTGGCACGGGCTGGGAGGGACTTGACGCGCGCTGCCCGCGCCTTCGGCGGCCTCAGGTGATGTCGCAGTGCTGCAACATATAGTCCACGTGAATGTAGTCCCGCACGTGCGTGATCCGGTTCCCGGCGACTCCGATCTGCACCACGCAGTGCGGCAGCCACGTGCCCTCCTGGGTTTGCTGGCATGCGGACCCGCGCGCGAGCACCTGCCGAAAGTGCACGATCGCCTCCACACCGTCGACCTGCGCCAGCGCCAGCTTCCATTTCCACGGCAGGCCGCTGTAGTTGGCGAAGTAGGGAGCATCGCGCAGCAGCGACTCGCTGCCATGGACGACTTCGAGGCGCGCCTCGTCGGAGAGGAGGGCACGTACGCCGTCCCAGTCGTGGCGATTGAAGGCGGCCAGATAGCGCTCTACCAGCTCACGCTGCTCGGGCCGAAGCGACTTGTGCTCGCTCACGGACGTCTGCCCGGTCTGTTCGAGTGTGCTGCGCCCGCGATGCAGGGCCGCCTTGACCGCGCCCACGCTGCACCCGGTAATCTCGGCGGTCTCTTCCAGCGACCAGTCGAGCACGTCTTTCAGGACGATGCAGGCGCGCTGCCGCGGTGGTAGCTCGGTCACGATGCTGGTGAGCGCCCGCTCCACGCGCCGCCGCTGCTCCACAGCTTCGTCCATACCGGCCTCCTCCGCGCTGGAGTGCTCGTCGTCGACCGCGCCGAACAGCCGCCGGGCGCGCAAGAAGTCGATGCACTTGTTGTGCGCGATGCGAAACAGCCAGGCCTTGAGCGAGCTGCCTTCGCGCAGCTCAGCGTAGCGATAGAAGGCCAGCACCAGCGCGTCGTGCAGCACATCCTCCCCGTCCCAGGGGCTGCCGGTCATGCGCGTGCAGAAGCGGTGCAGCTCGGGGCGCAGCGCCTGGCACGCTGCATCGAAACGCAGGCGCGTCTCGCTCGGCTCCTGACTCAATTGTTCATTGGCAGTCATTTTCGTCTCAAGGCCTCGGCCCTCATCTGTTAACGAGTGGGCGTGGGAAAAGGATACGCCCGACGAAGCAGCGTATCCCGGCAGGGCCCATTCTCGTCCTAGCAGGGAAAGGATGGACCCATGCTGACCTACTACGACTGGAATGCCTCTCCGAACTGCCTCAAGACGAAGATTCTTCTGCACGAGCTCGGCATCGACTACGAGCAGCGCAGCGTCGATCGCGCGACCCTGACCAGTGAATCGTATCGTGTCATGTTCCCGGCAGGCCAGGCGCCTGCCATCGAAGATGGCGCGCTTCGCATCTCTGAGTCAGGCGCCATCGCGCTCCACCTGGCCGGTAAGCACGGCGCTCTCATTCCCGGCGAGGCGGGGCGGCGTGCGCTGATGTACCAAGCACTCTTTCTGGAAGCAGCCCTGCTCGCACCCACGGTGGGCGGTCAGGGCCTGTTCGGCGAGTTGTTCAAGCCGGAGGCCGAGCGCAACCTGCCGCGCATCGCGGAGCTGCGCGCCAAAGCGCAGCGGGTCGCCCAAATCCTCGGCAGCACGCTGGCTGAGCGCCCCTACTTCGCCGAGGAGTTCAGCATCGCCGACATCCAGCTCTACGCGGCCATCAGCAAGTCGCTCGAGGGCGGCGTATTCGATGACCCGCCGCGCAACCTGGTAGCCTGGAGCAGCCGCATGACCGCGCGACCAGCGGTAGCCCGCGCGCGCGAGCAGTACATCCACTATCGGTCGTCCGAAGTGGCGCGTGCGTCCTGACCTGCCGCTGGGCACAGGCGTCTATTCTTTGTGTGCTTTCTCCGCGATCGCGCCGATTCACGCGAGAGGGGGTATGCACGCGTACGCCGGGCGCCTATGGTGGCAGAGGAAGCGGTGTGAGAGGTGGCACGCTGCGTTCGGAGGAGAACGGCATGCCTATCCAAGACACAGAGCTGAGCGCGACAGAGCTGAATTTGAAGCAAGAGTGCATAGGGGCTGCCAACGAGAAGGGGCAAGCGAAGGCTGACGTGGACATCAGCCGCGTCGAAGCGCACCAGCAGGGCAAAGGCCATTCGCTCGGTGCGTCCTATCAGGCCCGAGCGCACGCCCCGGGTATGACCACGATAACCGGTGTAGGGAACACCGTGGCATTGGCCCTGAAGAACCTCTTGGAGCGGATGCCGGTTCAGTGACGCGATCGCCTTCGGCGCATCGATAAGCCCTCCGGCCCCCGGCGCGAGCGTGCTTGCCCTCCCCAGGGCTGGATTGAGCTGCGGCCCGCTTCAGCCGGTGATAACCATCCAGCATGAACCTCACGATGACGCGCGCCGAGCGCGAAGCCTTTCTCGCGGGCACCCACGTGGGCGTGTTCGCCGTGTCGGAGACCGGTCGCGGTCCTTGCGCGGTGCCCGTTTGGTACCACTACGCGCCAGGTGACGTCGTACGCATCACCATGCCGCCGGACTCGCGCAAGGCTCACCTGCTGCGTGAGGCGGGCAGGGCGTCTCTGTGCGTGCAGCAGGAAGCCCTACCGAACAAATACGTCTCGGTGGAAGGCCCCGTCGAGATCTCCACGGAAGACGTCAAGGACGTTCAGCGCGAGATAGCGCTGCGCTATCTCGGACCCGAGCTCGGCCAGCGCTATCTCGCGGGTCTGGCGCCTGGTCTCGCGAACGAGGTCCTGGTGGTGCTGCGCCCGGAGCGCTGGTGGTCCGTCGACTTCTCTCGCTTGAGCCTTGGTGATCCCCTTCGAAAATCGTAGCTGGCCGATGCAGTTCGACACGACCGCGTTCCGGCGTTGACAAGCCAGGCGCGCGGTTGGACTGTGCGGCGTGCCTCTCGAGCCAGCGTCACGCCTGTCCGCTGACGGTTCACCTTTCGAGCGCGCCTACATCTTGTTTGCCCTCACCTTGGTGGGCGCAGTGAACTGGGCCGACCGTCAAGTCGTCCCGATCTTGTTTCCCGGCATCCGCAAAGATCTGGGGCTTTCCGACACCGAGCTCGGCGTCATCAGCGGTCTCGCGTTTTCGCTGATTTACGCCATTTCTAGCTTCGGGTTCGGGTACGCCGCGGATCGCTACCTGCGCAAGCGGGTCATCGCGGTCGGTCTCCTGATCTGGAGCGTGGCCACGGCGGCTTCGGGTTTGGCGGAGAGTTTTTGGAGCTTGTTTGCGGCTCGCTTCGTCACGGGCATTGGCGAAGCCAGCCTGTACCCGTGCGCGTTGTCGCTGATCGCCGAGACATTCCCGGCGGAGCGCCGTGGACGCGCCCTAGGCATCTTCGGTGCGGCCGCCGCCATCGGCGGAGGGCTGGGCGTGGGACTCGGCGGCAGCCTCGCCCAGACGCTCGGCTGGCAGAAGGTCTTCTTCATCTACGGCGGGGCAGGGCTTTTGTGTCTCCCTTTGCTGTTGATGGTGCCGGAGCGGCGTCGCTCGAGGAACCCCGCGCACGACGAGTCGACCGCCAAGGTAGTCCGGGAGCTGCTCACGGACCGCCGCCTACGCTGGCTCTGGGCCTGCGGCGCGCTCGCGCTCGGCTCGGGGCAAGGCTTCGGCGCCTGGGGCCCGTCGTATTTCGTGCGCTCCTTGGGGCTGGAAGTAAAAGAAGCCGGCGTCCTGTTCGGCATCGCCGCGCTCACCGGCGGCATCTTCGGAGGCATCTTTGGCGGCGCCCTGTCGGATCGCCTGCGCAAGACGCGTGCGGGCGCCGAATTCGTGGTTCCCGCCTGGGCTGCTTTCGCCGGCGCTGCGCTGGTGTTCGTCACCATCGAGGCGGGCCACGGTGTGCTTGCGAATGCGGGCGGCCTGCTGGCGACGCTCGCGATCTACGCGATTTTCCCGGGACTCTCCGCGAGCATGCTGAGCTTCGTGGCCCACCATCGTCACGGCGCCGCGGGGGCGCTCAACACGCTTTTTCTGGGCGGCATCGGCGCCGCAACCGGTCCGTTCGTGGTCGGTGTGGCGTCCGATACCCTCGGCAGCCTGCACGCAGCGCTCTATATTCCCATGGCCGGCCTTGCGCTGGCTGGAGTGCTTGCTCTCTGCGCCGGCAAGGCAGCGCGCACGCGCGGCGAAACTGCCGCCGGCTCGGCCGCACAGCGTTCCAGTGCAGGATGCTGAAGTTCGCTGGAACGTTCGCCGTCACCACGCCGCGCTCTCCGCACCTCGAGACAACACGCAGAGGCCCTTGCTCCCGGCGGAGCTCACCAGTTACGGTCTTGGTCCGGGCCTGCACGCAGGGGTTACCCGGCACGCAGGCGAGCTTCTCGCTTACCGGCTTGGGGCATGCGCGATCGGCTCCTCGCAGGAGATCCAAACGGCACGGGTAGGCACATGGAAACGGTAGTTTACAAATCGGTCGTCTGGGTTCACGCACTGGTCGGCGTGCTCGCGAAGCACGAAATCGACCGCGCAGAGTTGTTCCGCGGAACCAACGTACAGCCGAGCGTTCTCGGCGATTTCCGCGGACGCGTGTCCCTGGACGAGTGGCGCGTACTGGTACAGCGAGCGATGCTGCTCACCCGGGATCCCGGTCTCGGCATCACACTCGGCGGCAGCGCCTCCGACAACATTCTCCAGATTGTGGGCCAGCTCGCAGCGGCGTGTACGTCCCTGCGCGAAGCCATGCGCATGTTCGAGCGTTACCGGCCCATTCTGGGCAATGTCAACCGCTTCGATCTGGTGGAAGAGGGCAACCGCGGCTACCTGGTGTACGCGACGCAGTACCCGAGTCCGCATGCCCCGCAGTTCGATGCGGAACTGGCGCTCGGTCTCATGTATCGCTCCTCGCGTCGCTTTGCTGCGCGAGACAGCGACGATGCCCACGAAGTCTGGTTCGAACACCCGACACCCTCCTACGCCGCCCGCTATGCGGAGGTGTTTCGCTGTCCGGTGCGGTTCGATCGTCCGCGCAACGCGATCCTGTTCCCGAGGGAGTACCTCGACCTTCAGCAGGTTTACGCAAACCCGAGGCTCGCCGACGTATTGCGGGACGGCGCCGATCGCATGCTGGCGGAACAAGGCGCTCCGAGTCTGCCCGATCGGGTGCGTGCGATATTGCGCTATGAAGTCGACCTCCGCGGCGTGACTGTGTCGCGCGTGGCCAAGGTGCTGAAGCTCGACGCGCGTACGCTGCGTCGGCAGTTGCAGCAGGCCAACGCCCGTTGGTCGCTCCTGGTCGACGAAGCGCGCTGCCGCATCGCGTGCGAAGAGCTGCGCCGCGGCGATACACCGATTCGAGAGCTCTCGGACCGGCTGGGCTTCTCCGAGCAGAGCGCCTTCAACCGCGCCTTCAAGCGCTGGACGGGAGTGACCCCCGCGAACTACAGCCGCGACGCAGTCTCGCCAATGCCAGCCCGCGTCGCGCCGCTCGGACGCATGCGCCGCGATTCCGACGCCGCGGCCGCGGACGAGTAAGCCCAGCCTCACCGAGTGCTAAGCGACCGCGCCTTCTCGCAGCAGTGCGTCGAGCTCGTCTTCCTCCAGCCCCCAGGCGCGCAGGGCCATCCGCGTATCGGCGCCAGGTTCAGGGGGTGGACACTGGATGGCTGCGGGCGTCCTGGAAAAGCGCGGCGCAGGGGCGGGCTGAAGCACACCGGCCAGCTCCACGAAGCTTTGGCGCGCCACGTTGTGTGGGTGCTGCGGAGCCTCGCTGGGGCTCAGCACGGGCGCCACGCACGCGTCGCTGTCAGCAAACGTTTCGCACCACTCCGCACGTGTCTTGGTCTTGAACAGCGCAGCCAGCGCGCGCTTCATCACAGGCCAGCGCGTCCGATCCAGCTGCGCGGCAAAAAGCGCGTCATCGCTGAGCTGGAGCACGCGCAAGAACTCTGCGTAGAAGGCAGGCTCGAGTGCGCCCACGGCCATGAACTTTGCATCGCGCGTCTCGTACACCTCGTAGAATGGTGCGCCGCTGTCGAGCAGATTCTCGCCGCGCGCGCCGCTCCACGCCCCGGCATGGCGAAACGCGTGCAGCATGGTGCAGAGCAAGGCAGAGCCGTCCACCATGGCGGCGTCCACGACCTGACCTTGGCCGCTGCTCGCGCGCTCCAGCAAAGCCGCGAGCACGCCGCACACCAGCAGCATGCCGCCGCCGCCGAAGTCGCCCACCAGATTGAGTGGCGGCACCGGGGGCCCACCGGCCCTTCCGATCGGCTCGAGCGCACCCGAAACCGCGATGTAGTCGATGTCGTGTCCGACCGCCGTCGCGAGCGGTCCCGCCTGGCCGTAACCGGTCATGCGCCCGTAGATCAGGCGTGCGTTACGCGCGAGGCACGCATCGGGACCGAGACCAAGGCGCTCCATCACGCCGGGCCGAAAGCCTTCGATCAGGACGTCGGCTTGCTGCACGAGGCGCAGCACCAGCTCGATACCGCGCGGGTGCTTGAGGTTCACGCCCACGCTGCGTCGGCTGCGGTTCAGCAGGTCCCAGGCTGGAGTCTGTGTGCCTCGCACGAGCGTGTGGCGCTCGAGCCTCAGCACGTCGGCGCCCATGTCGGCCAACATCATCGCAGCGAAGGGGGCCGGGCCCAGGCCTGCCAGCTCTACCACTTTCAGTCCGCGCAGCGGACCCTTGGCAGAAGGAGACGCGTCGTCGCTGGCGGCGACCTCGGTGCTGTCCTTCGCGGGCTTCAACGCTGCACTCCGATCCGAGCGAAACAGGGCGCGCTCGCCTTGTGCGAGGCGCCGCTCCGCACTGCAGCCATCGAGCGTTGACCGCGTGAATCCGGTGGACGGCTCGCTGTCGTTGCACCGAACGTGACATGCACGGGTCGAGAACGCATGGTTGTTCAGCTCTCAAACTGTCTGGTGACAGTAGTGCTGAGCGACTTGGCTGGAGCGGTCGGTATGCCGTCTCTCACTTCGAGGGTTCAACTCGAAGCGTTGGACCCACTCTCGGTCTCACACGGATACAACGGAACGTTCAAAATTTTTCGCCCGCGCTGCCCGAATCCATCACTGACTGCACTCCAGGACTGTAGAAGTCCACCCGAGCTATCAAACTTGCAGTCTGCTTGCGCCACGGACGCCCGGACTCGAACGCGAGGACTGCTGCCGAACCCGGCCACTGCAGACACTTGCTGCGCCGAAACAGGGCTCGGAAGCCGGCTACCTTCTTTTGTGCTGGCTATCTCCGCGTCCTCAAGGTACGCCCGTTCGGCGATAGCGCAGAGGTTTCAGATGGCTCTTAAGCACAGTTACTTGCTCGGTCTGATCATGAGTACGGCCTTCGCCTACGCGTGCGACGAGGAAGATCCCAACTATATCGACTCCGGCTCACCCATCATGGGCGTAACCGGCGGGAACACGGCGGGTGGCAACACGGCAGGTGGCAACACCGCCGGTGGCCTCACGGCGGGTGGCAACACCGCGGGTGGCCTCACGGCGGGTGGCAACACGGCAGGTGGCAACACGGCAGGTGGCAACACCGCGGGTGGCCTCACGGCCGGTGGCCTCACGGCAGGTGGCAACACCGCCGGCGGAAACATGGCGGGTGGCAATACCGCCGGCGGAAACATGGCGGGTGGCAACACCGCTGGCGGAAACACCGGCGACGGCGGAACCGACGCGGGAACCCCGCCCCGCGATGGCGGCGGCGACAGCGGCCCGAGCACTGGCTCCGATGGCGGCCCGCCCGTGTCGAGCGGCGGCTGCACCCCCGCACCGACGGGCACATTCCAGACGAGGGTTGTCACCGGCACGGGCCCGGGCGGTAACTACACGATCCACCGGCCGACTACGCTCGGGGAAAACGGCTTCGTGCATCCCCCGATCGCATGGGGCAACGGCCTGGCCACCGTGCCGGGGGACTACACGGAGACCCTCAACAAGCTCGCGTCGAATGGATTCGTCGTGATCGCAAATCCCGGCACGGGCAGCGACCCGCAGGTCGTGCGCCAGGGGCTCGAGTGGCTGCTCATGCAGAACTCGTCCGGGGAATACATGGGCAAGCTCGCGGTCAACTGCGCTGGCACCATCGGCTACTCCATGGGTGGCGGCGCGGCGGTCGGCGCGGGCGCGCACCCGGCAGTCAAAGCTGTGGTGTCCATCCACGGCTTGCAGGACGCGGCCGAAAACGTGAAGGGACCGCTCCTGCTCACGACCTCCACCGGGGACAGCTTCGTGACCAAGGAGGCCTTCGTGCAGCCCTGTTACGATCGCTCGCGCACGCAGCCGACCATGATGATCACGCACTCCCCTAACGGTGAGGTGCTGCTCTTCGGCGATCACTTGGAGCCACTCGGCGGCGGCGGTCACGATACCGAGCCGGCCATCGCGTGGCTGCGCCTCTGGCTCTACGGTGATCAGGCTCAGAAGGCGTGGTTCTACGGGGCGAACTGCAAGGCGTGCACGACGCCGTGGATGATGCCCGCGAGAAAAAATCACAGCTGGGATTGAGGATGCGCGCGGGCTGTCGGTCTGTCTGCCTGCTCGCGCTTTCGTTCGGCGCGCTGCCGGGTTGCGACGGGCCGCGCGGCGGGCCAAACGCGCCCAGCACACCGCCCATCCCACCGAGCACTGTTCCCGCAACGGACGCGAGCACGGAGCTCGAACCGGCGGCGAACGTCGTCGGCAAGGCCTCGTTCTCATGCGATGAGAGCGCCAGCGCCGAGCCCGCGCAGCTCAGGCGTCTGACGATGACGCAGTACCGGAACACCGTGCGCGACCTCGCGCGCTGGTCGCTCGGCGATCCGGTTCTAGCCGAACAGGCGGTCAACTCCGCCGGGCTGGATAGCCTACCGCGTGATCGCCGCCAGCCGCCGCTTCACGATCAGCACGGCGGCTATCGCAGGCTGGACCAAGCCGTAGACCAGAGCCACGTTGACGAGATGTATCGCGTTGCAAACGCGCTCGGCAGCGCCCTCACCAGGCCCGAACACCTGGCCCAGGTCGTAGGCAGCTGCGCCACCGATGCCGATGCGACCAACGATGAGACGTGCGTCTCGACTTTCATCCGTGGCTTTGGCGCACGGGCGCTCCGCCGTCCGCTCGATGAGGAGGACGAGCGCTTCTATCGCGTCGTGTACGGAAGCGATCCCGCTACCAATCCCGCGGCCTACGCCGATGTCATTGCGGTCATGCTGAGCTCGCCCGAGTGTCTCTATTTCGTCGAACACGGGGAAGCCGAGGTCCCGGGCGAACCCGGCAGTTACCAGATTTCGGCGTATGAGCTCGCGTCGCGCCTGTCCTACCACTTCTGGCAGACGCTCCCGGATGACGAACTCTGGCAGACAGCACAAGACGGCTCACTCTTGCAGTCAGACGTCCTCCGGCATCAGGTAGAGCGCCTGATGTCCGACGCGCGCACACGCGTGACGATGGCTGAGCTCTTCTCGGACTGGCTGGGACTCGACGACCTGCCCGCGCTCGACGCACGCGTAGAGGACCCGGTTTACGCTGCGTTCGCAGGCGACGATCTGCCAGGGTCCGAGCTGCAGAAGCAGGTGATCGACGACGCGCTCGACATGCTCGCCTATTTTACTTGGACTGATCCGTCAGGGCTCGAGGCGCTGTTCACGAGCGAGCTTTCGTTTGCGCGCGGCGAGGACCTCGCACGCATCTACGGAACGGAGCCGTGGGACGGAACCTCGACGCCACCAGCACTGCCTGCAGGTGCGCGACCGGGGCTCTTGACGCGCGCGTGGTTTCTGGCCAGTGGCTCCGCGAGCACGCGTCCTATTATGCGCGGCGCCTTCGTGCGGCGGGGGCTGTTGTGCGATGCGCTCGCGCCACCGCCGTCCAACGTCAATGCGGTGCCGCCGGCGCTGCTACCAGACAAGACCACCCGGCAGGTTGTCGAGGAGCTGACAGAGCAGCCCGGCACGGCGTGCGCCTCGTGTCACACGACGTTGATCAACCCGCTGGGCTTCGCGTTCGAGGGCTACGATGCGCTCGGCCGAGCTCGCGACGAGCAGCGGTTGTTTGGCGACGATGGCACGCAAATCGGCGCGCAGCCCGTGGACACCGCTTCGGTACCGCGTGTCACGCCGGGGGACGCGCGCGTGATCAGCGGGCCAGCCGATCTCGTACATCTCATGCTGCAAAGCGGAAAGCTCGAAGCCTGTTTTGCGCAGAACTACTTCCGCTTCGCGTTCGGCCGCCAGGAGGACCTGCAGCGCGACGGCTGTGCGCTCGAGCGGCTGCGCGCTCGGCTTGCCGAGTCGGGCCGCATCCGCGACATGCTCGAGGAAGTGGCGCTGCTTCCCGGGCTACAGCAGCGTAGGTTCGAGCATGAGCAGTAGACCCATCATACCGACGCGCAGACAATTTCTGGTTGGGGCAGCGGGCTTTTCGCTGGCGCTTCCTACGTTGTCTTCACTGCTCGTGGACAAAGCTCATGGCGCCGATCCGGTATTCGTGCGCCGCCCGCGCCTGTACTGGCTGACTACCGATCACGGCGGCGCGTTCGAGAGATCCTTCTTTCCCAGTGAGTCGCTGCTTACCGGTTCGCGACAGCTCTTTTCCGATCACCGCGTGGCGGAAGGCGCACTGCGCGGGAAAGCCGCTGAAGCGAACTCCGCGAACATCGCGCTGTCGCCCATCCTGCAGGCCAGCGCCGCGGCACTGAGCGAGCGAAGAATCTCGCAACTCAACGTCCTGCGCGGCCTCGATATCCCTTTTGGCATCGGCCACCATACGGGGGGGCACATGGGCAACTACGCAGCCAACGTGACCGTCGGCGGCGTGGCCTTCGCGGCGCAGAGCCAGCCGCGCCCTACCATCGATCAGCTGCTTGCCTGGTCACCTTCGTTCTACCCCGATCTCGGGGCCGTTCGGGAGCGCGCGCTCGTGATGGGCACGCGGCCGATTTCGTATGGCTACGCCAATCCATCGGCGGCCACGGGCAGTGTGCAGAACATCCGAGGCGCCGCGAGCTCGCTCGAGCTGTTTCATCGTATCTTCTTGCCCGCCAGAACTCCGGAGTCTACGCGCGCCCCGGTCGTCGATCGCGTGCTCGAGAGCTACCGCAGGCTGCGCCACGGCAACCGTCGCTTGTCGAACGCGGATCGCCAACGCCTGGACGACCACATGGATCGGATAGGGGAGCTGCAGCGCAAGCTGAACGCGGCATTTCCCGTGTCGTGTGGCGGCGTGACTGCGCCGACCGATGACAGCGCCTTGCACACGCGGCTCAGTCCCGAGGATGCCGTGCGCTACGCCCAGCTGTACAACGAGGTCGCCGCGGCCGCGCTCATCTGCGGTGCGAGCCGGATCGCCGTGCTGGGCCTCGGCGACGAGCAGCGCTTCGTCGACTACGCAGGCGAATGGCACTTCGATGTCGCACACTACTGGCTCCAGCCCGAAAAGCAGGACCTGCTCGCTCGCTCGTACCAGCGCATCTTCGAGAGCGTCTTTCTCGACATGGCGGCTCGCCTCGACAAAGAGGAGGTCGATGGGATGACCTACCTCGACAACTCCCTGCTCGTGTGGACGCAGGAATCGGGCATGTCCACCCACGACCCCCTGTCGCTTCCAATCGTCACGGCTGGGAGCGCTGCGGGCTTTCTCCGCACGGGCCTGTCGCTCGACTACCGCAGAGTCGGACACCCCGACTCGCGCTTCCAGCCCTTACTCGAGGGCGACGCGACGTACGCGGGCGTGCTCTACAACCAGTTCCTCGCCACCGTTCTCTCGGCCATGGGCATGCCAGCCTCCGAGTTCGAGCGCTGGGGCCACAAAGGTTACGGCCTGCCGCTGGTCGAGCGGCCCGGCGTGACCCTGCCGTTCGCCGCACATTACCAGGACAGCTCGTCCCGCTACTTCCAGATGGCAAGCGACGTATTGCCATTCTTGAAGGCCTGAGCGCCGACCGAGGCTCATGTGCATTCCCGTGAGCCCGCCGGACTCGCGTTGGCGAGACGATTACCTCGCACGTAATCGATCCACCCCCTGTGTTCGGGTAGCACTTGTGCAGATGCACTGGCGCATCGCCCTCACACCGGAGACGAGCCATGAGGTTCCTCGACCTGCGCAAGATTCTCTTCATCGATGCCCTGACCTGCGTTGCCTGCGGCGCACTGATGGCCGGCGCTAGCGGGCCACTCGCCACGCTGACGCAGATTCCTGCCGTCCTGTTGCTGTACGCCGGTCTGAGCCTCTTTCCTATCGCGGGGTTCATGGCGTTGGTAGGGACGCGCGCCATCGCCAACGCGCCGGCTGTGTGGCTGGCGGTGGCCGGCAATGCGCTCTGGATACTGGCCAGCGTGTGGCTGTTGTTCAGTGGCAGCATCACACCCAACCCGCTCGGCAAAACCTTCATCGCCTTCCAGGCCAGCGTGGTGCTGGTGCTGACCGTGCTCGAAACCGAAGCACTCGTCGCGCGCCTCCCCAAGCGCGTCCGTGCAGCGTGATACCGTGCCGACTTCGCAACTTGGAACATCACCCGCCCTTCTTGAGCACGAGTGCCTTCCGATATTCGCTCGCCACGAGGCCCACCAACAGGCGGCGCGGAAGCACTTTTCCCGCCAGGGCGCCCACCTGGTTGAACAAGCCGGGGACGTAGATGTCCTTGCGACGCTCGAACGCCGAGAGGGCGTCGCGCGCGCACGCTTCGGAGCGCTGGATCATCGGGCCGCCGTGGCCGAAGTAGCCGGAAAGGCCGGCCGTGTCTGTCATCTCCGTGGCAATGCCACCGGGCACGAAGGTGGTGATCGAGACATTTTTGCCCTTCAGCTCGTGCCACAGGCCTTGGCCCAGCGCGATCACGAATGCCTTGGTGCCTGAGTAGACCGACTGATACGGCACCGGCGTGAGTCCCGCCATGCTCGCCACCAGCATGAGTCCGCCGCCTTCTCCCCGCTCGAGAAGGTAAGGAATGCAGAGCTGCGTGAGCTGCGTGACGGCGTGGATGTTGGTGTGAAGCATTCGCTTGCACTCGTCCCAAGCCAGATCGACGCTCTCTCCGAAGTAGGTCACTCCCGCGTTCAGGATCGCTGCATACAGCTGCTTTCCCGCCGTGGCTTCGCGAAACACGCGCGCCACATCGTCCTCGGAGGAGAGGTCCGCTACGACCACTTGTGCCGAGACGCCGTATGAGGTTTCGAGTTCACGCTTCAGAGCGATCAGTCGGTCCGCGCGGCGAGCGACCAGCACCAAGCTGGCCCGGTGGTCCCGCGCCAAGAGCCGCGCCATCTCGAGCCCAAGTCCCGACGAGGCACCGGTTACCAGAACCCAGCGACCTTCGAATTGCATGCGAGCCTTCATGGTCCACGCGTTAAAGCAGACTCTCTCGAGATCACAAGTTCCTATCGCTTCAGCCGCTCATCGAGTGCGACCTCGGCGCACGCAGCCGGTTCGGAGGCTCGCTGCGGTCCTAAGCGTGGTGAAGGGCGCTGCCTCAGTTGCGCTGCGCGAGGAACGTATGCAGCCGGGCCTGCTCCGCATCGTCGAGCAGCTCGCCGAGCCAGCTCTGCAGCGCACCGGCATCGTTGAAGACGCGCCGCTGGGGATCGCGCGCTTCGTTGACCACCCGGGTGAGCTGCAGCAAGGAAGTCGCCTGTTCGGGACTCTGCAACATGGCATTGCGCTCGATGAGTGGCGGATTGCGGCGCAGCATGACGACCACGCCCTCCGCGACGAGTGGCGGGAGCAGCGGGCATTTTCTCCAGTCTGCGACGAGCACGAGATGGTTGCCGGGCGGTGTCGATGCGAGTGCGGTCTTCACGGAGTCGGTGAACGTGGACACCTCTGAGGGCAGCTGGAAGCCTGTAATCCGCAGCTCCAGGAGCCTACCTACGACCACACGACAAGTATTGGTTGCTTGCATGAACTCACGATGTTGAAGCCGGTACCTGGCGCATTGGAAATCGTAACCCATCGGCTCTGGCGCCGGGAAGTGCCGCATTGCGCGGACGTCATGTGTGTTGCTCGCGTGCAGACCGCGCGCACGGTCCGCTGGCGATGGGTTAGTAACGCTGGACCACGCAGTTGCGGCCCTTGCGCTTGGCCTCGTAGAGCGCTTCGTCCGCGGCGACGATGAGCTGGGTGGGCGTGCTCGCGTCCTCCGGAATCAGCGTGCTCACCCCGAGACTCACCGTGACAATCGCGAGGCCGTCGCCGCGGGCCGCGTGCGTGAGGCCAAGGCCCTCCACGCGCGCGCGTATGTTCTCGGCGACGCCGAGCGCCCCTTCGCGCGTGGTGTCGGGCAGCAGCATGGCAAACTCCTCCCCTCCGTAGCGC